>Ga0315290_10004056_pt1 | contig 10529 bp, 8 predicted proteins | sample YL17G12_0_MG_FD_203627 | JGI IMG/M metagenome (GOLD analysis project Ga0315290, IMG submission 203627) | Sediment microbial communities from Yellowstone Lake, YNP, Wyoming, USA - YL17G12_0 | ecosystem: Environmental > Aquatic > Freshwater > Lake > Sediment | place: USA: Wyoming | collected...
GATTTCCATATCCACCGGCTTGACTTCATCGAAGGTTGCCTCCGCCTTTTGCAGGTCCACTTTAACGTTACTGATCCCATCGATCTCTTTTAAGGCCTTGGTCGCGGCCATGACACAGTGATTGCAGGACATACCTTTGATCTTAATGGTCTTCATAAATTCCTCCTCTGTTAGTTCTCATGCATATAATAGAATTTACAGTTTATTGTCATGTAAATCAAAACTTTTTTATGGCATATGATAATGAAGCGGAATTCAAGATTTGCCTCAAGGCATGGGGAAAGTATATGGCAAATTATTCGGGAATGGCAACAGAGCACGTTCCTGTCCTTACGGACTTGCCGAACATATAAATTCTTGACAATGAATAAACGAGCGGCTATTTTTCACTTATTACTCCGGCAATTAAACACGCCAATTGTCATGCCAGACTTGGAGGCTATGTCGATATGACACCTTAATAATGAAATGATATACTGAGGATATAAAAGAACCAGATAATAAAATCCGGAGAGTAATATATAATGATTGTTAGATTCTATGGTGCAAGAGGTTCCATACCGGTTTCGGGAAAGGAATATCTGAAGTACGGCGGCAATACCACCTGCGTCGAAATAAGAACAAAAGATGATGACATAATCATCATTGACGCCGGTTCGGGTATCAGAACGCTCGGTAACAGGCTCATTACCGAAAATCGCTTTCGGTATACGATGATCTTTACCCATGCCCATTGGGACCATATCATGGCATTCCCTTATTTCCAGCCCATATATTTCGCAAATACGCAGATTACCATGTACGGATGCCCGTTTGCGCAGGCATCCGTAAAAGAGATGATTTCGAGAATCATGGCGCCTCCCAATTTCCCCGTCAATTTTGAAGACATAAGAGCCGATATCATCTACCATGACGCCTGCGAGGAGTCGTTTACCATAAAATCAATGTCTATTACCCCTATCCCACTCAGCCATCCCAATCAAGGCGTGGGGTATAGATTTACGGAAGATGGTAAGAGTTTCGTTTTCCTCACGGACAATGAATTGACTTTTAAACATCCCGGTGGAGTCGATTTCCATGCTTATCGCGATTTTTCCGCCGGCGCAGACCTTCTTGTGCATGATGCTGAATTCACCGAAGAGGAGTATAAGAAAACGAAAACCTGGGGACATTCTGTTTATCGGGATGCTTTAAGGTTAGCCCTGGAAGCGCGGGTCAGGAAATTAGGATTGTTCCACCACAACCAGGAAAGGTCAGATGAGGCCATAGACGAGATAGTGGCGGATTGCCGGAAAATCGTGGCGAATAATAATGGAGACTTGGAGTGCTTTGCCGTGCATCAGGGGATGGAGATTGAACTGTAGGCGGGAGTTCATGGAGTCGTGTATAAATCCTTTTCAATAATTTCTGATTTTTCAGTGTAGTTTCTCTTCAGTGTGAATTCGGTAGCGAGCGCAAACACCTTCGCTTGCTGTGGGGTAAGCGAGCGAATGCCGAACGACACTTTTCCTTAAGAAGAAGATTCTCCGCAGCCTGCTGCGGAGAGCTTCAAAGGAGGGGATTTTACGTCATGCCGACGCAGGTGAGAATAACTATGGGCAATGTAACGTTAATGGCCGAGCTCTTCGATACAGCATGCGCAAAAGCAATAGCAGAAAGGCTTCCCATCAAGGCAAGGCCTGACGAATGGGGCGATGAATATTACTTTGAGATACCCGTAACGGCATCTCTCGATGAAACGGCAACAACAAAGGTGAAAGTTGGCGATATCGGCTACTGGCCGCCGGGAAGGGCAATGGCTATATTCTTCGGACGGACACCGATGAGCACCGGGTCTGACCCCGTTCCCGCAAGCGCGGTCAATCTCGTCGGAAGAATCATCGATGACGCAGCCATTCTTAAGAAGGCCAAAGGGGCCGCCGAAATAATAATTGAAGTATTGCAGGGCGCGTAAGCGGCAGCATTATGCACCCTGCTGGCAGGTATTTCCATGCGAGGAATCGTTCAGATAGCCGGTGTCGCCGATGAGGCAGAAGCCATGATGCTTGTAGAGGCAGGTGTCCATCAGATCGGATTTCCGCTGGGACTTACAGTTCATAAAGAGGACATGCCCGCAGAGGATGCGGCCAAAATCATCCGTCTGCTCCCGCCGCCTGCAGCTGCCGTATTGATTACCTATTTGAATATGGCGGAAAAAATTCTTGATCTTTGCAAAAAAATCGGAGCCCGCAAGGTGCAGCTTCATGGCGGTATAACTCTTGCTGAGATTATCAGACTCAAATCACTTGCCCCCGATCTCACTGTTATCAAGAGTCTTATCGTGGAAAGCAATAACCTTGCGGAGCTGAAATCCTCGGTTGGTAAATTCAGTTTTCATTGCGACGCATTTATAACAGATACATACGATCCAGTAACCGGCGCGTGCGGCGCGACCGGCAAGACCCACGACTGGGATATCAGTCGCCGGCTTGTCGATATTTCTCCCAGTCCGGTCATGCTGGCCGGCGGCCTCAAACCGGAGAATGTCCGTAAAGCCATAGCCCATGTGCGGCCCGCCGGCGTGGATGCGCATACGGGTGTCGAAGGATCCGATGGGAGAAAAGATGCCGTCCTCGTCAGGGCATTTGTAAGGGAGGCGCTTGCGGCCTTCGCTGATATGTGAAATAAAACCCTTTAATGTTACCATCCTTGTCATTTCGACGGAAAGGAGAAATCCAAGATTTATTGTTGTTTCCCTTTACGTAACGTAGGGCTTTGGATTACAGTGGGATTGACATGAAGTACCTGCGACGCAGGGATTAGGGAGAGTGAAACCATGAAACAGTTCACCGTGCGAACCAATGCAAGGGCTGAGATGATCGATATCACCGACCGCATCAGAATCCTTCTCAAAGAAAGCAGGATCAAAAGCGGCGTCTGCCATGTCTTCGTTCCACACACCACGGCAGCCGTTACAATAAACGAAAATGCCGATCCTGATGTGCCGCTGGACATACTGATGGAGCTGGAAAAAATTGTTCCTTTTAGTGATCACTACCGGCACGTAGAGGGAAACTCCGCGGCCCACATCAAGGCCTCTATTCTGGGAGCTTCAGAAATGGTATTTATAGAAAATGGCGAGCTGGTCCTGGGCACGTGGCAGTCTATTTTCTTCTGTGAATTTGACGGTCCGCGGACACGGAAGGTCATTGTTTTAATTCAATGAGGCTTAGCTTTTTTCAGGCTATAATTTTTCAAACATGGCCTGGAGTTCCTTAATCAAAGCGATCTCCATGTCGATGAATCGTTCGTCGGTGAGTATGAATTCGACTTCGTAATAAGTCTGGTATTCCACGGCGCTGGTGGCATGCTCGACGATCCGGGTAATGGTAATGTCCTTGATTCCTTCGTATTCTTTAGTGCGGGACATTTCCGTCTTGCGGAGGATGAGTAGCATGGCCCTCTTGGCGTCTTCGACGGTCTTAAGAACAATATCAATCCCCTCCAGTTTTTTGATGGCCTTGGTGATCTTTTCATCCCTTACCCTGATTTTCATAATCCCCCCGCATCCGGTGTTTGCTTTTCTCGTTGCGCACTGTCGCTAATTTCAGCAGGAGTCTATTAAATTTGAAGCAGGACGTCAACAAAATTGACGCGGGCCGACGCCAACTCATAAAGGAAAACGAATGCTGTACGACCTCGCCGGTCTGGAAAACACCAGCTCAATCAACAATCCCTGTGAAATGAGGTTACGACGAGTGAGCTGATTGATTGCGGCTTTTTTTCCGCCTGTCGAGGATTTCAGCAAGAATAGGAAGCAGAACGAATCCAAAGGGCAAGACTATTATTATCAAGACCGGGACACGGAGGATCAAGCGCTTCACATATGACTTAAGATCACGAGTTTCTTCCTTTGTCCAAACGATTCCGGTATTTCTATGTTTCATCAAAAGCCGCATGAAACCCCGAATATGCTCGCCTTCCTCAAGTATCATATCCCTGTTTCTTGCAAGGAGCTTCTTGAAAAATAATTTTATCATGGATGATAAATTCTATGTGGGAAGTACTTATGCGAACGTCAATGCAATACTTTTCGCAGGAACTGACCGGTAAACGATTCCTCCGTACAGGCAACTTCTTCGGGCGTGCCGGACGAGACGATTCGCCCTCCACCTGGTCCACCCTCGGGCCCGAGATCAATAATATGGTCGGCACACTTGATGACATCAAGATTATGTTCTATCACCAGAACTGTATTGCCCATATCTACCAGTCTCACGAGGACATCGAGAAGATTCTGAATATCTGCGGAATGAAGGCCGATAGTCGGCTCGTCAAGGATATAGAGGGTGCTTCTGTTCATGCGCTTCCCCAGCTCCCTCGATAATTTGATGCGCTGGGCTTCTCCTCCGGAGAGAGTTGTCGCCGACTGACCCAATCTGATGTAACTAAGACCGACATCGAAAAGAAGTTGAAGTTTGGATCGTACGGCCGGAATATTATCGAAAAATGGCAGTGCCTGATTTACGGACATGTCGAGGACATCGGCAATGTTCTTGTCTTTGTATTTGATTTCAAGGGTGTCGAGATTGAATCTTTTTCCGCGACAGACATCGCACGTCACATAGACATCAGGGAGAAAATGCATTTCGATCTTGATAAGGCCGTTTCCCTCGCAGGCCTCACATCGACCTCCCTTGACATTGAAACTGAAACGGCCGGGCTTATAGCCTCTGATCCTGGATTCGGGAAGGCCTGTGAAGAGATCCCGGATATGTGAAAAGATTCCTGTATACGTCACGGGATTGGAACGGGGGGTGCGTCCTATAGGCTGCTGGTTCATGATGATGACCCTTTCAATTCCCCCGAGGTCAACGATCTTTCTGATCTTTCCCATGCCGCCTTGATAATTATCGAGTCTCCTGGCCATGGCTTTGTATAATGTTTCAATGACCATGGTGCTTTTCCCGGAACCGGAAACACCCGTCACGGCTGTAAAAAGTCCCACGGGAATCTTGATGTCTATGTTTTTAAGGTTATGCTCACGGGCCCCCTCCAGGACAATAAACCTGGCGGGCAATGCTCTCCTCTTTCCGGGAACAGGGATGACAATTTTTCCCGAGAGATACAACCCTGTCAAGGATTTATCGCATTCGCAGATCTCCTCCGGTGTACCATGGAAGACGACTTCGCCGCCGTCGAATCCGGCGCCGGGCCCCATGTCGAGAATGTAATCAGAAGACATCATCATGGCCGGGTCATGCTCCACAACCAAAACCGTATTACCCATGTCTCTCAGTCGTTTGAGAGTGGAGATGAGTCTCGCATTATCCCTCTGGTGGAGACCTATCGTCGGTTCATCAAGAACATAAAGGACGCCAACGAGTCCCGATCCTATCTGAGTCGCCAGCCTGATACGCTGGCCCTCGCCGCCGGAAAGACTGCCGGACGAACGTTCCAGGCTGAGGTAATCCATGCCCACATCGGCGAGAAATTTCAGCCTCTCTTTGATTTCTTTAAGAATTCTTTCGGCGATGAGGGCTTCCTGGCTTGACAGAGGCAGCTTTTCGAAAAAAGCCAGGCACTCTTTTATACAGAGCCTGCACAGATCATAGATGTTCTTGCCTTCCACAGTAACAGCCAGGCTCTCTTTCTTCAAACGTGAACCGTGGCAGGTCGGACATTCCTGTAAGTTGACGTAACGCGACAGGTCCATTCTTACGGCATTGGATGCGGTTTCCTTATAGCGCCGGTCAAGCTGTTTAATGATTCCCTCGAAAGGCCTGCTGTGAAAAAAGCGCCTGCCACCCCTGTCAAGATAGAACTTGATCATCTCCTTCCCCGAGCCATACAGAAGAACTGTCTGGATCTCCTTCGGCAATTGATTAAAGGGGCTATTTACATCGAAATGGTAATGCTGTGACAGGGCGTCCAGCATCTGGTAATGATAAACGGAACTCCGGCCTGACCAGGGAGCGATAGCGCCCTCCCGCACGGAAAGTTCCCGATCGGGAACGACCAGGTTCTCGTCGAAATACATTCTGGTACCGAGGCCGTCACAATCGGGGCAGGCGCCATAGGGGCTGTTGAAGGAAAAATTCCGGGGAGCCAGCTCCGGCATGCTGATGCCGCATTCAGAACAAGCATACTTCTCGCTGAAAAGAATCTCGTCGCCTCCCGTAACATCGACGCGAACGAGCCCGTCGGAAAGGTGGGTGGCAATCTCCAGGGAATCCCTGAGTCGCCTTCTGATCCCTTCCTTAACAAATAACCTGTCAACCACGACATCGATGTTGTGGCGTTTATTTTTGTCCAGAGCAATATCATCGCCGAGTTCGCGCAGTTCCCCGTCGATGCGCACCCGGACAAACCCATCTTTCTGCAGCTTCTTCAATTCTTTTTGAAATTCTCCTTTTTTGCCCCTGGCGATCGGGGCGAGGATACTGATTTTGGTCTTTTCAGGAAAGGCCAGGATGCTATCAAGCATCATGTCGATAGTCTGGGATCTAATCTCTTTTCCGCATCGATAGCAGTGCGGAACTCCTATCCTGGCGTAAAGCAGGCGGAGGTAGTCGTAGATCTCGGTGACCGTTCCTACGGTCGAACGGGGATTATGGCTTGCCGTCCTCTGCTCAATGGCTATGGCGGGAGACAATCCCTCGATAGATTCAACATCAGGTTTGTCCATCTGACCGATAAATTGCCTGGCATAGGTGGACAGCGATTCCACGTAGCGTCTCTGTCCTTCAGCATAGATGGTGTCGAAGGCGAGTGATGATTTGCCTGATCCGCTGACCCCGGTTATAATAACCAGCTTATCTCGAGGGATATCGACATTTATATTTTTAAGATTGTGCTGTGACGCTCCTTTTATTCTTATGTAGATCATTCCTTGATTTACTCTTCAAAGGTCAAAAGACGTGGCCCCCCTATTCATTGCCGTGCTGCGAATTGCGCAATTATCGGGTTTGCTTCTTTCTTGCGATAACGCTATTTACAGTTTTATTTCAATGAGGGACTTTCTTCTCAGCTCTTTAATCCACTCTTCGTACTTCTTATCGATCTTTTCCTCTTCAAGCCTTGCCTTGATTTCTTCACGGACGGTTTCGATGGGTTTTATGCCCGCACCTCTTCTGTCGATAGCCTGGATTATGTGCAGACCTACGGGGGATTCGATTACCTTGCTGATCTCGTCTTTTTTCAAACCAAAGGCAACGCTTTCGACAGCAGGAAGCATTAATCCCTTTTCAAGAAAACCGAGATCACCCGCGGTTGCAGTAGCAGCTTGTTGAGAGAACTGTGCAGCAAGCAAGTCAAATGGCTCTCCGTTTAGCAGGCGCTTATGGATCGTATCTATTTCCTCCCGGAGCTTAGCCTTGGTTTTTACATCAGCGCCTTTGGGAAACAAGATGAGGATCTGCTTGATCCTAACAGCTTCCTTACCTTCATAGGCTTCACGGTTCTTGAGGTAATATTCACCTATCTCTTCTTCAGTGACTGCAACCTTGGATTTTATTTCACGCCTGAGCAATCTCATGCGGAGAAGGTGCCCCTTGACTTCTTTCCTGTGTGCCTCGATGGAGGAGTTCTCTTTCGCAAGCTCCGTCATCAGGTCCTCCATTTTCATTTTTCTCCGGGAAATGAAGTCGTTGATGGTATCGGTTACTTCCTCGTCCTTGATGATCATTTGCGTTTTTTTTGCCTCCTGATCAATAATGATGTTGTCGATCAATTTATTCAACAGCGCCAGTCTGTTTTCTGCTATGACCTTTTCCTTGTCCGGGCCCTTGTAGGTTTCTTCTATTCTTTTCTTGTAAGGTTCATATGCGCCGTTTAGCTCTGATGAGGTTATAACTTCGCCATTCACAACGGCAATGATTCTTTCCATGATCTCCGCAGTAGCTGAAACTGGTATGAATATCACTGCCACGATGATAATATATATCCATGTCCACGTCCTTGATAATTTCACTGTCATACCTCGTCATTCTGCTCCATTAATAGGGGGGACAGTTTCCTTTTTCAGAAGGTCCCCGTTAATTTTTATTACCGCCTTTGACCTCAAGGCGCCCAGCCACAGCGCGTACTCCCGTTCCTCTTTCTGCTTCCTCAGATCGGTCAGGACATGTTCCCTGACATCGTCCCACCCTTTCTTGGCCTTCTTGTCTTTCTCTATGATCCTAAAAATGTGATATCCAAAGGGACTTCTTATGACCGGACCAATTTCTCCGGGTCGCTGCGAAAAGATGGCAGCATCGATTTCTTCCGGCATGAAGCCCTGACTGACAAAACCAAGGTCACCGCCTGCCCTCGCCTCTGGACCAATGGATTCTTCCCGGGCAACCTTACCAAAATCCTCACCCCTCATCAACCTCTTCAGGATGGCATCTGCCTTTTCCCGCTCCCTCACAACTATCTGGGCCACGTGCACTCTTTTTCCCGGAGCATACATGCCCCTGTGTTCTCTGCGATATGCCTTTCCCTCAGCTTCTTTCACTTGAATCTTCGAATTTACCTCCGCTGAAATCAACTTCTCCAGGATAGTCCGTTCTCTCAGTTCCTCCTTCCATTGGCCATAATCGACTTTTCGCGTTGCAAGGGCATTGTCAAAACCGTCTTCTAATGAATAGCTTTCTTTAATATCATCAATCTTCTTCGCCAATTCAGCATCGCTGACGGAAATGGATAGCTCTTTAGCGCGGAACAGCATGACCTTTTCATCAATCAAAATATTCAGAACCTCCTCTTTGAGGCGGTCGTAGTCTTCCGGGGTTAGAGATGATCTGTCCAGTAATGAATTCACATCTCTGGCAAATATCTTATTAAACTCAGCAATCGAGATCGCCATGCCGTTCACAGTTGCCAGCGGTTTTGGCTTACCATTCCCCCCGCAACCGCATGTGGTGTAGATCATAACGGCAGAGAGAAGGCAAAGCAGGATTCTGCCAGCGGGCAACACCTGCCTCTCTCCGGCAAACTTCAATTTCAGAGAGAAAAAAGAAAAGAAGTTGTGCACAACGGCTGATATTATTTTTAATAATACATTCATCAATTGACCAGCAGCTTCAGCAGTTCCTTTGCCTGCCTTGTGATATCACTCGCCCTGAGATCCGGCATGAAGACGCTGAGCTTGAAATCAGGCGTCAGCTTTATCCCCGCCATCTTCTTTCGGGCGAGTTCAATGATCCGTGACGGATTTACCGGGCTTTCCCGGCTAAAGTCGATCAGCATGTTTTTCCCATCGTATACCATCTTCTTCCCTTTGACAACTGCCAGAAGGTTCCTTATGCCAATCACATCAAAAAGGTTTTCCAACTCAGGCGGTACAAACCCATAGCAGTCGACAATCTCCTCTCTGATCTTTTCTATGTCTTCATCTATCGAGGCTATGGATAATCTCTTGTACGTAACCAGCCTGCGGTGGACGTCAGGCATATAGTCCTCGGGTATGAATGCCGGCAGTCCTAAATGTATTTCCGGTTTTGCCTCTTCAACGGGTCTTGCGTCCCCCCTGATTTCCCTGATGGTTCGCTCCATTAATTCTGTATACAATTCATATCCTACGGCCGCAATCTGTCCGGATTGGGATGTTCCCAGGATGTTCCCCGCCCCTCTTATTTCCAGGTCATTGGAGGCAAGGCGGAAGCCGGACCCGGGCTCGGTGAAATCCATTATAACACGAAGCCGCCTCTGAGTATCCCGTGATAACATCGCCCCTTTTGGCACCAGGAGGCAGGCATAGGCCTCTTCTTTAGACCTCCCGACCCTTCCTCTGATCTGATACAGTTGCGCGAGTCCGAACCGGTCGGCCCGGTTGATGATGATGGTATTTGCCGTGGGAATGTCCAGGCCGGATGCTATTATGGAGGTGCAAACAAGGCAGTTGTAATCACCCCGGACAAATTTTGCCATCGTATCCTCAATATCGGCGCCCTTCATCCGGCCGTGGACAATCCCGATTCTGGCTTCCGGAACAAGTTTTTCAACCAGCCTGGCCATGGTGTATATGGATTGCACCCTGTCATGGAGAAAAAATACCTGGCCGTTTCTGTTGATTTCCTGCCGGATGGAGTCTCTTATAATGTCTTCGCTGAATTCGAATACAGAGGTCTTCACGGGAAGCCTGTCTTCCGGAGCGGTGTTGATGATGGACAAATCGCGGATGCCGACGAGTGAAAGATGCAAAGTCCTCGGTATGGGTGTCGCCGTCAGGGTTAGGACGTCCACAAGGGTTCTGAGTTTCTTGAGCTTCTCCTTATGGGTTACGCCAAAACGCTGTTCCTCATCTATAATCACAAGTCCCAGATCCTTGAACACGATATCCTTCTGCAACAGACGATGGGTCCCGATGACAATATCCACGATCCCCCTGTTTATTCCGTCCACAATTTCCCGCTGATCCTTCTTCGTCTTCAAACGGTTCAGGACTTCCACGCGTACGGGATAGTCTTTCAATCTCCGGGAAAATGTCTGAAAGTGCTGTTCCGCCAGTATTGTAGTCGGAACCAGAATGGCTACCTGTTTCCCTTCCATGGCCGCCCGGAAAGACG
>Ga0315290_10004058_pt1 | contig 10528 bp, 6 predicted proteins | sample YL17G12_0_MG_FD_203627 | JGI IMG/M metagenome (GOLD analysis project Ga0315290, IMG submission 203627) | Sediment microbial communities from Yellowstone Lake, YNP, Wyoming, USA - YL17G12_0 | ecosystem: Environmental > Aquatic > Freshwater > Lake > Sediment | place: USA: Wyoming | collected...
CGACAACCTGCTTTTGCGCATGAAAGACGACCAGTGGGACGCGGTCCTGGCCGTGAACCTGCGGGGCACGTTCCTGTTCACCCGGGCCGCGGCCCGGCCGATGATCAAGGCGCGTCGCGGCCGGATTATCAACGTGGCCAGCGTCTCGGGTCTGATGGGCAACCCCGGGCAGGCCAACTACTCGGCCAGCAAGGCCGGCGTGATCGGCCTGACCCGCACCGTGGCCAAGGAGCTGGCCGGGCGCCAGGTCACGGTCAACGCCGTGGCGCCGGGATTCATCGCGACGGAGATGACCGCGGCGTTGGGCAACGAGGTGCTGGAGGAGGTGAAGCGGCAAACCCCGTTGGGCCGCTTGGGGGAGCCCCGGGACGTGGCCGAGGCGGTGCTGTTCCTGGCCGGGGAGGGGGCTGCTTTCATTACGGGGCAGGTGCTGGCGGTGGACGGGGGCCTGAGCGTCTGAATAGGTTTGCACGATAGCAGTTGTAGGGTGCTTGCACGCACGCGAGGCTTTTTCCCACAGAATCGGGTGCGAGCAAGCACGCACCCTACAGTCTGGAATGACGCACGCTCGTTTAGTCATGAAAATGGGGTGGTTGGGCAAAATGCGCATTTCTCCCAGAATGCGTCACAGATGTATGGACATCGCTGCGAAAAGTCGGTAATGTTTTGGGGTGGCAGGGACTGGAGTTCGGGCGTGGTCCCGGGTGGTCGCGTTGTAGTTTGTTCGGGTGGCACCTCCGCTGGAGGAGAGAGTCGGCTGACGGATGCCACTTCCCAACTTGTGTGGTTCTCAGGAGGACGTTCACGGTGGCCTCAGTCGCAGAACGCGTAATCGACATTGTGTCCGAGCAATTGGGCGTCGGCAAAGACCAGATCACTCGCGAAGCCCATTTCGTCAACGATTTGGGGGCGGATTCGCTGGACATCGTGGAATTGCTGATGGAGCTCGAGGAGGAGTTCGACATCACGATTCCCGACGACGTGTCCGAGAAGGTCCAGACCGTCGGACAGGCGATCGACCACATCGAGAAGGCGGTCGAGCAGGAACACCCGGCCGGCGAGAATCCATGAAGCGGCGCGTCGTCGTCACCGGATTGGGGGCGATTACCTCGCTCAGTTGCCGGATCGAGGATCTCTGGGTCCGCGTGTGCAACGGCGAGAGCGGCGTGCACACCATTGAGCGTTTCGACACGTCGCGGTTTCGCTCGCGATTCGGGGGCGAGATCCGCCAATGGTCGACCGAGGGCTATCTGCCCCCGCGGGAGGCCAGGCGCATCGATCGCTTCACGCAGTACGCCGTGGTCGGGGCTATCGACGCGGTTCGCGACGCGGGCCTCGAGTTCTCCCAAGAGGACCTCCGCCGCTGCGGCTCGATTTTCGGCTCCGGGATCGGCGGGCTGGAGGAGCTCGAGGTCCAGCACATACGGCTGCTGGAGAAAGGTCCCGAAAAGGTCTCCCCCTTCACCATCCCCAAGATGATGGCCAACGCCGCCAGCGGGCAGATTTCCATCCAGTTCGGGCTGCGCGGGCCGGCCGAGGCCATCGTCACGGCCTGCGCCAGCGCCAGCAACGCCATCGGCGAGGCCTTCAGGACCATCCAGCGCGGCGACTGCGACGTCATTATCACCGGCGGGAGCGAGGCCGCGGTCACCCCCTTGGGCATCAGCGGTTTCGGCGCCATGCGGGCCCTGTCGGAGCGGAACGACGATCCGGCCGGCGCCAGCCGTCCCTTCGACGCCGAGCGCGACGGCTTCGTCCTGAGCGAAGGCGCCGGCGTGATCGTCCTTGAGGACCTCCAGCACGCCAAGGCCCGCCGTGCAAGAGTGCACGCCGAATTGCTCGGCTACGGCGCCACCGCCGACGGCTGCCACATGACCCAGCCCGACAAGGAGGGCGTCGGCGCCGCCCAGGCCATGGTCCGGGCCATGGAGGACGCCCAGATCGATTGCGGGGACATCGGGTACATCAACGCCCACGGCACGAGCACCTCCCTGGGCGACGAGGCGGAAACCGCGGCCGTCAAGGCGGTCTTCGGGGAGCATGCCCGCACGGTGAGCATCTCCAGCACCAAGAGCCAGTTGGGGCACCTCCTCGGCGCCAGCGGGGGAGTGGAGATGCTGCTGACCATCTTTGCCCTGCAACACGGGGTGATCCCCCCGACCATCAACTACACCACCCCCGATCCGGCGTGCGACCTGGATTACACCCCGAACCGGGCCCGAGAACGGAAACTCAAGGCGGCCATGTCCAACAGCTTCGGCTTTGGCGGACACAACGCTTCGCTCATCGTGGGGCACCTGCGCAACGGGGCGTGAGCACCGATCGAGCGACTTCGGCAAGGAGGCTGAAGATGAGGCTGAAGATGAAGTGGCGAACGGTTCCGGCGGCGGTTCTCTCGCTCGGGGGCGTGCTGGCGGCGGTCTTCAGCCCCGGGGCCCCCGCCCGCGGCCAGTCCCCCGCGCCCGCGGCTCCGCCGGGCGTCCGCGTGTCCGCCGGCACCGGGCAACTCCCCAACGACCACGGGCAGCTCTACCGCGAATACGACATCAGCCCCTACACGCTGCGCGTCACCTCGACCAAGCGCCCCGAGCAGGCCATCGTCGACTGGATCCTCCACGAGACCGGCTACGAGACCTGGCACGGCGACGTGGCGGCGATGCTCAACGCCACGCCGCAAACGCTCCGCGCCTACCACACCCCGCAGACCCAGGCCGTCGTCGGCCAGATCGTCGCCCGGTTCGTTCGGAGTGAAGCCGAGCAGTACACCTTTGCCCTGCGGGTGGTGACGGTCGAGAGCCCGAGCTGGCGGGCGGGTGTCCGGCGCCTGCTGGTTCCCGTCCAGACGCAGGCCGCAGGGGCCCAGGGCTGGCTCTTGGAAAGGGAGGCGGCGGCCATGCTCCTGGGTGAGCTCCGCCGCCGCGGAGACTATCGCGAGCACAACACCCCCAACCTGCTGGTCAGCCACGGTCAGCCCGCCGAGGTCTCGGCCCGACGCGGCCGGAACTACCTGAGCGACGTCGTGCTGCGACCCGAGATCTGGCCCGGGTTCGAGCCCCGCTCCGCGGTCGTCGACGAAGGGTTTGCGCTGGAGTTCACTCCCTTGCTGACGCTCGACGGCCGATCGATCGAGGCCGAGATCAAGTGCCAGATCGACCAGGTGGAGAAGCTGGTCCCGGTCATGCTCGACGTACCCACGCCCGCCGCCCCACGCCAGCGCACCAAGATCGAGGTCCCCCAGATGACGCAGGTCCGCTTCCATGAGCGGTTCCGCTGGCCGATCGACCAGGTGCTGCTGGTCAGCCTGGGGGTGGTCGCCATGCCGGTCCCCAGCGATGGGAAGTCCCTCATTCCGGGGATTGCCTTGCCCCTTCCAACCTCGCCCGCCAGGGCCGACCTCCTCTTGCTGGTGGAGTGCAGGGGAAAGGCCGGCCAGGCTCCGATGGTCACGGGCACCGCGCCACAAGGGGGGACTGCCCCCGTCAATCGTTAGCCCGCACTCCTCATGGCCGTGTGCCACGGCGCTGCCGCAAGGCAAGCAGTGCAAAGGGCTTGGGACCAGCACTGCTTCTGGGAAGCAGTGGCACACCCTCGATTGCTTGCCCGGGCGATGAATAATCCGGGTTAGACGTCCCTACCCCTCTTGCCAAGCCCCTCGACCCCACGCAATCGGAAAACTAAAATGAGGCCCTTTGGACTTGGGTGGCCGATGGTGGATAAGGGGCGGCGCGGTGGCGGGCCTCTTGGGCGGGGTACAACAAAGGGCGGCTGGACCGATGGGCTCCACGCAACGCAGGGTGGTAATCACCGGAATGGGGGTGGTCTGCCCACTGGGCAGCGACCCCGTCGCGCTCTGGGATGCGCTGATCGCCTGCCGTAGCGGGGTTGGCCCGTTGACTTCGATCCCCAAGGACGCCTTCCCCATGGCGTTCGGCGCCGAGGCCCGACAGTTCCAGGGCACGGTCGAAGACTTTGGGCCCTTGGAGAGGGAGCAGACCAAGGCGATCCGCAAGGGGCTGAAGGTCATGTGCCGGGAGTGCCAGATGGGCGTGGCGGCAGCCCAGCGGGCCCTGGCCAGCGCACGGCTGTCTCCCGGCTCGTTCGATCCGGATCGGGTGGGGATCGCTTTCGGCAGCGATTACATGATCTCCCTGCCGGACGAGTTCACCGAGGGCATCGTCGAGTGCCTCGACCATCGCGGGCAGTTCGAGTTCTCGCGCTGGGCTACCGACGGCATGCCGAAGATGTCGCCCCTTTGGCTGCTGAAGTACTTGCCGAACATGCCCGCCAGTCACCTGGCGATCTACAACGACCTGCGCGGGCCGAACAATTCGCTGACGCTCCGCGAAGCGGGCGCCAACGTGGCGCTCACCGAAGCCTTCCACATCATTGCCCGCGGCCGGGCCGACGCCATGGTCGTCGGCTCCACGGGAACGCGGCTCCATCCCCTGAAGATCGTCCACGCCATGCAGCAGGAGGAGCTGGCCATGGGAGCCATCGACCCGGCCGAGGCCAGCCGGCCGTTCGATCGCGATCGCCGAGGCATGGTTCTGGGCGAAGGGGCTGGCGCCGTAGTCCTGGAGGAGCTGGGCCGGGCCGAATCGCGTGGGGCTACCGTCTATGCTGAGGTGCTCGGAGGGGGCTCCAGCTCGGTGGTCGGGGCCCATTTTGCCGCCCGACGCGATCTGGCCATGACCAACGCCATGATCGCCGCCTTGCGCTCCGCCGCCTTGCCCCCCGACCAGGTCGGCTTTGTCAACGCCCACGGACTGAGCACCCACACCAATGACGCGGAAGAGGCCTGGGCCATCGGCCGGGTCTTCGCCGACCGGCGCAGGCCGATCCCCGTGGTTGCCGCCAAGAGCTACTTCGGCAACCTGGGGGCGGGAAGTGGCATGGTCGAGCTGGTCGCCGGGGTCTTCGCGCTCGGGCACGACCGCCTGTTCCCGGTCCTCAACTACCGGACGCCCGACCCGCAATGCCCCGTCGCCGCCGTGACCAACGGGGCGATGCTCCCGGGCCGGAGCTTCATCAACTTGAGCGTCACCCCGCAAGGCCAGGCCAGCGCGGCCGTGGTGGGACGGTTTGACGGGTAGATGCGACTCATTTTGCACTTTGCACTTTGCACTTTGCACTTTGCACTCTTCATTTTGCACTCTTCATTTTGCACTCATTTGGCTGCGGCCGAAGGCAGGGACGAGTCCCGCCAACCCCCCCGATTAGGTTGGATTCAGGCCCATCATTCCCCGTATGGGGCTCGGCCTCCGCCGTGCGCAGGTCTCGTGCCGGCTTGACACCCGCGTTCGCGGCCGGTATTCTTACCAGATTGCGTAGCCGCTAAGTGGCGGCGCCGACGTGGTTTCGGCCGCTTCGCGCCTTTTTTTTTGGGGGCGCGCGGTAAGCCTGGGTGTCATTGTTTGAACAGGAAGTGCAACTGGCGCAAGGTGTTGGAGAGAATTCTCTGGCGTCGAATGAGTGGTCGTTGGTAGTTGTGTCGTAGGGATACATAGAGTACCCAAGCGGGGGAAAGTGAGACTCGATGAACCCCAGCGAACTGCTGCGGATCGTAGACGCGATCCACCGCGAAAAGAACATCGACAAAGAGATTATCTTCCGGGGGATCGAGGCGGCCCTGGTGTCGGCCGCCAAGAAGCACTACGGGGAAGACGTGGATATTGCGATCGAGATCAACCGGGAGGAAGGGACGGTCGCGGGCAACCACAACGGGATTTCGATCTCGCCCGACGAGATTTCCGAGCGCGTCGCCGCGCAGACGGCCAAGCAGGTGATGATCCAGAAAATCCGCGAGGCGGAGCGGGACGCCCTGTACGAGGAGTACCGGGAGCTGAAGGACCAGTTGGTCACCGGCGTGGTCCAGCGGTACGAAGGCGGAGCGGCCACCGTGGCGTTGCCCAACGCCGAGGCGATCTTGCCAAGGAGCGAGCAGATCCCCGGCGAGTCGCACCATACGAACGAGCGGGTCCGGGCGACGGTGTACGACGTGCGCAAGCAGGGATCGCGGGTGCGGATCGTGCTCAGCCGCACGCGTCCCCAACTGGTGGAGCGGCTGTTCGAGCAGGAAATCCCCGAAATCTCCGACGGCGTGATCGAAATCAAAGCCATGGCCCGGGAGCCGGGCTACCGGACCAAGGTGGCGGTGGCCAGCAGCGATCAGCGGGTCGACTGCGTGGGGGCGTGCGTCGGCGTTCGGGGAAACCGCATCAAGAACATCGTCGAAGAGCTGGCCGGGGAGCGGATCGACATCGTCCGATGGAACGACGACATGCAGGTGCTGATCCCCAATGCCTTGCAGCCGGCGGAGGTCGACGAGGTCATCCTCTGCCAGATGCTCGGCCGCGCGATCGTCCTGGTCCGCGAGGACCAGCTTTCGCTGGCCATCGGCCGCAGGGGGCAGAACGTCCGGCTGGCCAGCAAACTCTGCGGCTGGGACATCGAGATCATGACCCGCGAAGAGCTCGACGAGCAGCTCAACCAGGCCGTTTCCGGGTTTGCCTCGCTGGAAGGCGTCAGCGGCGAGGTGGCCGAGCGCCTGGTGGGAGAGGGGTTCCTGTCGTACGACGACCTGTCGATCATCGAGCCCGACGACCTGATGGCCATGGGCGGTTTGACGGCCGAGCAGGCCGACGCCATTATCGCGCGGGCCGAGGCGAAGGCCGACGAGGCCGAGAAGGCCGCCGCGGTCGAGCGGCGCCGGCAGCGGGAGCAGAAGGGGCTCGATCAGGAGGATTTGGCTAAGGCCGGGTCGGCTGGGGGGCAGCCGGCCGAAGTCGAGGGTGCCACGCAGGAGCCGGTGGAAACGGAGGGGGCCACGCAGGAGCCGGTGGAGCCGGTGGCGGCGGGGGCCTCCGGCGAGCCGGAGCCGGCAGCGGAGCCACCTCACGGGGATGCGACTGCGGGCGAGTCTCCATCGGGTGAGTCTCCGCCGGGTGAGTGTCCGTCGGGTGAGTCTCCGTCGGGCGAGTCTCCGTCGGGCGAGTCTCCATCGGGTGAGTCTCCATCGGGTGAGTCTCCATCGGGTGAGTCTCCGCCGGGTGAGTCTCCGCCGGGTGAGTCTCCATCGGGTGAGTCTCCATCGGGTGAGTCTCCATCGGGTGAGTCTCCATCGGGTGAGTCTCCATCGGGTGAGCCTCCACCGGGTGAGCCTCCACCGGGTGAGCCGTAGGAGTGGTTTTTTGGCCGGGCCCGGGTCGCCGGCTGTCGGCGTCCGCGGCCTACAAGAAGGAGTGGGACTATGTGACCCGAAGTCCGTGAAGCACAGACGCCCGGCCGCTGGCGGCGACTGGCGTGCGCGGCTGCCGGGAGTCGAGGGAGAGACTGGCCTTGCCTATCCGTATCTACGCTTTGGCGAAGCAACTGAAAGTTGAGCACAAGACCCTGGTCGACATCTGCAACCAGATCGGGATCGCGGGCAAGGGGTCTGCGCTGGCCAGTCTGACGGACGAGGAGGTGGCGGCGGTCAAGACGCAGCTCGAGCGGGGCAGGTCGGCCCGGCCGACGGCTTCGGGGGCGGTGGCCGACCGGTTGTCCGCGGGGCCGGGGGGCCCGGCGGTCCGCCGCGATCAATACCTCCCGCCGGGCGGCGTCGCGTCTCGGAAGGTGCCCGTGCTCGACCGCAAGCCGGAGAAGCCTCCGGTGCTGAAGAAGCCGGCCACGCCGGCGGAGGAGGTGGGGGAGAAGCCTGCGGAGAAGCCTTCCGGCGCGGAGAAGCCCGAGAAGCCTGAAAGGCCCGAGAAGCCCGAGAAGCCCGAGAAGGTTAGCCTGTCGATCAAGCTGGCCCCGATTCCTCCGAGCCCGGCAACGCCGGCTCCATCCCAGCCGGAGGAGCCGCCACCGCAGAAGCCGGAAATCAAGCTTCCGCTGGACGCCATTCGCGCGTCGCGGATGGGCACGAAGCCGCTGTCCGAGCACCTGCGCCGGCAGGAAGAGAAGCGGAGGCTGGACGAAGAGAAGCGCAAGGGGGCTGCGCCGGGCAAGGAGCCGCGGGCACCGGCGGCGCGTGGACCTGGCCAACCACCGCCACACGCCGCCCCGGGGGCGCCTCGGGAGCCGGACAGGGAGCGGGATCGCGCTCGACGGGGGGGCCGGCCGGCCGCGGCCCCGGCGGCGGCGACGGAGGAAGAAGGCAAGATCCTGGGCGGGCGGGAGCATCGGCAGCTCAAGCGGAAGCGCGTGGCGACGACCACCCGGCGCACCGAGTCCGGCGAGGAAGGTGAGGAGGCCGCCCGTCCGGTGCGTGCCACGCTTCGGCGGGTGAAGCGGGGTGCGGCGTCCACGGCGGCGCCGCGCAAGAGCAACGTCGTGGTCGAGCTGCCGTGCACGGTGCGGAGCTTCTCCGGGGCCCTGGGGGTCCCGGCGCAGAGGGTTCTCGGCGAGCTGTTGAAGCTGGGCACGCCCGCGATCATCACCGCCTCGCTCGAGCCGGAAACGGCCCAGTTGCTGGCCGTGAGCCTGGGCGTCGAAGTGGACTTCCGCCAGCCCACGTCGCTGGAGCAGAAGCTGTTGGCGAAGCTGGACGAGCAGGACGACCTGGCCGCGGCGGAGCCCCGCCCGCCGGTGGTGACGTTTCTCGGGCACGTGGACCACGGGAAGACCTCGCTGTTGGACCGGATCCTCGGGCTCGACGTGGCGGCGCACGAGAAGGGGGGCATTACCCAGCACATTCGGGCGTATCGCATCGAGAAGAACGCCCGATCGATCACGTTCGTCGACACGCCGGGGCACGAAGCCTTCACCGCGATGCGTGCCCGGGGGGCCAACGCGACGGACATCGCGGTTCTGGTGGTGGCGGCCGACGACGGCGTCATGCCGCAGACGGAGGAGGCGATCAGCCACGCCCGGGCGGCCGGCGTGCCGATCATCGTCGCACTGAACAAGGTCGATCTGCCCGGCATCAATACCGAGCGGGCCCTCCAGGAGCTGGCCATCAACGAGCTGCTGCCGAGCCAGTGGGGCGGCGACACGGAGGTCGTTCGCACCAGCGCGGCGACCGGGGAGGGGATCGACGAATTGCTCGAGACGATCCTCACCGTGGCCGAGCTTAGGGAGCTGAAGGCCAACTCCGATCGTCCGGCCGCCGGGATCTGCCTGGAAACGGAGGTCCAGTCGGGGCGGGGCGTGATCGCCAAGATGCTCGTTCAGAAGGGGACGCTGCGGGTGGGCGACGCCATCGTGTGCGGCGCGGCCCACGGCCGCGTCAAGGCCATGTACGATACGCTCCAGCCGGCCAAAAAGCACCAGCAGGCCGGGCCCTCGATCCCGGTCAATCTGACCGGGCTCGACGTGGCGCCGGGGGCGGGCGACCGCTTTTCCGTCGTGGACGACGTGAGCCAGGCGCGGCAGATTGCCCAGGAGCGGGCCGCGGCCAACCGGCAGAGGGAGCTGGTGGGCGTCCGCCCGCACGTCACGCTGGAAACCCTGCGCCAGCGCCTCGACGAGCGCGAGGAGAGCCAGACGCTCAACATCATCCTGAGAGCCGATACCCGCGGCTCCATCGAGGCCATCCTCAAGGAGTTCATCAAGCTGGAGCATCCGGAGGTGCACATCAAGGTCCTCCAGCGGATGGTCGGGGGGATTAGCGAGGCCGACGTGCACCTGGCCGACGCCTCCGACGCGGTGGTCCTCGGCTTCAACGTCGTTCCGGACGAGAAGGCGCGGGTCCTGGCCGACCAGCTCGGCGTGCAGATCCGCCGTTACGACATCATCTACCAGGTGACCGAAGACCTCAAGGCGGCCCTGGAGGGGATGCTCCGGCCGGAGAAGCGGGAGACCGACCTGGGCCGCGCGTTGGTGCAGCGGGTGTTCCGCATCACGCGGGTCGGCACCGTGGCCGGCTGCCGCGTGCTGGCGGGTGTCATCCAGCGCGACGGGCGTGCCCGGGTGATTCGCGACAGCCGCGTCATCGGCGACTACCCCATCGAGTCGCTCAAGCGCGAGAAAGACGATGCCCGCGAGGTCCGCGACGGCTTCGAGTGCGGGATCAAGCTGGGTGGCTTCGAAGACGTCAAGGAGGCCGACGTTCTGGAGGTCTACAAAGTGGAGGAGATCCGCCGCACGTTTTGAGCCGGCGGCGGCTTTGGCCCCGGCGCGCCCTTTGGCGGCGCGGGGGGTAAGGCCGCCGCGAGCCGGAGAGTCCGCCGCCATGCCGTCCCGACGCGCCCAGAAAGCAGCCGAAGCCGTTCGCGAGGTCGTCAGCATGGCGATCCTGGCCGAGCTGAACGATCCCCGCGTCCGCGACGTCACCGTGACCTACGTGGAAGTGTCGGCCGATCTGCGTCACGCCAAGGTCCACGTCTCCGTGATGGGAGACGAGACCCGCCAGCGCCTGAGCCTCACCGGCCTGCGCAGCGCGGCCGGCTTCCTCCAGTCGAAGATCGCCCGGCGGATCGACACCCGCTACACCCCCAAGATCGAATTCCTGCTGGACCAGGGGGTTAAGAAGTCGATCGAGGTGGCGAGGATCCTTCGCGAAGTGCTTCCCCCGGCGCCCGCGCCGGACGAGGTTGCGCCGGGC
>Ga0315290_10004059_pt1 | contig 10528 bp, 11 predicted proteins | sample YL17G12_0_MG_FD_203627 | JGI IMG/M metagenome (GOLD analysis project Ga0315290, IMG submission 203627) | Sediment microbial communities from Yellowstone Lake, YNP, Wyoming, USA - YL17G12_0 | ecosystem: Environmental > Aquatic > Freshwater > Lake > Sediment | place: USA: Wyoming | collected...
GTTTCGCGTCAATGCCTTCAATCAGAATCGCGGCGCCGGCGCCGTGTTCCGCAACATTCCATCGGTGATCAAGACGCTCGACGACCTGAATGTGCCAAAGGTCTTCAAGGACCTTTGCATGCTGCCACGCGGCCTGGTTCTGGTGACCGGACCGACCGGCTCCGGCAAGTCGACGACGCTCGCAGGCATGGTCGACTACGTCAATGTCAACCGCCCTGACCACATCATCACGATTGAGGACCCGATCGAGTTCGTGCACGAATCGAAACGCAGCCTGATCAATCAGCGCGAGGTGCATCGCGACACACTCGGGTTCAGCGAGGCATTGCGCTCGGCGCTGCGCGAAGATCCCGACGTCGTTCTGGTCGGCGAAATGCGCGATCTCGAGACGATCCGCCTGGCGCTGACTGCGGCCGAGACGGGCCACCTCGTGTTCGGCACGCTGCATACGAGTTCCGCGGCCAAGACGGTGGACCGCATCGTCGACGTGTTCCCGGCGGCCGAAAAGGAGATGGTGCGCTCGATGCTTTCGGAGTCGCTGCGCGCGGTGATCTCACAGACGCTGCTGAAGCGCGTCGGTGGAGGCCGCATCGCGGCGCACGAGATCATGATTGCGACGCCGGCGATCCGCAACCTGATCCGCGAGAACAAGATCGCGCAGATGTACTCGTCGATCCAGACCGGCAATGCGCAGGGCATGCAGACGCTCGACCAGTGCCTGGCCGACATGCTGGCCAAGGGATTGATCGCGAAGGAAGAGGCGCGGTACAAGGCGGCGAACAAGGACACGGTGTAAGCGGCGCGCCGCTTACGGGAGAACTGAATGGATCGCGAACAGGCAATCAGGTTGATGCAGGATCTGCTGCGGCGGATGGTCGACCGCAAGGGCTCGGATCTGTTCATCACCGCGAGTTTTCCACCGGCGATCAAGGTGGACGGCGAGGTCCGGCCGCAGACCGAGCAGGCGCTTTCGCCTGAGCAGAGCGCCGTGCTGGTGCGTTCGATCATGAATGACCGCCAGACCCGCGAGTTCGACGCAACCAAGGAAGCCAATTTCGCGATCGCTCCGCCCGGCATCGGCCGGTTCCGCGTGAGCGCATTCGTGCAGCAGGGCCATACCGGTTGCGTGATCCGCCAGATCAACTCCACGATCCCGACGATTGAGGAACTCGAATTGCCGGCGATCCTGAAGGACATCGTGATGTCCTCGCGCGGACTGGTGATCGTGGTCGGCGCGACCGGCTCGGGCAAGTCGACGACATTGGCATCGATGGTTGGCTACCGGAACGAGAAGACTCGCGGCCATATCGTCACGATCGAGGACCCGGTTGAATACGTGCACCAGCACCGCGGCTGCGTCGTGACGCACCGCGAGGTCGGTGTGGACACTGAGAGCTGGCACACGGCGTTGAAGAATACGCTGCGCCAGGCACCGGACGTCATCATGATCGGCGAAATCCGCGACCGCGAAACGATGGAATACGGCATCCAGTTCTCCGAAACCGGCCACCTGGTGCTCGCGACGTTGCACGCCAACAGCTCGAACCAGGCGCTCGATCGCATCATCAACTTCTTCCCCGAAGAGAAGCGCGAACAGCTGCTGATGGACCTGTCGCTCAACATCCGGGCGCTGGTGTCGCAGCGGCTGATCCCGCGTGAGAAGGGCGAAGGCCGTATCGCCGCGATGGAGATCATGATCGGCACGCCGCTGATTTCGGACCTGATATTCCGCGGCGAGATCGTCAAGATCAAGGAAGTCATGTCGCGCTCGAACCGGCTCGGCATGAAGACATTCGACCAGGCGTTGTTTGAGCTCTATGAGACCGGGCAGATCTCCTACGAGGAAGGCCTGCGCAATGCGGACTCGAAGAACGAGATACGGCTGCGCATCAAGCTCGAAAGCAAGCGCGAAGACCACCTGCAGGCGGAAGCATCCAGCACTTTGAGGATCGTCGATGAGTCCAACGAGGGCACGCTCTACTGAACCGGCGACCGACTCGACGGTCGCCCCGCAGGCGGAGTCGGGTCAGTTCAACATCAAGCCGATGCTGAAGCTGATGGCCGAGAAGAAGGCCTCGGACCTCTTCTTCACGTCCAATTCCCCGGTCAAGATCAAGATCGAGGGGCTCATCTACCCGGTCAACAAGCAGGTGCTGGGCGCCGAGGCGGTGCGCGATCTCGCCCATAGCCTGATGAGCGCCGAGCAGCTGGAACACTTCCAGAGCGATCTTGAGATCGACTTTGCGATATCGGAGCCCGGCGTCGGGCGATTCCGCGCAGCCGTTTTCCACCAGCGTGGCTACCCGGCCCTGGTGCTGCGCTACATCAGCGTGGACACGCCAAAGCTCGATCAGCTTGGACTGCCGGACACGCTGCGCGAGCTCGCCATGCTGAAGCGCGGCCTCGTGCTGATGGTTGGGGCCGCGGGCGCCGGCAAGTCCACGTCACTCGCGGCGATGATCAATCACCGCAATGAGAACTGTTCGGACCACATCCTGACGATCGAGGACCCGATCGAGTTCCTGCACCAGAACCGCAAGGCAATCGTCAACCAGCGCGAAGTCGGGCTCGATACGCGCACATTTCCGCGGGCGCTGCGCGCAGCCATGCGCGCCGCGCCGGACGTGATCCTGATCGGCGAAATCCGCGACCGCGAAACGATGGAGGCCGCCATAACGCTGGCCGGCACCGGGCATCTGTGCATCGCGTCCTTGCATGCCAACAACTGTGCCGAGACGCTGGACCGTATCATCAACATGTTCCCGCGCGACCAGCACACGCAGATTTTCCTCGACCTATCGCAGTACCTTCGGGCCATCGTCTCGCAGCGCCTCGTGCGCGGCCGCAACAACAAGCGTTGCGCGGCCGTCGAGGTGATGCTGAATACGCCGCATATCCAGGACCTGATCAAGAAAGGCGATGTGATCGGTATCAAAGAAGCGATGTTCGCGTCCAACGAGCGCGGCATCCAGAATTATGACATGGCGCTGCTGCACCTCTACAAGGAGGGGCGCATCGACATCGAGGAGGCGCTCAACAACGCCGACTCGCGCAGCAACCTCGAGACCCGCATCAACTTCGGTTGAGCCATTTGCGCGGGCTGCGCTTGGAAGGCGGCCCTCGCCCGCTCAGAAGAACGGACATTCGCTCGCCGAGGGCCGCCTTCCAAGCGCAGCCCGCACACAGTCGCGACCGCCACCTCGCGCGCCGGGCTCGTTCCGTCTTCCTGCTCGGATTAACTCGCGAAAACGGTTGCCGCGTCGAAGACGGGCCCGTCAACGCAGACGCGTTTCATCGCGGGACCGTCGGGTGTCTGTACTAGCACCGTGCAGCCCGCGCAGCCGCCCACGGCGCAGGCCATGTTCTCCTCGAGCGACACCTGACAGGGGAGACCAAGGCTGCGGGCGAGCGTTGCGGTTGAGCGCAGCATCGCTTCCGGTCCGCAGGCGAACAGCTCGACCTCGGCCAGTTGCGCAGGCGCGAGGCTCGCAAGCCAGATCCGGGCGAGATCGGTCACATGGCCCGCATGGCAGCCAAAATATCCCGCGAGACTCGCGAGGCGATTGGGCACGCCGCAGTCTTCGAGCAACGGCATGCAGCCCGTTGCGCCGGGTGGCATGCCCGGCACGCTGATCGTCGAGGTGCCGGTGCGAAACGGAAATGGCAGCTCCGAGCCCATCAGCAGGAGCGGTTTCCATCCGCCACGATGCTCCAGAGCGAGTGTCTCGGCGAGAAACACCAGCGGCGGGATGCCGACACCCCCGCCAATCATCAGCGTGCGCGGTCGTTCGGCATGCGCGGTGAATCCCCTGCCGATCGGGCCGAGGCAGGACAGCATCTCTCCGGGCCTGCGCAACGCGAGTTCCGCCAGCCCGTGCCCGACGACCTTGTAAAGCACCTCGATCCAGCCCTCGGCGGAGGAGGCCCGCATGATGGACAGCGGCCGGCGCATCGGCAGGCCGGGGCCGCAATTCAGGTGGATGAAACTGCCGGGCGTCGCGGCCGCGGCGCACTTTGGCGCGCGCAGCCTCAGGACGAACTGCTCGCCTTCATACGCTTCATGAGCGACGACGTCGGCCTGCTCGAGGAAGATCGTGCCGCGGTGGGGCCTGGCCGCACCGCTCACGGTGCGCGCCCGCGGCGGGCTTCCGCAATGTGCGCGAGCACGGCCATCCTGATCGCGACGCCATTCGCGACTTGCCTGCGAATCACCGATTGCGGACCGTCGGCGACTTCGGAGGTGATTTCGACGCCGCGATTCATCGGTCCCGGGTGCATCACGATGGCTTGCGGCTTCGCCCGCGCCAGCCGCGCGGGAGTCAGTCCGTAGAGTTCATGGTAGCGATCGATGTCGGTCGGCATCGCTTCGGCGATCCGCTCCCTCTGGATGCGCAACATCATCACGACATCGGCGCCAGCAATGCCTTCATCGAAGGAAGAAAAGCGCCGCGCGCCCTGGAACTCATGCGACTCCGGCATCATGTCCACGGGCGCGACCAGGCGCAGCTCCGCCACGCCGAGCGCGGTCAGCGCGCGATGGGCGGAACGCGCGACGCGCGAGTGGCGGATGTCGCCGACGATCGTGACCGTCAGGCTGCGGAAATCGCCCTTGTGCTGCTGGATCGTCAGCGCGTCGAGCAGGCCCTGGGTCGGATGCGAGAGGTGCGCTTCGCCGCCGGAAATCACGCTGACGTGGTCGCCGACGTTCCGTGCGACCAACTCGACGGTGCCGGGTTGCGCGTCGCGGATCACGAACACGTCCACCTGCATGGCCTCGAGCGTGTAGATCGTGTCGATGATCGACTCGCCCTTGGCGCGCGAGGACAGCATGACGTCGAGATTAACCGCATCGGCGCCGAGTCTCAGTGCGGCGAGCTCGAATGACGCGCGGGTGCGCGTCGAAGGCTCGGCAAAGAGGTTGGCGACAGTCCAGCCGCGCAGATCGTCGCCACGCCGCGGCAACTGGCCGGGTGGGCACTGATAATCCTGTGCCCGCTTCAGCAGTTCGCGCATCAGGCCGGGATCGAGGCCATCGAGCGTTATCAGATGGCGCAGCCGGCCGTTGGCGTCGAGTTGTGGGAGCGGCTGCGTCATCGGGCCGGTTCGCCGGGCTGTGCCCTCAGCCATTGCAGCAACAGGATGCGTGCGGCCTCGCGGTCCACTTCGCCGCGCCGCACGCGACGCGTCTTGCTGCCGCTGCGGCGGCGTTCGCGCAGGTCGTCCTCCGCTTCGCGCGACGAAAGTCTTTCATCCACCCGGTGGACCTCGATCCCGTACTGCTCGCCGAGCTGGTCTGCGAACTTCAATGCAGCCGTCGTCATGGCGGCGTTCGGGCCGGCCATATTATAGGGAACGCCGACCACGATCGCCGCAGGGCGCCATTCGGCGACGCAGCGCCCGATCGCGCGCCAGTCGGGTTCGCCGTCGAAGGCATCGATGGTCGCGAGCGCCTCGGCGGTTCCGGTCAGCGTATTGCCGACCGCGACGCCAATGCGCCGTAATCCGTAGTCGAAGGAAAGCACCGTGCGCGTGGCCGGCGCGGGCATCCGTCAGGCGCGTCCCGCCTGGAGGCTGATGCGGGACAACTCGACGCCCAGGAGCCGCGCGGCTGCATGCCAGCGCTGCTCGAATGGCAGGTCGAAAATCAGCGATTCATCGCAGGGCACGGTCAGCCAGGCGTTCTGCAGCACTTCCTCCTCGAGCTGGCCGGCATCCCAGCCGGCATAGCCGAGTGCAACCACCGCCTGGGCGGGCCCTTCGCCGCGCGCCATCGCGGCCAGCACGTCACGCGAAGTCGTCACATGCAGCGTGTCGGAAACCGGCAAGGTCGAATCCCAGCCCTGTGGGCAGGGCCGGTGGAGTACGAAACCGCGGTCATTCTGGACCGGTCCGCCACGCAGCACCGGCATGTCGCGCAGGCGCAGGTCGTCACTCGTGAGCGCGAGCTGCTCGAGAACCTCGGACATCTTCATCTCGAGCGGCCGGTTGATCATGATGCCGAGCGCGCCACGATCGGTGTGCTCGCAGACCAGTGTGACGCTCTGCGAAAAATTGGGATCCGCAAGCGAGGGCATCGCGACCAGGAGCTGATTGTTGAGGTAGGCGCCAGCTGCCATGACGCTAGTATCAGCTGCCGCCCGGCGGCGGTCAAAGCACGAATGCGGGCTGACTTAATGCGATTCAGCCGCGGGTACTTCGACAGCCGAACCTGCGAGGCGACCGCCGACGAACTGCCATTCGTACGCAAAGCGCAGCACATCATGGCGGGCGGCCAGTTCGGCCGGAAACGCCTCGAATGGCGTCGCAAGCTTGAGGATCGCGATTGCCGCACCGTCGAGCTCCGGATGGCCGCTGCTGCGGCGTACCCGGGTTTTGACAAGAGTGCCATTCGCCGCGAGTGCCACCTCGATGACCGGATTGCCGCTCAGGTCCGCGCGGCGGGCCTCATTCGGGAAGTGCAGCGTGCCCACCTGCTCGACACGGCGCTTCCAGGCGTCGAGATAGACCGCGACTTCTGACGAGCGCGTGCTGGGCGTGACCAGCAATTCGCGCCGCTCCGTTCCCTTGAGCCCGAGTTCGGCGTCGTCGTCGATGCCGGCCAGCGGTGATTGGTCACCGGCCAGTGAGCGCCGCGGCAGCGAGGGCAGGGACGCCGACGGGTCCCAGGCATCCGCGATGAAGCGCGGACCGGGGTCTGAGCCGGTCAGGATGCTGGCCTCGCCACCGGCGGGGCCGCTCATCGATTGGACGCCGGCGCTGCCGTCGATGTCGCCGGGCGACTCGTTGACCGTACCCGCCGAGCCAGGCTGCCGGGTCGCGTCCGCGCCATTGCCGCTGCCCTGCTGGGTGCGTTGGGCGAGATAACTGGCCCGCTCATTGATCGGTGCCTCGGGCAGGGTTTCCGCGACCAGCAGGACTTCGAGTGTCGGTACCAGTGAATCGTCGTGCCGCGGCGGCGCGAATGTGATGCCCAGGATGACGATCAGATGAAAGAGGCCGGCCAGGAACAGCGTGACGAACAGCCGGTCATCGGCCGTGCCGCCACCCGGCGGCATGCCGGCGAGGCGATTCACTTGCGCGCGGCCCGGGCAAGCACGGCGTCGATCAGGCTGCCCGCGATGTCGTGGCCGTACTGCGCCTCGAGTTCACGAATGCCGGTCGGGCTCGTGACATTGATTTCAGTCACGAAGCCGCCGATCACGTCGAGCCCCACGAACAGCATGCCGCGTTCGCGCATTACCGGACCGATCCGCGAGCAAAGCCAGCGGTCGCGATCGGAGAGGGCGCGACCAATGCCTTTGGCACCGGCCGCCAGGTTTCCGCGATGATCGGTCGCACCCGGCATCCGCGCGAGCACATGCGGCACGGGCTCGCCGTCGACCAGCAGGATGCGCGCGTCCCCGGTTTCGGCGATCTCCGGCAGGTACCGCTGGACCATGGCATAGCGCTGGCCATAGTCCGTCATGGACTCGAACACGACCCTTGCGTTCTTGTCGCCCTCCGTCAGGACGAAGATCGAGCGTCCGCCCATGCCATGCAGCGGCTTGCAGACGATGCGGCCATGCTCGGCGAGGAAGGCCTGCATGCCGTCCATGTCGCGCGTGATCAGGGTCGCTGCACAGCAGTCGGGAAACCAGGCCGTATAGGCCTTCTCGTTCATGTCGCGCAGGCCCTGCGGGCGGTTCACGACCCGCACACCCTCGACCTCCGCGCGTTCCAGCAGATAGGTCGTGTAGACGTATTCCAGGTCGAATGGCGGGTCCTTGCGCATCAGCACGGCTTCGATTTCGGCAAGCGGCCGTACCACGGGCTCCCCCACGCGGTACCAGTCCTTGCCGTCCCCGACCACCTCCAGCGGCCGCAGCCGGGCGATGGCGCGCCCGTCGCGTACCCACAGATCGGACTGTCCGAAATACCACGTCGCGCAGCCGCGCCTGGCGGCCGCAATGAGCATCGCGATCGTCGAATCCTTGGCTGGCTTGATGGTTTCCAGTGGGTCCATCAGCACTGCAAGGCTGGGGCGGTCTCGCATCAGGACGGCTCCGGCCGATTGACGGGAATGTGACGCGGATACTGCACGTTAGGGGGGCTTGTCATAGTACACCTGTCATTGGTCCCGACTGCCCGGCCGGACCGGGTTCCGCCGTGGCAGGGGGTAGGCCGATATGTTAAAAGGATGCCGCTCCGGCGTCGAAACCGTGGGCGTCTCCTGGCGAGCATGGCTAGCACCCGGCCGGAGCAGCGCCGGGGCCGGAGGTACCCGATGGAAAGTGCAGCGGCCGTCAGTGACGGGCACCGCCTTAACGGGCTGAAGGTGCTGGTCATCGACGACAGCAAGACAATTCGCCGGACGGCGGAAACGCTGCTGGCCAAGGAAGGTTGCGAGGTGTTCACGGCGGTGGACGGCTTCGACGCGTTGTCGAAGATCGCCGACCACCAGCCCGACATCGTGTTCGTGGACATCATGATGCCGCGCCTGGATGGCTATCAGACCTGCTCGCTGATCAAGCACAACAAGGTATTCCGCGCTATACCCGTGATCATGCTCTCCAGCAAGGATGGCCTGTTCGACCGGGCGCGCGGCAGGATCGTCGGTTCCGAGCATTACCTGACGAAACCCTTCACCCGCGACGAGCTCCTGTCTGCGATCGAGCGGCACGTCAGCCGCCGCGATGGCAGCGAGACGGAATAAAGACCATGGCGCTGATACTGATCATCGACGACTCGCCAACCGAGGTATTCCAGATGCGGCGCATGCTCGAGAATCACGGCTTCGAGACCGAATCGGCTGCGGACGGCGCGGAGGGAATCCGCAAGGCACGCGAAATCCGTCCCGACCTGATCCTGATGGATATCGTCATGCCGGGCGTCGATGGATTCCGCGCGACCCGCGCATTGTCGAACGATCCGGCGACCCGCGCGATTCCAGTCATCATGGTTTCGAGCAAGAGTCAGGAGTCCGACCGCTATTGGGGCATGCGCCAGGGCGCGGTGGATTTCCTCGTCAAGCCGGTGACACCGGCGCAGCTGGTGGAGAAGGCGCAGGCTGCGCTGCTGACAGGCTGAGCGGATGCAGCCTGAGCCGACCCTGAAGGCACTGCGCGACCAGCCTTTCGAGCTGTTGCTGGCGCTGGAAGAGCGGGCGCGCCAGGTTGCAGCCGGTGCGCGTGATGGTGCGGCGGGCCAGGAATGGATCGGTGTCGCGTTCCGGATGGGCGGGGAGACATTCCTCGTGGCGCGCGACGAGGCACGCGAAGTCATGGGCGTGCCGGCACCGATCACGCGGGTCCCCGGCGCACGGTCATGGATACGCGGCCTCGCGAATGTGCGTGGCCAGTTGCTGCCCGTGATCGACCTGAAACAGTATTTCGGCAGCGGAGAGTCGGTGGCGGGGCGCAACACACGTGTGATCGTCGTGAACCACCGCGAGGTGCCGGCAGGGCTGGTCGTCGACGAGGTACTCGGGTTCCGGCGCTTTGCCGATCGCGAGTTCAACGCCGAGGCACCGCCGACGATGATCCGCTGCGAGCATTACCTGGCCGGCTCGTTCCGGCGTGGGAGCGAGGCGTGGCCCGTATTGAGCCTGCGGACGCTGGTCGAAAGCCCGGCATTCCTGCACGGTTCTTCGTGAGCTGGGGAATGGTGAAGGAAATAGTGCATGGCCAACGTGCCTGACAGGCGCCAGGCGTCGAAATGGATGCCGGTGATGCTATGGGGCGGCTTGCTGACGTCGCTCCTGGCAGCTGCGTTCCTGCTGCTTTCGGGCCGCGCCCACGAGCAGGATCGCCATTACCGCGCGCATCTCGCGGAACTCACCGTACTGGCGGGGGCGCTTCCGACCCAGGCTGAGGCCGCAGGCCGTGGCGACGACGCGGCATTCGAAAAGCTCGCGCAATCGCGCGCGCGGCTTGAAAAACTGCTGGCCGAAATCGAGCAGGGCCGTGCGGCATTTGCGGCGCTGTCGAGCCCGAGCGCGCAGCGGCTCGGCGGCGAGCCGGGGTGGAACGCCGTACTGGAGGGCTCGCGGCAGGTGCTGGCAGGCCGCGATGCGGCCCGCGAACTCAAGACCTGGGCCGAAGAAACGCGCACCGCCCTTGGGCGGGTGCTGGCGGCCACCGGCAACGCCGTGTCCGCGCCGGGCGGCGCTGTGGCGCTGCGCGCTTTGCCGCGCTTTGAATCGGTCGCCCAGCGAGCCGGCGACGATCTCCAGCAACTGGCCGGCGCCGCGGGTGAGTCGGCGAACATCGCGCGGCGCATCACCGAGAATACGGCACTGCTCGCGCAGTTCCTCGCGGGGCTTGCCGGTCTCGACCGGACCGCGGGCGTGCCGGCGCTCTCCGGCGAGGCCGCGACGCGCCTGGCTGACGCCCGCGATGCCTTTGCGGGCTACGAAAAGCAGCTGCAGGGCGCGCTGGAGCGCGCCGGAACGCTTGCAACGGCGCAACGCGCAGGCAGTGAGCTCGCCGAGGCATCCGACAAGCTGTCGAATTCGCTGGAGCAGCAGTCAGCCGCCGATGCAGACATTGGA
>Ga0315290_10004062_pt1 | contig 10515 bp, 9 predicted proteins | sample YL17G12_0_MG_FD_203627 | JGI IMG/M metagenome (GOLD analysis project Ga0315290, IMG submission 203627) | Sediment microbial communities from Yellowstone Lake, YNP, Wyoming, USA - YL17G12_0 | ecosystem: Environmental > Aquatic > Freshwater > Lake > Sediment | place: USA: Wyoming | collected...
GGCCGGGTGACCGACGCGGGGCTGGCCCATCTCAGGAAGCTCACCGGCCTGGAACGGCTGTACCTTCGCAATCTGAAGGTCACCGACGCCGGGCTGAAGCACCTGCGGGGGCTGACCAACCTCGAGTCGCTGAGCCTGGAAGACGCGCAGGTGACCAGCGAGGGGATCGCGCACCTCGCGCCCCTGGAGGGCCTCGGCGTGCTGAACCTCACCCGCAACAAGAAAGTGACGAACGAGGCCCTGAAGCACCTCAAGCGCATGGCCGACCTGGACACGCTTTCGCTCGAGGGGACGGGCGTGACCGGGGCGGGCCTGGTTCACCTGAAGCCGCTGACGAAGCTCCGCACGCTCAACCTGAGGTACTGCAACGTCGTCGATGCCGACCTGGCACACCTCGAAGGGTTCGAGGAGCTCCGCATGCTGTACCTCAAGGGGACCAAGGTCGACGAGGACAAGATCGACGAGTTCAAGAGCAAGATGAACAGCCTGGCGGTCTTTTTCTACTGATTTCCCCCCGACAGCGAGTCACTGCCAGCGAGTTACTGCCAACGAGTCACTGCCAATTCCTGCCCGAGCCAAAGGGAGGCGCATCGATGCACCGCGTCTTGTGTCTTACGGCCGTCGTACTGGGTTGGGCGCTTGCCGCGGCGGCGAGCGTCGGGGCTGCCGAGCAGGCTGAAAAGCCGAAGGAAGCCGCGCCGCTGAAGAAGATCCGCGCCGCGGACTGCGTGTACGTCCCGACGCCCAACGACGTCGTCGAGCGGATGCTCGAGATGGTCAAGCCGAAGAAGGGCGAGCTGCTTTACGATCCCGGCTGCGGCGACGGGCGGATCGTCACCATGGCCGCCAGGAAGTACGGCTGCAAGGCGGTGGGCTACGAGATCGTCCCGGAGCTGGTCGAGAAGGGGCGCAAGGCCATCGAGAAGCACAAGCTCCAGCACCTGGCCTCCATCGAGCAGGCCGACATCTTCAAGCTGGACTACAGCAAGGCCAACGTGGTCACCCTCTATCTGCTGCCGGGCATGATCCTCAAGCTGGCTCCGCAGTTGGAGAAGCTCAAGCCGGGCTCGCGGATCGTGGCCCACGACTACGCGATCGGCGGCTTCAAGGCCGACAAGACCGTGACGATGACCTCCAAGGAGGACAGCGTCAAGCACACGCTCTTCCTCTACACGCTGCCGTTGAAGAAAGGCACCGACGCCGACACGGACGCGGACGAATAGTGCTCGGCCCCGAATGAGCGTGCGCGATGCCGGGAAGATCGCCGGCAGCGGCTTGCACAACATGCCCACGACGAGCGTGGGCATGGCACCCGAGCTTCTCTCTGCGAATGTACCTCTCTTGGCGCCTCGGCGCCTTTGCGAGAGACTTCCTGCCTGAGACTGCCGCGGCCGAGTTACCGCGGCTTGGCGCGGCGAATACGCTTGCCTGCGCCGATCGGCGGGGTCGCGGCGGCGGACGCCCTTCCTGCCGGCTTTGCCGGCGCGGCGGCTGCTCCCACGGCGACGGCGGCGCTCGCCCCGGCCATGGCCGGGCAGGTGGCGCACGGCTCCGCACCGTCCCAACAGTAGGTGCAGAGCTTCTCCTTGGGAAGCCCGATCGCCGAAACCAGGTCGTCGAGCCTCTGGTAGCGCAGCGAGGTGAGCCCCAGCCGCTTGCGCACGCTCTCGACCATGGTTTGTTGGGCCTCGGAATCGGGATGGGCGAACTCCTCGCGGGGCGGCGCGGCATCGTCGTCCATCTCGTGGATCGCCCGGCGAGCCGCCAGATCGAGCTCCGAGCGGGACCGCGAGAAGTTGAGGAACTTGCAGCCGTAGATCAACGGCGGGCAGGCGGGCCGCATGTGCACTTCCCTGGCCCCGTGGTGGAACAGAAGCCGGATCGTGTCCTTCAACTGGGTCCCGCGCACGATCGAATCCTCGCAGAACAACAGCCGCTTCCCTTCGATCAGCTCCCGGATGGGGATGAGCTTCATCCGGGCCACGAGGTCCCGCACCCGCTGATCCTGCGGCATGAAGCTCCGCGGCCAGGTGGGCGTGTACTTGGTGAAGGGCCGGCCGTAGGCAACGCCCGACGCGTTGGCGTACCCGATGGCGTGGCCCGTTCCCGAGTCGGGGATTCCCGCCACCAGGTCGACCTCGCACCGGTCGGCCCTGGCCAGGGCCGCACCGCAGCGGTTGCGGACCACCTCGACGTTGATCCCCTCGTAGCTCGACGCCGGGAAGCCGTAGTAGACCCAAAGGAACGCGCAGATCTGCATCTGCTCGCCGGGGGGCTTGAGCGTCTCGACGCCCTCGGCGGTCATCCGCACGATCTCCCCGGGCCCGAGGTAGCGGCTCACCTCGTAGCGCAGGTTCGCCAGGGCGCAGGTCTCCGACGTGGCGGCGTAGCCGTCCGCCCGGCGGCCAAGGACCACGGGCGTGCGGCCCAGCCGGTCGCGCGCGGCGTAGATCGCCGAGCCGGTCAGGAGCAACAGCGAGCAGGAGCCTTCAATGACCTCCTGCACGTGCCGGATGCCGTCCTCGAAAGTCTGCTGCTGATTGATCAGCGTGGCCACCAGCTCCGTCGGATTCAAGCCGTTGGCCGTCATCTCGGAGAAGTGGACGCCCGGCCGGCAAAAGGCCTCGGCGGCCAGCTCCTTGAGATTCTGAATCCGCCCGACCGTCACCAGCGCGTAGGTCCCCAGGTGCGAGCCGATGATCAGCGGCTGGTCTTCGTAGTCGCTGATCACGCCGATCCCCAGCTTCCCGCGAAGCTTGGGAAGGTCGTCCTCGAACTTGCTGCGGAACTGGGAATTGGTGATGTCGTGAATGAACCGGGCAAAGCCGTTGCGATTCTTCACCGCCATTCCCCCGCGGCGCGTGCCCAGGTGGCAGTGATAGTCGGTTCCGTAGAACAGATCGCGGGCACAGTCGGTCTTCGATGCAACGCCGTAGAACCCCCCCATGTGGGTCTCCTTGTTGTCCGTCCGACTTCATCGCCCCGTTGCGAAAACCCTTCGAGCGATGTTCCTACGAGCTGACAACCTTTTAGCGCATCTGGCCCCGGCCGTCAAGGGGCTGGTGGGCTCGTGCCCCGGCGAACCGCTCGCAACGCCGCCAGGGCCGGACCTGTCAAACCGGTGGGGTGGCCAAGAGGGTCTCGGGAACCGGGGGGGAATGGGAGAAAAAGGAGGTGTCGGCCTGCGCAGCCCGTTGAAAAACCGGATCTTGACGAAGGGTGGCTGGGGCAAAGCGCCAGCGATGCCCCAGAAATCGGGCCGCTGGGGCTTCGCTCCGCTCAGCCGCCAGCCACCCCCGCCGTCACCGCCGTAGGACGGATTGCCAATCCGTCCTTATGCGGGACGGGTTACCAACCCGTCCTACAAGAACACCGCGTGGCCAACCGGGTCAGTCGCGGTGCAGGGCCACCTTGAGGACCACCTTGAGCACGTCGGCTGGCTCGCCACAGCGGCCGCATACCAGCCCCGGCGCATGGACGTCCTGGGGCGCGAAGATGGCGAAACTGCCGGCCGAGACCTCCACCAGGTCGCCCCACGTCTCGAAGAAGGCCGCGTCTTTCCCCTGGTCGTACGGCTGCTTGACCACCAGGCCCTCCTCCAGAGGGCGGTAGCCCATCCGCTCCGTCCCCTCGGCCACGTACTGAACGTCGAGGTAGCGTCGATGGGCCTCCCAGATCGCCTCGGCCAGCGGCCGGGTCCGGTACCGCTGGACGATGGCCACCAGCCGATCGCCGTCCAGCTCGCGCCGCCCAGGCGCCAGGCAAAGCACGTCAGTCGCGGTCAGCCAGTCCAGCGCCGCGGCGATCCCCGGCCCCAGCCCCCGATACATCCCGGCGTGATCCAGTCGGTCGAGAATCATGGTCGGTCTCCCCCACCTGACGCGGCGGTCCTCATGTTACCAGGTTCGCAGGGCCGACTGTAGGGAACGCCCTCTGTGGCGTTCCGCGGGTGTGTTCAAGGGAGCGCCTGGGAACGGTGTCGCCGCTTCAGCGGAACGCCACAGAGGGCGTTCCCTACAGCTAATCGACCAATTGCCGCCAGCTTCCCGCCTGGGGCTGCATCTTCACGCCGGTGGTGTATCCCTGGGGCGGATTGCTGAGCAGGCTGGGGGTGTAGACGATGGACTTGGCGTTCGTGCACTTCACGGCGTCGGCCAGGGCCGTGGATTCGCAGATCACGGCCCCGCGGACCAGGGCGTCCTGGTTGAGCTCGAGCGTGCCGGTCACGTGGACCAGGCCCTGGATCTCGCTGGGGTACTGATCGAGCAGGTCGGTATCGCCGATGCCCTGATAGGGGGCGCCGGGGGGGTTGAAGTTGACGTTGGCCCCCGGCTCGGACAACGGCGTGCCGACGGTGTTGTACTGGAGGGCGAGGTCCCCCTGGACGATCAAGGCCGGATAATCCGACCGCGAGGGCTGCAACAGCACCTGGTTGTCGACGATCACCTTCTTGCCCGGGCAGAGGATCACCAGCGTCCCGTTGATCCGGGTGTTGCGGATCGTCAGGTTGGTGGCGCTGCGGATGACGTAGACCCCTTCCGCGTTGGTCGGCCCTCCGAGTGAGTTGTACCCGGGGGCGAACACTTGCTTGTCGATCGTGCTGGGCGCGGTGATCTCGGTCCCCAGGTTGACGTACAGGTTGATGACGCTGGGGTCGGGAAAGGCCTTGGCGGGTCCGCCGAGGGTCAGGGTGCCGTTGATGACTCCCACGGAGCTCGCCGAGCCCGCCTCCACATTGCCCGTGATCGTCCCGTCGTTGCGCAGGCTGCCGTTGGTCGAGAGCCGGGCCTGGCCGGCGCTCAGTTGGCTCCCGGCCGTAAGGTGGAGCTGGCCGCCGGTGTGCAGCGCGCAGGCCAGGGCGGGGAGCGGGGTTGGATTGGCGGTGAGCGTCACCTGGATCACCTGCCGTGCCAGACCCTTCATGGCCGTGGCCTTCACGATCACCGGATCGTGGGGCCGGTTGGCCAGGTTGCCGTCGACCGGGTCGGTCACCTCCAGGGTGAACGTGCCCGAGCCGATCGGCTGGTTGGACGCCCAGACGCCGTTTTGGCGATTGGTCCTCCACTGCGGGTCCTGGGCGATCCACAGCCGGCCCAGCTCAATGGCCGACAGGGCGTAGTATCGGGCCTCGGCCTCCTCGCCCAACAGGGCGGCGGCACGGGCCTGGGCGCGGGTGGCCAAGAGCGCCCCCAAACCCAGCGTGGCCACGATCATCGACACGGCCAGCACGACCAGGTAGGCGCTACCCCGCCTTCGTGTTTTCGCTCTTTTGCGTTCCATTCAAGGGGCCTCCGTGCGTACGACCACTCGGGTGGCGACCACCCGGCCGTTGTGCTCCACCGTGACCGTGATCCGCTTGGTCCCGGTCTCGGAGAACGCCTGTTGGGTCGGATTGGAGGCGACCACCCAGACCACGCTCACCCTTCGTTGCCATCCGCCGAGGTCGGGCATGGGGGTGCCGTCTGCGAACTGGGGGGGCGACTCGCTCCAATTGCTGTAATCGTCGACGTCGTCGTAGGCGGTTTTCGAGGCGCTCGATTCCCCCGTCTCCAGGCCGAACCCCGAGGTGGTGCCCGGCTCCCGGTAGTCCTTGGCCAGGATCTCGGCCAGCAATCCGTCGGCCAGAAACTGCGCGGACACCTGCTCGGCGGCCCGGTACTGGGCGAAGGCCGACGCCCCCACGCTCCGCATTGCCGCCACCAGGAGCACGCCGACCAACACGCTGGAGAGCACCATCTCCAGGAGGCTGAAGCCACTCCGTGCAATTACCCTGGCTCTCATGGCCCGGACACCTGGGGTTCGTTGACCACGCGGATCGAGGTCTGGAGCCGACACGTGGCGTCGCTGCCGGTGCGGAGCGTGCAGGACACCTGCGAAAGGAGGTACTGGTACGTGACGGGGCTCGGGGACGTGATCTTGCCGTAGGCGTAGAAGCGTAGCTGGTGCCCCGACAAAGTCGACCAGCTCGACCCGCCGTTGGTGGAAAGGCGGTAACTCAGGTTGGGCGGGCTGGTCGCCGAGGTCTCGACGCACACCTCGCAGGCGTTATTGCTGGTGGCCCCCTGAAACACCAGCCACACCCCCGTCCCGGGCGTCAACCCGGAGACGTTGCTGAAGCCGACGTCCTTCCACTGGCAGGTGAAGGACAGGGCGCTCTCCGGGATCGAGACTTCCTCCAAGACCCCGGCGCCGGGAAGGCCCCCGATCGTGGGCCGCAACTGAACCTTGAGCGTGCCGTCCAGAAAGCCTGAAGTCTGGCCGCGGAATTGAATGCGGCTGACCCGCCAACTGGTGGCCTCGGCCGGCAGCGTCGGGGCGAAGTACTCGGCCCGGAGGTTGTTGTTGTCGATCACCGCGTGACCGAGCTGATTGGCCGTGTCGTAGGAGGCCAGGAGGACCTCCGGCCCCTCGCCGTTCGAGGTCGGGAGCTGCACCTTCCGCTTCTGATAGGTGAGCCCAAACTCCTGGACGTTGGTGGCCACGGCGGCCGCGGTGCCGCCGTTGAACTGGCGCGTCAGGGGATCGCCTTGGGTGCCGGACCAGCGGTAGCGGACCGTCTCGGGCATGCCGTCTCCGTTGCGATCGGGGACGGAGATGACCAGCTCGGTCGCGGTGGCCGTGGAGACCGCAGTGGCGTAGAACAGGTCGGCGGCGAGCATTTCAACGGCGCGGCCGGCGACCAGCGTCGCCGAGGCACCCCGCTTGCCGTCCGGGACGGCGCGGAGCGCCAGCATCACCGCCGAGGCCATCCCGGTCAGGAGGATCCCGAGGATCGCCGCGGCGACCACCACTTCGACGAGCGTAAACGCCGGACGCCGGCTGGTCGTCATGGAATCGTCGCCATCCCGGTGTTCTGATCGATGGTAATCGTCTTGGTGTATTGGCCCGCCTGAACGACGATCGTGCCCCCGCTGTCGGGCATGCCGTAGCCGTTGTAGATCAGGCTCGTGTCGCCTCCCAGGCTGACGCTGCTCAGCATCGCCACGTAGGGGGCCTTGGCGAGGTCCACCGTGTAGGTCGTCAGGAAGCCGTTGGGGTCCTTCATGCCGGTGATCTCGTAGCGGTTCCCGGCGGGCGGGACCGTGAAGACGATGGCCTGGCTGCTGCTGGTCGCCCTGGCCCGGGCCCGGGCGGTGGCCAGGTCGCCGGCGATGCGCCGGGCGGCCACGTCGGCACGGTACCGCATCAAGGAGTTGCTGTACCTCGGCACCGCCACCGCCGCCATGATCCCGATGATCAAAACGGCAATCACCATCTCGACCACGGTGAATCCCGCCCGCCCCCTTTCGTGCGAAGAAGAACTCACCACGGAGGCACGGAGGACACGGAGGAAGACTCGGAGCTGCTCATCGAGCATGCGCGTAATCCCGTTTGGCAGTAACTTGACTTGTTCCCAAGCTCCAGCTTGGGAACACCGGTCTTCCGAAGCTCTGCTTCGCACCGTGCGATCCTTCGGCGAAGCAGAGCTTCGCGCAAGTCCGTTCCCAAGCAGAGCTTGGGAACGAGGTTGCATGTTATCCCCCCATTCCTTCTCCGTGTTCTCCGTGCCTCCGTGGTGCATTCTTCCCCTCAAAACGCGGCAAAGGCATTTCCCCGGCCCTCTTCGGTGGTCGGGCTCGGGCAGCGCACGCGCGTGGCCTGCGGCTGGTAGTTTTGCCAGAGTGTCCGGATCGTCGGAAAGGTGCGGAGGCAGGCTGCGACGACCTCCGGGTCCCACTGGGCCCCCGCGCCTGCGCGAAGGATCTGCTCGACTTGCCCCAGGGGCATCCCCCTGCGGTAGGGCCGGTCGCTGGCCATCGCGTCGTAGGAGTCGGCCACGGCCAGGATCCGCGCCGGCAGGGGGATTGCCGAGCCGGCCAGCCCGTCGGGATACCCACGCCCGTCGTAGCGCTCGTGATGATGGAGCACCCCGGGAGTCAGGTAGTTGAGCGCATCGAGGTCTTGCAGGATGGCCCAGCCCCGCTCGGGATGCGGCCGGATCTGGGCCATCTCCTCCTCGGTGAGGCCGGTGGTCTTGCGGAGGACGGCGTCGGGGACGCCGAGCTTCCCCAGGTCGTGCAACAGGCCCGCCAGGTAGAGCCGCTCGCACTCGGTCTCGTCCAGACGGAGCACCTTGCCGAGGTGCTTGGCCACCAGCGCAACCCGCTCGCTGTGGCCGCAGGTGTAAGGGTCCTTGGCGTCGACCGCCGAGACCATCGCCCGGACCACGCTGACCAGCAGGGCCTCCTTCTCGCAAAACAGCTCGACGTTGTGGGCATGCGTGGCCAGCATCGAGGCCACGGAGCTCAACAGCCCGGCCTCCACCGTGCCGAACTCGAACTGGCTCAGCGCCCAAAGCGACCTTTCCGCGCCGACGTCGTGCTGGCGGGCGTGGTTGATCGCCACGAGCCATCCCAGGACCCGCCGCCCCTTGACCATCGAGACCATCACGAATTTGCGAACGCCGGGAAACTCGGTTCCCTCGGGCGCGGCGTGCAAGTGGTTCTTCACCAGCGGCTGATCCATTGCCGCGGCCCGGTATTTCTCGACCAGTCGCCGGCAGGCCTCGTCGTCCAGCGGCCGCGGTCCGAACCAGACCACGGCCCGGTCGACCTCGCCCGGAAGCCCCGCTTCAGACTCCGCCTTCGCAGTCACCAGCACCAGCGATTCCGCCTGGACCACGGCGGCCAAGAGCGGCAAGACCATCTGGGCCACGTGCCAGGTGCCGTGGGAGACGTCGGACATGTCCAGGTGGTCCGCCAGCCGGCGCAAGAAGGCCAGCTCCTCGAAATCGCTGCCGATCTGGGCGGCGCAGAGGTCCAGCTCCTCGCGGCTGCGGTCGAGTTGCCGCTTCAGGCCGAAATCGGCGACGAACAGCCTCGCCAGCCTGAGGGCCAGCTCCCCGGCCGAGTCGCTCAGGACCGTCGTGGCCGCCAACCGGTACCCGCCCGATTCGGCCAAGGGCACGCCCAGCACGATCCGGCCGCCAGCGTGCTCCACAAGGACCGGCCCGGACGCCGAGAGCAGCGGGCGTCCGATCGACTCGTCCAGGTGGACGGAAGCGGGCTCGTCGGGCCCGGGAGCCGTCTGGCCTCGGGCCGCTGGTTCGTCCTCGGCGGCAAGGGGCGTCCAAGGGCCCGCCCCACCCTCGTGCAGCCAGAAATCGAACCGCGACCCGAACGTCGCGGTCAACGCTGCCTGAGCCGCCTCCACCAGGTCGGCCAGACCGGCCTCCCCAAGTGCCTCAACGGTGGTGATGACCTCTGCCATGCCAGGATTCCTGAAGGGGACAGTCCCATTTCCGCTTAAGCGGGTGCGTCGGCCCTCCAGTCATTCCCCAAGTCACTGCTTGACGGGCCCATACCAACCCTAGCTCGCCAGGACACAGGGCGAGGGGAGGATCGAACCGGGCCCCCGGGCCCCCTGGAGGCGGTCCGGACGGTGGGTCGCATGGCCCATGAAATAATACCCCGGCCCTGGGATTTGCCTCCCACCGAAGCGCGACCTAGGTTTCACTGAATCACTGCCGCGGGGTGACGGACTCCGCAGGGCAGTGCCGAACGCGAGTACCCTAGAAGGGGGGATTTCAGAGATGTCGCGACGTATTGGTTTCACGCTGATCGAGCTGGTGGTGGTCATCATGATTCTGGGGATCTTGGCGGCCGTTGCGGTGCCGAGGCTCATCGGCACCACAGGAAACGCCACGGACAACGGATTGCGTCAGAGCCTGGGGGTGGTCCGCGACGCAATTGAGATGTACGCGGCTGAGCACGCGGGCGCGCTGCCGGGTGCTGCGGCGGGAACCCAGGCCGCGTTCAAGGCGGACTTGAGCACTTACCTCCGTGGTGACTTTCCCAAGTGCCCGGTCGGGAACAAGAACGCGGACGTGGCCATCGTGAGCACCGCGACAGGGACGGCCCTAACTCCTGCTGGCACCGAAGGTTGGATGTACGACAAAGTGGACGGCCGGTTCATCGCCAACACGGGCGCGGCCACCAACGACGGCTCCACCACGTACGACAAGTACTGATGCGGGGACACCACCAAGGAGGGTATTGTGTGCCCCCATAAGGCAATCCCCTGCGCCGTTAATCTGTAACGGTTGCAGTGATTGAGGTGAAATTACCGATAATGTCGAAGATCGCTTCTGGGAAACATCCGGAAGCTCTATCGGCATATATACCCCGATAGTGGGGCTGTTTTCCAGACGCAGTTGGATAACTCGATGCAGATCGAAGGCAAGCGGATTCTGGTCGCTGAGGACAACCCGGCGTTGGCGCACGTGGTCCGGTTCCATCTGGAGCGCGCCGGGTTCTGCGTGACCGTCGCCTGCAACGGCCGGGAGGCCTGGGACTTCCTGCAAACCGGCAGCTTCGACCTCCTGGTTACCGACCAGCAGATGCCGGAGATGTCCGGCTGTGACCTCTGTGAGGCGATGCGCCAGGACCGTCGCTTCTCCGGCCTGCCGATCGTGATGCTGACGGCCAAGGGGCTGGAGATCGAGTTGCAGTGGCTTCGGGAGGAGCTCGGGGTGCA
>Ga0315290_10004063_pt1 | contig 10514 bp, 12 predicted proteins | sample YL17G12_0_MG_FD_203627 | JGI IMG/M metagenome (GOLD analysis project Ga0315290, IMG submission 203627) | Sediment microbial communities from Yellowstone Lake, YNP, Wyoming, USA - YL17G12_0 | ecosystem: Environmental > Aquatic > Freshwater > Lake > Sediment | place: USA: Wyoming | collected...
CCCATCTCCGAGCCCTTTTTCGACAGCCGGGGGTATCGGCTCTTGATGATCCGCAGCAGGACCATCTCGGGCCGCAGCCCCAATGCCTGCGATATCTCCTCGAGAACGGGGAGAGACACGGCCAGCCGCCCCGTCTCATACTTGCTGACGCGTCCCTGGTCCCAGCCAAGCCGGCGAGCCAATTCCTTGAGGCTCACCTTCTGGCCTTCACGGATTTCTCTGAGGAGGTCCCCGGCCCCGGGGATTTTCAACGTCGCCATCTTCAAATAGACCTCCCAAAAGATAGTGAGTCAGCACTTCCATGGCGCTGCCGCGGATCCCGTTGAAATCGGCGTCTTGGCGCCGAAGTTCCGCGACGATCTTGTCGGTCAGATACATGCCCTGCGAGAGGTGCTCGCAGGCGTAACCATCTTGACCGCGTTTGTGCAATCGGCGCAGCTTACGCCGCGCTTTGTCTTGAAGCACCCGAAGCAATTGCTCCATCTCTCGGCTTCCCCAATTGCGACGTGTGGGGAAGTCGCCACCTGAACTAACTCGACTCTTCTCTCGGCAGCGACTTCCGAACTAGGCATGACAGCCCAGAGCCACAAACGATCAACTGCAGCAACATGATTCGTTCTCCACTCTATGCGATTTTCAATACCCGTCCCTAATGTGTAGGCGCTGAACTAACTCGAGTCTTCTCTCGGCAGCAACTTCCGAACTACGCACGACACCCCAGAACCACAAACAATAAACTCCGGCAACATGATACGTCCTCCACTTCATGATTTTGGGTGGCCCCAACAACGCGATGTGGGCACAACCACCCGCTTCAGGCGATGAGCGGAAACGATCTCGCTCACCACGGACCAGTCGTATTATCTCATGGGTTTCCATAATAGCAACCCCCCTTTTGGTTGCTGGTTGTGACTGCCCTGTGCCTATTGCCGACGCCGCTTGGGCTTCCTGGGTAGGCATTGAGGCAAAGGACTGGTAGCCCGGGCGATTGGCTTCGAGCCTGAAAGGCTCATATACGGCAGCCCAGGGCAACGCCCTGGGTGCGGGGTGGCGGCGGAATCGGGAAGCCCTGTAAGGGCGCCATAAGCCATTGGGGCCGCGGGGCTTATCACGCCCTTTCAGGGCTAACCGCCGCCGCTGGCCCGCCCACCCAGGGCGTTGCCCTGGGCTGTCATATTGAAGCCCTTCGGGCTTCAAGAGGGTGCGATCCGTGGAATCGGGAAGCCCTGTAAGGGCGAGATAGACCATTGCGGCCGCGGGGCTTATCACGCCCTTTCAGGGCTAACCGCCGTCGCTGGCCCGCCCACCCAGGGCGTTGCCCTGGGCTGTCATATTGAAGCCCTTCGGGCTTCAAGTGAATGCCATCAGGGCATGATGGGTGGGGGGTGGCCGCGGAATCGGGAACCCCTGTAAGGGCGAGATAGACCATTGTGGCCACAGGGCTTATCACGCCCTTTCAGGGCTAACGGCCGTCGCTGGCCCGCCCACCCAGGGCGTTGCCCTGGGCTGTCCTATCCAAGCCCTTCGGGCTTGAAGAGCGTGCCACCCAATCGATCAACTTGTCTTGGCGCGGGCCCTCGCCCCGCCGGCCGATTCACACCTGAGCCAACAGCACGGTGTAGTTCTTCCCGTAGTATTTGGCGCAGCGGGGGCAGGTGGTGTAGAAGTGGTAGATCCTGCCCGGCTGGCGGCCGCGGGCGGTGACGAAGTCGCGCATCCGGGCGCACCACTTGCCGGCGTCCTTGAACGGGCCCTCGAACACCTTCGAGAGAAAGGTCCCGGAGATCGTGGCCATCTCGCAGCCGGGCACCTCCTTGCCCACCGCGATGTACAGCTCGATCCGCCACGGCGACACGTGATCGGCGAGCATCAGCGGCTGGTCGGGCAGGGCCCCGGCGGCCTGGATCTTCTCCACGTTGCGGACCACCACCTTGCCGAAGCCCAGCGGGACGTGCAGCAGGCAGCGGACGCGGTCCTTGACAAAGAGCTTGCCCTGCCAGGTGATCTCCTTCTCGTCCCACGGCTCGGGGATGAACCGCGGGCAGCAGCCGGTCTCGGCGTTTGGGTAGAGGGTATCCATGAGGGGTTCTCCTTGGGAACCAGTGCATCGAAAGCGGAAAGCTGAAAGCCGAAAGCGGACGGCTGACGGCTTTTCCGGTGGGACTTCGTCCCACCCTACTTCTGAAAGCTGAAAGCTGACGGCTCTTCTTTCCGCTTTCCGCTTTCCGCTTTCCGCGATCGTGCCGCCAATTCCGGTGGTTGTCAAGGGCCATCCCCCCGAGAATCTTGCCACACGGCCGGGGTTGGACTAAGATGGGGTTCCTGCCACGACAACGTTCAACCTTTTGAAGGAGTCGACCATGCCCGAAGCCAGTACCCCTCGCGGATCGAAATCCGCCTCGCGTCGCGACTTTCTGAAGACCTCCACGGTGCTGGCCGGCGGGGCGTTGGCCGGCGGCTTGAGCCTTGCCCGAAGCGCCCACGCGGCGGGCAGCGACGTGCTGAAGCTCGGCCTGATCGGCTGCGGCGGCCGGGGAACCGGTGCGGCCGGCGAAGCGATGACCGCCGACAAGAACACCCGCCTGGTGGCGATGGGGGACGCCTTCGAGGATCGGGTCAAGGGATCCCTGGAGAACATCAAGAGAGCCGGGAAGGAGAATGGCTACTTCGGCCAAATCGACGTGTCCGCAGACCGTTGCTTCTCGGGCTTCGACGCCTACCAGAAGGTGCTCGACAGCGGCGTGGACGTGGTGATCCTGGCCGAGACGCCCCACTTCCGGCCCCAGCACCTGAAGGCGGCGGTGGCCGCCGGCAAGCACGTCTTCTGCGAGAAGCCCGTGGCGGTGGACGCGCCCGGCATCCGCAGCGTGCTGGAAAGCACCGAGGAGGCGAAGAAGAAGGGGCTGAGCCTGGTCTCCGGCCTCTGCTGGCGCTACGAAACGGCGGTCACGGCCACGATGCAGAAGATCCTCGACGGCGCGATCGGCGAGCTGGTCAGCATCCAGGTCACCTACAACACCGGCACGATCGGCGGCCGGCGGCGCAGCAAGGATCGCCCGGAAACGGAAATGGAGTACCAGATGCGCAACTGGTACTGCTTCACCTGGCTCTCCGGCGACCACAACGTCGAGCAGCACGTGCACAGCCTGGACAAGGTGGGCTGGGCCATGCGCGACGAGCCGCCGGTGGCCGCCTGGGGGTTGGGCGGACGGCAGGTCCGGGTCGATCCGATCTACGGCGACATCTACGACCACCACGCCGTCGTCTACGAGTACGCCAACGGCGTGCTGGCCCATGCCTACTGCCGCCAACAGCCCGGCTGCTGGGGCGACGTGACCGACAAGTTCTTCGGCACCAACGGGCGGGCCTCGGTGCTCGGTCTGCGGAGCGACGAATTCCGCATCCGGGACCGCCGGGGCGAGGTGACTTGGAAGTTCGCGGGAGAGCGGAACGCCATGTACGTGGCCGAGCACGAGGCCCTGTTCAAGTCGATCCGCTCGGGCAAGCCCATCAACAACGGCCTGTACATGGCCCGCAGCACCATGCTGGCCATCCTCGGCCGGATGGTCGACTACACCGGGCAGCGGATCACCTGGGAGGAGGCGATCAACTCCCGGCAGACCCTGGCCCCGAAGAGCTACGCCTGGGACGCCGAGCCGCCGACCAAGCCGGGTCCGGACGGCCGTTACCCCATCGCGACGCCGGGGGTCACGAAGCTGGTGTAGTCACCCGGCAGTCATCCGGCAGTCACCCGGCCATGAGCCGCTCTTCCAGCTTGCGCACGGCGTCGTCGATCTTCCAGGTGGCGTCGGCCAGCTCCAGCGAGGCACCGCTGGTCAGCCAGCCGTCGACCCGCTTCTGGGCGGAGATCACCGTGGAGTGGCTTCGGCGTCCGAAGTGGTGGCCGATCTCGGTCAGGGCGGCGCGGGTGTACTTGCGTGCGAGCCACATGGCGAGCATGCGGGGGTGGCTGACCCGCTTCGACTTCCGCCCCGACTGGAGACTGCTCGCCGCCAGCCCGAAGGTCTCGCACACGGCCTTCTCGACGTCGATCAGTCGCACGGCGCGGGTCGAGGCGCGGATCAGGTCGGCCAGGGCGTCCTCGGCCATGGCCAGGTCGATGGGCCGCCCCAGGGCGCGGCTGGTTGCCTCGAGCCGGCACAGGGCGCCGGAGAGCTCCCGGGCGTGGGTGGTCAGGCGCGCGGCGATGAACGCGCGCACGTCCGCGGGAACGCGAATCGCCATGCGGCGGACCATCTGGTCGACGATGGCCAGCCGGGTGGGGTGGTCGGGGGGCTCGATGCGGCAGACCATCCCACCCTGGAGCCGCGCGCGGAGCTCGGGCCCCAGGCCGTCCAGCTCTCCCGGCGGGCGATCGGCGGCGAACACCGACTGGCGACCCGCGCGCAACAGCGTGTCCACGGTGTACAACAGCTCGATCTGCGTGTAGCGCTTCCCGCAGAAGAACTGGAGGTCGTCGATGACCAGCAGGTCCACGCCGCGGTACTTCTGGCGGAAGCTCGGCAGCCCGCTGCCCCGCAGCGCCGTCAGGAAGCCGCTGGTGAACTGCTCGGCCGAGAGGTAAATGGCCGTGACTCCCGGCCGGGCCTTGCGCGCGGCGGTGCAGATGCCGTTGAGCAGGTGCGTCTTGCCGACCCCGGTGGGGCCGTGGATCAACAGCGGCGACATCTCGCCCGGCCTCTGGATGACCATCTCCGCCGCGGCCGCGGCCAGCCGGTTCGACGCTCCCGCGACGAACGACTCCAGGTCGAAGCGCGGCCGCCGGGGGGCTTCCTCGCGGCGCGCGGCGGGAGCAGGTTCGCGGGGAGCCGGCTCCCGGGGAGCAGGCCCCTGCGGCAGCGGCTCGGGCAGCGTCGCGTCGACGCGGAACTCCAGCGCAGGGCACCTGCCGAGCACTTCCACGCAGGCGGCCTCGACGTCCCCCCGAAAACTCTGGCGCAGCCAGTCGGCGAAGAACCGGTTCGGTGCGCCGAGGATCAGCGTGTCGTCGCCGAGCTCGAGGCGCGTGCTCGCGCCGAACCACAGCTCGAAGCGTTCTTTGCCGACCCTGTCAGCCAGCGCGTTGCGCAGCGCCGACACGATTTCCGTATCGTCCGTGGTCACGTCCTCCCCACCCCCGGCGCGGACTCCCCCCTCGTGCAATCTCGCTGTTCACGGCGTTTCGATCCTCCCGCGATCCATGCGAGGTCGTGTCCTAAGGAAGAGTCGCGATCTTCGACGGCCTCGCGGCCGTCCAGGTTCGCTCCGTGTCACCCCGAAGTTGCTGATTGTAGCCCTGCTAGCTTTGCTGTCAAACCAGGGCCCCACCCCGGGCAGAAAGAATTCGCCTCCGGCCGCAACCGCGACGGATTCCTGAGAAAAAGCGGCACGGTGGCGGCGCGTTGCCACGGCGCTCGCACCGCAAGGCGGCGGGGAAAAACTGTCGGGAGGGCCAACCCCGCTCGACGTACCCCCATGGCCGCCGGGGCGCGCTAACCCTTGACCCCGTTGGGGCTAAGAGCGCTGGCTGGCCCGGCTCGATCAACCACTTCGGCAATCGGCCTGGCGCAACGCCACCTCGCAATCCCCACCATCCCCGGCCATCCGGCCCGCCCGATGGGCCGCTTCAGGCCATCAACACCTTCACGTAGACCCGCCGGCGATCCCAGGCACGAAACCCCTCGACAGCGTACATGTCCAGGGCGGGGCGGTTGGCCGCATCCACGGCCACCACCAGCCTGGGGCGGCCCGCCTGGCCGGTGAGCCACTGCCCATAGCGCACAATCTCCCTACCCCAGCCACGTCCCCGTGCCGAGGGCACCAGCCCCATGTACACCAGCTCCCAATGCTGGTCTTGCGGATGATCGGCCAGGAGCAGGCAGCCGACGTCCTGCCCCCCTTGCCGGACAACCAGCCACCGCTCGGGGCGGAAAGAGCCGGTCGCCCGATACCCCGCCAGGATGTCTTCCATGGTCCGCAGCCCATCCAGGGCGGGGCAATCGAGCGAGTTCTCGTAGGTGGCCTGCACCGTGCGGAGCATCCGGTGGTGATCGCCGGGGTCGTAGGGGTCGAACTCCAGGGTCCCCTGGGGCCGCAGCGGGGGGAAGTCGGCCTCGGTGCTTACCAGGTACAAGAGGGTCGCCAGGGGGGTAAAACCCGCCTTGCGGAGCAGGCCATCGATCGACCGATCGACCTTCTCCAGCAGGGCGTGGGCAAGCTGGACCCCCTGCCCGGCGAGCCACGCGCAGGTGTCGGCCAGCAGAAGGCCGGCCGTCTCGATGGGCTCCCCCGCCGCGAGTTGGGGTGGCCAGATCACGGCGGTGCGGCCGGGTTGGACCTGGGAGAGGACCGCCCCCACCCGATGCCCCCCCCGTGCTGCCTCCCGCAACCCCGCCCCCGGGATCTCGCCCGAGTCGATCCCCCGGGTGAGCGTCTCCACGTAGTGGGCTGCCTGTTCCCCCTCCATCCGGCAGTACACCAGGCGTAGGGCGTCGGCCACTTGCCCGCGCGGCACCACTCGAATCGTCAGCGCGTGCTCGTCGGGGCGGGACATGGTGGCACCATATCGAGGTAGGCCGCTGGCCGCAAGCCACGAGCACGTCAATAGACGGACGGGTGGCACGGGCATCTTGCCCGTGCTTCCGGCTGCGTACTGCTCGTTCCCAAGCTCCGGCTTGGGAACGCCCCTGGCGCCGCTGCGTTCCGAAGCCGGAGCTTCGGAACGAGGTAACTGGCACCTCACTGGCGAGACGCCAGTGCCACCTGACCGCCAGTCGCCTCAGGACGCCTCAAGCCGTGCCTTCCCCTCCCGACGATCGCCCAAGGACCTCCTCGACCAGCACGCGCGGGGCGCCGATGTCCAGGACGTGGACCCGGCCCGTGTAGACCTCGGCCCCGGGAACGAAGAACCCCGGCTTGGGGGCGACGAACGTGCAGGTATGGGCCGCGCGGACGGTGTGCCGGGCGGGCTGGCCGGTGTCGCAGTCCAGGCCGCTGGGCAGATCGATCGCCAGCCTCGGGGCGTCCGCCGCGTTGAGCCGGTCGATCACGGCGTCCAGCGGCGGTCGCGGCTCACCCCGGGCGCCCGTGCCCAGCAGGGCGTCGACAATCCACGCCGCACCGGCCAGGTGCGCGTCCAGCCGCCCGGCATCGTGCCCAGCGCCGAACAGCTCCAGGGGGATGCCCGATCGGCGGACGATCTGGAAGTTCGCCCCGGCGTCGCCGGCCAGCTCCTCGGGCACGGCCCAGACGAGCAGCCGGACGGCGTACCCCCGAAGATCGAGATGCCGCGCGACGACGAACCCATCCCCGGCATTGTTCCCCTTGCCGCAGCAGACGACCACCGGGCCGGAGATGCCCAGTTGCTGGAGCACATCGGCCACCCCCCGGCCGGCGTTTTCCATGAGGACCATCCCCGAGAGACCAAACTCCTCGACGGCCCGGCGGTCGAGCTCCCGGGACTGCCGTCGGGTGATTGTCCGCGGTCGCATCCGATCTTCCTCCTTCCGTGTGGCGGGCCTGACTGGCTCGATGACGTATCGTAAGTGCTTCCCCGCCAAAGGGAAAGTCCGACCCGTCCCACCGGCCCGCCGTAGGACGGATTGTGAATCCGTCCGAATGCGGGACGGGTTACCAACCCGTCCCACCGGCCCGACCCCGCATGCCGGGCTGCTTTCCCGGGTGGCGGGTGCGTCCTACAATAGATAGGAAGGCCGGTCACCGGGGGGACGGGGGGAATCGGCAGGTACGCGCATCGAGGGGAGTCGACGGCATGCCGATCTACGAGTATCTGTGCCGCGATTGCGGCCAGGAGTTCGAGTTGTTGGTGCGTGGGCAGGAGACGCCGGTCTGTCCGTCGTGCGGCCACACGCACCTGACCCGGCACTGGAGCGTGCCGGCGGCGCATTCAGCCGGGGCGGTCTCGCCCCCCTGTCCGGCGAGGGAGAGCGGGGCTTGCGACGTGTCCCGCTGCGGGGAAAACCGCTGCGGCATGAACGAGTGGCTTTGACCCGCGTTTCTGACCGCCGTGGGACGTCAGCGGACCAGCTCGTGGACCGTGTTGATCACGTAGACAACCGCCGCCACCAGGCCGAGAGCCAGGAGCCACAAGACGACAGTCAGCAGCGAGTGGGCCGCGTCGGCCGTCTCTTGCCGCCCGGACAACACCAGCACGCCAACCCAAGCCCCCACGCCAAGGCCGACCAGCGAGAGCCAGGGGGTGCTGAAAGCCGCCGCCACCAACAGGCCGATCGCCCCGCCAAGGAGCACCAGGAACACGAAGATCACCGCCTTCAGCGCCCACCACGTCGGGCGACGGGCCCTGGTGGGGCGGTCCGGCTGAGTCTCCCCTCGGCGGCGTCCCCAATCGCAGGCCGAGCATTTCCGCTCCCACTCGGGCTGCTCCGAAGGCCCTTCCACCACCGCAGACCCGCACATGGGGCAAGACGGGCTCATGACGTCTCCCTTCCCGGCGAGGATCGATCGGAGCCTGGCCGCCCCATGCCGCGTTTACTTCTTCTTGGCGTCGCGCAGGTCGGGCGGCGAGGCCAGGGTGAACACGACGATCTCCTCGCCGGTCGTGGTGCTGATGTCGTGGTGCAGGCTCAACACTCTCACGCCCGTGAAGTCCTGGACCATCGCTTCCATGACCGGCCGGGCGGTCTCGATCAGATGGGTCCGGACCTGCTTGAGCAGGTCTCTCCCCTTGTCGGCCGAGAGCGACTTGACCAGGTGCTGTTCGGCCGCGGTCAAGACGCCCTGGAGGCGGACGACGAGCAGGTCGCCGATCAGGTGGGCGTGGATGTCCTTCGGTCCCCGGCCCATGTACTCCTGCTCGAATCGCGAGATCCCTTCGCAGATGGCGGCTTCGAGCTCTCCCTGCGTCTTCAGACTGAGCCCGAACATAAGCACATGAGTGGGGTTTGAGGCCAAACTCGACAGGCCCGGTGCCCTAGGGGGGAAATCCGTCCCCAGGAGATTTGGGGTGCATTGTACCATCTGACCGTCGAAGGGGCAACGGTCTGCGAGTGGGCGGCAAGTCTTCCTCGGAGCCTGTAGCACGGGCTACCAGCCCGTGGCCAGTGTCCGACACGAGCCCAACCGACGCAACCCATTAACTATCAATGCCTTGCGACTTCGAGCCCGATCGGACTTAGCCCGGGGATTGTCCGCGTCAGCCACCGCGGCTGGGGGTGGGCGCAAGAGATCCCCCATTTTGGGGTGCGCAGGGCGGAAGAGAGAAAAGTCCTCTTGCGTCGCCTGATCCGGGCCCTATAATGACGACACTGGCGAACTAGCAGGTCGCACGATCGCAGGCTTCGCCAGGCGAGAGTGGAAAGCACCGGTAGACTAGATGAAGAGCAACTCGGCCTTGCCGGGGGGCTCGTTGACGAGTAGGCCGACGTGGTGGAGCACCTCAGGGTGCCCTGCCACGTCGGCTTTTTTTTCGGCGTTCTTCTGCGGCGGCTCGATCGCCACCAGTGAGGACCAACCCGATGGACAATTCCGATTCGACCGTGGCGCAGCAGATCGCCCGGGCGGCGCTGGCTTTCGAGGAGCGGCAAACGGGCCACGTGCCCAAATCGGTGTCCGTGGTCCTGAGCGAGGAGACGCTGGTGATCACGCTGCACGGGGCGTTGTCCCCGGCCGAGCAGGCCCTGGCCGCCAGCCCGGCAGGCGCCGCCAAGCTGCGGGAGTTTCACTGCCAGTTGTTCACCGACGGCTCCCACTCGTTGCGGGAGGAGATCAAGAGAATCACCGGGGTCGAGGTCCGCGAAGCGGGCGCCGAGGTCGAGCCGGCGACCGGTACCGTAATCAAGGTCTTCACGACCGGCACGAAGGTGCAGGTGTTCCTGTTGGCCCAGAGCGTCCCTACCGATAGTTGGGGCGGCAGCGGATCGGGCGATCCGTCATGAAAGGGAAGGATCAATCATGTTAGTCTTGTCGCGAAAGAGCCGGGAGTCGGTCGTGGTCGGAGGGGCCGATGGCTTCCATCGCCTGTTGAAGGTCACGGTCCTCGGGATCAACGGGACGAAAGTGAAACTGGGCTTCGAGGTCGATCCCGAGGTCCCCGTCCATCGTTACGAGGTGTGGGAGCGAATGTCTGCCAACGGCGGGCCCAGCAGCCTGTCGGAGGGCCTTACCGGGGCGTTTACGGGCCCCGAGCCCCAAGACGCATTTCGAGGTGGTCTGTGAGGTCGCGAGGTGCGGAAGTACCCCCTGCGGACGGCACCGAGTTGGTGACTATAGGGCTGGTCTCGTTGGTGCGAGCGGGATTGGAGCTACACCCGCATTTTCGAGGTCGGGCCTCTCTGCTGGTGATCGAGCTGGTCGACCAGACGATCGTCCTGTCCGGACGTCTCCCCTCCTACTACCTCAAACAGCTTCTCCAGGAGGCCATTCGGGGCGTGCCCGGTGTCGTGGCCATTGACAACCACGTGCTGGTCATGCGGCCGGAATCGTAAAGGGATTAGGGATTGGGGACGAGGGGCTAGGGATTGGGGAGTCGGGTTGCA
>Ga0315290_10004065_pt1 | contig 10500 bp, 14 predicted proteins | sample YL17G12_0_MG_FD_203627 | JGI IMG/M metagenome (GOLD analysis project Ga0315290, IMG submission 203627) | Sediment microbial communities from Yellowstone Lake, YNP, Wyoming, USA - YL17G12_0 | ecosystem: Environmental > Aquatic > Freshwater > Lake > Sediment | place: USA: Wyoming | collected...
TTGCTGGGTCACCGTGGAGGGTGCGCTCCCGAGATCGCGGCGGGACCGGCCGAACGTCCCGAAGGCGGATGCCCTGTGGCGGCCGTATCGGGACCGGGTCTCAGTCCTCGCCCGGGTCCCCGTCGGCGCCCCCGACGCCCTCGTCCCCGTCGTCGCCCTCGACGTCGATGGCGACCAGGCGCAGGTCGGTGGGCTCGTCGATCTCCGTGAAATGGAGCACGGCACCCTCGGCCTGCGTGCCGGCGGCGTGCTGCTCCCAGTGGAAGCGGAGCGAGTCCTCCGAGACGCCGGCCAGGGCCCCGGCCTCGACGTGGATCGCCGTGATGCGCGGGGCGCCGGCCGCGGACGCGCGGGCGATCACGATCTCGAGGATGCGGTCGGCGATGCCGGCTTCGTGCATGGGCCTAGTCTCGCCGATCGCGCCTGCGGGCGCCGCGCGTGCCCGCGATCGCGCCGGCCGTCAGTCGGCGACGCCCACCTCGTCGGCCTCGGTCTGGTGGAGCGCGGCGTGGGCCTTCGCCTCGTCGTCGACGCAGAAGATCATCTCGACGACGCCCGGCTTGCGGCCAACCATGAGCGTGCCGCAGACGTTCACGCCGGCCTCCGCGAGGCGCTCCGCCGCGTCGGCCAGGCCGCCGGGTCCGTCCTGCACCTCGACGAGGATGGGGGCGCCCTCGATGTAAGGGTGGCCGAGGCCGTGCAGGACCTCACGGGTCGCGGCGTCGTCGGACGTCGTGATAAAGGCGCAGCCGAGGTCGCCCGCGCCGACGCCGCCGATGTGCCGGAGGTCGATGCCGCGCGCGGCGAGGGCGCGGGCGAGATGGGCGAGCTCTCCCGGCCGGTTGTCGAGCTGGACCACGAACTGTCGGGCCATCGCAGCCGGATCGTGCTCCCGGCGCCGCGCGGCGTGCCAGTGCCGGGAGGGCCGCGGCGCCGGGCCGAAGTACCCGCGTCAGGCGCGCCCGGGGCTGCCACCGGCCGCGTCAGGCGCCGGCCGCGCGTCAGGCTCCGCCAGCCGCTGCGATCTCGACGGCGTCGCCCTCGAACGCGGCGATTGCGCGGCGATACTCGTCCGGGATCGGGATCGGGCGCCGGGTTGCCACGTCCACGAGGACCAGTGTCATCCGCGTGGTGCACATGAGCCGGTCGTCGTCGACGCGGTAGGCGGCTCCGTCGGTGGTCACGCTCGTGCGGCCGATGCGCGTGGTCCGGACGAAGACCTCAAGGAGGTCGTCGAAGCGGGCCGGCGCCTCGTACTCCACCTCCAGGGCCCGCATCACGAACTCGCGCTCACCGTGCCAGAAGCCCACGAGACCCAGGTGGCGCAGGTACTCCAGCCGCGAGTTGTCGAAGTACGGCAGGTAGCGGCCGTAGTAGACGACGCCCTGGGCGTCGGTGTCGGAGAACCAGACGCGCGCCAGCGCCGCATACCGGTACAGCGCATGGCGGTCCGACAGGCGCCCGGTCTCGAGATTCGTCACCGGGGGATCGTACGCGGTGGGGCCGGCTCGGCGACACCCCTCGCGTTCGATGCCCCTGGCCGCATCACCGGCGCATCAGACTGTTCCGGCTCCGCCCTGCGCTACCATGCGGCCACGCGCCCGTAGCTCAGCGGACAGAGCATCTGACTTCGGATCAGATGGTCGGGGGTTCGGATCCCTCCGGGCGCGCCATGACAACCTGAGGCAGAGCGAGGGCCAGGCCGTTCGAGTAGGCCGCCGGCGTCAGGCGTGCCGCGACGATCGACCGACCCTTGACCACGATGCGGTCGTAGATCGCGTGCCAACCACCTCGCGGTCGGTGGCGCGCTGGGCGGCCGCCCGATGGGCCCGGGTCCGCGCCCTCACGCCAGCCGCCTCGCCGCGGCCAGCCACTCATCGCGGCCCTCGATCGGGATCTCGTAGGTTTGTCTTCATCCGTGGGTGCCCAGAGCTCGGGGCGTGGCGTCCGAATCCTGAGCTCGAACAGCCGCAATGGGTGCGGCATGCGCCCGATTGTCGCAGATCGTCCGTGGAAGATGGGACGCACACCGGGTGTCCGGGGGCCGTTTGCCTCTCGCCGACTTGGACGTTTGGAGGCAAAGGTGGCCGGCGTCACGGAGGGCCATGACGCGCGGCCCAGATACACCCCGTGGTGCATCAGGCCAGTACCGGCGATGCTCGGCGTGTCGTGAACCGATCCGCCGCGACTCAGCCGTGTGTCGCTTCTTGCCGAGCAGCGACCTCGACAGAGCTCGCACCGTAGAAGCAGGCTCGCGGGTCTAACCGGACAAGGGAACGCCCGTCCGTCGATGGTGCGAGCCGGGCGTGAAGGACGTTCCGCGCCCGGCCCGCGGGGAGTCAACCGGGGCGCAAGGGGAGGGTCTACACGGGTCCAAGCCCGCGACTGGACGGTCAGCCGGTGGGGCTCATGCCTTGGCCATCGCCTGGCACTTCGGGCAGTACGTGTCGGCGAAGGAGCCCTTCCGGATGTGTTCCGCATGGCCCGCCTCGACCGCGACGCAGTCCGGGCAGCTGGTGTCCGCGAACGAGCCCATCCGGACGTGCTCAGCGTGGACCGTCTCCTGTCCCTCGCTGAAGTGTCCCGGAGAGTCGTCAGTGTGCGGGAGGGTCCGCTGGCCTTCAGCGAACGAGTCGCCGTGCTCGTGGTCAGAGTCAGTCATGGAACGATCCTCCTGCCAGGTCGTATCGCGGCCTGACTCCGCTGACGCTGCGGTCGCCGCTCGAGCATCCCCGGGCGCGGAGCGCGTCGTGCGGGAAGTCTACCGTGGCACCATGCATCGTGCCGCGCTCTTGCTCATCGCGGCGCTCCGGATGATAGGGCAGCTTGGAGGGCCTCACGCCACCAACTCTTGGAGGGCCTCACGCCACCAACTTGCAGTTCCAAGACCGGCGCCCGTCAAGCAGACCACTACTCGTCCGCCTGCGCTCCGCCCTTGGGCTCCGGCAGCCGCGCCGCCAGGATCCACACGAGCTGCGCCGTCGTCTCCGCCCCGACCTTGGACCGCGCGTTCGCCAGGTGGTGCTTCACGGTCGAGTGCGACAGGCCGAGGCGGTGGGCGGCCGCCTTCTCCGACCCGGCGGCGAGGACCGCTGCGACGACCACGAGCTCGCGCTCCGTGGCGGTCTGGCCGGGTCGTCGACCAGCCCTCGCCCGGTCTCTCACGCCAGCCGCCTCGCCGCGGCCAGCCACTCATCGCGGCCCTCGATCGGAACCCGGTTGGTTGCTAACGCGCGCCCGGATCCCTCCGGGCGCGCCAGTAGCTGGCCCGCATCGGTTCGGGCGTCCGTCTCTCCCCGCGCCCGGCGCCAGGCGGCGCGCCCGACGGTCGCGCCAGTCGCCTCCGAGACCGGATCGCATACGTCCGTGTGCCGGGCGGATGGCGGGTCGAGCGCTTGGCGCCGTAGGGCTCACGCCGAGGGTCGGCCCTTGCCGGCTCGAGCCGGTCAGGCGGCGAGGGCGCTGCCCCTGCGAGCGCGGTCGGCGAGCTCGGCGACCAGCTCGGCGACGTCGGCCCGGATCTCCGCGTCCGCCAGGGCGAGGTCGCCATCGAACGCGCGTGCGGCGAATCGAACGGCGACGACATGATCGAGCACATCTGAACGGGTGCGACCCAGGATGCGAACGACCGACTCGATCCCGCCTCTCGCACCACTCCCGCCGGTGGACGCGCCGATGACCGCGGCGGGCTTTCCGGCCAGGATCCTGTCCGGGCCGCGGGAGGCCCAGTCCAGGGCGTTCTTGAGGACGCCACTCGTGGTGCCGTTGTACTCGGGGGTAGCGAGGAGCAGCGCATCCGCTTCGACGATCGCCCGCCGAAGGGCAACAACGGTCGTGGGAAGACCCTCGTCCTCCACATCCCCGTCATAGAAGGGGATGGCCCCGAGCCCATCGAACGTCTCGGTAGACACCCCGCTCGGGGCGAGCTGCGCTGCAGCACGCGCGAGTGCCCGGTTGTACGAGTCCCGGCGGAGGCTCCCCGTAAGGATCAGGATCTTGGTCGTTGCAACCACGGTGTCGTTGGCCCTCTCGTTCGGTTGTTGATAGGGATTCGTCTGTGCGGAGTGCGTGGAGGGTCGGAGGCCGGGCCTCGAGGGGACCCGGCCTTGTTTGCGTCCATGGCCCCGGGACGGGGCCGATGGGATCACATCGACGGCGGGAGGAGCACCGCGTCGATGACGTGGATGACGCCGTTGGAGGCCGGGATGTCGGTGGTGACGACCTTCACGGTGTCGTTGAGATAGACCGCGCCGTCCTTGACGGTGATCTTGACCGGCTTGCCCTCGACCGTCGTCGCCGACGTCAACTTCACGACCTGGTCGGCCGTGACCTTGCCCGAGACGACGTGGTAGAGGAGGATGCCCTTGAGCTTGGCCGGGTCCTTGAGGAGCCCGTCGAGCGTGCCCGCCGGAAGCGCGGCGAACGCGGCGTCCGTGGGGGCGAAGACGGTGAATGGACCGGGATCCTTGAGGGTGTCGACGAGCCCGGCCGCGGTGGCTGCCTTGAGGAGGGTCTTGAAGCTGCCGGCCGCGTCGGCGACCGAGACGATGTCCCCGGCGGCTGCGGCGCTCGGGGCCGCCGACTGCGCGGCGGTCGGGGCGACGGTGGGCGCCGTGGTCGAGGTCGCGGAGGAGCAGGCGGCAACGACGATGGCCACGGCGGCAAGGGAGAGCAGGATCGTGCGGTTCATGGTGTCCTTCTGGTGATCTTGGAGCGCAGCCCCTTGATGTCCGGTGAGACCGGATGGCTCGGGGCCGCGCGTCGGTGTTAGCCCACGTCGAGAGAACCAGGGCTGAGTCAATTGCGACTACCGGTCGTAGTTGCCCTGATGGTTGCCGGGGTCGTTGTCGTCGTGGCCGGCCTGCGGCGCGACGCACGCGGAGCCGAAGAGGACTCCGGTCAGGTCCGGTGCGCCGAAGACGGCGGTCAGGGCCCCGGCGGCCGTGCTGGTGAAGCGGAGATCGGCAGTCACGGCGCACGGTCCGCTCGTGAAGGTCTTGACGTTGGTCAGATCGAAGAGGGGGATCCGGCCGAGCTTCTTGCCGTCGAGCGCGGCGCGAGCGGTCAAGACGGCGCCCTCGATGTTGTAGCGGGCCAGGGCGAGCTTCGTGCCGCCGGCGCTCGTGAGGGCGATCCCTCCGGCGTGCTTGATGACGCCGTTCTCCATGTCGGTGATCGGGAAGGTCGCGGTGACGACGCCACTGCTCGCCGCGATGACGCCGGGCTTGATCGCGGAGGGCGTGAGGCCGAGGCCGACGATGGCTCCCAGAGTCCCGTTGTCGATGGTAACGATCGTCGAGCCCTGGTTGTCTCCGCCGTCGTGGGCGAAGGTCGGCGCGGCGGACGCCAGAAGGGCGATTCCGATGGCCGCGCTCGCTGTTAGTCGGAGGATGCGGTTCATGAGTTTTCAACTCCTGTTCCTGGTGCCTGCCCTGCTTGTAGAGGGTATGTACAGACTTTAGGTCCATGTACAAACCCTGTCAAGTGGTGTCGCGCAAGGAAGATGCGCAGTCTTCCGCTCAGAGCGTGCTCGAATCCCTCCGGGCGCGCCACGGTCGGCCGCGCGAGATGATCGTGGAGCGACCTCAGCGTGATCCGCCAAGCCCGGCGGGTTCGGTGGTTGCGAGGCGGACGTCCCGACCCAGGAACGACCCGTATGCCTTGGCCGCGTCCGAGAGGCCCGCGAGCAGCTCGGCATCAGGCAGGCCAAACAGCTCGGGAACGACCAGGATCTCCGCGGCGCGAGCCGTCCGGCGCCACGTGCCGACCACCTGGCCGTCGACGACGATCGTCGGCCGGAACAGCCCGTTGCCGCCGGGAACGATGCGGTCGGCATGCTCGGGTGCCAGGACCGCCGACCGATCTCGGTACCCGAGGAGGTACTCGTCGAAGCCCGGCAACAAGAGAGCCCGGGTCACCGGTGGGGGATCAACACCCGTCTCGCGATCCAGCGCCTCGGGGTCGAGGTGGTACGTCCTGCCTCCGAGCTCGATCGTCGCCAGCGCGGCGCCGCAGATCGCGCGTCCCCGCCGAGCCTCGCCGAGGGGGATGCCTGCCCACCGAGCCAGGTCCGCCTCGCTGGCGGGGCCGTGGGATCGCAGATAGCGAAGGGCGAGCTCGCCGAGGGCCTCGTCGCGGTCGAGGGCCGGCGGGATCTTGACCCAGTCCTCGAGCAGCGCGAACGCCTGGCCCCGACCGTCGGCGGCGCCCATGACGAGCGTCCCCGCGTGCGCCAGATGCCGGATCAGGTGGTAGCCCCGTTGGCCATCCGTCGCAACGCCGCCCGCCCGGATTCGAGCGAGGAGCTGGTCACGGGGCAGAACGCGCCTGCCTGCGAGGGCATCCCGAACCGCCGCCTCGGCGCGCCCGATGTCCGAGTCCGTGATCCCGAGCGCGCTGCGACGAGACGTCGCGCCGCCGATCTGGCGCGATCCCGTGAGCGAGAGGAGCCAGACGATGTCCTCGGCAGCTACGAGGTGGAGGGTTCCCCGCAGCGGCCAGGAGCGGACAACCTCACCCGCGTCGAGCGCCGCGTCCACGGCGACCTCCGTGCCGCCCTTGGTGCGCAAGCCCAGCGACCACTTCGCGCCCGGCAGTTCCTGCGCCTGGACGGCCAGCATCCAGCGCGCCGCGTCCGCGGGCGACTCCGAACGTGTGGTGCCAAGGCGCTGCGCCGTCAGCCGCAGCGCAGCGATCCGGCCACGGGCCGCGAATGGCGCGAGACGAGACATCCCGCGAAGTATCGCAAGGGCGCCTTGTGATTGCGCAGTGGCTCAGGCGCCCGGGACCTGAGCGATCCCGGCCAGCGCCTCCCGACGGAACCCCAGCCGCCCGTAGATCCGCGCCACGTCATCGCTTGCGGCTGTCAGGAAGACGAGGTCCAGGCTCGAGGTGAGCGCGTGACTCACGAGCGCGCAGGTCAACGGTCGACCGGACGCCCGCCCGTCGTGCCGCGTTGTTGTTCCTGCGCGTCCAACGCCCTCCGGGCGCGCCAGGCTCTCGGACGAGCAAGGGCAGGCGGCGCAAGGAGCGTGGTGTCGCCCACGCGACAACCTGATAGTCCCACGGGGCCTTGTCGCCCAGCGCCATCTCCAGCATCGTTCACCGAACACGACCGCTGGAGGAAGACATGGACGATCAGCAGCTCCCGGACAACCATGAGCTCGTCGCCGCCGAGGGCCAGCCCGACGATGTGGAGGGTCATTCGATGGCGCTCGTCTTCGGCCTCGGCCAGGTCGAGCGGAACCGGCAGCAGAGCCGCAGTCGGAAGTCGCCCGAAGGCTCCCTGCCTCCGCTCTCCAAGCCCTTCCCTCGCCTCAAGGACGAGAAGCGGCCGTAGGCAGTTGCCGCCGGTGTATCGCGCTCAGCGGACCCGTGAACGCCTGGGCCGCTGGCGCAGGCTCTCGCGCGGCAGCGGGCGGGCCGGGCGGGTTGGGGTCCCGTGACCGAACTGACATCTCCGGGCCTTGGGCGGCCAGGAGCATCCGGACCCCGTCACGCCGCCGGACGCCACCCGGAGCGGCAGCCGCGAGCCAGTCCCGTGCGCGAGCCACCAAAGAACGCGACTCCCGTCAATCCTGGTGGAGCGCGATCCTGATACCTGCTTCGTGGTCTGGCTCGTTGTGCGCGGGGTCCTCATCGTATCTCTGCTCCAGCCGCCTCCCCGCGTCGCACCGTCACGGCATGCGCCGTACCGCCGCAGGTCCGCCCGTGATCCCCCAGGCGGGGCGAGGGTCCGACCGATCCCCACTCGAGCGCGACGGTTCGCGTTCCTGGAAGCGTGACGCCCGAGGACTTCGAGCAGTACGACCGCGGACTGCACGAGCTCTTCGGGACCGCCCAGGTCGTCCCGGGCACCTCTGCCTTCTCGTGGCAGTGGGCCCCCGACGTCACGGTCACCGCTGGCGCGGACGTGCTGGCCGCTGCCCAGGGCAACCGCGGAGTGATGACGCCAGCGGCGTTCGTCGACTGGGCGACGCCGCTCGTCGAGCGGGAAGAGAAGGTGAGGGTGCTCCGCGCCCGCTGGAACAAGGAGGCCACGGCGAGCAAGCGCCGGCTCCCTGGAACTTGACGGACACCTCCGAAGCGGCCTCAGGCCTACCTCGGCGGCAGCGCCGCGGCGAGGATCCGCGCCAGCCGCGCGACGGCCGCCTCGTCGAGCGCCTCCCCGACCAGCCGCTTGCGCAGCGACCGCGTGCTCTCGAGCCGGACCCCGCGGAACACGTCGGGCGGCGAGATCAGCGGCCAGTCGCCGTCGACGAAGCAGAGAACGGGCGTGACGGGCGGCAGGGGCGCGACGCCCGCCGCGAGCAGGGCCTTCTCGACCGCGGCGACCTGCCACGCCATCCCGTCCGCGAGGGCGGAGCAGTCCCGCCGCCCGACCTGGAGCCGCTCGTCGGGCCGTAGGAACCAGCCGTGGTTCCGGATCTCGATCCGGCCCTCGTACCGCTTCGCGTCGACGACGAACACGCCAGCCGGCGCGACGACGACGTGGTCGATGTTCCCCCTGGTGCCCGGGACACGTCGGTCGTGGAGCACGCTGAAGCCGTCGAGCGCCTCCGCGAGCTTCTCCTCGCCGCGGGCGCCGACCGCCCACGCCCTCGTCGACTGCGGCTCGTCGGTCAGCGCGAGGACGACGCCGCCGATGCGGTCCCCCCAGCGCCCCCTGACCGCGGCCTCGCGCTTCGCGGCGCGCCGGTCGTGTTCGTGGCGAGCGGACCGCCCTGCGACCCCGGCGTAGACCGCCGGGGCGGGCTCAGAACCGGTCGGGCATGAGACGCAGTGGATCGTGCGCGTCGGCCTGTCCCATACCGCGACGTCGCCTACGTGCAACGCCACCCGGCACTTGGAGCACGCGCCGTCGTACTTCACGCGCCAGTCGCTCATTTCACGCGCCAGTCGCTCATGCTGAACGAGTCTACCGACGCGACGAAGCCGGTCGCGCGCCGTCACACCCTTGCCCCGTATCCAAGATGACTCGTTCGTACTGGCGACTGGGGAGCCATTTCACAGGGGAGCCATTCCTAACTTGACAGTGGGATCCCGCGACGCAACACTACCGATACACACCCGGCGGTTCCGCCCGTCGGGTTTCTCTTTGGGCGGAAAGGCCGGCTGAACAGTGATCGGCGTGCAGCGCGTCACGGTCTACATCGACGGGTTCAACCTCTACTACGCCCTGTTGAAGCCGAACCGAGCCGTGCGATGGCTTGACCTGGCGGCGCTTGGATCCGCCCTTCGCCCCGCAGACACGGTGACGGTCCGCTACTTCACCGCCAAGGTCCTCCGCGTTCCCGATCCGAGCTCGGAAGTGCGTCAGCGGCTTTACCTGAAGGCACTCGAGACGCTCCCGACCGTGACGGTCGAGTTTGGCCACTTCACCGCGCACGAGGTCCGCATGGCCTTGGTCTCCCCACCGAACAACGGACCGAGAACGGCCCTTGTCTGGAAGACGGAGGAGAAGGGCTCGGACGTCAACATCGCGACTCGGCTGCTGCTCGACGGTCAGGACGGGCTCTACGACGAGGCGATCGTCATCTCTGGCGACTCCGACCTGGTCGAGCCGATCCGCGAGGCAAACCGACGGTACGGCCCGGTCCATGTGCGGAACCCGCGCGACGTGCATAGCGACCTCGCGCTCGCGGCGACGTCCTACGGCCGATTGGATCCGACGCTTCTCCCACGGTGCCAGCTCCCGGACACGGTCCACTTGCCGACGGGCCGCTCGGTGACGCGACCCGCCACTTGGCGGTAGCCCCAGGACGCGGACCTCGGCTGGGCTCGAGGCTCGGCACGAGGAGCCATCCCGCGGCGCGTCCGCGGTAGATCAGCTGCTCAGTGGTCAGGCCCGACCGTGCGCGCAGGTCGGCGAGATGCCGCTTCGCGGTGCTCGGTTGAATGCCCACCAGCTGGGCTGCGTCTGGGACGGACCCGCCGACCGCAACGTAGGCCGCAAGGACGTCCATCTGGCGCTGTGTCGCCTTGGGCGAGAGGGCGCCGCACCGGTACCCGTCCTTCATGCCCATCGCTCCGCCGCCGCGATCCACTCATCGCGGCCCTCGATCGGAACCCGGTAGGTTGCTAACGCGCGCCCGGATCCCTCCGGGCGCGCCACGGTCCTTGCCTCTGCCGATCCGATCGGCAGAGGAGACTGCGCGGCCAGGGTTCGCGGCGGGCCGACAGTCGGGGTCAGCCCGGGGCCAGACCAGGTCGCGCACCGCCTGCCTGTTGCCGTCGGTCACCCATCGATCGCCGGCGATCGCCGCGCTCGTCCGTTCGCGCAGGAGGGCCAGGGGCGCCGTGCTGAACTGCGGGCCGAAGATCAGCGAGTCGAGTTCCACGTGGGGTACTCGAAGGGCGGCGGCAAGCTCGCGAGCGAGCGTTGTCTTGCCTGACCCGGTCCGGCCGACGACAACGATCCGCTCGCAGCCGGCGAGCGTGTGCATCGGATCGCGACGCGGTCGCTTCGTCGCGGCCTCGTCGGGATGCGCGTGAACGGAG
>Ga0315290_10004068_pt1 | contig 10496 bp, 10 predicted proteins | sample YL17G12_0_MG_FD_203627 | JGI IMG/M metagenome (GOLD analysis project Ga0315290, IMG submission 203627) | Sediment microbial communities from Yellowstone Lake, YNP, Wyoming, USA - YL17G12_0 | ecosystem: Environmental > Aquatic > Freshwater > Lake > Sediment | place: USA: Wyoming | collected...
GCCTCGCGCCCCTTCGATCAGTTGCGCGATGGTTTCGTCATGGGAGAAGGCGCCGGTACGCTCATCCTAGAATCGGCCGCGCATGCCAAGAAACGCAAGGCGAGAGTTTATGCCGAAATCGCGGGCTACGCTGCCACCAGCGAGGCGTATCACATGGTCATCCCTCGTGAAGATGGCGTGGAAGTGGCCAACACGATGCGGCTTGCGCTCGCAGATGCCGGCATGACTCCGGCCCAGGTGGATTACATCAATGCCCATGCCACGTCAACGATGATCGGCGACGCCGTCGAAGCCAAGGCGATCAGGCAACTCTTTAAATCGCGCGCGGACAAGATCGCCATCAACGCCACCAAGTCGCTAATCGGCCACACACTTGGTGCCGCCGGTGCCATCGGTGGCATCGCCTCGGTGCTGGCCCTCCATACGGGCCAGATTCATCCGACCGCCAACTATGACGACCCGGATCCGGCCTGTGCATTGGCAGGACTCTCCCGCTCGGCGCAGGAGCGCCGCGTGAAAGTCGCCTTGCTGAACGCCTTTGGATTTGGCAGTAACAATGCCGCTGTGGTATTGAAACAGGCAGCCAAGTAGACAACCATCGAGAGAATCGACACATGGCAACCGACCCCAATGTATCGCTGAAGATCCGCACCTCCTTAGGTGAGTACCTGAAACGCGATCCAGCCACGATACTCATCACACAACAGTTGCGTGACGATTTAGGTCTCGACTCGATGGCCGTGATCGAACTGCTCTATCGTATCGAAGAGGCCTTCGATCTCCAGATCCCCGACCAAGACCTCGCGGGACTGACGACTGTCGGCCATGTCGTGAGTTATGTTGAGACGCGGTTGGGGAAAGTGACCTCAGCGGCCCCGACTAAGAAACCAGCAAAGCCATCGAAGCCGAAGGGCAAAAAGAAATCCTAATCCATATGGCGACGCGTCCACGCACCCCCATCTCACTGGCACAGATCCACGGCGTAGTCGGCGGAGAGCTTGTGGGCTCGCCGCAGGCAAGCGTCACAAGCCTGGCCAGTTTTGAAGAGGCAGGCCCGAACGATCTGACCTTCGTCACAGGGGATCGGATGCTAAAGACAAGCGGGCCCACCCGAGCCGGAATACTCCTCGCCCACCGGCGCCTTGCTGAAATCACCAATCCCCACATCGTCGTCGCCAATCCCACTCTGGCCTTTGCTCAAGCCGCCAAGGCCTTCTTTTGCCCGGTCGCCCCTCCCCGCGGAATTGACGCGGCCGTTGTCCGTGGCATCGATACACAGGTCGGCCCCGATGTCTCAATCTGGCCTGGGGTCACCCTGGGAGACCGTGTGAGGATCGGGACGCGAGTAACGCTCTACCCAGGAGTGTTCATCGGCAATGATACGACCATCGGGGACGATACGCTGCTCTATCCCAACGTCGTCGTCAGAGAAGGCTGCACGATCGGAGCGGGGGTGATTATTCACAGCGGTACGGTCATCGGAAGCGATGGATTCGGCTATGTGCAGGACCAGGGACGACATCACAAGATTCCCCAGCTCGGCGGAGTCACAATCGAGGACGACGTCGAACTTGGCGCGAACGTGACAGTCGATCGGGCCACGCTCGGCCAAACGGTGATTCAGCAAGGCACCAAGGTCGATAATCTGGTCCAGATCGCCCATAACGTCACGATCGGCGCCCATTCAATCCTGGTCTCACAGGTCGGGATTGCCGGCAGTACTCGCGTGGGGCATCACGTCATGATCGGTGGACAGGCAGGAGTTGCAGACCACATCGTCATCGGCGATCAGGTCATGATTGCCGCTCGCGCGGGCGTGAACCGCAACCTCGAACCGAACCAAATCGTCTCCGGAGCTCCTGTCATGCCCCATGAAGTCTGGGTGAAAGCCCAAGCCGTGATTCCACGACTTCCCGAACTCCGACAGGCGGTTCGCACATTGGAAGAAAAGATGAAGCAGATTGAAGCTCTAGGCAAAGCGCCTCGAACCTCGAAGACGAAACCCAAGAAGCGGACCCGATAGCAGATCGGTCGACTGACCCTACCCGATAATTCCACGCCAACCAAATAACTTGGCCCAGTAGAATCCCGACCAGGGCACCAACACAGCTGGAAGAGGGTCGAGGTCACCCTGTAGCATGGCCGCGGCCGATGAGCCGAAGATCAGAGTCGCTCCGGCAACGGAGATCACCGGAACGAAGCCTCGTCCCGCGTGGACGATTGACGGCACCTCCGGCTCGGTCTTGGCTTTCTTGGTATGTCGAGTGACGGCGGTTCGCATGCGTGCTGCATACACCTCAGGGAAGTTCGCCAACAGATAACGGTGATAGCGAGTCTGCCCCCACCCGCAAAACGCACCGGCCACAAGCAGACCTGAACTGGAGAGAAACGTTAACCAGGTGTAGGTATGGTTCGCCAGCAGTTGATAGCAGAGTGACCCCACCCCAGCGATCATGCAGACCAGTCCGACCACCCCGGATGGCATGAGGATATAGGACCGGACATAGATACGAGCCTGCTCCTGAATTTTCTCCGGCCGCAAGACTGTCACGAGTTTTGGCATCAACCGTTCTCCCACCATATTACGCTGCCGGACTTCTCGTCCTCGACGAAGGAAGGCAGCATGCCGGCGACAGCATACCATCCTTCTGCTGCTTGTCACATGGACCCGATAAGGAGGGGTGTCCGTGGCTGGTCTGATTGAACAGGACGCTCAATCCCCACGACTAGATGAGAAATTGTGGATGACACATGAGCAATAGTAGAAAAAATGCCTGGCTTTCATATGATGAACACTCATCTACTGACTCCAAGATACGAAGGTAGACGGCAGCACCGAAACGTCTCTCTCAGACGGGTCTTTCGCCGTCATTCACATGAAGCCCCGCGAAGGAAAAGGCGACAGGGAGTCAGGGCATTCGCATCCATACTATCGGTATCCACACTAGTTGTGTATCGCTTGTGGGCAACCATGTGGATGAGCGACCAATGCCATGCCGTACCATAGCACCTCACACACTGCCCAATCGGTGGGCAGCACAATCCGTGTAATTTCAGAGAGATGCGTTTTTATTAGCAGAAATTCCTATGGGACAATAGTGTAGATCCAGCACGATCCGGAAGAATCTCAACGGTCGATCATACGGATGTGTGCAGAGTGACAGGACTGGGAAGTTCTAGACTGGCAGAATATCACCAATGGCCGATCGTTCTATGCGCCCGATATTGACCCACTGTTCTGCCATCGGGATCAATGCATGAATCCTCGTCTCGACGGTTCCTAGACGTTGCGCCAACGTCGACGTTTTTCGGTAGGCTGCAATCATGAGAAAGGAGCGCAGCCCTTGCAAAAACATCGTGATCATCGTCGCCTGCACTTGGCTGGCAAAATCGTAGAGGGCCTCCACCTGTTCGAGGATCGGATCAAGCTGAGACGCCGTCACGAAATCCGTCGCCCCTTGTGCTCGTAAATCCGCAAGATTGGAACTGATGATCGGGACCCGCCGACGGACTTCTTGAAGGAACTGTTCGTCGAGTCGGTCAAGTTCAGTTAAGATACGCTCGACGCCGGCCATATCAAGATTATCGGCTTCCCGTTCGGCTCGCTGGATCACCGCCTCCAACACATCGCGGGCCGGCTGCATCGACCGGGCACGCGCTTGCTGCAGGTCCCGCAGGGCATGGATGAGTTGGACGCTGGAAGTCGGGGTGAGCGGAGCAGGCAATTGGGGAGCCCCAGGTTGCTCAGTCACGAAGCCAGGAAGAGCCTGAACGAGTTCACTCACCGTTTCCACAGAAACGCCAGCATTTCCAGCACGTTCGTCCTCTTGGTCTGCTGCTAAGCGACGCACTGCCAGACTGATCCGATCCAACCCCTCCTGAAGCGACTGAAGCCCTGCCGACATCGCTCGTGGCTCCTGGCGGCCCACATCGTGGAGAATCGGAAGCAGATTCGAGGCCATCTGCTCGATAGTCTGCAGCTGCACCGTTGACGCAGACTTGGCAAGATTGGTAATGCCGTGCAAGAGAATCCCATAGAGTTTCGGACGTACCGTTTCGTTGGCCCCTCCAGCGAGCCGTTTCACCGCCATCTGAATTTGAGCCAGCCATTCGTGAGCTTCGAGGGCGAATAACCCGATCACTTCCTTTTCAAAATTGGGATCCCCAAGATCCTGCGCAGGATGCCGAACTGTCCATCGATGATCGCCCGGCAACGACGCAGTCCCGCCTTCTGGCACAGAAGTCCTGGACTCGACGGCGCCTTGAATTGCACTCGCGAGAGCGTCCAAGCCTTCTAGGAGCGACGTGAAATGATCGGATGCCGAGGGGATCACCTCAGGTGTCTTGACGCGTGTCTTGTCCGCTGGAAACGACATACGTGCGACGTCAGGAGGCTCCAGTGTTTCGATGATCGACACGAGCGGAGTGAGGCTCAGATCGAGCTGCCGTCCCTCCTGGCCGCGGGCTGTATCGCCCTTGATCCACACCACCGGGCGAAGCGGATAATGCGTATTGACGCGCTTGACAGACCCGACTTCTCCGGTGGTCAATCGTACCGAGGTACCCAGCGGATAGGCCGACAGCTGTTCGACCAAGGCCTTGACGACCTCGCGAGGGAACGCCGTCCGTTCTGCCACCATCAACTCTCGCACCGCTTCGTGTGGAAAAAATCGGCGGCGATACCCACGCGGGCTCACGAGGGCATCGAAGACATCCACCACGCCGATGATTTGGGCAAACTCGCTGACCTGCCGCCCCTTCAGCTTGTTCGGATATCCCTGCCCGTTGCACCGCTCATGCGCCTGGCGCACCACTTGTGCTAGCCAGTCGTATTTCGGACCCGCCTTTCGAATCGCCTGATAGCCGAGTTCTGGATGCTGTTCAATGAGCATACGTTCATCATGGGTCAATCGACCAGACTTGGTGATCAGCGACTGTGGCACGGCAAAGAGACCGATGTCATGCAGAAGCCCCGCGAAGGTAAGCCGTTCCAGCTCTTTCCCGTGATATCCAAGCCCGGCACCGACCTTCGTCGCCAGAATCGCGACATTCACGAGATTCGTAATCAGCGGAGGGCCGGCAGGACCGCTCATGGCCTGAACGAGCAATTGATCACTTCTCTTGAGCGCCTCTGCAATCCCCGTCGCCAGGGTAGACAAGGCCCCCAAGTCGAGTTCGTTTTGGCGCTGCACGGCAAGAGCCACGCCCGTCAGTTGCTCCTGCGCAATGCGATACCAGTCTGTCGTGCTGTATTCGTTCATGGCCTGCGGCCGCCCTCACGGAACACTCGACCATACTTCATATGCATTGCCAGACCCTCTGAACAAGCCGCTCATCGATCTGTGAGACCTTCTCGATCGCTCCGGCAAAGAGACATTGATCACAGAGGGCATTAATTAGCCGCCCGATTCCCTTGCTTTGTTTGTAAATGACTGCCACCGCCTCTTTCGTAAACACGTCTGTCCGATTAGTCGCGGTTCCCATGCGGGCTGTAATATACGATGTCGTCTCCTCTGCCGTGAAGGGGCCCAGATGCGCGCGCACTGCAATCCGCTGGTTTAATTGCGGAATACTCGAAATATGGTCACGCACCTCTGGCTGACCGATCAGCACAATGGTCAACAGAAACCGATCATTGAGTTGAAAATTCGTTAGCAATCGGAGCTCTTCGAAGGCTTTCACTCGTTCAATCGCTTGCGCTTCATCTACGACCAGCACCGAACTGATCCCGCGCTGCGCATTTGACTGCAGCCGCTCATTGAGTGTCCGCAATCGCCCGGCTTTTGATCGCACGAGATCTAGTCCGAACTGAGACAACACCTCATCCAGCAATTCGGAGGGAGACAACGCGGGATTGGCAACCAGGGCGACATCATACTGAGCAGGCGACAAGCCGATGATCAGTCGACGACTCAGCAACGTTTTCCCGCATCCGATGTCGCCCGTGAGCAGAAGCATGCCCTTGCGGGTCTGAATGCCATAACTCAACCACTTAAGCGCCGTGTCATGTTGAGAGGACGGGACATAGAATCGAGGGTCCGGCACATTGTCGAACGGAAGGGCCCCGAGTCCCCAATATATTGTATAGTCGACTTCTGCGTTCATCGGGCAATCATCGTCGCTCGTCGTGTACGACTCAACCGGGCATCTCGACAAACCTGTGTGCGGGATTCCGACACATTGATCACGACTGGCTGGCAGGGAGCAACTGATCGATCGCGGCACGCTCGGCCCGCCCATGCTCCACCCACTGATGGATGGCAACGCCCATCAGGTGCAGTCGAGCCTTCACCGCTTCCACCCGCGTGGCAGCCAGAGCCACTCGACGCTGCGCCACCACCGTTAGCAGACTTTGTAGGCCTGTGAAAAACATCATGGCCGATCCCGCGTTCACCTGCTGCGCTTCTGTGCGCAGACGTGCGACGTCTTGAAGAGAGGATTCGAGGGCCGTCATACGTGAGGAGGCCTCACCTCCGTCCATCTTGAGGTCGCTCATCTTCTTGAAAATCTCGGGCACCCGCTCGTCAATCGCCTTCAGAAACGACTCTTCCGCTTCAGACGCCCGCGCAAGATTTCCTTGAATGACCGTGGCATCGATACGTTCGACACCGGCATGAACCTGTCCTTCCATCTGCTCGATCAGACTGCGGATAAGGTTGCGCCCGGACATTGTACAGGGAGATTGTTTCTTCTGTAACTCCTGAAGCGCCTCCAGAAACTCTCCGGGAGCGAGACTCGAGTGCCCCGCCACAGCCGCCGCACCACTCCCGTCATCTTCAAAAGAAATTCCCGTCGCATGGGTCAACGCCGTATGGATCTGTCCCAGCTGTTTACAGAGCGAGAGAAAGTCCTGAACAGAAAGCGGCTTTTGTGGGTCCTGGAGGGCTTCGATAAATGGAATCGCCTCGAAGCTGGCATGCTCGACATCTGGAAGATTGATCGTGGCAGCAGACCCGCCGAGATTCGTCACTCCGGCCGAAATTGTCCCAATCAGCTTGGCATGTCGCTCAGGCGCTGGGCCCTGTTGCAACTCATCAAGGGCGACGTGAATGTTCTGGAGCCATTCCTGTGCTTCCTGAACAAAAAGATCAACCAGCTCTTTTTTGAAATCGTCTGTGGTGTCGGCAGCCATAACATCAGTCCTTCACGACAGTGACGGTCCATGAGAAGGGATCTCACACGATCAGGGCCGCCGCTTTCCGCTCCCCAACTGAGAGGCCAATCCCGCGATCTCGCCAAGCTTTGTCGCCATCTCTTCAAACCGCTTGGTGGCTTGCTCGGCCTCTTGTTCGGCTTCAGATACGCGCCTCGCCAGGAGGCTATTTCGTTCTCGTTCCGTCTGAAGCAGTGCTTCAAACTCCGGAGCCTTCTGCGAAGCGCGCTCAGCCTCGGAGAGATGCGCGGCAAGTTCCTTATTTGTTTCCTTTTCAGCCGCAAGGGCTTGTTCCATTGTGCTCACTCGTGCGGCAAGCTGTTCACTCTGAGCTACACGATGAGTCAAGTCGCCCGTACGCTCCTGCTCTTGCGCAAGTTGCTGCGCCAAGTCCTGAGACCGAGTCACCGCCTTTTCCATCGTGGTCATCTGTTGAACCAGCTGCGTGGCTGCCTGGCGCTCGGCATGGAGCGTCGCCTCCAGTTCCTGCACACGCCTGCCCAGGCTTTCCGCCGCGGATGTCTGCTCCTTGGCCTCAGCCGTCTGCTTTCGTTCGGTCTTGAGTGCGGATTCAAGTTCTTGCACCCAAGCGGTAGTGCTGTCAGCCTCTGCGAGTTTATTCTTCAGCTGGGCAGTCTGCTCTCGCTCCCTTGCCAGCATCAACTCGAGTTCCTTGACGCTACCCAACTGTCCTTCGAGTTGCGCCACTCGCTGGGTACTCTGTATTGCTCGATCTCGTTCGACCCGAAGTTCTTCCTCTAGCGACTTCAATCGTGCAACTGCCTGCCGATAGGTTTCTAATTGTTCGTCGCTCACGCGTGCGTTTTCAATCGGCTCGATGTACTCCGTCACCTTCCCGATACTCTTCGCGTAAGGCGCGGCAGCGCCTTGCCGCTTGGCCAACAGCTCAAGCACGCGATCCTTGAGGGACGTGCCCTGGAACGGCTTTTTCAACACCCCGTCTGCGTGACAGGATTCAGCCTGCTTCGTCACCTCATCGTTCACAATGCCTGAGATTAAGAGCACTGGCGTGTTCGCTAACTGCCTCTGCGCGCGCACAAAAGTGCAGACCTCGTAGCCGCTTTTATCTGGCATAATCACGTCGGACACGACCAAGTCAGGTGTCTCTTTGGCCAAATAGGCCAAGGCCTCCTCGCCGTTCGCAGCAAGAGCGACTCCAAATCCAGCTTCAGTCAGCAGCCGTTCGGCAACTTTCCTGACGGCAATACTGTCATCGGCGACCAACACTTTCGGCATAGCAGATTCCTTTCCCCAGCTCCCTTAGCTACTGACGGCGTCCTGACTCGCCCTGCCAAGTCGCTGCAAGGCCACGATGGCCACATCTTCTCCGCCTATCGTGACCATACCCAGCGTTTCAACATCCTCTCTCCCGCTCGGTCGAATCGCCGTCGCATCCACAGTCTCGAGAGACGGCACGTCGGCATCGATGCAGATGGCCATCGGCCCGTCGAGATGGCGAGCCTCCAGACACAGCAACAGGTCGCCCTGGACGGGGCTACTCAATCTGCTTGCCAAGTCATAGACCGGCATTACATAATTTCCGCGCTTGAGCATGGCCTGCACGAAGGGCGTCCGACTCGGCACGGGAATGCTCTCAGTCCATGGCGACACACCACCCACATCCTCAGTCCGTGCGGCCAGTTTCAATCCCCCAACGGAAAACACCACCACATTCCAGGCCCGTTTCCTAGTGTGAGCTTGCTGCTCCCCACGATCGGCCCTCAGCATGATCCACCGACCGCTGCTGGTGTTGCCGCAACCATCTGTTCCGCCTGGCCCACGGGCGCAGGCACTACGTCGGCCAACTCTCCCAGCACCCATGAAGGATTCACGATCAGCACCAACTGATCTTGATAGAGCATCATCCCCCCAAACCAGTTTCGTTCATCGCATTGAAACTGTCGCGGTAACGGAAAGCAGTCCTTCCGTTCTACGTCCGTCAAGCCCACAACCTGCTCAACGCGAATCGCACCCTGTGAGTGGCCGTTCGAGTACAACACCGTCCTCACCTCGAGACCGGACAAGTCGGTAACCACCGAGAGCCGTTGGGCAAGATCCACCAGTTGGTAGATGGTCTCCGCGGCAGTCACGACCTGTTCATGACCGGCCTCTTCTTGCGTGAGAACGCCACGGACCCCATTTGCGGGCAGAGCCACATAGCTGATCCCCAGACGGACGACCAAGAAACTCGCCGTCTCAACGAGCATGTTCGTTGAATTGTGATGTCCTCGTAAACTCATAGTTGATATAGCCTGTGCGACTGTCCGATGCAAGAGACTACTCAAAGGATCGGACGATATGGATCCTATTGACGCGCGGCGGCTTCCTTGCCAATCCAGCGTTCAATTTCCTGGATCAAAGCCCGCTCTTCTACTGGCTTGGCAATATAGGAGCTCGCTCCAATACTGAGCGCCATTTGTCGGTGCTTGTCACCGGCTCTCGTCGTCATGACAATGATCGGTGTCTCCTGCGTTTGCGCTCGGCTGCGCAATCCCTGGATCACTTCATAGCCATTGAGCTTCGGCATCTCAAGATCGGTGAGGATCAGCCGATAGTTTTGCGCAGATGCCATACGGAGACCTTCTTCTCCATCCACCGCCGTATCGACTTTATACCCTGCCGATTCCAACATCCGGCCCACGAACTTTCTAATGCTCAAGGAGTCGTCGATCAATAGAAGCGACTGCTCCGACGCTTTCGGCTCTGGCGCCTCGGCGTATGGAGCCTTCGCGTTTGACGAGAGCTCCGGTACCGCAGCGGCTGGCGCCTCTCGCGCCAGTAATCTGGTAGGATCCAATACAAGGACCACGCGCCCTTCCGGATCGATGGTCGCGCCGCCAAAGCTGGAACGATCCAACGACTTAAGCGACCCCAAAGACTTAATGACGATTTCCTGACGACCGAGCAATTCATCGACCAATATGCCGCTCATCCCAGCGGCCGTCCGTACGATGACAACCGGCTTCCCGATTTCAACCGGCACACTGCTTCGATCGAGAATCTGTTGGAGCGGGTGCAACTCAATCGCCTCGTCCCCGATATGCACGATTGATCGTTCGCCCATCCGTTGAAGCGAACTAGGCGTCAACATGGTGACTTCACGCACCGCCGACAGAGGAATCCCATAGCGCTCAGTCCCTGCCCGCACCATGAGAGCCGTTGCAATCAATAATGTGAGCGGGAGACTCAAGGTAAACTTCGTCCCCACGCCTCGAATGGATTCGACGTCGATGTGGCCGTTCATGCTTTCAATGACACGTTTGACCACATCCATGCCGACTCCTCGACCCGCCTGATCACCAATCTGGTCGGCCGTTGAAAA
>Ga0315290_10004069_pt1 | contig 10495 bp, 10 predicted proteins | sample YL17G12_0_MG_FD_203627 | JGI IMG/M metagenome (GOLD analysis project Ga0315290, IMG submission 203627) | Sediment microbial communities from Yellowstone Lake, YNP, Wyoming, USA - YL17G12_0 | ecosystem: Environmental > Aquatic > Freshwater > Lake > Sediment | place: USA: Wyoming | collected...
GTCCTCGCGCTTGAGCCGGGCGGCGGTGCCCAGATGCCCGGCCAGGCGCTCATCGGCGCTCTGACGCACGGTGCAGGTGTTGTAGACGAGCACGTCGGCGCCGTCGGGTGCGTCGGCGCGCTCCAGGCCTTCGGCCTCGAGCAGCGCGCGGATGCGCTCGGCGTCGTGGGCGTTCATCTGACAACCGAACGAGCGCAGATAGTAGGTGCGCATGGCCGTGATGGCGCCTCCGCGCCGCTTTCGCCTACTTGGCGATGTCGACGGCGCGGCTCTCGCGGATCACGGTGACCCTGATCTGCCCCGGGTAGTCGAGCTGGTCCTCGATGTCGCGGGCGATCTCGCGGGCCAGCAAGGCCGTGGCGTCGTCGTCGATCTCGGCCGGCTTGACCATCACGCGCACCTCGCGGCCCGCCTGCATGGCGTAGCACTTCTCCACGCCCTTCTTGCTCTCGGCGATGCGCTCCAGCGACTCGAGCCGTTTGACGTAGTTCTCGAGCGATTCGCGGCGCGCGCCGGGGCGCGCCGCGGAGATCGCGTCGGCGGCCTGCACGATCACGGCCTCGACGGTCTGCGGCTCGATGTCCTGGTGGTGCGCCTGGACGGCGTGGCACACGCTCTCCGACTCGCGATACTTCTTGCAGAGTTGCTGCGAGATGACCGCGTGCGAGCCGTCGACTTCGTGATCGACGGCCTTGCCGATGTCGTGGAGGAGTCCGGCGCGCTTGGCGATCTTGACGTTGGCGCCCAGCTCGGCGGCCATGATCCCGGAAAGATGGGCCACCTCGATGGAGTGGTTGAGCACGTTCTGGCCGTAGCTGGTGCGGTACTTCAGGCGCCCGAGGACTCTGACGAGTTCGGGCGCCACGCCGTGCACGTTGGTGTCGAAGCAGGCCTGTTCCCCGGCCTCCTCCATGGTGGCCTCCACCTCGGCCTTCGCCTGAAGGTACGTCTCCTCGATGCGCGCCGGGTGGATACGTCCGTCGGTGATGAGCTTGGTCAGCGTGAGACGTGCGGTCTCGCGGCGCACGCCGTCGAACCCGGACAGGACCACGGCCTCGGGCGTGTCGTCGATGATGAAGTCGATGCCGGTGGTGTTCTCGAGGGTGCGGATGTTGCGCCCCTCGCGGCCGATGATGCGGCCCTTCATGTCGTCGGAGGGCAGGTGGACCACCGACACGGTAGTCTCGGCGACGTGGTTGGCGGCAGTGCGCTGGATGGTCAGCGAGAGGATGTTGCGGGCGCGGCGGTCGGCTTCGCGGCGCGCCTCTTCCTCGACTTGGCGCACGAGCTTGACCATGTCGTGGCGCGCCTCTTCCTCCGCCTGCTTGAGCAGCATGTCCTTGGCCTGTGCGGCGCTGAGCCCGGAGATGCGCTCAAGCTGGATCAGGGCCTCGCCCTGAGCGCCCTGCAGTTCGTCGGCAATGCGCTGGGAGTTGGCGTCGCGGTCGCGCAGCGACTGCTCGCGACGGTCCTGCTCGGCGGCGCGCGAGTCGAGCTGCTCGTCGCGCTGCAGGAGGCGCTGCTCAAGCTTGGCCGCCTCGTCGCGCCGGTCGCGCAACTCGGCCTCGACCTCGCCGCGCACCTTGTGGACTTCCTCTTTCGCCTCGAGGCGAGCTTCTTTGACGACGGTCTCGGCCTCACGTTTGGCGTCGCGCAGCACGGTCTCGGCTTCGCGTTCCGCGCCGGCCAGCTTCCCGGCAGCGAGATTGCGGCGGATGAAGTACCCCGCGACCACCCCCACTGCCAGCCCTACTACGATGTACAAAGCGGTCATCATCTCAGTCCTATCCCTTCGCAGATCGCGCGGCACGAAAAAGGCCGAGCAACGCGCCCGGCCAGTGCCACACTCGTTCGTGCAAGAGATACGGATCCGCAGCTATGTCAGCGTCCAAGGGTCGAGACGGAGATCAGGTAACGAAACCTCCCAAACCTTCCACAGTGGACCCCTGGTTCGATGATGTCAGCCAATGGGCGCCGAAGCGCCATGCGTATCGCTATGCAAGAGCGAGAGTGAAATACACTAAGCACGCACACACGTCGCGCAAGGGGATAGTAGGCGATTGGCGCTCACAAAGTCAATTCGCCGGGGCGCCGCGAGAATCCCGCACAGGCCGCTCATCGCAGTTCCGTGGCAGGCGGCAGCGCAGCGCGCCTGCCAAGACGAACGTCTCAGCCGGTCGGTCTCGTGCCGTAGGCCTTCACGCGGCGTTCGTGCTCTTCCCTGCCGATGGGGCAGGCATCAAGGCAGATGAGGCACTCGTGGCTGCCGCGCGGCGAATAGTGTCCGGCGATCTTCTGCCACGCCTTGTTGGGCTCCGCCAGCATCTCCTGCGGGACGATGCACTTCCAGAAGTCGACCTTCTTCCCCGGCTCGACCCCCTGGGAGGGGCCGGGGATGATGGCCCGGGTCGGGCACGCCTTGATGCAGAGCTCACAGTCGCCGCAGAGATCCTCGGTGAAGGGCTCGTCGTAGGGCAGCACGGCGTCGGTGACCACGCAGGCCCAGCGCTGGTGCGGACCCAGTCGCGGCGTGATGCACAGCGTCTGCTTGCCGATCCACCCCAGGCCGGCGAGCGTGGCCGCGGCCTTGGCGTGGACGAAATGCGTGACCGCGGTCTTGTAGCCGGCGTCGCGCACGGCTTCGGCAAAGCGGTGCGCGCGCGCCTCCGTGATCTCGTAGTACATGTTGTAGTACTGCGACCCCGCGACGTCGTCGAAGGGGATCGCGCCGTCCGGCAGCACCGAGGTGACGACCGCGTTCTGCATGACGTCCCAGATGTGCATGCCCATCACGATGACGCTCTTCGCTTCGGGCAGGAAACCGCTGGGGACGTCGAGGCAGCGGTTGGGCGGGAAGGGGACCTCCGCGAGCTTCCCGGCGTCGACGACGCCGAAGAACTCGAACCCGTGATCGGCTGCCGCGGCGCGCAGTTGCTCTTTCAGCTCTGCTGACAACGTTGACCTCGCTTTCGACTGGCTGACGCGTGTCAACCCAAGCTGGGGCCGCCTGGACACGCGCCTGTTCCCGGAACACACGGGCGAACGTACCCGCCGGGCGTGACCCCAGCGGGGGTCAGCGCAGTATAGCGCGACTTGAGTCGCGCGCCTGCGGCGCCCGTTCGCCACGGTGCGGCCTCGCCTGGCTGGCGCCACCGCAGCCTCGTCGCTAGACTGCCGCCAGAGACGGTTCCGCACTAGCCGCGAGGACGGTAGACGATGGGCATCTTCAGCAGGCCGGACTTCGAGCAGATGAGGCGAGACCGCGATCTTCCGCGCCTCATCCACTGGGCGCTCTACGACAAGGACCGCGCGTCCAGCCGCGCCGCCACGGCCTCGCTGCGCAAGGATGTCCCGGCCCTCGTCGAGTATCTCTACGAGACGGCGATCGAGGCGCAGGCTAACACCATCGGGCGGCGCAAGATGCTGCCCACGCGCAGCGTCAAGCTGCTCAACGAGGCCGTGAGGGCACTGATCCGCCTCCGAGCCCACTCCGTGACTCCCCTCGCGGACGCGGTCCGCGTCTACGACGACTACGGAAGTCAGGACGAGCATGCCCGGGTCCTCTTCTTCCTGCTCGTCTTCGAGGCCCTCGAGAAGATAGGCCGCCCGGCCGTCGCCGAGCTTCAGGAGCTGGCCGGCGACTGGCACGAGGATGTGGCAAGGCAGGCGCGCGAGGTGCTCGACCGGCTCGAAGCGCGCGGCCTTGTCGCCGACGACGACGAGGACGACGAGACGGACGCAGACGGCGCTTGACCCCGCGCTTGCGTCGCCGCCGCACGTGCAGCCCGCCCCCATGGTGGTGCTCCGCCCGTGCGGATTGCCCTGGGCCGCAAATGGGTACGTCTCCGTGTTATTGACGTAGTCCCAAGGGGGCGTGCGATGGCGTACAGCATTGTGGTCGGCTACGACGGCTCCGAGCATTCCGTCAAGGCTCTGGACGCGGCCATCGAGTGGGCCAAGGTGGTACCCGACAGCGAGATCATCGTCGCCTGCGCCCAGGGCCGCTCCGGCTCGGCGGTAGGGTTCCGAGGCCCTGAGTTTGGCGTCGAGGAGATGTGGGACGAGCTCGAGAAGAAGATCGAGGGTGAGCTCGAAGAATCGGTCGCTCGGGTCACGGCCGCCGGGGTACCGGTGGCCACCGCCTGCACCCCGGACCGACCCGACGTCACCATCATCAACGTGGCGCGCGACGTGGGTGCGCGCCTCATCGTCGTCGGCACGAAGGGCGCCGGTGCGCGCGAAGGCCAGCGCACCGTCCTGGGTTCGACGACGACCAAGGTGCTTCACGAGGCGGCCGGCATCCCGGTGCTCGTGGTCTAGGCTCTCCCGGGACTCCTCATGATCGAGGGCTGCGGCGGAGGCGTGGAGCCTCCGCCACAGCCCTTCTGCGTCACCGAGTGATGTTACCCGCGTCTCAGGTCCAGAAGATGACGTAGCCGATCGTCATGCAGGTGAGCCCGCCGGCGATCGCGATGTAGGGGCGGATCCCAGCCCGCTTGGGACCCAGCTCGGTCTCCCCTTCCGGGATGAGGTCGTCCCACATGTGCACCGGGAACTGCCCCTTATCGCGGACGTAGTGTCGATAGAGGAAGAAGGGGATGGCGATGAGCGCCGAGATCCAGCCCATGGCCAGCGTGCCCGAGCCCCAGTAGTTGGCGCCGGCGCCGAGCAGGAACGCGTTGAAGTAGGCCATGCAGGCGCCCGCGACGAACAACGGCAGCGGGGCCTTGTAGGGCCGCGGTACCTTCGGGTTGTCGATGCGATGGATCCAGCCCGCGTTGAGGTTGAGGAAGTTGAAGATCATGTAGTTGCAGTTGGACACCGCGAGCACGAAGAGGTAGTCCGACATCAGCAGGAGGACCAGGTTGAAGACGAGGTCGGTCCACATCGCGTAGGTCGGTACCTTATGCTCATTGAGGTGGCTGAGATACTTGGGCAGCCAGCCGTCCTGGCCGCCCTGGAACAACGTGCGTGACGAGCCGGACATGGCCGTCATGATGGCCACGACGACCGTGAAGAACAACAGCACGATGATCACGTTCGTCATGAACGCTCCGGCATGGACCACTGCGGCCCAGGCGTCGGCGACGTACAGTCCCGAAGCGATCTCGGGCGACGAGAGAAACTCGGTGCCGAGGACGCCCTGGAACACGAACGGGATCAGCGTGTAGCAGAGGATGCAGAACGCGCCCGACCACAGGATGGCCCTTGGCATGTCGCGGGCGGGGTCCTTGAACTCGCTCATGTAGCACACGGCCGTCTCGAAAGCGTAGGCCGACCAGGCGGCGATGAAGAGGCTGCCGAGCACCGCCTGCCAGCCTGCGAGGTCCCACAAGCCATTGGCGGGCGCGAACGGCGAGAAGTTGCTCATCACCACGTCGCCGGTGATGAGCGGGATGACCGAGAGGACCAGCAGCGGCGTGATGGCCCCGATGGTCAGGATCGTCTGCACGCGCGCCGTTCGAAGGATGCCGTAGTGCTGGATGTTCCACACCGCAAGGATGATGAGCGCGCCGATGATGAACACCGCGTTGATGCGAAGTGTGAGGCCGTCCTTGAGGAAGCCCAGGTCGACCAGCGTGATCTGCCACGTGTTGATGGTGGCGTCAGGGGCGTAGAAGATGGAGATGAGATAGCCGGCTCCGAGGCCTGCCCCGATAGCCAGCACCGGCGTCCACGCCAGCCAGTTGCACCACAACGAGATGGGCGCCGTGATCTTGCTGTAGCGGATCCAGGCGGTGGCCCCGTGCACGGCCGTGCCGCCGGACTTCTTGGGGTGGAGTCCCGCGATCTCGGCGTACGTGAACGCGTCGATGAAGCCGATCAGGACGGACACCGTCCAGACCAGCACCGCCACCGGGCCGGTGCCCGCGGAGATGCCACCCATAGAGAACAGGATGAGGGCCGGTACGCCTGCTGCCACAAAGAAGGCGCCCTTCCAGCTGAGGTCGCGGCGCATGCTCGTGCTCATGCGGGACTTCAGATACGCTTCGCCTACGAGCTTGTCTTCTGCCATTAAGCCTTACCCCCGATATCAGAATGACATCTGCGCAGGCGACGGTCCGTCGCCGTGTACAGATCTTGATCTGCCAAAAGTGTCGATCGTCGGTCGATCACGTACCTCAGATCCCGCTTCGGTGCGCCCGTGTTGCCACTGACACCGCTGTGTTTCCCAGCCTGGCCTCGCGTCACGTGTGCATCGAGATCACGGCGCCGCTGCGATAGTCCGCTCGTCGATTCTGTTACTGGGCTCCCTCCTTGGTCGTTCACGCAACTCTACTTCACGTTTCGACGTCGTCAACAGGGGAAAGCCGCCCACAGCGCTCGCAATCAAGGAAGGGGCGGGGGGCGGCAAGCCGCCCCCCGCCCCTTCGGGCGCACCATCTCCGGCCGGCTTCGCCTAAGAGATGAGCTCCTTGCACTTCTCGACGCCGAGCGAGGCGTTGGCCCCGTAGGCGTCGGCGCCGATCTCATTGGCCCACTCGACGCTCACGGGCGCGCCGCCGACGATGACCTTGACGCTGTCGCGCAGGCCGGCGGCCTTGAGCGCGGCGATGGTCTCCGGCATCTTCGGGATCGTCGTCGTGAGCAGGCCGCTCATGCCGAGGATGTCCGCCTTGTGCTCCTTTACCGCGGCCACGAAGTCGGCCGGCGTGACACCCTTGCCCAGGTTGACGACCTCGAAGCCGGCACCCGAGAGCAGCATGGCCACGAGGTTCTTGCCGATGTCGTGCATGTCGCCCTCGACGGTGCCGATGACGACCGTGCCGAGGCTGATCGACTCGCCGGCCGCGAGGTGCGGCTTGATGAGGTCGAGGCAGGCCTGCATGGTGCGCGCGCTGAGCAGCACCTCGGGGATGAACTTGTCACCGCTCTTCATCTCGGCGCCGACGACGTCCATGCCGGGCAACAGGGCCTGGTCGAGGATGTCGCGGGCCGAGGCGCCGCCATCGATCAACGCCTGGGTGGCGGCGGTGGCGCCGTCGGAGCCGTCGATGATCATCTGCTTGAGAGAGTCAAATTCTGCCATAGGATCCTAGGTCCTCCATGTCGTGAGTTACGAAGTCGCAGGTCTCAGGCGACGCCGGCGTCCTTCTCGCTCTTCTTGACGATGGCCCTGATCTCGTCCACGACGTCGCTTGGCAGAGCCTCGACCTTGTGGTTCGCCACGAGCTCCTTGGCCTTCTCGTTGCAGCGATAGTACATGTCGGTGCCGCCGTCCATTTCCCACTCTTCACGGACGCGACGGTCGATGATCCCAGCTTTGGACTGGTGAGCGCGCATCAGCTTGAGCGTGCTCATTCTCGAGAGGAAGTCCTCCTCGGACCCCACCTCGATGATCTCGTCGACCATGAGGGTCTCGTCGTTCGTGGGGATGCCACGGAGAATGTACTTGACCATGCGCGCGATCTCGTTGTCCATCACGAGCACGCCGTAATCGATGGTGACGCCCGACTCGATCATCCCTGCACCGTAGATCTGGTTGGCTCCTCCCAACGCAGGTACTAAACCGGTGATGGTCTTCTCGTGTGCGGTCTGCACGTCAGCACCAAGCTTGGAATCCGCCTACAACCCGGCCACATAGCTGGGCAGGCCGTAGAAGCGGGCCATCGCGGGAACGGCCGCGCTGATGAGGGCGAGTTCAGGCGTGCCCACGGTGGCCGCGGCGCGCTGCAGGTCGAACGCGGTGGTGGAGCTGCCGTAGATGCACTTGGCGCCCTTCTCGGCGAGCTGGGCCAGCACGATGCCGCCGAGCACCTCGGCGTTGTGCGTGACCATGGTGCCGGCCAAGGTCACGGGGGCGGAGCCGCCGGACATGGCCATGGACAGGGGCATGGCGATCTGATGCGAGCGAGCCGCCTCGATGATGCAGCCGGTGAACTCGCCCATCAGCTTGAGCGGGCTCACGGGGCAGCTGAGGAACTCGAGCATCGGCCGCTCAGCCAGTTTGTCGTGGCCGCCCACGACCGCGGCTGCGGCGTCGATGTGAAGCTTGGCGCCATGATGGCCGAGGGCGAGGCTGCAGATCGGCTTCGTGGTGTTCAGCAGGCTCGCTTCGATGAGGTGCGCTTCGGCGACCTCCGGCGCAACGTCGGTGGCCGTGACGGCGATGGTGTACACCTCGATGTCGTCGAGAGCATCGACGAGACGCGCGAGGTCGGCGACGTCCTTCTTCGTCGTGGGTCGCAGCTTGCCGTCCCACGGGTCGACGGCTTTGACGCCCTCAGCGAAGTTGGTGTAGGTGACCCGCCGGCCTTCAAGGACGACGTCCTTGTCTGGCGTGCGGCCACACAGCACTACCTTCGAGGGAGCCCAGCCGACCGTCTCCTCGAGGACGTGCTGAGGGATCCTGACTTTGCGTGTGGAGCGGTCGACCTTGCAGCCACCGTCGGCGAAAAGGTCGAGGGCCTCGTCGTCCTCGACCCAGAGACCCGCCTTCTCGAGTACCTCGACGGTGCTCCAGTGGATGGCCTGCATCTCATCCGGCGAAAACACGTCGATGCCGATGCCGCCCTGGTGACCAACACCTGCTCGTTGACTTCGAATCACACTTCCTCCTTTGGGATGGTGGTGGCGCTGTGACCTCCGCATCGTGGGGGCGGTCACCGCCTGGTGTGCCGGTGCAGCATCCCTCCTCCTCCGCAGTCGCACTCACAGTGGTCCCATCAAGGGGCGATGTCGCAACACGACGCGCGCTCTCCAGACCCCCCGGTGGAGCCAGTATCTCACGCGCGGCCAGCGAATCAACAGGGTGCCGTCGTTACAAGACCTTGACGCTATATACCCCCTAGGGTATAAACGAGCAGGTCAACGTCAGAAAGGTCCATCCCATGCAAGCAGAGGCAGACATCCAGCCCGGCATCTGCGGCTTTCGCACGCTCGCGCGTGCAGAGACGAGCGACGGACGTGCCGTGAACATCGTTTTGGAGACCGACTGCGACAACGTGATGCGGTTCGCGGCGTTGCTCGCCGATCAGTCGCCACTCGATGCATTCAAGGAGATCGATCCGCGCAGCGAGAACACGGTGCTCGCCGCAGGTCGTGAAGGCCGTTGCTGCACCGACTGTATCGTGCCGGCTTCAGCGTTGAAGGCCATGCGTGTGGCCGCGGAACTGGCGTTCCCCAAAGACGCGCTCGTGGCGATCTCCGGCGGTTGAGGCGCGCGCTCCGTTCGCTCCTGAAACGTCTTCCCGCCCCTTGACGACGCAAGTAACCGGCCGGCGACGAGCCTTGCAGCTCGTCGCCGGCCGCTAGACGACGATCTCGCAGATCGGCCCTCTCTGCGCAGCCGCAGACAGAGCGGTCAGGCCGGCACCACCAGTACGGGGATGTGGGCCGTGTGCAGGAGCTCGGTCGTCGTGGACCCGAGGACCGTCGTCTCTTCACCGGCTCCGGCGCCCCTGGCGCCCACGACGATCATGCGCGCGCCGACATCGCGGGCCACGCCCACGACGATCGCCGCCGGCTTGCCGCGGCTGCAGGCGGTCGCGGCCTTGAGTCCGGCGGCGCGCACCGAACCGGCCGCCTCCTCGAGGTCCGCGGCGATCTTGGTCTCCATCTCGTCCCAGAGCTTCTCCATCTCCATGGCTGCCTTCCACAGAGGCTCGTAGCCCAGCCAGCCCGGGGTGCGGTCGTGACCGCAGGTGATCATGATCTCCGCGTCGGGCATATCCTTGGCCAAGTCGATCGCCTGTGTCAGCGCCGCCTTGGCGCTGCTCGACCCGTCGTATCCCACCACGATGGTGTTGGCCATTCCGGCCTCCCTTCTCGATATCTTCCAAGTCCTGAAAGCGCAGCGGTGGGGCCGCGCCGCCCGCGGGCGGCGCGGCCTCCGCTTGGTCTCACGCAGTCCGCAGCGGCGTCAGCCCGTCTCGCGCACGCCGGCGAAGAACTCCGCGTGGTCGTCGACCGGCGCCGCGGCGATGGCGTCGAGCTTGTCCTGCGACGGGGCCTTGGTCAGCAGGGTCACGACGATGCACGTGACGACGCCGGCGATCACGCCCCAGACCGCATAGCCCAGCGCGGTGGCAGAGAGGAACGCCGGCCAGTAGTCGTACTCGAGCACGTACTTCTCCACGAAGTAGCCGATGAAGGCGGTGAGACCGCCCACCAGCGAGCCGGCGAAGGCCCCGGGCAGGTTGGCGCGCTTCCAGAACATCGCGAACACCGGCACCGCCACGCCGGCCGTGAGGACGCCGCTGGAGAGGTAGTAGGCGTCCCAGAGGCCCTTGGGCAGGTAGTCGATGCCGAAGGCGACAGCGATCATGAGGGCACACACGAGGAGCGACCAGCCGCGGCTCCAGGCCATGATCCTCTCGTCGCTCCAGCCGCGCTTGCGGTAGACGAGCGGCTGCAGGATGTCGTAGCTGATGTTCATGGCGCAGACGTTGGTGAAGGTCGCCATCGTCGACATCGAGAGGGCGGCCAGCATCGGGAACAGGAGGATGAGCGCCCAGATCGGGAATTCCGCGCTCAGGAATGTGGTCATGATGGC
>Ga0315290_10004070_pt1 | contig 10495 bp, 6 predicted proteins | sample YL17G12_0_MG_FD_203627 | JGI IMG/M metagenome (GOLD analysis project Ga0315290, IMG submission 203627) | Sediment microbial communities from Yellowstone Lake, YNP, Wyoming, USA - YL17G12_0 | ecosystem: Environmental > Aquatic > Freshwater > Lake > Sediment | place: USA: Wyoming | collected...
CGTGTATGCGCTGCCGGAGATCGAAATCAGGATTGGAACGTGCAGATGGTAGCTTGAAACAGTGTCGAGCAGTGCCGCCGCGAGTAGCGAATGCGGAAAAAGCGGGTTATTCAGCAAGCCCTATTTACAGGGTCTGGCAATTTGCCAGGGGCTGTTTCGTTTTCGAATCAGAGTTGATCTTCTTCGAGGACATGCCTTATCACCGGTTCGAGCACCTCGGCCTGCCAACGCATCAGAGGTCCGCACTCCATAATTTCGCTGACAGTTTGGGGGCGCTTCTCGGCAATGGCTTCCATCGCCGCTCGTGGCGCCAGAACAGCCGGGTTAATGCCCAGTTCATCCGCTATGCGGGAGCACTGTGCCCGCAATGTTTTAATCAGCGGACTCGATAGCACTGAGCGATAATGACGTTCGCGTTTTTTTGGCCAATCGGTTTCGGGCAAATTCTGTGCCCGGCGTAGCGCACTTTTCAATGCTTCGAGGCGGTCTCCTGTGCAATGACGAGGTAGTTTAACGATCTGTGTGTCTATTAAAGAGTCCGTTGGATACGAAGCCGCCCACAAGGCCAACTCCAGAATCTGCTGGTTACCCATAATCTTGAAGGGAGGAATATCTGCTCTTTTGGCCTCGTTTTCGCGCCAGTACCACAACTGGCGGACGAATGCCAACTCCCGCCGGGCCAGCGATCTCAAGCCTTTGATACGCCACTGGGCATCAGGCTCGCAGGGCGGCTGTTCATGAGCTGTCAACTGGATCATGTTGCGGACTGTCTGCCGGTGCCAATCGCATCGTCCAAGGCTGTGCAATTCGACTTGAAGTTTCTCGGCCAGTGGTTCCAGATAGTGTGTATCGTCACTAGCATATTTCAGTTGCTCCGAAGTCAACGGCCGACGTGACCAGTCGGATTTCTGTCCTTTCTTGGTCAGCGCTACGTCGAGAAACTGTTCTGCCATCGCAGTAAGGCTGTAGTGACTGTAACCCAACAGTCGAGCCGCCAGCATGGTATCAAATACTTCACTTTGGGGCTGGAAACCGAACGAGGCATATAGCATCCGCAGATCATAATCGGCACAATGAAGTATAAGGGGTTTTTGTGCGAGGGTTGTCATAAATTGCGAAAGATCCATACCCGACAATGGATCAACGATATAGTCGTCCCCTTCCATGGTCAACTGAATCAGACAGACTTTTTCGAAGTAATGGTGCAAACTGTCGGCTTCCGTGTCCAGAGCGACCTTCCGGGCACTATCCAGCCGGGTGATCAGCTTTTCCAGAACCGAATAATTATCAACATAAATGTATGATCTTGACTTTCGCAGTTTTTTTACCGAATTTTCATCAAACAGGGCCTGTTACGCAAAAACCGTGACCGCGTATCCAGGTAGAAATGGCCCGAATGCTTCGTAACCATCCGAAAATAAAAATGCCTTTTGCTTGTCGGTCAAAAGCGGGCGATGAGAATCGAACTCACATGACCAGCTTGGAAGGCTGGGGCTTTACCATTAAGCTACGCCCGCAACTCAATTGCGGCTTTCCTAAAAAAAAATTCCTGATGGTGGCGTCTGGTTTCGAAGAGCTACCTGCTTTGATAGCTTTATAGCAGAATCGGTCCAACTTTGTCAAGAAGTTTAATTGCCGGTTTTTTCTGGACTGACCTGCTAAAAAGGGGCACGTAGAGCCGCGTAAGCGAAAACTCGAATAGAATCAGTATTGCCTGGCGCCACAGTTTGATTTACAATGACGGCTGAGTGTGTTAGCCTTAGGCTCGAACTTGCCGGTTTAGTCTCTTACGAGTAGGATTTTGCGCAAAATGGTCACAAAATATCTACCTCACTATAAATTTTCACATAACCTTATTTGGTTCAGGCCTCTGCCTGCTTAGGAACAGAAGTATCTCATGTCCCGGAGGTCGAATTCCCTTGTTATTGGTCTTTTGGTATCGACAGACCCATTTTGGGCCTACCGTAAGGTTGCCGGAGGCCGTATGCGGAAAGTGGTGCTGTTTGGTTATGCAACGGTACTGATTGCTTGTCAGGTTTTACTTTGCCCCGTGCAGGCGGGTCAGCCGAGTGGTATCCAGGCCCCGCTTACGGTTGACAACAGCCAACAGCCCATCCTGAACGCCTTTGCACCCCGGAATTCCAACGCTGATCAAGATGTTGATCGCAAGGTTGGCATGGTGGAATTGTATGAGAATGAGACTATGCTTCCTATGGATCAGTCCGGTTGCGTGATTGCGCCGGCCCCGGCCGATCCCGATCCAGCCAACGGATTCGGCAATGTGCCAATCGATACGGACCTGTCATGGAACGTGACCCTAAATCAAAATGGCTGGCTCGGCAAGGCCGGTTGTACGGCTGACGATCTCGACGAGTATGGTAATTTGAACCCGGCAGTTGATGTGCCCGCGGGCGTCATTTTGCCTTTGGGTATGGGAGACGTTATCCATTCAATTGCGTGTCCCGCCAAGGGGCCGTCCTGGCTGGCATGGAAGGACGGACGGCTGTTCATCGCTTGTCCTTCCACAAGCCTGGTGTATGAACTCGATCCGTCGGATGGAAAGGTACTGTCAACGATTGGTCCATTTTCGGCGGTTGGCGGACTTACCTGGGATGGGGCGAATTTTTGGGCTGCTGAGCCGGTATATGACACGATTTACAAGTTTGATATCGGCGGAACGATCCTGAGGACGTTCCCGGCACCGGGTAGCGGCCCTGTTGGAATCACCTGGGACGGGTCCTCTTTGTGGGTCTGTGACTGGCAGACAGACATGATCTATCAGGTTAACCCGGACGACGGAAGCGTCCAATCGTCAATCCCTGCGCCTGACAGTTACGTTGCCGGAATGGCATTCGATGGCACAGCTCTGTGGACCAACGGACGAAACACCCGTACCACCTATAGGATCAGTCGAGCAGACGGCAGTGTACTGGCGTCCTTCCCGACACCACCAGATTCCCAAACGAAAGTTGTGGGGATTACTTTTGATGGACAGTATCTCTGGAATGCCGATTATGATGCGCTAATGATTTACCAGATCGATATCGAAGCGGCGACTGATTGTCCGACGACGTACGACGTGTACCTAGGCGCCGATCCTGGTGCGATGGAGTTGATTTGCGAAGATATCAGCGAAACAACGTGTGATCCAAGTCCGCTCGATGAGTGCACGGAGTACTATTGGCAGGTGATCGCCAGAAATCCGGCAGGCCAGACGCCCGGTCCGATCTGGTCGTTCACCACGGGTGGTTGTATCTGCGATACTCCGCCGCTGCCATGCGATCCCGACCCGGCCGACGGTGCTAAGAACGTGCCGATTGATCTTGATTGTCTGACGTGGCAGATGGGAGGTTTCGTCGTAGCGGCCGATTCCGGCGAGTTGATAGGCGTTGACATGGATGCTTACGCCGGTTCACCCGCAAACTGGAACACGATGTTAGTCAACGGTACATCATCGATATCTCTGACGAACCTGATCAGGGAAGACGGCAGCGGTAGTCCTGTGAGCCTGACGCTGGCGACTCCAGATGGAGTAATCGAGAATTACAGCGCCGACGTCAACGCATCGACTATTCCGATCCATACTCCCTCGCTCATACATATTGATGATTACTTCTGGAGCAATGCCCCACAACTGTGGACCTTCACGTTCAGCAATCTGGTGCCTGAGGCGGCCTACAACGTATATGTGTTTGGTTTGCGTAGATTCGACCTGTCCAATGACGTTACGATCATCGGTGGTTTACCGCCGATTCATTTTATCCAGAACGATTTGACTGGCGGGAATCTGTGGGTCAATGGTGAATGTGGCAGTAGTACGCGAGAGTTGGAGTCTTTCGCGGAAGTAATGACGGCTACCGGCAATGGTGAACTGATCGTTGAGGTAAATAACGTTGTTGCTAACAGCAGCCAGACGATAAGCGGTATTGCCATCGAACCTGCAGATGATGTATCACATCCTTGTCCGACGACGTATGATGTGTACTTTGGTACGCAACCGGACGCGTTGGATTTGATTTGCGGGGATATTAGTGAAACGACGTGCGATCCGGGTTTGCTGGACGAGTGTACGAGATATTACTGGCAGGTGATCGCCGAGAATCCGGTCGGCCAAACGCCCGGTCCGGTGTGGTCATTTTCGGTCGAGCATACGAAGCCCTGTATAACATCATGGCACAACTGTGTGTACCACGGACCATCTGTGGGCGAGTTGCTCTGCCAAATAGAAGACGGCTATGTCGAGCCTCGCTTCAGGAACGCGACCAGACTGGTTATTTCATTCGACCGGACAATGAATACGTCGCAGATAGATCCGGGCATGATTTCGATTGAAGGCGTAGATAACGGTATTCTTCCTGAGACCTGGACAATATCCTGGGATGATAGTTATTGCATGACTGTCGGACTCAATGAAGCTTTGCCTGATCAGGACAGCTACGCGATTACCGTTAGCGACGAATTGGAATCCCTCGGCGGCTACTCGCTCGGTGGTGATCGCGACATCTGTCTGACAATTCTCAAGGGTGACGCTAATGGTAACAGGATGGTTAACGCCCAGGACTTCCTCAAAATTGGGGCATACATTGGCGAACCTGTGGATTGTCGAACCGCTAGGTACGATATTAACTGCAATGGGTTCATAAACGCTCAGGATTTTCTCAAAGTCCGGCAATATATACGCAACACAGCTTCACCGTGCCCATAATTATACGATAGCGGCAGTCACAAACAGTTTCTTGTATGATGATGCTTTTGCAAAAGTTGTTGCGGATTCGGCCTGATGGATATAGAATTGAGCGCAAAGTAACTGGAAAACATTCTTACGAAATTGCCTTGGTATTGAAACTCTATTTGGTCTCAGGCCCCTGCCTGGTTAGGAGTTGAATTATGAATCGACTGTTTACCGCAATTTTGGTGTTGGTTTCAGCAAGTTTGACCTGGGTTGCAGGATGCAGTTCGCTGCCCGGCGATAATGTGCCGGCCGGTTATCGGCTGGTCTATTCGCAAAGTTTCGATAACGATAAAGCCATCGACGATTTTTCATTTACCAATTCGGACAAATGGCTGCTGAACAAATCGGACGAAAACAACCCAACCCTGGAATTTCTCGGTCAGGGTGAATACCAACCCAAGGTCCGTTCGCCTTATATCATCGGACTGCTGGGCAATTATATGTTCGGCGATTTTGTTCTGGAAGCCGATATACTACAGACCGGCAAAGACTACGGACATCGCGATATGTGCCTGTTTTTCGGCTTTCAGGATCCCAGCCATTTTTACTATGTGCACTTAGCCACCAAGGCCGACCCCAATGCCCACAACATATTTATTGTAAACGACAAGCCACGCATCGCCATCGCCAAAAAGACCACCGACGGCATCGACTGGGGCAGAGACCTTTGGCACAAGGTGCGCCTGGAGCGCGATACCCGGGACGGAACGATCAAGGTTTATTACGACGAGATGACCAGTCCGATTATGGTCGGTCAGGACAAAACATTTGGGCTGGGATACGTTGGGTTTGGCTCGTTCGACGATTCCGGCAAGATTGACAATATAAAAATCTGGGCGCCCGACTCCGTTGAAAAAAAAGCGACTTTCTTTTGAGCACATGGACTGGGGGCTGGCGGTTGTTTTCCGCGCCCGTATGAGTGGCTCTACAGTCCTCGGTTCCGCAATGTGCGTGGCATAATATCAGAAATAGTTATTACGAGAATCCGACCCACACTATGCCCCAAAAGCAACGTACAGTTTTGTATATTACCAGATACTACCGGCCCAGTACCAGTGCGGCGGGAATTCGCGCGGGGAATTTTGTTGACGCTCTTTTGCAGCGGAACCTGCATGTGATAGTAGTTACGGTCGGCTCGCAAGCGAAGATAGAAAAGGTCTCAGATCAGTTGACTGTTTGTTGGGTTTCACTGGATGGCCGGCTTCCTTGCGAGATGGACGGACAGGACCGCCGCTGGCCCTGGTGGAGCGTGTTGCCTGGGCCGGACCCGCCCGGTAAGAGCAGCAAGACCATTTACCGGGCATGCCAATGGCTTATCGAGCAATATCGACCCAACCTGGTTTTCGTTACTGGACCGCCATTTTCGTTGATGGCGTTGACCTGCGAACTGGCCGCGATTTATCATCTGCCGATGATACTGGAGTTTCGTGATGCCTGGTACACGGCAATGCCATGGCCCTATAAGAACGTACTGGAGCGTCGCAGCGCCAAACGATGGGAGCGACGTTGTGTCTCGAGCGCAACAAAAATTATCACCGTAACCGATGCTTACCGTCAAATCCTCATCGACACTTTCGGACCGGGCATAGCCCGAAAGACTACCACCATCAGGCACGGCTTCGATGCTTGCGATATCGACAAACAACCCGCCTCAGCAAACAATCGCCACACCGATAAGGACAAGAAAACCTTTACCATTGCCCACATCGGCCAGTTACGTGGCTTCGATATTGTCGAAGCTAAGGTGTTGCTGCGTGTGTTTCGTACCATTATTCATACGCTTAAAAGGATTTTTGTCGGCGCCAATTTCTGTGAGAAACTGCGACTTGACTGGATGTGTCCCCATTATCTTATGAAAGCTGTATCTCAGGTTGCCTCGGTCAATGGTGATTTTGCACGCTACGTACGGTTGGTATTTGCCGGTGAGAAATTTCCTCAAATCGACACATGGGCACAAAAGATGAATCTGGCCGAAAATATTGAGCAATATGGTCCATTGCCTCCGGAGCAGGCATGGCAACTCGCCCTCCAGGCCGATCTGCTGGTGCTGACGCTGTACGGCATCAAAAACTGCTCATACCATTGGTGTGTACCGAGTAAGATATATACTTACCTGGCTACGGGTAACCCTGTTTTGGCGTTGTTGCCGCCGGGTGAGGCAAGGGACCTGGTCACCGAAGCCGGGACCGCAATCATCGCGGCGCCTGATGATCCCTGCGCTATCGCCAAACAACTCAGCAGGCTTTTCCATGAGCATACCAGCGGAATCACATCCGTCAGAGGCAATTGGGACTATATCAGGCAGTTTGAGCTAACAATCCAACAAAACAAGTTTGCAGATGTAATTCTATCTGTTTTGGCTGATGATTGAGCCAAGGTCCCAAATCCACAAATACCGTGCCTTTCCCGTCCGCTGCGAACACCCTGCACAACCATGCGGTTATTTCCCGCGGCCAGGAAAAATCCGGAAAGTCTCATCGCCTGCCTTTGAGAGTAATAAGGGTTATCTCCGGCGGACAGGAAAACCTTACCGCGATTCCAGACGATCCCACACCTCGGGAGGTGTAGCCGATCATTTTCTGACATCGCCACTTGCCTTTGAGCATTTCTCGCGGAACTGTTGCGTTGGTAACCACCGCCAGGCCACCGGGCAGACAAATCTGACCGCCATGAGTGTGACCGGCCAGATACAGCCTATATCCCGCCTTGGCCGCTTCTTTATACCGTTCCGGCGAATGGCACACTACTATCTTAAACACTTTCCCATCGGCCTTGCTATCTGCCAGCGTGATATCATCAGCCCCGTAATAATGACAATCGTCCAGTCCAGCCAGATATATTTCATCACCATGTTTTTCAAGCCGAACCCCTTCGTTTATCAGCATCTCCACCCCGCATTCATCCAGAACCTTGGCCATTGAATACATGTCGTGATTGCCCAACACCCCGAACACCCTGGACTTCCTGGTAAGCTCCGCTGCCAGAAGCCTCATCTTTGAATGGGCCGATTCCCCCTGCTGCTTATGCCCGAAACTGTAATCGCCCCCCAGAATACAGAAATCATAATCAATTTTATCGATAGTGCTGATGATTTTCTCTGCCAGAATGTCTATTCCATCGACATGGAGGTCCGTTATCAGTAATATCCGCGTATTGTCAAAGCCGCTCGGCAGATCATTATGAATTATCCGGGTGTTCTCTACCTTTATGTCGATCGCGTTTCGGATTCCCATCTGCCGGGTACAACTGAATCGCATAAAGAACTTGAAAAACCTTACCATCCGCGGCATATTCTCGAAGTGCCACACCCCCAGAAAACCCCTCCTGACAACATGTTCGTGCAATTCTTCCTCGACAAGCTTTCTTTTCATGCTGACAGGTCGCATACTTACCTTCCCATTGCCGCTGCCCTGGTCCGTCGAAATCGACAGTTACGTACGCCCATTGCGCATATTCCCATCGTTGACACCTGGATATTTTGTTTAGTATAATGTGCCTGATTGGTTTTGTAAAGTTGCAGTATATCAAGGATCGCTGATGCTTACGGTTCATGTAAAGTTGTTTGCCGGCTTCCGCCATCAGTTTCCCAACCTCAAACCAGGCCAGACAATGCCGATAGAAGTAACCCACGGCACCACAACAGGCCAGATAGCTGGGCGGTTGCAATTACCCGCGGCGAAACTATTCTTCGTCAATGGCATCGCCCGAAACGACCAATACATCTTGAGCGACCAGGATGAGCTTTCAATCATGCCGCCAATATGCGGCGGCTAAAAACGCTTTAGGGAACCTCTAAAAATTCATTTTTACTACGAACGGCTGCAATTTCCGTCAGCATCGTTATCGGCCAAAAATCGCCCTCAACGTAGTTGAAACTACGCCTGCGGCGATTTTTGACCTCTGCCTCGCTGACGAAAATTTCGCTCGTTCTCGTGACAAAAGCAATTTTTAGAGGCTCCCTTTATATGGAAAGTTACGTACAAGTGCGATCTCGCTTACGCGGCTCTTCGCTTCGCTTCGTGTCCCGCTTTCGCGGGAATGACAGGTTTGTTCGCGGGGGGTGAGTTAGGTTAATTGTTTTTTTGCCATTTTGCGGTCAGGGGCGAGGTCTTTTTGTTCTTTGTAATCGCCACGGGCATAGGAGCCATGCATGATTATGGGTGATTAGTTGGATTGTGGGAGTAATTTGCTTGACGGGATTTAGCCCGGCTTTTGGTATTTTGCCATAATATGTTATCGTTACAGGGCTTGCGATTGTCAGGTTCACATCGTATATCAATGTTGTAACTTACTTTGTCACAAAAAACTCAGGTGACCCGGTTTGCTAAAAAATCATATAAAATCACAGAATCCGGTCTGATTTGAAGGTGAGGTGGAAAAAAGTTGCAATTGGCGCTACAATTTGATAGAATTAAGTTCAGGATCGTATATCCGACCTGTGGGGGGTGTCGATCCGTAAAGTTGCTGAGAAATTGAGTAATCAAGAGAAGAAAGAGACCCGCCTAAAAAATTTATCATTATCAGGAGTATGAGTATTATGTGTAGAAAGAATGTTTTGACTATCGTAGTTATGGCGATGTTTGCCGTCGGTATCGGCCATGTTCAAGTGGCAATGGGAACTTTAGGCGACCTTTCTGCTGCAATGAGTGATCTTATGGACCATATAGATGGCACAACGCCATTAACCGGCCCACAGATCAATACACGGACCGCGACCATTGAAGCGAATAAGGCATACATGGATGATAACACAACCATTATGACGGAAGCCTTCGATTTGTCAAGCTATTATGAAACAATTAAAGGTCCACTATTTATCAATTCAAAGACCAAGGGTGGATTTGCCAGAGTTTCAGAGGTAAGCGATGGTCGTGAATTGGAACGGGCAATTTTCGCAGTTCAACAGGCAATCATTGACGTAATTTATACGTCTGCGAACTGCCAAACCTACCAAACCTTTTTAGATGGGAAGCTATTTGAGACATCGGACTTTTTCCCAGGCGCATGCGCTCCCCCGGTAGATCCGGAGGTTTCATACGAAGTGGACATAAATGCGAGTAACCCCACGATGTGGGGAAAACCTGTGTGCTACGGCCCAATACCTGCCAGAAGACCGACCGGGGTTTACCTGGCGCCCGGCAGTATCGGGGAAGTAACCGTTCCATCGGCAATAGTAAATCAGGGCTTTAAAGTTCAGGTGGGTGCTCATGCGGTGGATAAGTATGCGTATTATAAAGATGATCTTCGCAGACTTGATCGAGTAACGACGAGTTTCAACATTACCAGCACAGTTACCAGGATTGCCAACCCACTTGGAGGTGGGGTATATATCATGGTTCCCTACGAGGCGAACTTTGGCGCCCAGACGGTAGAAATAGCTAATGTAGTGCAGTCTCCGCTTTACTCGGCAACGAGTATTAACCAGACTACACTGCAGGAATGGGCCAACATTGAGCGTCACCATCCCGGACCATGGGCGGATTTTGAATCTGACAAATTTATGATGAACATACCTACCAGTTGGATTTACAATTACGCTGATCCTGTATCACAGATGCAGGACTGGGATTTGGCTATGGACGCTGTTTCCGAATTAATAGGGTATGGTTCTCCTCATAATGTTCGTAATCTGGTCGTGTTGTATTTACAGACGGACAGGTCTATCCAACATGGCGCTTATGGGACCGGCTACCCTCAAATAAACGATGAGTACAACCCGGATAATCCCACGAACGGGAATTCCTCCCACAGCTGGCTGACGAA
>Ga0315290_10004072_pt1 | contig 10494 bp, 12 predicted proteins | sample YL17G12_0_MG_FD_203627 | JGI IMG/M metagenome (GOLD analysis project Ga0315290, IMG submission 203627) | Sediment microbial communities from Yellowstone Lake, YNP, Wyoming, USA - YL17G12_0 | ecosystem: Environmental > Aquatic > Freshwater > Lake > Sediment | place: USA: Wyoming | collected...
AGCATACGCATGCGTCCGCGAAATTGTGCAAGGGGGGTAAAAAATGAGAGGTAGGAAGCCGAAGCCCACGGCGGTCAAGGTCCTGGAAGGAAACCCAGGCAAGCGCGCATTGAACGGGCATGAGCCTATACCGCGCAGGCGCTTACCGCGCTGCCCCGATCATTTGTCCGAGACGGCAAAGCGGGAATGGCGACGCGTGGCGGGCGAGTTGTATGATGCCGGATTGCTGACGGGTGTAGACCGCGCCGCGCTGGCAGCCTACAGCCAAGCGTGGGGGCGCTGGGTGGAGGCGGAGGAAAAACTTACAAAGACGGGAGCGGTGATCAAGACGAGCAATGGCAACCCGATACAAAATCCTTACCTCGCGATTGCCAACCGGGCGGTCGAGCAGATGTATAAGTTTGCGGTAGAATTCGGGATGACGCCCAGTAGCCGGAGTCGAATACATGTAGAGCCGCCGGACAAAGAAATGAGCCTGGCCGAGATGCTATTCGAGAACATCGGGAGCGGGGAAGACGATGAGTGATCTACAAATGGACCAGGAGTTAAAGGTTTGTTTGGTGGCGGAATCGTTGTTGGATTTATTACATCCCATTTCCGACTTTCATACTGATCCAGCAAACACCAGGAAGAACCATGACATTGATCGTATCGCTGGGAGCCTGCAACAGTTCGGACAACGAAAACCAATTGTAGCCAATCGCAAACAGGGCAACAAGATCGAGGCCGGGAACGGAACATATCTGGGAGCAAAGAAATTAGGCTGGACGCATATAGCGGCGGTGTTTGTGGATGACGATGCTGCGGTGGCGGCGGCTTATGGGATCGCAGATAACAGGGTTGGAGAGTTTAGCGAGTGGGATCTGGATGTACTGAGAGATGTGGCCGGGACGGTCGAGGATTTATTTACAGGTTTCAAGCCTGCGGAATTGGCGGACTTGATCGGTGGAGATCCGCCTCCCGACGACCCCGGCGCACAGATCGACCGGGCTGAGGAATTGCGCATCAAGTGGGGCGTGGAAAGCGGGCAACTCTGGCAACTCGGCGACCACCGGTTGATATGCGGGGATTGCACGGATCGGGCGGTAGTAGAGCGGGTGATGGAGGGAGAGAGGGCGGCACTATTGGTAACAGACCCACCTTATAACGTCGATAAAGATTATGGGAATGAAGTTGATGACCTAAAAAGTAAAGAGGAGTATAGAAATTTCCTTGAAACATGGTTTGCTTTATGGAGTGCTGTATCGGAAAGGCAAATAGTAACTATAGGGCGAAGGCGTTTTGAAGAGGGTCTTTGGTTTGGATTACCACTTAAGGCTACTGGATGTTGGACAAAGATAAATGCTATAAGTCGGGGAAGAATAACTCAATCTTCCTGCTGGGAGCCGATCATCTTTGCCGGTGAGAAATGGAATCGAACACGGCCAAATGATGTATTTAATTATCCGGTGGGTATGCAAGGTCATGTTGGAAATCATCCATGCCCAAAACCACTTAAATTATGGACGCATCTTATTGAGCAGTATTCTATCGAGGGTGACATTATCGCAGATGCTTTTGACGGTTCAGGAACAACGATTGTAGCCTGCGAACAAACCAAACGCATCGCCCGTGCATCGGAACTTGAGCCTAAATATATCGCCGTAGCCTTAGAGCGTTGGGCGCAGATGACCGGCAAGACGCCGGAATTGGTTGCATCATGACCGACGAGTATTATTTCGATAAGGATGCTGCAAGAGTGGCTGTCGCATTTTTCGAGAAACTACTTCACCATTCAAAAGGTGAATGGGCTGGACAATCCTTTGAATTAATGGAGTGGCAGCGCGAGGACGTGATCAAGCCGCTGTTCGGGTGGAAGCGCGCAGACGGGACGCGCAAGTTCCGGACCGCATATATCGAGGTGCCGCGCAAGAACGGGAAATCAACGCTGGCAGCCGGGATAGCACTGTTCTTATTGTTTGCGGATGGCGAGCCAGGCGCGGAGGTCTATAGCGCAGCTGCGGACCGTGACCAGGCTGGGATCGTGTTCGACGAAGCGAAATCTATGGTCGAGGGATCGCCGGAACTGGCCAAGCGCAGCCAGGTCTTCAAGCGGTCGATTGTAATACTCTCATCGCGCAGCAGCTATAAGGTGCTGAGCGCGGACGCTTACACCAAGCATGGGCTCAACGCGCATGGGGTGATCTTCGACGAGCTGCACGCACAGCCGGACCGGGAATTGTGGGATGTGCTGACGACATCGACCGGAGCGCGCCGGCAGCCACTGGTGGTGGCGATTACCACGGCAGGCTATGACCGGGAGAGCATTTGCTACGAGCAGCACGAATATGCGCGCAGGGTGTTGGAGAAGGTGGTCGACGACCCATCCTTTTTTGGATATATCGCGGCGGCGGATGACCAGGAAGACTGGACGGATGAGGCGATCTGGCGCAAGGCCAACCCATCCCTGGGCGTGACGGTGAAGCTGGATTATTTGAGAAACGAGGCGAACAAAGCGAAGCAATCCCCGGCCTACCAGAACACCTTCCGGAGGCTGCATTTGGACCAATGGACACAGCAGGAGACACGCTGGCTGGACCTGACAGCCTGGGATGCCTGTGGCACGCCGGTGAATGCGAAGCTGCTGGAAGGAGCTCCGTGTTACGGAGGGCTTGACTTAGCAAGCAGCTCAGATATTGCCAGCCTTTTGCTGGATTTTCCATCCGAACCGGGCGAGGAGGAGCAGCATGCGTGGCTACCGTTCTTCTGGATCCCGCGCGAGAATATGATTGAGCGGGCACGTAAGGACCGAGTACCTTATGATGCCTGGGTCCGGGATGGGTTAATTACAGCCACGGATGGCAATGTGATCGATTATGGTTTTATCGTTCGGGATATCGAAGCGTTGAGCGAGAAATACAACATCCAAGAGATTGCCTTCGACCAGTGGGGCGCGTTCCAGGTAAGCCAACAGCTGGAAGGCGCAGGGCTAACAATGGTGGGGTTCGGACAGGGCTTCAAAAGCATGAGTCCACCCACCAAGGATTTATTGAGGTTGGTTCTTGACCGTAAATTGAGACATGGTGGTCATCCAGTGCTACGCTGGATGGCGGATAATGTAGTTGTTAGTACCGATCCTGCCGGAAATCTTAAGCCGAACAAACAGAAGAGCCGGGAAAAGATTGATGGAATAGTAGCGGGTGTCATGGCGCTGGATCGAGCAGTGAGACACTCAGGGACCAGGAACATCTCCGCAGATATACTTGACAAAGACTGGGGCATGTAGTCATGGCTAACCTGTTTACTCGTATTTCTCAGTTATTACGGAACGTAGCAACCGACATGCCTCCGGCTGATTTCTTGAAGGGCGTGGAGGTAATGGATATCCCAGAAGTCAACGGGAAGCACGTCAATTCGGAGACCAGCCGTAACATTGCCACGGCTTATCGCTGCATCAATATCCTGAGCGATGACGTTGCTAAACTACCTCTACAGTCATTCGTAAGCCGGACGTCAGGGCAGATCGACCGGATATCCCCCTCGAGCAGGCTGGAAAATATCGCCTGGCTCCTGGAAATATCGCCCAACCGCTGGATGACCCCATTTGTATTCAAGAAGCTGATTATTCAGTGGCTGGTGACACGCGGCGCGGCATATATCTGGCAACCTCCGATCCGGGCCGGCAGACGGCGCGAGCTATTCATCCTGCCGTCCAATGTCACTCAGCCACTGTTCGATACGAATTTCCAGCTCTGGTATGAAGTGGCCATGCCTGGCTGGGAAGTGGTGCGCTACCCGGACACCGAGGTCCTGGCGCTCCTGATCAACTCGGAGGATGGAGTCACCGGCCGGGGGGTGATCGCCTATGCGCGCGATACGCTGGGGCGCCAGCTGGCGAACTATGCCACACAGAATAAGATCGCCGGGAAGGGGCTCAACCCGTCCGGAATTGCATGGATGGCTGGCGATCTGGACAAAGAAGCGCGTAAGAAAGTAAGGCAGACCTACGAAGAGGCGCTAAGGGAATCGGGGATAGCAATCTTCGACCCGAAGGTGACCAAGTTCGAAGCGATCACGCTCAAACCGGTGGACGCGCAATTCCTGGAGAGCATCCAGGAAAATGACACCGAGATCGCCAACTTCTTTGGCGTGCCGCTGTATAAGCTCAACCAGGGCAAGCAGAGCTACCAATCCAACGAGCAGCAGAACCTGGATTATCTGAACACGACGCTCGACCCTTACCTGGTCCAGTGGGAACAGGCGGCTGCCATCAAATGGCTGACCGAGGAAGAGCAGAATTACTCCTATTTCCGCTTCAATCGAGACGCATTGCTGCGTACGGACGCCAAGACCCGCTCCGAAACGCTAGAAAAGCGCATCTTTAGCGGCCAGCTCACGCCCAACGAAGCGCGCCAGATCGAGGATATGCCAGCCTACCAGGGCGGCGATAAGTTCTATGTCCCTGCCAACATGCAATCGGTAGCGACGACCAGCACGACCAGGAATGCGGGAGGCAATGAAGATGGCAACAATGGATCCAATTGAAGATCATGCTGAAGACGCTGTTCCGCCAGAGGAACATTTGCGCGCAAATCATCACGCGCCGATCCGCTGCTTCGAAGGCGACGCGAAGCCACACGAGCCTTTCTGGCGCTGGCGGAATGCGGACGAAACCCTGCCGGAGGCAGATCTCGAACCAGTTGCGGAGCCGGAAGCGCAATCATCAGGCGAGCCTGAGATGGAGCTGTATGGCTATATCTCGGAATATTCCTGGTTCGAGGATGACATCACCCCGCGCATATTCAAGGATGACCTGTACCGCTATGGCCAGGGCGGGCCGATCACATTGCGGCTCAACTCCGGAGGCGGGGACCTGATTGCGGCCAGCGTGATCAAGGCGATCCTGATGGATTATCCAGGGCGGGTGACGGTGAAGATCGACGGCCTGGCCGCGTCGGCGGCCACCGTGGTGGCGATCACGGGAGACCGGGTATGGATCAATGAGAGCGCGTATTTCATGATCCACGACCCGCTGGTAATGTTTGTTAATGCGGTGCTCACCATTGAGGAAATGAGCCAGCTACTTACCCAGCTAAAATCTGCCAAGGGCGGGATCCTCGACGCCTATGTGACCAAGACTGGGCAGAACCGAGACCGGCTGGCCAAGCTGATGAGCAACGAGACCTGGATGAGCGCCAACGAGGCCGTGAACTATGGCTTTGCCGACAAGGTGCTCAAGGTCAAGAAGAGCAAGACGCAGGCCAAGAACCTGCAAAACGCAGCTATCCTGAATGCGCTGCATAACTTCGTGAACGTTCCGGCTGCCTTACTGGCTCCTGCGACTGCGCCAGAGGAGCCGGTTCGCAATCCGGTGGCGGAACGTTTCCGCGCCGAAGCCAAACTCTATGCAAAGAAGGAGAAAGAATCATGAACCTGAAGAAATACCTTGATACTGCCAACGTGGCAGAAGCGCGGGTAAGCGAGATCGCCGCGCAAATCGATACGCATTTCGAAGCCGGCGAGAACGACAAGGCGCTAGAGATGCGGCCCCTGCTGGACGAGGCGAAGGCCAAAGCCCTGTCCGCGCATAACCTGTATCTATCCATGCTCAATGCCACTTCCGGCGGTCCCGATCCGGCGCAGCGGTTCGCGCCAACGGGTGGCAATGTGCAAGTTACCCTGGACGAAGGCGACCAGGAATTTCCCAGTCCATCCGAGTTTTTCAAGGCAGTGAAAGACGCCGCTTTGCATCCATCGCGGGAAGACTCACGCCTGCGCTCGCGCAAGGTAGTCGACGCGACAGGTCTCTCCGAGGGTGTACCCGCCGATGGGGGTTACCTGCTCTCACCGACCGTTGGTCAGCCGATTATCGAGCGGATGTATAACACCGGGCAAATCCTGTCCCGGGTTGCCTCCGACCCTATCGGCCTGAACTCCAACAGCGCCGCGTACGGCGGCATAGATGAGACCTCCCGTGCAAGCACGCTGTTTGGCGGCATCGTCGGCTACTGGCTGGCGGAGGGCGGGACCATCACTGCATCACAGCCGAAGTTTCGTCAGGTCGATTTGAAGCTCAAGAAAGTGGGTGCGTTATGCTACGCCACCGACGAGCAGATCGAGGACACGGTCAACCTGGCGGCATGGCTGGGGCGCACGGTCCCGAATGTGTTAAAGTTCTACGTCGAAGACGCGATCTATGAGGGTGACGGGGTGGGGAAACCCTTGGGGATCATGAATTCCCCCTGCCTGATCTCCGTGCTGCGGACGGATGCCAACAAGATCCAATTTGCAGACATTACCAACATGTGGGCGCGGCGCTGGCCTGGCTTCCAGGACTACGTGTGGCTGATCAATGCCGATACGACCCCGAGTCTTGACCAATTGGTGCTGGCCAACTCGACCGAGATTCCGACGCGGTTCATCGACTACGGCCCCGATGGCGTAATGCGCATGAAAGGCCGGCCGGTGCTCGAGGTCGAGTATGCGGCGACGGCGTTTGCGACCGGCGATATCATGCTGGCTTCGCTCTCGCAGTACCAGACGATCAATAAGGGCGACGTGAAGCAAGCGAGCTCAATTCATGTCAAGTTCACTACCGAAGAGAGCGCCTTCCGATTCACGTACAGGATCGATGGAAAGCCACTATGGCACTCGGCGCTGACGCCGCTGCACGGCTCCGCAACGCAGGGACCGTTCGTGGTCATGGCCGCCGCGTCCAGCTAAACCGATCGGTCCAACCGGTCAGTAATCAGAAGAGATTGATTGCGGAACATTTCCGCGAGGAGAAACTAAGATGAATCCTTTTGTTGGGTACGATAACTTTATCCCGCTGCTGGCGCCGGCTGATATCACGACAACCGCGACGCGCAGCTCGTATATGGACCTGAAAGGCGCCAACCGAGCGGCTTTCCTGGTCTGCTTTGGCGCAATCACCGGGACAACCACCGACACCGAGGTGGTGACCGTTGAAGCCGCTTCCGCAGTAGACGCAGCTGAGGCGGCGGTTGCCTTCAGCTACCGCCTATCCGGCGCGGTGGGGACCAACACCTGGGGAGCTATCACGGCAGCTACCACCGCCGGTGTGGCGCTGACCGTCTCCGATGACGACAAGTTGTTGTGGATTGAGATCAATCCGGATGCTATGGCAGCCAGCAAATACCGCTATGTGCGGGTGCTGCTGACTGACACGCCCGACATGGCCAACTGTGTGGTAGCAGTCATGGGCGTTCTTGACGCCAGCTACAAGCAGACTACTTTCGTTTCTGCGACGGCTTCGGCATCGGCATGATCCACGCCGGAGAGCCTTTCCCTGCTGGCTTTCCGATAGATTTAGTCGCCGGGGGCAATGGCAATGGACACAATCCTTCTGTCCATCGCCCCCTGGCGATTGTCGGAATGCATCCCAAGGGCACTGAGGATATGCCCTGGGACGATCCCAACCTGGAGGTATGGCTGTTCAATGAGGCCGCCCAAAAAGTGGAGAAGTACCCACGTTGGGATGCTCTCATTCAGATCCACAGGCCGGAGGTCTACACCAGCCTTACGAACTGGGTGAATAAGGATCACTGGCCATGGCTCCAGCAGGATCACGGGGATAAGAAAATCTACATGATGGATGTAGATCCACGCGTGCCCAACTCGGTCAAGTACCCGTTGGAAGGCGTGCTGTCCTTGATCCCCTACCACTACCTGCGCTCCAGCCCGGCGCTGGCGCTGGCGCTGGCGATCTACCTGGGATATACGGATATTAGCCTGTACGGGAGCGAGCTGTCGTCCAACACGGAGTACGGATACCAGGCAACCAACTATGCGTTTTGGATCGGGTTTGCCCATGGGCGCGGGATTGACTTAAAGCTGCGTTGCTGGCAGGCGGAATTCAACCAGCCGATCTATGGGTACGAGGGCGAAGCCCAGATCGACCGGGCGTATTTTGTAGAGCGCTTCGCCGAGCACGATCGGGCCTGGAAGACCAACGAGAATTCCCTGGCAAAGCTGAAGAACAGGCTGGACCAGGCCATGCTGGAAGCGGATTATCAAAAGGTTGGCGCGCTGTCGTTGGAGCTCCAAACGGTCGCATTGGTAGCTGGCGAATCAGCGGGCGCGATGGGGGAGGCTGAGCGCTATAGCCAGCGGGTCGATCCAATTACACGCCAGGAGTTCGAGCGGGTATCCGCACGCGCCTACAACGAAGGCGAGAAATTGCGTGAAGATATGTGGCACGCAGGCGGGAAGTGCGAATATGTGTGGAACGTCTGGAAACAGACCGGCAGGCTGGAGGCGCTGAACCAGCTGAGGGCGTTCTTGAAGGATAGGACGCAGCTGGCTTATGATACCGGCGCCAGGCTGGGGATCTACCGTGAGAATATTGGCTACTTAAGCAAATACGATGACGTGGTGACTGCCCTGGGTGGGCAGCGCGCTCTGGTGCACGTGGGTCTGGTGCAGCCGACGACGCTGGGAGTCAAGTATGAATAAGCTGATCAGCGTGATCATCCCATCGCGCAATGAGCCGTACTTGCCGCAAACGCTGGCTGAGTTATACAAGAATGCAGCGGGTATGAGCTTCCGAGGGTGAGCTAATCGGAGTGTCGAGGGAAACGATCGAGGAGTAAAAGAAAGGGATAAGATGAGTAGCAATTATGGCTAACATCCTGACGGAGCTCGAGGGGGCGGCGGTCTTGCGGTGTGAAGAGAACGACCAGAACATGCTGGACCTGCTGCCGCTGGTGGATGGGTATATTCAGTACGCCACCGGGCGGGATTGGACTGTGGACAGCCCGATCCGAGCGGAGGCTAAGGCGGCGGCGCGCATGCTGCTGGTGCGCTGGCACGAGGATCCCGGCGGGATGGCTGCCGGTGGCGCATTGGGTTATGGCCTATCTGCGGCCATGACGCAGCTCGAGGCCCTGGCATTGACACTCGAAACAACTGGCACGCCCGATGAGCCGTTGGCTATCATATCCACTAACATCGATGGTTACATGGCGGTGTCCGCCAACTTCGTGATTGTTTTCAATCACGTAATGGCTGCCGGCGCCACATCGCTGGTAACTCTGGAGGATGCCAACCTGAATATAGTTGCCTCGACCAATACATTGGGTGTTACTGCCAAGATTATGACCATTAATCCGACGAATAACCTGGTTGATGCCTCGAGCTATACCATAGTTATCGATTATGCTCCAGATGTTTTCGGCCAGACACTTTACAAGGAGATCGCATTCACCACTGCCTGATGGGCAGTAGCACGTTTGCGCGCAAACATGATCACAAATAACAAGGTCCTTATTCAGCCAGGCGAGATGAGCGTGAAGATCACTCTGCAAACACGCACGGTGAGTTCCAATGCAGGCGGCTTCGAGACGCCGACGTGGGCCACAATCGCCGAGGTATGGAGCAGATGGATCAACGTGCACGGCTCGGAGGCCTGGGCGGCGCAGTCGGTGCAGGCGGAGCAGGCGGCGACGGTCACCATCCGGTACAGGTCCGGAGTAGATGCGACCTGCTCCGTGCTGAAGGGCCTGGAGCGCTTCGAGATCGTGTCGATAGACGATATCCGGGAGCGGCATGAGTATTTAGAACTGAAAGTGCGGAGGATAAGCAGCGGCTAATGGTAGTCAAGACCAGGCTGACGACGAAGGGCTTTGAAGAGTACCTGGAGAAGATCGCCAGGGCGGGGCAGGATATCGACGCGATTGCGGACGAGGCGCTGCTGGCCGGCGGTGAGGTATTGCTGGAGGGGATGGACCGGCGCGTGCCGAAGGACACTCATAACCTAGAGAAGCACCTGGCGCTGATCGGGCCGGTCCAGGATGGCAACTTCCACTACGTGGAAGTCGGGATCCCGCCTACAACCGATGCCAACACCGCCCGCTACGGCAACGTGCAGGAATACGGCTCGGCGAATACGCCGGCCCAGCCCTATATCAGGCCAGGCCTGGACCATGACATGGGCAAGGCGCGGGCAAGGATGAAGGAAGTTTTTGTCGAAAAGGGAGCTATTTGAATGAAGCGCTTGAAGAACTAAAATACCGGCGGGCAATAGCTCGTTTCGCTATCAAGACCATCCAGTCTATGATGGATGATCCCAGGGCTGCAAACGCATTGGAGCGTTACAGCGCTCAACTGTCCGAAATAGATATGCGGATAACGGAGATCGAGGAAGAACTTCACGGGAAACCAGAACCCGTGGTCGTATCCATAAAATCAACCAGTTTGGCTGGCAAAGTATCCAACTAAGGGAGATGTAACATGGCCGCAGGCGATGCACACGTAGTAAATAACTTCAAGGAGCAGTTGATGCTCGGTACAATCAACTGCGCCACCAATACCTTCAAGGTCGCTCTATACACGGATGCCTACGCATCCGGCCAGATCGACGGGGCCGCACCGGCGTACTCCGCCACCAATGAGCTTGGTGTGGCTAATTATGTAGCTGGTGGTCAGTCCATCGGCACGGCTGTTGTAGCCCAGGATGATGCCAATGACCGGGCGTCTTGGGACGATGACGGTACG
>Ga0315290_10004073_pt1 | contig 10493 bp, 13 predicted proteins | sample YL17G12_0_MG_FD_203627 | JGI IMG/M metagenome (GOLD analysis project Ga0315290, IMG submission 203627) | Sediment microbial communities from Yellowstone Lake, YNP, Wyoming, USA - YL17G12_0 | ecosystem: Environmental > Aquatic > Freshwater > Lake > Sediment | place: USA: Wyoming | collected...
TATGACTGAAATCTACAACCACTAACCATTTTTCCTATCGAAGTTCCAAAATGACCCTGAACAAGAATGGTGTCAGGTTGTTTAGCAGTCCCAGTTAAAGCATATTGAAAATTACCAAATTTTGATTTAGCGTAATCATACGCAAAATTTGCTGCTTGTTTATTAATTTCTGCTATCTGAGGTTTTTTTGAAAATATAGAATCAATGGATTGAAGTAAAGGATCAAGCGGCATTTTGACTAACCCTAACGATAAAGAAACAGCAAGTACATTAAACAGTCTAACTAATCCTTTTAGTTTTGGATTTTTTGTCTCTTCAGCAAGATGTGACAATATTTCTCGAAAAGATACGGGATAAAGATTAACACCTTTCTCTTTTGCAATTTCAAGAACTCCTATAATTGTAAAAGGTTTGTTTTTAGATTCTAATTCTTTATGTAATCTTTCTTTAAAATAATTATCAAGCGGATGTACTTCATCAGTGGTTATTTTATCTAAATCAGAATCATATATTATTCCACCACCTGTAGGAACTTCATTAAAATGTCTGAAAATTGTTTCAGCATCAAAAGAAGCCATTAAAGTAACATCATTTACATTTGAATGAATTTCTTCATCGGAAACTCTGACTGTAAAATAACTATGATCTCCTTTAATATTAGAATGAAATTCTCTCTTACCAAAAACCCCATATCCCATCTCGGCACAAACTTTAGAAAAAACATTAGCTCCAGAATCCACTCCACTTCCTTGCGGACCTCCAATCAACCAAGTAAAATCAATAGAACCCATATACAATCTCTCATTTTTTTGGATATTAATAATATGATGGATGAATTGAGTTAACCACCTGTAGCTGAATCAAATAACACACATTCACATTTATCTCGTTCACCACAATAGGGACAAACACAAGCACATTTTTCAATAGAATTCCTACAGTCTATACAAATTGCAAAATCATCTTCTTCGGTCTTTGACATCCTAATCATCTAGAAAGAAATCGTATAAATGGTTTGAGATAAATCTCAGAGATAATGGAAAAAAAGCGAGTTTTTCTCACTAGAACACTTCATGATTTTGCATTAAAAGAATTAAAAAAAAAGTACCAGATTGAAATTTATTCAGGTAAAATTCCAATTTCAAAAACAAAATTACGATCAAAAATTGAAAATGTTGAAGGATTAATTTGTTTTCCATATGATAAAATCGATAGTGAGTTGATAGATGTTGCAAAAAATCTCAAAGTTATCAGTACCTATAGTGTTGGTTTTGATCACATAGATACACAATATGCAAAGAAAAAGAAAATTCGTGTGGGACATATACCAGAAGTTCTTACAGATGCAACAGCGGATTTGGCATTTTCTTTGATGCTTGATGTTTTGCGTAGAGTTTCCGAAGGAGACAGATTAATCAGAAGTGGAAAATGGAGACAAATTTACGGGGCATATGATTATGTAGGAAATGATCTTCAAGGCAAGACATTAGGAATTTTTGGATTAGGAAGAATTGGAAGTGCCCTTGCAAGGAGAGCCAAGTCATTTGATATGAAAATAATATATCATAATAGAAAACCGGTGTCCAAAAATAAAGAAAAATTATTAGGAGTAAAATATGTCACATTAGACAAACTAGCAACTCAGAGTGATATAATTTCAATCCATGTTCCTCATACAAAAGAAACCAATCAGTTATTTGATATGAGAATTTTTAAAAAAATGAAAAAATCTGCATTTTTAATTAATACTGCACGAGGTAAAATTGTTAATGAAAAAGATCTTATAATAGCACTAAATAAAAAAATCATTGCAGGTGCTGCTCTTGACGTATATGAATTAGAACCCATTAGTAAAAAACATCCATTAACAAAGATACAAAATGTTGTTTTAGTACCACACATAGGAAGTTCAACCAAAGAAACAAGAGTAAAAATGGCAGAAATTACTGTAAAGAATTTGAATTTAGGAATTAATGGAAAATCCCCCATTTACTCTGTTGGATATTAGCAACAAGTTTAAATTTACGCTTAGATTACATTGAGAAAAACTGTGCAGTTTTTATATATAGATTGTAAGTTATCAATAGATTGAAAAAATTCAAACATACAAATGAAGAATTAGAATTAGCTAAACAACAATCTGAAAAAGAAAAGAAGAAAAAACAATTAGGAGAATAAAAAAAAGTTTTTCTCCTTGTCATTTTCAGATAAGGTATTTTTTTAAAATTGAATTTTTAAACCGTATTTTTTACATAATCTTTCATAAATTTTTTCTCTCTCAAAGTTAGGATTATTACTTTGATCATACATTTGTGTAAAAAATGCACCCAAAATACGTTCACCATTTTGATCAAAAAAGTGGACACTAAAGTTGTACGACAAGGTCTTTCTTCCTCAATAAACTCAGTAATTCGTATCAATTCAGAGTTAATGTGCATGTGAGCTGGCCCCCATCATTGTCACCAAGTGTAATCCATTTTTCTTTCTATTTAATGTGTAGAGAATTACTTCTAATTCCAGAGACGACGACGTTGTTTTTCATAATCAATAAAACGTCGTCAATTTTTAATAAATCAGATAAAATATCGAAAAGCAATACAATATGACTAAAAAGAAATTATTTCAATTTTTAGGATTATTATGTGTCTAAATGGACAAAATCATCCGGATCACCATGTATACAGTCAGTCCCAACTGCTTTTAATGGTGAAAAACTGATTTTTCCATGAGGGATTTTATCGTCATTCTGAAGAAATTGAATTTTTCCTGAGACTATTTGTTTATGTTTATTGCATGTGACTCCAACCATATATTCATCTTTTTCCACCGCAACAGACACTACAAATTCTGGGGGATTGACACATTGTTTTCCCTTTTCCATAATGGAGCATCTATCAGGTAACACAACTAGAACTCAAATTTTATACGATATTAATCTTGATTGTAATATATTCAATTTAATATGGATGGATGTAAAATGGAAATGTATTGGTACATAATTTTGATCTAGTAATTATTGGCGGAGGCATACTAGGTACTTCAATCTCATATTTTCTTGGTTTTCTAAATAAAACAAAACAGATTGCAGTGATAGAACAAGAACATAGTGTTGCATCTCACACAAGCGGCAGAAATACAGGAAAAGTTCATGCCCCATATCTATACAATCCTGAGAAGAAGAAAATGTTTGCAAAAGCAGCTTTTCATGGATATGAAATGTGGGAAGAGTATTCCAAACTGAAAAATGTACCATTTAAAAAAGATGGAGTAATAGAAGTATCTTTAGATGAAAAAGGAACCAAGGTACTTGAGAAATATTTCAAATGGGGAAAACAAAATGGATTACAAGATACAGATATCAAATTAATAGATAAAAATGAATTAAAAAAAATAGAACCAGAAATAAAATGTGAGTCTGCACTTTATGTGTACAAAGATGGTTCTACGGATTATTCTAAATTTACTAATGCAGTAATGCAGGATAGTAAAAGTAATGGAGTAAATTTTATTCTAGATACCAAAGTAACCAATATCAAAAAAATTGATGGTAAATGGAAGGTTACATTAAATAAGAAACATGATATTTTTGCAAATTTTATCATTAATGCTGCAGGAGGCGAAACAATAGATATTGCACATAAAATTGGAGTTGCAGAAAAATTAACGGATGTGCATTTCAGAGGGGAATATTGGAGAGCACCAAAAGAATACAATAGTTTGACAAAAACAAGTGTGTATTCTGTACCAGAATATCCAGATTATCCATTTTTGGATCCTCATTGGATTATCAGAGTTGATGGAAGTTGTGAGATTGGGCCAAACGCAGTACCAGTGTTTAGTCCATACGGATATAATAAAACAGAGAACATCAAAGAATTCATTCCAAAAATGTTGGAGATGCTAAGATCTGGCGCAAGAAAGGCAATATTTGATAAACAATTCCAAGAACTTGCGATAAATGAAATTCAATCCTCAATGTCAAAATCAGTAATGATTAACAGAGTTAAGCGATTCTTACCAAAAATTGACGCAAAAAAAATTACAGAGAAAGGAACTGCGGGAATTCGATCATCGGTAATAAATGAGAAAGGACAATTTGTCCCAGATGTAATTTTAGAGGGGGATTCAATGTCTTTTCACATTTTGAATTATAATTCTCCCGGAGCTACGGGGGCGTTACCATTTTCTGCATATATTGTAAATCATCTAAACAAACAAGAAATTTTTGAAAGTGAAAGCTCAGATGCACAGTGTGGCCCTTGGAAGTTTAGTAGTATAATTGAAAAATTGGCATTGTAGAAAATGGCGCCGGGAGGGAGATTTGAACTCCCGTTCCCTTACGAGAACGCGCTTTATGGTAAATTATTTCCAGGCGCGCGCCCTACCAGGCTAGGCGACCCCGGCACTTGTCTTTAGACAAAGTAATTCGGGAAAATTTGATTATATATTGTGTTACTTGAAATTACAAAAATTTACTTCCAAATGTTAATAGTGATAGATTTTTCTACTTTGTTCCCCATAGAATTAATTCCATCGGAACTGATTTTGTAAAGACCTTCTAAAACAGGTACATTATCATTTTTCATTTGATCCCAAACAAATACAATTTCTTCTCTTGGTTTTAAGGTTGTAATTACTTGAGATGTAGGAGGAGAATACATCATAATGCCAAATAATCCACTTATTTTTAAGCCACAAGATGTGTCTGAAAAAGTCAATGGTGTTGTTCCAGAATTTACAATAGTTATTTTAATTTCCTCACCTTTCTTAAAATCAGATTTTTCTGTCACTATAGAAATTGAAGAGCCAGTTACAAATACAAGTTGATTGGTATTTTTTATATCATGCAGGTAAAAACCAAATATAAAACCCGCCAAAACACCAACACACATAAAAATTACAAGACTTTTTGCTAACAATTATTCAAGAGTTTTTTGTTTGATTTTTTAATCCTTTGGGGTAAATTTTGATCTCCATTTCTTTGGATATGTGTTAGGAGTCATGATAATTCGTTTTGTCTCAAAAGCATAACCTTTGGTTGCATCACGTATTTCTTCCTCAGACATTATAGATTCAGCCAAAGATACAGCTTCTCCTTTTTGTGTATAAATTCCCACGATGTCACCTTTTCTTAGATTTGGAGAAATCTGCAATATACCAGGAATTGCAAGTTGGGCACCATGACACAGGGCATCTACTGCAGAATCACGAATTATAACAGATTTCAGTTCACTTAGTGCATACTCGATAGGCTTGATCATTTTCATAAGTTTGGCATCGTCTTTTTTTTCTTCCCAAAGTGCAAAAGCATTTGCAAGTTCATGTAACGTCACTAGACCATCAAACTCATGAAATTGATCAACTCTTGTTCTTCTTAGCTCTATCATAGTGGCACCAGGACCAAGAATCTCTCCAATGTCATAGTATAGTTTTCTAATGTATGTTCCAGCTTCGCATAATATACGAGTTAAAAGTAATCTTTCTTTTTGCTCAAGTATTTCTAATTCATAGACAGTTCTTGTTCTAGTTTGTCTAAGAACGGCAGAACGTTGTGGAGGTTTTTGGAAAATTTCTCCTCTAAACATATCAATTACCTCATCGAGTTTTTCTTTTGATGGGAGAGAATGTAATCTTCCAAGGGCATGATATTCTTTTGGACCATAAAGTAACACACCAAGTGCCTTGGTTGCTTCTCCAAGACCCAAAGGCAATACACCTGAAACTTGAGGATCAAGAGTTCCACTATGACCAATCTTTGGAATCTTTAAGATTCTTTTTGTCCAAGCAACTGTCTCGTGACTAGTAGGACCTGGAGGTTTATCCAAAATTATCATACCGTAATTGAATAATTGCTCAAGAGTTCTTTTGTCATAATATGTTCCATATGCATCATCAGTGATATCCTGATCAATTATGATCAAATTCTGAAGTTGTTTTAGAGTCATAATAATTTCTTCACAGTTTCTTTTGCAATATTAATTACTTGAGTCGCATTAAGATTATCAGTATCAATGATTTTATCAAATACAGATATGTCATTTCCAAAATCAAAATGATATAATTTCCTATACAATACTCGATTTTTATCATATCTTATTTTTGTTATTTCGTATGCTTCTTGCGAAGTCATATTATCTCTAGTTTGCATTCTTTTTGAACTACTATTATGAGATCCAGCTAGCCAAATTTTGATACCGTTACCAACTAACCATGGGAGAGTATAACTTGTTATTATCATTCCACCTTTGTTGAAAAGTTGGATTAATTTATCGTCGACTTTTGTATCAAATTCAGAATTGTTTTCTCTTTGACTAAGAAATTTCATACCATTTTCAGTATCCCACCAATCATCACCAACTACATCAAATCCTTGTTCTTTTGCCATTTCTTTTAGAATATCACCACCACTAAGATATGTCAAATTAAATTCATTGGCTAATCCTTTAGCTACGGTTGTTTTTCCTACAGCTGGAGGACCAGAAATTACAATTGACTTGGTCAACTAGGATCCATAGATGTTTTTGTTAGTTTCATAATGATGCCACTAAACGCAATGGATGATAGAAAATACCAAGCCCAAAGAAATAGAGCATTTTCTTCATGGCACACGCCAGTAGGATCTGCAGCCTGTGCTGCAGTACAAGTTAACTGGAAAAAGTTACCGGGTATGATATCAAGTGAAACAGGAGATAGTGCAACAGTGTGTGAGAACAGCTGTGGCAATACCAGATAAAATATCAGAATCAGAGGAACAAAAGTAATCATCATTGGCCTCATGTTCATTTGCATCATTTCCATAGACATTTTGTTCATGTAAGATGATTTTTTATTTAGATCATTTATCTTCCCTTGATCTTTTGATCTCATTGCAGCCATTCTTTCCTTTTGCCAAGAACGTGTCTCTTTCATTATTCGTTTTAGTTTTGTTTGATCAACCATTTTCTTTCTAACTGCGGCATTAAAGAAATTTAGTAGAATTCCAAAACCCGTGACCGCAAATACTGTTGGGATGATACCTTTTACAATTGGATCAGCACTTCCCAATGCTGCACGACCACCACCACCGCTAAGAAATCCAAATATACCCTTATCTTCAAGGAATACAGAATCCAAAAATAACAAGATAAAATTAAAATCCATTTTACAGTCCTATTGCTCTAATTATTTTATCAGCCACTTCATCAATCTTTCCTTCTCGGTTAAGCACGTATTTTACAGGAGAGCCTGAAAGCACAGCACATGCAGAAATCATACCAGATTGTACGTCTAATTCTTTTTTAATATTATCAATTGAGATTTGATCTCTATTTCTAGTATCATCTTTCATTCTTCTGTTGTAGATTTCCTCAGGTTTTGCTGAAACAGATACAAAGTTTGAAGGTTTGAGAATTTTTAAAACATGTTCTGGTAATCCTGGATAATATCCCTCTGGAGAATTAATAAAAACATGTGTATCAATAATTACCACGTCATCATTTAACATTGCAAGTTTTTCAGCAGTAATTCTTTGAAGAGTTTTTTGCTCAGATAAAGGTAATCTCCTTATCTCATCTCTATCTTTAATGCCATTTTCTTTTGCAACTTCAAACATCATACTTCCAAAACTATTAACGCTAACACTTTTGCTATGATCTTTTAAAATTTCAACTATTTTTTGTAATAAGGAGGTTTTTCCAACACCAGGTATCCCTACCACCACAACTTTTCTACTTTCTGCCAAGTAAAGCACCAAGACGTGGCATTACAACTTCCACTTGTTCTCTTACTAGTTGAGTGTAATAGTTGATGAGAATATCGACCATAAGTAAAATTCCAATTCCCCCACCAAATACTCCTAAAACATCAGATACACCAGATAACAAGCCCAAAATTATAGAACCAATAATTGTAACAGATGGAATGTACTTGGTGAGTAATGCTTCTACAGGTGCATTCGATCTTCTAAATCCAGGGATTTGTACATCTGCATCAAGTAAGTTTTGAGCTGCACTCTTTGGAGATAAACCTCCTAGTTCAACCCACAGTTTGCCAAATAAAACTACAATTCCAACCATAAACAGTATGTAGCCAATAGCTCTTCCAGGATCCAAAAGTGCAACAGCTAATCCTCTTGGAGGAGTAACGTAGTAAATGATTCCTCCGATTGGAGTAGAAGGGCTAGTAGGATCAAATTGACCTAGAATATTCATGAATGCATTATTGTTTCGTGGGTTAAAGTTTGCCCATAACATCTGACCAAGAAACACAGCATTTGCAGTCAAAGCAGATGCCAAAATAACTGGAATGTTAGAAGTGTACAACATTTTAATTGGATAAACTGCTGAGAATCCTCTATATTTTGTAGAAACAATAGGAATTTCAATTTTCATGCCCTGTGTAAATACTAGAATCAAGAGTATCCCTGCAGTCAGACATAATCCAAATATGCTCGGTAGTTGGTTTGAACGGAATAAGACATTAGATAAATTTCCACTCATCATTTGTTGAGCAATATATGGAATGATACCAACAGTACCCCCATCACCAGCTGGTAATGGGCTGAATAAACTCCATAAAATTTGTTGAGCGACTCCTGCCATGATGAATAAACTGATTCCGCTACCAAGACCCCAACCTTTCTGGATCAATTCATCTAAGAACATAATGATAATGGATGCAGCCATTAATTGGCCAATCATAACATATAAGATATATGGTGTATGTACACCTGGGCCGTAAACAGCAGTTGCATATACGATGGATTCAGCTGCAATTACAATATAGGTTACTAGTTTAGTAGCAGTTTGAAATACTCCTCTTTCTTCTGGTTTTTTAAAGTCAAACTTTAGAATATCTGAACCTTTCAGTAATTGCATCAAGAGACCTGCGGTAACAATAGGTCCAATTCCTAGTTCAACTAGCGTTCCTTGTTGAGATGCAAAAATAACTCGGGCAAATTGTAGAAAATCAAATTGTGGTGCTGTTGCTCCAAATAATGGAGTCTGTCCCATAACCATGTAGATCACTAATACTGCCCCAGACCAAATCAATCTAGTTTGTAGGGATATCTTTTTTTTTGGTTTTGGTACTTGGGGAATATAGGGTTCTGCTTTAAAAACAACTTTTCTAATAAGACTAGTTACACTGCCTTCAGCCATTATCAACTAGCACCTCTCCCCCTACTGATTTTACTTTCTCTTCTGCGGTTGCAGTAAATCGTGGTACTTTGACGGTGTATGTATTAGATGACTTACCGCCACCCAGGAGTTTATCATATCCGGCAGTTATGAGGTCTATGATTTTCTTTCCTCCTTCTTCTTTACCAAATTTGGAGAATAGATCATCGAGATCACGGACACTAGCCCATTTTCTTGTGATAATTGGGTGAGGTGGATGAGTAGAATCATGTCCAAAATGATCTGGGTTTTCTTTTAGCAAAGTACTAAAATGATATTTATGTAATCCGGCAATTCCAAGACCGCCTTTGTGACCACTTGCACGATGTTGACCCACTTGTCCCCACCCCATATGTCGCCCACCTCTCAGTCTTCTTGTTTTTCTTAATCTTGTTGCCATTTTACATCATATTCCTTACCAGTGTTCCAAGGTCTTTATTTTGTCCAAGTATACCTTTTTGTCCATATAGTTTTTTGGTACTTCGCTTGAATCCATGTCTTGGTGGAGCTAAAGCAAACCAAGGTTTCAGAGGTTTTAGTTTAGAAAGAGTTGCTTTACCTTCAGCTAATGCTGAGCCAAGTGCTTCAGTATTAGCAAATCCAAGTTCTTTAAGATCAGCAGCAGTAATTTTTTGATAACCTTCTTTTCTTGCTTTTTTATCAATAAGTTCTTTTGCTAAACTAGCATCTAGTTCAATCCAAGATACATAGTGTTTTACTTTGTTTAACATTCCCAATGTATTTTCTTTAGCAGGTAAAATTGTAGCACGATATTTTTTATCTAATTTTAGCAAAGTCATAGTGGTAGTTGCCCAATAAGGACAATCGGCTTGACCTTTTATTCTAACTACAAGATACGCATTTACCATTTTATATCAACCCTGACTAAATGTTTGTTTTAAACAGTTCAATATAGCTTTAGAAGTAGAATTCATTGTTGGTGTAGAGCCTTTTGCAGTTGTCCATGCATCTTTAAGACCTGCTAATTGCAATAATCGTTTAATTTTACCACCAGCTACCAACCCCAATCCACGCGGAGCTGGAATTATTTCAATTGTAACACTTCCACCTTTTCCTTTAATTTTAAATGGGACAGAATGTTTTTGATCACACCTGCATTCCCAACTGCCACATCCTAGTTTGATGGGACTTACATTAAGAAGAGCTTGATTTGTTGCCTTTTCAATTGCAATTCGCATTTGCTTGGATTTTCCTTGACCTACTCCCAAGTAACCATTTTCATTACCAGTTGCAACGATTGCTTTGAATCTAGTAGATTGTCCATTAGAAGTCATTTTTTGAATAATACATACATCAATAAATTCACTTTTCAAATCA
>Ga0315290_10004074_pt1 | contig 10492 bp, 4 predicted proteins | sample YL17G12_0_MG_FD_203627 | JGI IMG/M metagenome (GOLD analysis project Ga0315290, IMG submission 203627) | Sediment microbial communities from Yellowstone Lake, YNP, Wyoming, USA - YL17G12_0 | ecosystem: Environmental > Aquatic > Freshwater > Lake > Sediment | place: USA: Wyoming | collected...
GCAGGTGTACTACCGCCACCAGATCGGGGTAACCAAGCCGTTCGAGGAGGCAGTGCCCCGTGCGGTGCTCGAGGCCAAGGTCCAGAAGGTCCTCGAGCAGACGGTGGCTCTCGAGGTCTACTGGAAGACGCGGGTCACGGACGAGATGCTCGGGCGGGAGCTCGAGCGCATGACCCGGGGGAGCCGGGCTCCCGATCGTCTGCAGGAGCTTTTCGCTGCGCTCGGCAACGATCCCTTCCTTATTAAGGAGTGCCTGGCGCGCGCGATCCTCGTGGATCGGTTGACGCGCAACTTCTACGCGTTCGACCCGACCCTGCACGCCGGGGCACGGATGCGCGCCGAGGAGCTCCACCGGCAGCTCGCGGACGGGAAGCTCGATCCCTCGATCGACCACCCGGGTCGAACGGTGGTCGCTCTCGTCTTGGGTGAGGCGAAGGCCGGCGAGCCGCAGGAGCGGGAACGACAGGACGGCCTACTGGCCGCGGATCGGCTCGCTCGACACGAACTGTCGCCAGATGAATTCCGGAAGGAGCGCGCGCGGCTGCCCGATGCTGCGGGGAGCGTGGCGCCGGTGGCGGAGGAGCGCGACGCCTTCGTGATCCGCGTCGTGCTGAGCGACGCCCCGGACGAAGTGCGCGTGGCGAGCTACGTCGTCGCGAAGACGAGCTGGGACGCGTGGTGGGAAACCGCGAAGAAGGACCTGCGTGGCGAGCGGGTTGCCGCGGTGGCATCCAACCTGGGCTCGCCGCCCGTCGTGCGGAATCACACGGGCGGGGACAGCCCGCCGTGCGCCGCGGACGACACGTGGGACAGCGACGGCTGGCTCGGCTTCGAGGCGGCTCGCAGGCTCCACACGGCGGTCTGGACGGGAAGTGTGATGGTGGTCTGGGGCGGCAGGGGAATGTATTCCGGGGTTCTTTTCAACACCGGCGCTCGGTACGACCCAGCCACCGACACATGGACCGTGATGTCGACGGCTGGAGCGCCGTCCGCGCGGGTCTTGCCCACGGCTGTCTGGACGGGACGCGAGGTGGTGGTCTGGGGCGGCTACGGATGGTGCGAATCCCCCCATCTCAACTGCGACACCGGCGGGCGGTACGATCCAGCCACGGACACCTGGGCCCCGACGTCGACCACGGGGGCTCCGTCCGCGCGTTATGGCCACACGGCGGTCTGGACCGGCACCGAGATGGTGGTCTGGGGGGGCCAGTACAGGACCGACGCCTACTACCCCAGCTATCTCGACACCGGCGGTCGATACGATCCGGTGACGGACGCCTGGACACCGACGTCGACTCTGGGGGCTCCGTCCGCGCGCACCGACCACACCGCTGTCTGGACGGGAAGCGTGATGGTGGTCTGGGGCGGCAATGCCGGCTCCGTCTACGGCTTCGACCGCGGCGGGCGGTACGACCCGGTGACGGACACCTGGATGGCGACGTCGACCGTGGGGGCTGGTTACGGCGGCAAGGCGGTGTGGACGGGCACCGAGATGATCGTCTGGGGCGGCACCGGCGGTCGGTACGATCCTGTGACGGACACCTGGACGGGGGTGTCGACCGTGGGGGCGCCGTCTGCCCGTTACGACCACACGGCAGTCTGGACGGGAAGCGAGATGGTGGTCTGGGGGGGCCAGGCCGGGACTCCCTTGGCCAACACCGGCGGACGCTACAACCCCTTGACGGACACCTGGACGCCGACGTCGACCGTGGGGGCTCCGTCCGGGCGTCTGGCCCACACGGCGGTGTGGACGGGAAGCGTGATGGTGGTCTGGGGCGGCACCGACGAGTCAGGTCCCGCCAGTACCGGCGGCCGGTACGATCCGGCAGCGGACACCTGGACACCAACGTCGATGCCGTGGGCGCCCTCCGCGCGCTATCGCCACGCGGCGGTCTGGACGGGAAGCGTGATGGTGATCTGGGGGGGCCAAAGTAACGACCAGCAATCCCTCATCACCGGTGGGCGGTACGATCCGGCGACGGACACCTGGACCCCGACGTCAACGGTGGGGGCTCCGGAAGGGATATATGGCACAAATGCGGTCTGGACCGGAAGCCTGATGATCGTCTCCGGCGGACGGTACGATCCCGTGGCGGACACGTGGGTGATGTCAACCCCGGGGGCTGCCTCACTCGGCAACCACACGGAGGTGCGAGCGCCGATGCCAACCTCGCCTTCTCCCGCTCTCGCTTCCTATGCGGCAATCCGGACGGCGACGTCATCGTTGCCGGCTTCCCGATTGCCAATCTTCTGGGCGCCACCGTTTGTCTGGACGGGAAGCGAGATAATGTGGTGGGGCGGCCGCTACGATCCCGAAACGAACACCTCGACGCCGATGTCGATGACGAATGCTCCGACGTTCATGGAGTTCCACACGGCAGTCTGGACGGGACGCGAGATGGTGGTCTGGGGCGGCATCGACTACAGCGGCTACCCCCCCAACACCGGCGGGCGGTACGATCCCGTGACGGACACCTGGACGCCCACGTCAACCGTGGGCGCTCCGTCCGCGCGCTTCGGCCACACAGCGATCTGGACGGGACGCGAGATGGTGGTCTGGGGCGGCAACGACTACGGTTACTCCGACGGCACCGGCGGGCGGTACGATCCTGTGACGGACACTTGGACGGCGACGTCAACTGTAGGGGCTCCGTTCAGTGACACGGACCACACCGCGGTCTGGACGGGACGCGAGATGCTGGTCTGGGGTGGCGCGACCTACCCCGGCGGGCGGTACGACCCGGCGAAAGACACCTGGACGGCGATGTCGCCTCTGGCCTGGCCGTTCGGGCAACGCTGGCACACGGCCGTTTGGACCGGAGACGCCATGGTGGTCTGGGGCGGCGGCGGTTCCGGCGTGATCAGCGGCTCCGGCGCACGGTACATCGTCGTCAACACGAACGACGACGACGGCGACGGGTACAAGGTGTGCGACGGCGACTGCAACGACGAGAACCCCGCCGTGCACCCGGGAGCCGTCGAGATCTGCAACGGCATCGACGACAACTGCGACGGCCAGGCGGACGAGAGCGGCAACGCGCTCTGCGACGACGGCAACACCTGCACGGAGGATGTGTGCCACGGCGCGGCGGGCTGCTCCAACCTGCTCGTCGACGGCGACGAAGACGGCGTGTGCGACGCGACGGACCAGTGCCCGGCCACGCTCCTGACGCCGACCGTGGTGATCGACGGCTGCGACAGCGGCGTGGGGAACCACCTGTTCTCGAGCGGTTGTAACTTCGGAGATCAGATCGCCGCGTGCGGTGCTGGTGCGAAGAACCACGGCCAGTTCGTGAGCTGCGTCGCGCATGTCGTGAACGCATGGAAGAAGGCCGGCCTGATCACGGGCCAACAAGGAAGCCGGATCGTGCGGTGCGCTGCGCAGTAGAGGATGCTGCGGTTTCGGCACGGACGGCAAGATCAGCGCGTGCTTGTTTGTGGGCGGTTCGTGGTGGACAGTAAGGCGTCTACTACGTCACCGCCGCGACCTATCAAGGCGCGACGCGGTACGGGCGCAACGCAACCGCGGGGCGCCTGAGCGGGCGCGATCCGGCGGTGCTGCCGGGGTGTGCCCCATAGATCATTCCAAGGGAGAACATCATGAGAGTCGCCACTGCTGCCGTCGCCGTTCTCGCCGCAGCTGCGCTCACGTTCTCTCCGGCTCAGGCAGGTTTCGACGGAGAGGTCAACTTCATTCTCGGACAAAAGAGCCTGGATGACTTCTGGTCTCCGCCGCTCGACACGGGGGGCGGTGGGGGCGTCATTGGTGCGGCGCTGATGTTCAACTTCGGCTTCGATAGCGTGGCTGCAATTGACGCCACGCTCGGCATTTGGGCCGATACCGGCGTGTTCTTTCGGCTGGGAAGCCACTCCAACATCGGTCTCGACTTGCGCTACAGCAGCGCCAAGGTGGATCTCGACTTTGGCAGCGGAATCGGCGCGCGGGACGTGAACGCGGGCGGGTTCAGCTACGTGTTCCTCGCCACAACTCCATCCACCTTGAAATTGGCTCTGGTCATCATCCGGCCCGACACGGTCGTGCGGTGCGCGGCGCATCCAGCGCGAGGTTCTCGCCGCGATGGATTGTCTTACCTTACCGACGGCGGCCTTCCGCGCGCTCCACGCCTTCTTCCTTCTTGTACTGTGTTCGCACCGTGCTTTCGCCGGAACACCACCGAGTGCAAGGGTTCTTGGAGAAGCGGTGGCTCTCCGGCGGGCCTGAGCCTCTTCACGCGGCGATGTGCCAAACGATCTTCTGGTCGGGTGCAATCGCTTTGAGCAGTTGTTCCAGCTTCTCGACGGTCGGCATCGTCTTTCCTTGCTCATATCGTGCGTAGGCGTTCTTGAAGCGCTGCCCCAATCTTCTCAGCGGCCTGCGCCAACGTCAGTCCCTGACGTTCCCGCTGCCGGCGTAACAGGAGCGCCATGAGGACGCCGATGCGATTCGCACCGATTTCGAATGTCTCCCCGCCGGTAGGATAGACGGCGGCTCGGAAACCTCTCGCACCCGCCATCGTCTCGATGAGATCCTCTGCCATCGCGAATGCTTCACGCTTCGTGCGTCCCTGCGTCAACGCATCGAACGCTGGGATCTCCACCAGCCAGAACCTACCGTCCTTCTTGATTCGTCCTGGAAACCTCACTCCAACAACGTCACGATTTTGCTGAACACAACGGTGTCTCTCCCCAACGGCTCGCCTTGCGGTGATGCCGACCCGTGCACGACGGGCGACGTCTGCGCCAACGTCGTCTGCACGAGCACCGCAGTGTCCGGCTCGAGCGCAGCTCGGGAGCGGCGGTGATCACCTGGAACGTCGCGTCAGGTGCGACGACGCCCAGCCCTGGAACCGGCCTCTGGTACTTGATCCGCGGCCGAAGCATCTGCCGGGGGACAAGAGTCCCACTTGACCGATGGCGCCCCCCGCGCCGAACATACGCGCCCATGCCCAAGAACCTCGCCCCCCTCGACCCGGCCGACCTCGTCAGGCTCGTCGCCGGCGATCACGACGAGCCGCATCGCGTGCTGGGCGCCCGCGCCGCGCACCGCGAGGGGGCCGACGGCGTCGTCGTGCGCGCGTTCCACCCGGATGCGGTTGCGTGCGAGCTGATCCTCGAACATCGGACTCGGGACATGGACACGGTCGGCGGCGGCATGTTCGAGGCGTTCGTCGCCGGGCTCGCTCCGGGCGTCGCCTATCGAGTTCGCTTCCGCTTCTCCGGCGGCGCGACCTGGGAGCGCGACGACCCCTACCGGTTCCTGCCCACGGTCGGCAACGTCGACGTCCACCTCTTTCACGAAGGCACGCACCGGCGCCTCTGGGAAGTTCTCGGTGCGCACGTTCGTACGGTCGCCGGGGTCTCGGGCGTGTCGTTTTCGGTCTGGGCGCCGAACGCGCGGCGCGTCTCGGTGGTCGGCGATTTCGCGCGATGGGACGGCCGGCTGTTTCCCATGCGGCGGCTGGGGGAGTCGGGCGTGTTCGAGCTGTTCGTCCCGGGCCTCGAAGCGGGCGCGGTCTACAAGTTCGAGCTCAAGACGCAAGAGGGGATGCTCCGCCTGAAGACCGACCCGATGGCGCGCGCGATGGAGATCCCACCTCAAAGCGCGTCGCGCGTCGACACATCGTCGTACGTCTGGGACGACGCGGCGTGGATGGAGGCGCGGCGCACCACGGATCACGCGCGCGCTCCGCTCGCGGCGTACGAGGTCCACTTGGGCGCGTGGGCGAAGGGGCTGGAGGTCAACGGCCGCACGCCGAACTACCGCGAGATCGCGCCCCGTCTGGTCGGGCACGTCAAGGCGCTCGGCTTCACGCACATCGAGCTGATGCCGGTCGCCGAGCATCCGTTTTCAGGGTCGTGGGGCTATCAGGTGTCCGGCTACTTCGCGCCCACCTCGCGCTTCGGAAGCCCGGACGACTTCCGGTTCTTCGTCGATCACTGCCACGTCAATGGCATCGGCGTCCTCATCGACTGGGTCCCGGCGCACTTTCCCAAAGACGACTTCGCGCTGCGGCGCTTCGACGGATCGGCGCTGTACGAGCACGACGACCCGCGCCAAGGCGAGCATCCCGACTGGGGGACGCTGATCTTCAACCTTGGCCGGCCCGAGGTCTCGGGCTTCCTGATCGCGAACGCCCTCTACTGGCTGCGTGAGCTGCACATCGACGGCCTGCGCGTGGACGCGGTCGCCTCGATGCTCTACCTCGACTACAGCCGCAACGAGGGGGAGTGGATCCCCAACCGGCACGGCGGGCGCGAGAACCTCGAGGCGATCGATTTCTTCCGGACCCTCCACGCCGTCCTTCGCGAAGAGGCGCAAGGCGCGTTCACGATCGCCGAAGAATCGACCTCGTGGCCGCTCGTGACCGCGGAAGCCAAAGACGGCGGCCTCGGTTTCCTCTTCAAGTGGAACATGGGGTGGATGCACGACTCGCTGAAGTACTTCGCGGTCGATCCCATCGGGCGCACGTGGCATCACGACCAGCTCACCTTCGCGATGATCTACGAGTACAGCGAGCGCTTCATCAACCCGCTCTCGCACGACGAGGTCGTCCACGGGAAGAAGTCGCTCGTCGCGAAGATGCCGGGGTCTCCCGCGCAGCAGTTCGCCAATCTCAAGCTGCTCTACGCGTACATGTGGACGCGTCCCGGGAAGAAGCTCCTGTTCATGGGGAGCGAGCTGGCGCCCTGGTGGGAGTGGAACGAAGAGCGCGGGCCCGAGTGGAACCTCGCCGACGAACCGTTCCACCGCGGCGTGCTCGGCGTGGTGGCCGCGTTGGGCGCGCTGTACCGCGAGCGGCCCTGCCTCTGGCGCCGCGACCACGAGGCCGAAGGGTTCCAGTGGATCGACTGCCTCGACCGCGAGAACTCCGTCCTCGCCTTCAGCCGCCGCGACGGGGACGAGCACCTCGTCGTCGTGTTGAACCTGACGCCCGTGACGCACCGGAACTACCGCATCGGCGCGCCCCAGGCCGGACGCTATCGCCTCGTGCTGAACACCGACGACCTGCACTTCGACGGCACCGGGTTCGCGGTGGAGGCCGAGGTTTCCACCGAGGACGAGCCCAAGCACGGCTTTCCGCAGTCGCTGACGCTGCGGTTGCCGCCGCTGTCGGCTCTGGTGTTTGCGCCGGTGGCCGAGAAGAAGCCCACGAAGAAGAAGGCGGCGAAGAAGGCGGCGGCGAAGACAGCGGTGGCCAAAGCCGAGCCAAAGCGCAAGGTGGCGAGCAAGAGGCGGTTGATCACAACCTGACAGATTCGAGTCGCAAGGACCTCGTACGGCTTGACGGACGCATCGGCGCGGTTTCACGCCGACTTCGCCTTTCAACACACCCATGAAGAGATGGTCATCTTGAGGTCACAAATTGTGACCTCAAGATCCGGGAATGGCGCGTCGGTCCTGCGGCCAGCCTCCGCGCTACCGCCCCTGCCCCTTGATCACGTTCAACGCCGACCCGGCCTTGAACCATGCGATCTGCTCCGCGTTCAGCGTCTGCCGGAGAGCGATCCGGTCCTCGCCGCCGTCGGTGTGGCGCAGGGTCGCCGTCAGCTCGGCGCCGGGGGCTAGCGTCGCGAGGCCGAAGACGCTGATGAGGTCGCCCTCGCGCACCTTGTCGTAGTCGGCGGGGTTTGCGAAGGTCAGCGGCAGGATCCCTTGCTTCTTGAGGTTCGACTCGTGGATGCGCGCGAACGAGCGGACGATGACCGCGGCGCAGCCTAGAAAGCGCGGCGACATCGCGGCGTGCTCGCGGCTCGATCCTTCGCCGTAGTTCTCGTCGCCGACGACGATAAAGCGCAGGCCCATCGACTTGTACTCGCGCGCGGTCGCCGGGGCCGACGGGGAGGCCTCGCCGGTGAACGCGTTGATCGCCCCGGTGAGCATGTTGTCCGAGATGTTGTCGAGGTGGCCGCGGAAGCGGAGCCACGGCCCGGCGGGGGAGATGTGATCGGTCGTGCACTTCCCCTTCGCCTTCAAGAGGAGCGGGAGCTCGACGAAGTCCTTGCCGTCCCACGGCGCGAACGGGGTCAGGAGCTGCAGGCGCTTGCTGTCTTTGGCGACCTCGATTGCGATCTTCGATCCATCCGCGGGCGGGGCGAGGTAGCCGTCACGGTCGCGCACGAAGCCGTTCGCGGGAAGATCCGGCGCCGGCCTCGGGGCCGTGAGCGTGAACGTCTTGCCGTCGCGGCCTTGAAGCGTGTCCTTCAGCGGGTTGAACGAGAGGCGGCCCGCCAACGCGTACGCCGCGACGATCTCGGGGCTGGCGATGAAGGCGAGGGTGTCCTTGTTTCCGTCGTTGCGGGCGGGGAAGTTGCGGTTGAACGAGGTGACGATCGTGTTTCTCGTCCCCGGTTTCAGCTCGTCGCGCTTCCATTGGCCGATGCACGGCCCGCACGCGTTGGCCAGCACCTGGCCGCCGACGGATTCGATTTCGCCTAACTGCCCGTCGCGCGCGATCGTCGCGCGGATCTGCTCGGAGCCCGGGCTGACGAGAAACGGCGTGGCCGCCTTCATCCCGTGCGCCTTCGCCTGCTGCACGACGTCGGTGACGCGCGAGATGTCCTCGTAGGACGAATTCGTGCACGAGCCGATCAGCGCGACCGAGATCTGGTCCGGGTACGACTCCTTCACCACCGCCGCCGCGACTTCGGAAATCGGGCGCGCGAGGTCGGGGGTGTGCGGCCCGACGAGATGCGGCTCGAGCGTCGACAGGTCGATCGTGACGACGCGGGCGAAGTACTTCGAAGGGTCGCGCTCGACTTCGGGATCGGCGGTGAGCAGCGCCGTGTGCTTCGCGGCGAGATCGGCGAGCGCCGCGCGCTCGGTGGCGCGCAGGTAGAGGTCCATCGAGGCGTCGAACGGGAAGACCGAGGTCGTCGCGCCCAGCTCGGCGCCCATGTTGGCGATCGTGCCCTTCCCCGTGCACGAAATCGACGAGGCCCCGGGGCCGAAGTACTCGATGACGGCGTTCGTCCCGCCCTTCACCGTGAGGATGCCGCACAAGAGAAGGATGACGTCCTTCGGCGAAGCCCAGCCCACGAGCTTCCCGGTGAGCTTGACGCCGATGATGCGAGGGGATTTCACCTCCCACGGGAACCCGGCCATGACGTCGACCGCGTCGGCGCCGCCGACGCCCGACGCGAACATCCCCAAGCCTCCGGCGTTTGGCGTATGCGAGTCGGTGCCGATCATCATCCCGCCCGGGAACGCGTAGTGCTCGAGCACGACCTGGTGGATGATCCCGGCGCCCGGCTTCCAGAAGCCGATGCCGTACCGGTTCGACGCGGTGCGGAGGAACTCGTAGACCTCACGGTTCTCGTCGAGAGCGCGCGACGTGTCCTTCTCGGCGCCTTCTCTCGCCTGGATCAGGTGGTCGCAGTGCACGGTGGTCGGCACCGCCGCGCGCGGGATGTCCGCCTGCGCGAACTGGAGCAGCGCCATCTGGGCCGTCGCATCTTGCATCGCCACGCGGTCGGGGCGGAGTTGGAGGTAGCTCTCGCCCGCCCGCAGGTCGGCCGTGTCCGGATTGTCGAGGTGGCCGAAGAGAATCTTCTCGGTCAACGTCAGCGGGCGGCCCAGGCGCTTGCGCACGATCGCGAGGCGCTCGGCCATCTCTGTGTAAATCTGCGCGACGAATTCGGGGGAGCTTTCGATAGCGTTCATGGGCGAATTGTTGCAGAAAAAACAACGCCCGCCACTTCACCATGAAGGGGCGGGCGTTCGAAGAGGCCGTCAACCTGTCGGGGGGGAAGGCCGACGGCCTGATGTTACGATGGGCTAGAAAGGCGTCGCGTCGTCGCTCATGCCGACCGTGATGCCGACCGACTTGACGCTGCTCACGGCTCCCGTGAAAGCGGCGCTTACGACCGTGCTCTGACCGGGGAGCAGCACGACGGGCACGACGCTAAAGCTCGACACGCCGTCGACCAAGGCCTCTACCGTGACGGAGGACGCCGCCGGAGCGGGCGAGACGTTCTTGACGGTGACCTGCACGATGCCGCCGCTGACGCTCACGTTCTTGACGACGAGCGACTCGGTACCCGCGACGGCCGGCGTGGCCGCCGTCAGCACCAGGATTCCCAATGCGACCGCGATCACCATCGAGAGTCGCGAGCCGTTCTTCCTGTCGCTCATCTGGTTGCGCATCTGCTGATCTCCTGAGCCGCCACCACCTCGTTCGTTGAATCCCGCGCGGCTCGAGGGTTCAAGATGGGGGTCTCAAATAGAGACGCAATGCTCGTAACGGTAAGCACGAGCCTGTAATCGAGGAGAACGCCGACAACCCGAAACGCAGTGTCCGGGGGCGTTACGAGATGGTGTTTGGGAGGGGTGGAGCTAGAAGAATTCGTGCGCGTCGGCGCGATGCGGTTACGATCCTGGCGCCCGGTGCGGCTCCACTTTTTTCAAAGTTTTTTTCAGCGGAGGCTGTATTCGCGCATCTTGCGGTAGATCGTGGCCCGCGAGATCCCCAAAAGGCGCGCCGCCCGGGATCTA
>Ga0315290_10004076_pt1 | contig 10490 bp, 6 predicted proteins | sample YL17G12_0_MG_FD_203627 | JGI IMG/M metagenome (GOLD analysis project Ga0315290, IMG submission 203627) | Sediment microbial communities from Yellowstone Lake, YNP, Wyoming, USA - YL17G12_0 | ecosystem: Environmental > Aquatic > Freshwater > Lake > Sediment | place: USA: Wyoming | collected...
CAATTTCTCTCCCCGTTCAAAGACTCGCAACAAGATACCCACCATGCCGCAGGAGGGGGAAATCGATCTCATAATCGCTACCGACTGCATCTCCGAAGGCCAGAACCTCCAGGACTGCGACTACCTCGTGAACTACGACATTCACTGGAACCCTGTTCGTATAATCCAGCGCTTTGGGCGCATTGACCGAATCGGCAGCGCAAGCACCACCGTCCAGCTCGTCAATTTCTGGCCAACTGAGGACCTGAATAAATACATCAATCTAAAGAATCGCGTCGAAGCACGCATGGCCCTTGTGGACATCGCCGCCACCGTCGAGGACAACATTCTCCGGAGCGAAGAAATTGAGGAACTGATACACGAAGACCTCCTCTACCGCGACAAGCAGCTCCTCAAGCTCAAAGATGAAGTGCTCGACCTGGAGGACCTTGGTGACAGCGTCTCCCTCACCGAATTCACCCTTGACGATTTCCGTCTTGATCTTTTGAAATACATAGAGGCCAACCGCGCGGCGCTTAAAGACGCGCCATTTGGCCTCTACACCGTAGTACCGCCTAACCCAGAATACAAAGTCATCGCGCCCGGTGTCATCTTTTGCTTCCGACAGGAGAACAATTCGGGAGTCCCCAGTGCTGCCAAGAAGGACGCCACCAAGGAAATCAATCCGCTCCAGCCCTATTTTCTGGTCTATGTGCTCGACGATGGCAATGTCCGCTTCGGTTTTGCACATCCGAAGCAGATTCTTGACATCTACCGCATGCTTTGTACTGGCAAGAGCGAGCCTTACTCCCAGCTCTGCAACCTTTTCGATCAGCAGACCAACCACGGCGCGAACATGAAGGCTTACGATGTGCTGCTGAAAAAGGCTGTCGATTCCGTCGCGGCCACGTTCCGCAAACGTGCTGCGGCCGGCTTGCAAGCCAGCCGTGGCTTTGTCCTCCCCGATGAACAAGATCAGGTGAATGATAAGACCGACCTGGAACTTGTCACCTGGATGGTGGTGAAACAATCATGAATGACCTGGAAGTAAGGCAGGCGATCGAGGCCGCGCTGAAGAAGTTCCCGAGCCAGCCGCTGGCTGAGGCCGCATCGAATTTGCTTAGCGTGCTCGGCTATACCAGCAAGAAGCGCCTACCGCTGAAGCCTAATACGCTCGCTAACTTCCTCGCCACCTTTTCGCAAGGTCGCTCGCTCAATGATCGCTATGCCCTGCCAGGCGAATGGAAAACTGTCGATTTCCTGTTCCAGCTCACCGATGACGAAGTCCGCACAGCGGGGAACCAGCAGTTCGATTTCGAGAGCAAAGGCGCTTATAACGGCGCGCTCATCCACTCCTACTTGTTTTTCGCCCTCGAATTGAAAGGCAACCACTACTCGCGCTCGGCCCTTGCCGGAATCACTCGCGAGGTAAATAAGCTTTTCGATATGCCGGCCCTCATTCTGTTCCGGTACGGGGAGATACTGACACTGGCCGTCGTCAACCGCCGCCTGCACAAGCGAGAGGAAGGAAAGGATGTCCTCGAAAAGGTCACCCTCATACAGGACATCCGATGCGTTAACACCCACCGCGCCCACATCGAGGTTCTGGCCGACCTGTCCATTGAAGCCCTTTATGCCAAATACGGCTTCACAAACTTCGTCCAACTTCACCAGGCCTGGCAGAAAACGCTCGACAGCTCGGAACTGAACAAGCGGTTCTTCCAGGAAGTAGCAAACTGGTACTTCTGGGCGATGAGCCAGGCCACTTTCCCCAAGGGGGCTCATCCTGATAAGGAAATCCGCACCGCGACAAGCCTGATCAGGCTCATCACTCGACTCATCTTCTGCTGGTTCCTAAAGGAGAAGGGCCTGATCCCCGATGCCCTGTTTGTATTCGAGAAGGTCGGGGCACTGCTGACAGACACGAGTCCCACGGAGAGCACCTACTACAAGGCCATCCTCCAAAATCTCTTCTTTGCCACACTCAACCAGGAAATGGACAAGCGGGAATTCAGGTACGTGGCCAAGAAGCCGGGGCAGCGGGATCAACACTACATGATCCACAGCCTCTACCGGTATGAGAAGCACTTCAGAAAGCCGTTGGAAGCGTTGAAGGCGTTTGCCACAGTTCCTTTTCTAAACGGCGGTCTTTTCGAATGTCTGGACAAGGTGGTCGAGAAAGGCGGCGAGCCCAAGGTTCTTCGGATTGACGGCTTCTCCGACCGATCGGATAACGAGCTTGTTGTACCGAATTTTCTGTTCTTCGGTGTGGATCAGGAGGTGGACCTCAATGAAATCTATGGCACGAGTGGGAAGCACTACAAAGTACGCGGGCTGATCAACATTCTCGATCGGTACAAGTTCACGGTGCACGAAAATACGCCGATCGAAGAAGAAGTCGCGCTTGACCCGGAATTGCTGGGGAAAGTGTTCGAGAACCTCCTGGCGAACTACAACCCGGAGACCCAGACGACCGCCCGTAAGCAAACTGGTTCCTTCTACACGCCCCGTGAAATTGTGGATTACATGGTAGATGAGTCACTACTCAACTACCTTGACCAGACCATACGCAGCCAAGGGCTGGGCGGCGAAGACCTCGTTCCTCGCTTGCGGGCTCTCATTGGCTACAGCAGTGCGCCCCACAGATTTGTAGATGCGGAGGTTAACGCCCTTATCATTGCCATTGACCGGATCAAGGTGCTGGATCCAGCTTGTGGTTCAGGCGCGTTCCCCATGGGCGTTCTGCTCAAGCTGGTACACATGCTCTCCAAGCTGGACCCAGGCAACAGTCAATGGGAAGAACGACAGATTTCTCGCGTCAAGGCCGCTATGCAGGCGGCGGAGGGGATCGAGGACGCGCTGGTGCGAGACCGGGCACGGAGCGATCTCAAGACCCAGATTGAGAACATCGAAGACACTTTCCAGCGCAACGAGCTTGACTACGGGCGCAAGCTCTACCTCATAGAAAACTGCATTTTCGGCGTAGACATCCAGCCCATTGCGGTACAGATCGCCAAGCTGCGCTTCTTCATTTCGCTAATCGTCAACGAGACCGTAGACGATGGCCGTCCCAACAGAGGTGTGCGGCCCTTGCCCAACTTGGAAACCAAGTTTGTCGCCGCCAACACTCTGGTTTCCATCGACCGGCCGAAGCAGGTCGCATTACGCGACCCCCGCATAGATGATAAAGAACACGAATTGAAGCGAGTGCGGGAGCGTTATTTCACTGCCCGCACGCCTGCGACCAAAGAAAAATATCGTCAAGAGGACGCCCGCCTAAGGGCGGAGTTGGCTGAGCTCTTCCGGCAAGACGGATTTGCTCCCAAGACTGCCAAGCAATTGGCTTCCTGGAACCCATACGACCAGAACACCGCTGCCTCGTTCTTCGACCCGGAATGGATGTTTGGGGAGCCAGAAGGTTTCGACATTGTTACAGGAAACCCACCCTACATGCGTGTACAGGGTCTTCAGCAAACCCAGCCGGAGTTCGTTCCCCTGTACCGCGAGCACTACACCTCGGCCCAAGGAAGCTTTGATATCTATGCCCTGTTCGTAGAGCGAGGCGTGGAGCTTCTGAACCAGTCTGGGCTGCTCACCTATATCCTGCCCCACAAGTTTTTCCAAGCTAGCTTCGGACAAGCGTTGCGGAAATTACTCACTGATCGAAAGGCACTGCGCGAGGTAGTGCGTTTTGGCGCTACGCAGGTCTTTGAGGAGGCTACTACCTACACCTGCCTACTCTTCCTAGCCATGAAACCCCAATCACAGTTCGAGCTCCTGGAGGTGAAAAGTCTGATGACTGGCCGGGAAGTGCTCGATGCTGCTCGTGAGCGGCAAGAACACCCAGACTACGCCCACGAAACGCTTTCGGCCCCAGCCGATACCAATTGGGATTTCAGCATTGGCGCTGCAAACAAGGTGCTGACCAGGTTACAGCAACATCCCAGAAAAATTGGAGATGTGGTCAGAAAAATCTTCCAAGGAATTGCGACAAGCGCAGACAAAATTTACGTGCTCCGTATCGTCAAGGACCAGGGTGAGGTGTTGCGTTGCTATTCCAAGCATTTGGAAGAGGAGATTGAGATTGAACGGGGACTGGTCAAGCCCTTCCTTATGGGCAAGGACGTCCACCGCTATGAGTCGCCCCGGTCTGAAACCGTGGTGATCTTCCCGTACCACATTGAAGACGAACGGACAGGTCTGATGCCCCAGGAAAAGATTAAAAAGGATTTTCCGCGAGGCTGGAATTACCTCAAGCGCAACCGACAAGCACTTGGCGATCGGGAAAATGGACGCATGCACGGCGAAACCTTCTACGCGTACATCTACCCCAAGAACCTGGCTGAGTTCGAGGCGGTCAAAATTATGACACCAGAAATCGCACTTGGGTGCCAGATGACACTGGATAGCGAGGGCATCTACTACCACACAACAAAAGTTTATAGCTTTGTGTTCAAGCCGGACGCCGATGGCAGCACCAAGTACTTCCTTGGGCTGTTGAACTCCAAGGTGCTGTGGTTCTTCCTGACACTGACCGGCTATGTGCTTCGCGGTGGCTATTACACTTTCAAAACGGATTACCTGAAGCCCTTCCCGATTCCCGACGCCACATCGAAGCAGCAGCAAACCATCGAAACCTTAGCGGATTATGTGTTGCACCTCAAGGCCCAGCCGTCCGTTTCGCTAGCGGACGCGCCACGGCACGCGCTCATGACCGCTTACTTCGAGCGGCTCATCGATGGTGTGGTCTATGAGCTTTACTTCCCAGAGGCGTTTCCGGCTGCAGATCAACGGTTGAGCAAACTACTCCAGGCGCAGAACCTTCCGACACTGCGCGAAATGAAAGGCCGCAAGGCTTCTGTTCTGGAGACGCTTTTTGAGCGCCTGTACGCACCCGAGAGTGCTGTGCGCAAGGCCGTATTTTTCCTGGACACCATCGAGACTGTTCAGGTCATCGAGAAGAGTGCTCAGTGAGAATCACCAAGATCGAGATCAAAGACTTTCGCGGCTTTCCCGGGGATTACATTTTCGATCTGAAATCTCACGGGAAAAACCTCTTGGTCTATGGCGAGAATGGGTCCGGCAAATCATCGCTGTTCCACGCCTTGGACGGTTTTCTGCAGGCGAGTCGGAACAAGGCTGAGATCACGGTCCACAAGAACATCTTTTCCAAACCGGGAGAACCTTTGGTCAAGCTGGAGGTCGTCGGCCTCGATAAGGAGGGAAACCGCCTGCCTGAGTCAGGCAGCTACGAGTGGTCAGAAGCGGCATCGCCGGCGGGGCAACCCATGATTGAAGCGGCGGCCAAAACTCGCGGATGCCTGGACTACAAAGCGTTGCTCAGGACCCACTACGTGCACTTGGAATTCGATCGCGTTGATCTCTTTGAACTGCTTATCGACGCTCTTTTGCCTCATTACGAAAACCCGATTACTCGTGTTCCATTTAAGGAAGAGTGGCAAAACATCCGGTCCGCGGTGAGCGGCAGACTTGATACGAGAGTAAAAGGCCGCCTGGTAAAACAGCTCGAAGGTTTCAACGATGGACTTGCGAACGTGCTTGGCCCGCTTGAGGGCGAGGCCAATAAGCTGCTCACTTATTTCGACCGAGGCGTGAGCATAACACTTCGATTGGTTTCCAAGGCCTCTCTCAAGAGCGGGCCCAAAGAGCTTACTGCGCCACAAATTCATCTCAGTGTCGACTATGCCAAGACCGCTATCCCAGCACATCACCGGTTCCTGAATGAAGAGCGCCTTTCGGCAATTGCACTCGCAGTCTATTTCGCCTCGCTGCTCCTGTACCCAGCGAGCGCTCTCAGGGTCCTCGTGCTCGACGATGTTCTCATCGGGCTCGACATGTCCAACCGCCTGCCCGTGCTCGATATCCTTAGGGAGCGTTTCGCGGAATGGCAAATCATTCTGCTTACCCATGACAAAGTCTGGTATGAGCTGGTTTGGCTACAAACAGAAAATGGTAAGGACTGGTGTTACCTGAAGCTTTTCTGCCAGCTGGATCCGGAGGAGGGATTCGATCGGCCAACCTACCTTCGTCACGGAGAGGGTGCGGCAGATCTTCTCGTGCGAGCACGCGAACATCTGGCAAGCAACGACGAGCGAGCTGCGGCGCTCTATGCGCGATTGGCTTTGGAAGTAAAACTAAAGCGGTACTGCGACAAAAACGGCGTTCCCGTTGCGTACAATAGAGATCCGCGCAAGGTACAAGCTCAGGCATTTTGGGATGCAGTGCGTCCTCACGCCTTTGATAAATACAGAAATGACGCTGCTGTGCTGGCGTCATTGGAGTCGAGCTTCGCCAGTATTGAGGCTCTTCGGAAGGTAGTTCTGAATCCTTTGAGCCACAGCGGAGTAGCTACTGTGGTGAAAGCTGAAGTTAAGCAGGCAATCGATGTTGTTGATGGTCTTTCCTTCCCAAAGCTAGACGAGTAAGTGACGTAAAAGGGGGTAGTCTATGGACATCAGCAAAAAACCTTGGCCTATTTTGTCTGTTTGCGGGAATAAAAAGCGTATTGATACGAATCCCGACTTTCAGCGCCCCCCAGTCTGGAGCCGATCACAGAAGCAGCTGCTGATTGACACTATCTTGCGTGGGTATGACATTCCCAAGCTCTATTGGCAAAAGGTTGGTGCGAACCCAGATAGGTACGCTGTGGTGGACGGCCAACAACGGCTCCGAGCAATCTTCGAGTTCCAGCAGGGGGATTTCGCACTGGCAAAGGATTCAGACAAAATAGATGGAGTGGATCCTTCAAAGATGAAATACCCTGACCTGCCTGATGACCTGCGGCTGAAATTTGATACCTACAGTCTTGATGTCATTGTGTTGAAAGATACAGATGAAGAAGAGGTCCGGGAAATGTTTCTCAGGCTTCAGAATGGCACAACACTCAAGGCACAAGAACGCCGGAATGCTTTCCCCGGCAGGATGAGAGGTTTCGTGAAAGATCTTGCCAAACACCCATTCTTCGAGAAATGCGGTTTCTCAAATTCTCGATACACGTTCGATCTGATTGCTGCTCAGATGACTGCCATTGAACTCAATGGCGGACCATGCAACGTCAAAAATTCCAACCTCAACGCGATGTATGAGGAACAGACAGACTTCGATGCCGCTAGTGACAAAGCTAAAAAGATCAAAAGAGTGTTGGACTATCTTTTGAAGACATTTCCGGAAAAGACACCTGAACTAGAACGATTTAGTGTTATCTCACTCTATTCGATGATTTCCCATTGCCTGGAAATGTATGTCTTTCAGGATCGGCAGAAGGATTTGCGGAAATGGTTTCTCTCGTTCGAATCAAAGCGGGCTGCGGAGGAAGACCGCCCTGAAGATCAGCGTGACCCTGAGCTGCTTGCCTATAAGGAGCGGACCAGTCATAGCACCGACGCCGAGGATTCAATCGCCTGGCGGCAGGATTTCCTTCTTCGGAAGTTCTTTGAAGATGTGCCGGATATCCTTCAGAAAGACGATCAGCGGTTGTTTTCTTCCGAACAGCGTTTGGCAATTTTCAGAAGAGACCAGCAGATATGTCGGGTAAAAATAAAGTGTAAGGGTATCAAGTGTGAATGGGGTGCCTGGGAGGCTGATCACATCAAGTCCTGGGCGAAGGGAGGAAAGACAACCGTGGCTAACGGACAGGTAGCCTGCTTGCCTTGTAATGCCTCGAAAGGGGCCGGCTAACTCATCAGTAACAATTGATCCATGCCTGAGCAATTAAAACTCGAAACCACTTTTCCGCAAGGCAAATGAAATCGGGGACATCCTACTTTTCTGGGAGCGCCTGACGGTTGCTTGCGCTGATCTCCAGGCGTGGAGTAGGCTAAGCCCACTGGTTGTACCCCTTTTCGGAGGCTCGCCCATGTGGGTTGTCTTCCTCCTTTTGTTCCTGCTGTTGCCACTGCCTCTTTCCGTCCACGCGGAAGATCTCGGCGAGTTGAGCGCGAATCCGTTCAATCTTGATTCCACGGCCAATCCATTCGGGGCTGGCAGCCCCTTCAAGGCGGACGGCCTGAACAATCCCTTCAGCCCCTACGGCAGTCCGTTCAGCAATCAATCGGCGACGAATCCCTATGCGACTGATGCACCACGGCTCTACGATCAGCAGGGGCAGTACAGGGGCAAGCTGAGCGCGAACCCATATGATCCTGATTCGACCAGTAACCCCTACGGCCGCTACGGCTCTCCGTTCTCGCCTGACTCGATCAACAATCCCTTCGGCGCCGGGAATCCCTACAGCCCCAGCAGCCCTACGAATCCCTACGGCCGCGGTCTCCGAATTGAAGGACGCTGATCCAGCCGCTGAACCGCTCCATGTGATCTCATCACTGCTTGACACCTCGGTCCTACACCGCAGGTCACGGGTTTGTTGTCGTAGCCTTGCCCGGCAGTGACCGACCGGCTAGCACCTGCGAGGCGCATCGTTCGCGCCAGTAAGACTGTCACTCCCGCCGCTCGTTCCTCTCCGGCACGCCGGCAACGGCCTCTGCCTCACGTTTCCTCTGTGAAATGTGCATTGGCTCTCCTCTTCCTGTGAGAGAGCCAACTTCATTTCAACAAAGGAGGAAACAAGATGGCTACCAACAAACAACCCGCGAACACGCTGCGATGTGGCAACATCAAAGCGACGATCTGGGAGAACAACAGCGAGAAGGGTCCGTTCTTCTCAACGACCTTCTCCCGCCCGTTCAAGGATCACACCGGCACCTGGCGCAATGCATCATCCTTTGGTCTTCATGACCTAGACGCGTTGATGAATGTTGCGCTCGAGGCTAAGAAGTGGATCGCCGCTCATGTCTTGAAGCCCTGAGCTACTTCACTGGGAAGCCTCCGACCCTCCGGGGGCTTCCTTCAACACGATCGAAAAGACGCTACTTGATGGTACCTTAACCAGGGGAACGGCTAGGACACGGCGCCATCCTAGAACCAGCCGTCGCATGAACACCGAGAGGTGGCATTTTCTCAGCAGGCTACTGCTTTTTGTTGGTACTCTCTGGAATGCTCGCGAGGTCATAGCTCGTGCTGCGGCCACCTTCAGGATTTCGGACAAGTATGCCGTGCTCAACAAGAGCCAAGATGTCACGCAACGCGGTGTCATGGGAGCTTTTTGCGAGCTTCGCCCACTTGGATGTTGTGAGTTTCCCCTCGAAGCCGTCGAGGAGCCGGTTCAGCACAAGGCGCTGGCGGTCGTTTATTGAAACATCCGCGAATGTTTCCCAAAAGCGCGCTTTGGAGAGGACGGTCGCGAGCGTGGCTTGCGCGCCTTCAATGGCGCGGCCAAGGCACCCCAGGAACCACTCCATCCAGGGCGTGACGTCCATCGTTCCCTTTTGTGTCGACTCCAGGACATCGTAATAGGCGGTGCGCTCCAGTCGGATTTGCGCCGACATGCTGTAGAAGCGTTGCATACTTTTTTCTGAGCGCGCGAGCGCCATATCGGTAATAGCCCGAGCGATGCGGCCGTTGCCGTCGTCGAACGGATGAATCGTGACAAACCAGAGATGCGCAAGCCCAGCCTTCGAGACCCAATCAGTTTCCGTGCTTTCATCAAACCAATCTAGGAACACCTGCATCTCCCGGTTGAGCTTTTCGGCGGCCGGTGCTTCAAAGTGTACGCGCTCCCGGCCGGTGGGCCCTGAGACGACTTGCATAGGACCGCTGCTATCATCGCGCCAGGCGCCAACCCTGATTCGCCTCATCCCGCTCCGACTCGTCGGAAACAAGGACGCATGCCATCCGAACAGCCGTTCCGCAGTGAGCGATTGCTCGTAGTGGCCCGTGGCGTCTAGCATCATTTCAACGACTCCCTCCACATTCCGGTCAACGGGCCTCAGGCCACCAATGTCCATGCCGAGACGGCGTGCAATTGATGAACGGACCTGTTCTGCGTCTAGTTGTTCCCCCTCGATTTCGCTGCTCTTGAGCACATCCTCCGTTAAGGTTTTGAGGACCGCTTCCTGACGCAGCTTGAAGCCGAGCGCTTCCATTCGTCCTAGTAAACGGCCTTGTTCGTGGCGAACAACGGACAGGTGTTGGCTGAGACGGTCTCGATCCCAGTGAAACCTTGGCCAGTCTTGATGGTTGTGTATGTAAGGACTCATTCTACGCACCTATTGCGTATATTGTGAACATCATTCAACGCACAGTCAATATATTATACGCATATCATGCGTTGAATAATGAGGCTAATCGACGCATCACAAAGATTGTGCTCATTCCAGACTGTCTGAACCGAGGGGTTCACCCCAACCAGGTGTGCTAAATTTGTGCGCAAACTCTTCACAAACGACCGAATTCAGTAGAAGCCATAGAATCAGTAGAAACCCAGCAAGCCATTGATTTTCAATGATAAACAGGGAAACCTTCGCAACATCGAGCGGTTCGAATCATTGCTCTGTTGCCACTCTTAATCAGCGGGCCGTAGGTTCAACCCCTACACGGCCCACCAAACCTCGCTTGCGCGTGCCGGCGGCTATTCGGGCGCAGCCCCTCTTTAT
>Ga0315290_10004082_pt1 | contig 10484 bp, 7 predicted proteins | sample YL17G12_0_MG_FD_203627 | JGI IMG/M metagenome (GOLD analysis project Ga0315290, IMG submission 203627) | Sediment microbial communities from Yellowstone Lake, YNP, Wyoming, USA - YL17G12_0 | ecosystem: Environmental > Aquatic > Freshwater > Lake > Sediment | place: USA: Wyoming | collected...
ATCCCATTTGTTCAGGTCCTTACTCCAATAAACCCACATGGCATCTGTATATTCCAGTCCATCCTTAATGCCGGCATGATTGGTAAAAAGGAACCATGTTTTGTTTTTCTTTTCATAGTACAATGAAGAGTTTTCAATCTGTTCCTCCGGCGGAACAATCGGCTGCGGATCAATCGCCCACGGGCCGTTGAGGTCTTTGGTGCGGGCAATGCCAAGTGTGCGTTTTCCCGAAATCCCGCAACTGAAATACATCAAGTATGTTTCGCCCTGCTTGACGATGTGACCCGGGCTGGCGCATGACGCATAATAGGTTTCCGGCTTGGTCCGGAAAGGGATCACGTCCGGCTGCTTGGTCCATGGTCCGGCCAATGACTTACTCCACGCCTTCATGGTCAGATACGGGCCCGCGGGGATAAGTTCCGGTGCCGGCGTGATATTCGGCGTCCCAAGATAGAACATGTGCCATTCCTTCCCGTCGGAAATCACCCATGGCGAACAGGCGCAGCCCGAGTCGAGTTCACCCGGCTTGCCAAAGTCAAGGATCGGCCCCTTCTTTTCCCATGTTTTGAGATCCTTGCTGGTAGCCAGACACGCCAGCCAGCCCTTGGGTCCGGCACCGTCATAGAAAAGATGATAGATACCTTTTTCCTCAAAAATCAGCGCTTCGCGCGCGCCCAGGTAGTCGCATTGGCCGGGGCCGTCGCCATGTTTGAGCACCACGCCCTGATCTTTCGCATCCATGCGCAAAGTCGCCGGAGGCCGGCCGTCGGGATAGGTCGTTTGAGCGAGGGAAACGGCCGCGCAGGTGAATAACATAATGGCCGCGATCGTCGCAATGTTTAGATTTTTAGCTGATTTAAAAGTATCTTCAATATCTTTTCTCAAACGATCCCAGTTGGGGCTATTTCCACTAAGAAAAGAAGGAGTAGGTTTGCGACAATACACATAGTTATTGCCAAGTAATTCGCCTATTTTATATAAATCGTTCCATCCTGATACTGACACGGTTCTCAAATTGGGCAGGGCTTTTGAAACATATTCAATTCTGTCATCCAACGCTTCACAACAGCCATAATAACTCAAACCGAACATATTTGCAACTTCAGCGATATATGGAAGATACACCTCATCAAACATCTGGGGAGAAATGCTTGTGGTCTCCTGCGATTCAGGCCAAACCCACAGATCCTTAAATTCCACCTCTTCCTTTGAGCCAGGTAGTGGCAAATCTGAAACATATCCATAACTGGAAGGACCGGCAAGCTGATTATCCGTATTCAATGCCAAGAGCCCTTCTTTTTTCAACCATTGATAGAAACGGATCTTGTCATTACGAAGATAACTTAGAATTTTATGCAAATCATCCTCATATTCAATGGGCCACAACATCATGTTTTCAAACCCTATAAGCTTAAATAAGTCCATGGTTATTCCTATAAAATTGTTTCCGGCAAAGGGAGTAAAACCTGTGCCAGAGAAAAAGTTGTCGTAATTACCTAATACTACAGGCAAGATGTCACCAAAAATATCCTCAAGTTTTGCTTTCAAAACCAAAGTCTCTTCCCTGTCAACGGTATATGTCCGGGGTTTCAATTTTTTGATGTCATCAACATTTTTTATGGGAAAATTTGAAATATAGTCCATTGAATTTTCAGCATGATGTTCTATGATTTTAACACCATGATCTGACATACTCACCTTCCACGCTATTCTAAACCACGGTTCAATCACCAAATCATCATTTACTGTTTCGTGCTGTTTTATCGAATACAGCATTGTTCGTTCAACATTCCTAAGCAACTCGTCTTCACAAAACAGTTCTTCCTCCTTAATAAAACCAGCTACAGAGAATGTCTCAAAAAGGATCACCGGACGCTTTGGTTGTAAATCGTGAACGGACTTCCACGCACTCTTTTTTTCTTGCATATCATTGCTTAAAGCGATTTCCATCCAGCGTTTTGCCATATCGCGCAGTCTGGTTCGGTCTTCAGCTTTAATTGTCTTTGAAAGATTCTTTTTTTGGTCTTCATGAATATTGCTGTATTTTTGAAAATTAGCCATTTTAAATAAATTAGATTTAGCCATTTTAAATACCTTCGTTTTTTTGTTTCATTTTATAGTTTCCGTGAGCGTAGATTGAAATCGATAGATGCCGGAACCCCTTTGTTTGGCGGGTTGGTCAGCAAATCACGTAATGGAGTACTTTCAGATTATTTACATAGTCTGGTTCAAATCTATTTTTCATACCAATCTATTGGGTGTTATTTTGAAATAGAGTATTTGTTTTATTTTTTAACTGCATCAATAAATGCCTCAATATTTTCCCATGGTATCGCCGGGTCCAATATATGGGCCGGTGCCACCAGAAAACCGCCATTTTTCCCGAATAGCTCACTCGTTTCCTGAACTTTTACAATCACTTCTTCGGGTGTTCCATTAAACATCACTGACTGTATGCCAACACCTCCCCAGAATGAGAGTCTGTTTTTGTATTTCTTATGTATCTCATTAAGGTCATTACACTCAGGCTGAATCGGGTTTAAAACTTCTACACCGGCTTCAATAAAGTCATCAATGACTTCTTCAACTTTTCCACAACAGTGCATAAAAATCAGAATGTCAGGATTTACCTCTTTTGCCGCATTGATTATTCTCCGTATTCTTGATTTGAAAAAAGTATCGTACGCTTCGTGTGACATCATCAGGCCCTGCTGGCTTACAATATCATCACCTAAACGAAGGATATCAACCCCGGCTTTGGCCAATAAACGTGCTTGTTTGATCCTGATCTGGGTGATATTTTCACAGATCGCATGGGCAAGTTCTTCATTCATGCAGAGATCAATGAAAAAGGATTGCATTCCCCGCATCAACCATGCCGTTTCGAAAATTGTTTGATACAATTCCCCACATACGGCATAGCCTCTATTCTGAAAATCCCTGGTTTTAATTACTGCTTCATCGTAACGATAATCTTCCCCCAGGTCGGGCCAGGGATAATTATTGATCTCCTCAGTATTGGTTATCAACGCTAAAGGTTGGTACTTAAAATCAGGAATTTCGTACAATGTAGGCACTGAACCAATTCCCCATTCATCAAAGCTAACGTTATCTTCAAAAGAGACATCGTTGAAAAATCGGGTGAAATCAGTCTTGAGTCTTGCAGGTGTAGCAAGCACACTCCTTGTATCAAAATTAAAATATTCCTCCGGAGGTAGTTCCGATCCCGTTTTTTCGCGATATGTTTTCATCAGCTTTGGAGTAAATGCACCCCAGCTAATCTCAAAAGGAGTTTTATCAGGCCTGCCTGTTCTTCTTAATGCGGTCAATACTCTTTCCCTGGAATTCATAGTTTTTTTTTATTATTATTTCCATGTTTTATATTCATCAATATCGGAATTGATAATTTAATGTACCAGACTATTGCCATATCCGATTATTACTGTAGAAATTATTAAAACAAACATCCCGAAATAGACCAGCCGTAGTGTTCTCATCTTCACTCCAAACCATTCTTTGGCTAGTATTCCGCATACATTGCTAAAAAAGATAACTGCCGCCATATGGATACTCCAGCTGGTAAAGTCGTACTTACCCATAAATGTGGTACCCATTCCGTAAAAGAAAAATCCTGTGTACCACATAATTCCTGCACAAATGCTGTACAAGTAGTTAAATGTCTGACTTTTAGTAAAAGCCTGAAAAAAATCTGTGTACGATTTATTTTTAATACTGAGAATAAAGCAGAAAATAAAATTAGCAACAAAACCGCCTCCCATTATTAAAATAAATACAGGTGAATTCTTGAATATTATTTTGGTTCCATGACTTACAGCTATATCTGCAACAGGTGCTCCAGCCTGCAGACCATAAGCAAAGCATGCACTTAATATGCCTGAGAAAATGGCAATTAGAATTCCCTTTGTTAGCGCAAATTCTTTAATTATTTTTCTCTTTTCTTTAGCTCCCAAATCTTTTTCTTTAATAGATCCGGCGTACCCAACAACAGCTATACCGGCAATACATAACATAACCCCGGATAATATTACCCAACCGGATAATGTGGTAAAAAGAACTGTGATATTTCCTGTATATATTGGAGGGATAATTGTGCCAAAGGATGTGCAAAAACCAAGAGCAATTGACATACCTAATGACATACCGAGATAGCGCATAGTAAGTCCGAAAGTCAAACTTCCCATCCCCCATAACAGGCCAAAAAGAGCAGGATAAAATAGTTGGTCACAACTACTTTCATAAAACAGATTACTTAGATTGGGGACAAAAAACATTGCCACTAAAAAGGGGCTAAAAATCCATGCAAAGAATCCTTGCAATAACCAATAGGACTCCCATTTCCAATTTTTTACCCTTGTTAAGGGGTAATAAAAGCTTCCATGAAAAATACCACCGATACTGTGCAGCAAAACGCCTATTACAGGATTCATATTAATATAGATATTAAAAAAGTTTCGACATGTTAATTTCCCCTGCATCTTTACCATCCTGGATTGCCAGAATTGACTCGTCAATTTCTTCAATTAAACTTCCGGCAGTTTTGTATAATGCAATAATATTTTCAATTGGAGTTCCTACCTGAATGGCATGAGAAGGTCCCAGGAAAAGTCCTCCCTCATGGAAAAGTCTTTTCCTGCGTTCTACTTCTTTAACCACATCGTCAACACTTCCGAACGCCGGCGTACTTTGTACACATACACTTCCGCAAAAGGTTATTCCATCTCCAAAGTCATTTTTTAAAACAGCAATATCCATTTCTGGAACAGTTGGTTGTACTACATCGTAAACATCCAGGCCAAGTTCAATCAGACGCGGAAGAAATGCCCTTACGCATCCGCACATGTGCATCATGGCTTTGGCTCCATAGCTGTGTACCATATCGAAATACATTTTAAACTTTGGGGCAAAATGCTTATCAAATATCTCAAAATCAATTACCTGCGCATTCTGGGTCCCCAAATCCTCACCAATATGTGTAAAATCAATCAATCCGTCAGCTTCCTGTAATACACGTTCATGCATATCGTAGTAGAACTTAAAACGTGCTTCCATTATCTCCAGGTAAACCGGGTCATCGGTAATTAAATCTATCAAAACTTGTTCAGTTCCCCGGGCACGGGCAATACTGTTGATAAAATCCATATCGCCGGCAGTGCCGAAACAAATAGCAAAATTTTGATCTGTCAAATTAAGACATTGCTGCTTAATGGTGGAATAATCAAACCAATCAGCCGTAGGGAAGTGAGACCTGTCAAGATCTTCAAGTGAAAAAATGTTTGCAAAAAGGAGAAAACTTGGTTCTAAATATTTCCCTCCTTCGAACTCTGCATATTAATAACGCTCACCCCAGTAACCTTCGATACTGCCATCTTCAAATTTTCGCAATTCCGGCCCGATATAAATGGGATCAACATACCGAAAATCATCTCCAACAACTCTTAAAAGTTGCTCCATGTTTTTCAATCCATAGTGATCCATAATCATCTGATTGATCTCAGGTGTTCCTTCATGTTTAACAGGTATCCGGTCGTAGCCTGTGCTGTTAAACGCTCCTAAAACTCTTTCTCTTGAATTCATGAACTATTTGTTTAATTAGCGTATAATTTATATTTGCCAATGATTTTATTACTTTTCTGGAATATTAAGTGGCAAATGTAGCCAGGCAAGGCCAATGTCGCGGTTCATATGGCTCTTGACTCCGGCCGGGAAGGGGTCTGCATCCGAGCCATCATAGAAAATCGCAAGCCGGTTACCCATTTGCACTACCGATGGCAGGCCAATGATGTGTTTCGACCATTTGCAATTTTCAGAATCCAGCACTACGGCTTTATTTGCCGGATTCCATTTCGTCAGATTTTTGCTCCAGTAAACCCAAATGGCATCTGTATATTCCAGTCCATCCTTAATGCCGATATGATTGCTAAACAGGAACCATGTTTTGTTTTTCTTTTCAAAGTACAACGATGAGTTTTCAATCTGTTCTTCAGGCGGTACTATTGGTGATGAATCGATTTTCCAAAGTCCATCAAGGTCTTTGGCACGCGCAATGCAAATAGTCCTTTTTATGGTATAATCCGCTGCGGAGAAGAACATCAGGTATTCGTCCTTGTTTTTTACAATAAAGCCGGGCGATGATGTAGAACTATAAAATGTGTTTTCTTTAGGCTTAAATGGAACAATATCAAGTCTCTTTATCCAGGGGCCAAAAGGAGAATTTGATTCAGCTTTCATATTCAAATATGGAAATGAAGGAATCAAATCGGGTGCCGGTGTTACATTTGGAGTGCCTAAATAGAACATGTGCCATTTTTTCCCATCATAGTAAGTGGTTCCATAGCTGGCACTTTTCGAATCCGGCTCATTTGGCGCACCTAATTGAAGTACAGGGCCTTTCTTTTCCCAATAAATAAGGTCTTTGCTGGTTGCCAATGAAGTAAGCCAGCCTTTGGGACCGGCAGCATCATAATGCATGCAAAAAGTTGAATCATCGGCTTTGAACACCCATACATCGCGGGCACCAAGGTAATCACAACTGTCGGGGCCGTTTCCATAATGAAGAACTATACCTGCATCTATTGCCGCCATTCTTTTTGTAGCTAAAGGTCTGCCGTCGCTGTATGGCTGCGACATAGCTGACTGGATGAAAAAGAAAATAAGCGGGATTAAGAAATTAATTCTTGATTTCATATTACGTAACTATTGAATTGTAACTGCCGGACTCATTATTATTCAACTAACTGAATTTTCACCGGCCCAAATAATCCCGAAGGCTGCAACGGGCTATCTGCATTGTACGGATTGATAGGGCACCAGGTTAATCGCTGTGCAGCCGGAAGTTTCAGGTCGCCAATCAGTCGGTTCATCCAGTTGTTGACGATTTCAATTTTCAGGTCGTTATCTCCTTCCTTTACAAGGGATGTAATATCGAGGGTGTAAGGCGCTGTCCATAATCCGCCGGCATACGTATTGTTTACTGTAACTTTAGCCATGGCCGTAAAAGCACCTAAATTGATGATCACCTTTTTGCCTTCAGGTACTTTGGCCATCTTAAATTTGCAGTTGTAAAAGGCTGTTCCTGCATAATATTTAATCTGGTCATCTTTCGATGTGGTCCAATCCTGGAGTGCTTCAAACACGACCGGTTCAGCCGGCCCTCTTTGTGAAGCGTTAAATGTGACTATCCACGGGCCTTTCAGATCGGTTATGAGGGTTGGCTCGGAATAATTGGCTTTAACGCCTGTTTCCGAAGCTTTGCCAGCTGATTTCCGGAAAACCACAAACACACTTTCGTAGGCTTCCAGTTTCAAAGGGACGGTAGTTGTATTTTTAGTCTGGTCATAGGCGGCAAGGGTACGAATGTATCCTTTCGTGGCTTCCCAGAGTTCGGGCTGCTTTTCTTTAATCCTGAATTCAGGAGTTATTATTTGGGTTTCAGGAGTTTGATTCGATATAAAATAGATTTCGCCGTCTTTAATAGCGCGGTGGCCGTAATGGATGCTTTTATCTTCAGGTAGTTTACAGTCGGGCACACAGCCGATCAAAGCAAACGCCTCAGTCATATTCATGCCGTTTATTATCATTCCCTTTCCGAACTTACGTGATTTTAAGGTTATGCCATCCACATTTCCCCAGAGTTCTTTGGTCATTTCCTGAATCTGCTGGTCAGCCTTGGGTTGATTCTGTAAACTGGGCGAACGTTTAGGCGCAGGTCCCAGAACTACGGCACCGTCATTCACAAGTTGCTTAATCTTAACCAGTAATTCCGGACGCATGGTTTCCAATTTAGGCAAAACTAAAATCCTGTATTGTGTTCCGTGTGGCAAAGTTATCAGCCCGTTTTTCACGGTCATATACTTTTCAATCACTTCGGCATTCATGTAATCAAACTGGTAACCGATAGGCAGTGCCGGGTCAGCGATTCCTGTCATTTTCGGAGCATCTTCACCAATAAAATAGGCCACATCGGCTACATTCAATCCCTGCTGAAGCATATAATTGGTACGTTTCAGGTATTGGGTATAACCATCCATCTGCGAGAACCAGGTGTTTTTACGGTTAAACTCGTTGCCAAACCAGGCATTCATTCCGGGATTTTTATCCTCGTACGGCTGAGTGATGTAAACATGCAACAACGTGTTATTGATCCCTTCGGCAAAGAAACGGTCGCCACGTTGTTTGATGGTACCCGGATGCCGGCTGAAAGCCGCACCTGCGCAAGTGTTTGATTCGGCTGATATTTTTGTTTTCCCGTAGATGTGACCACATGAAGTCGCTGCCCGGTTTTCGATGTCTCCAAGTTCGCCTTCACTCCAGAATTCGCCGCCAATTTCGTCCGACTGTCCGCCATACATCAGGAATTCGCCCGGGAAGCCCCAGTGGCCGTAACATTCGAGCCATGTTCTCAGTCCGTGTTTGTGACTGATATCTCTCAGTCCGGCAACATAATCATACGCCACTTTGTCGGCAACCATGCGCCGCACGTCCCATAGAAAGCGGTCACTCGACTGCTGGCTGTTTACAACCATTCCCTGGTATACCGGAAGGTAAGGAATCGGATCGTATCCGTACTTTTGTTTGAATTCTTCCAGAAAACCGTCGGTAAAATTCTGGCCTCCTGTTTCGTAGCTATCCTGAACCACAACTTTAAAACACTTGCGATCGGCTTCAGGGATATGTTTCAGAATTTCACCCATGTGGCCGTCGAAATGATTCTCAGTATGTTTTTTACTCATTTTATCCACTTCATAACCGGTGGCTTCGGGTGATGCAGGGCTATTGGTTGTACCGGTTGGAGTCATCCCTGTGCGAAGAATTACCCAATCACCCGCGGGAACATCCCAGTTCAGCGTGCCATCAGCTGTGAGGTATTGTGAAATATCGATCACTTTTGAACCATCGATCACAGTTGCCTTGTTATCCACTACAGATTGAGGTGCCCATTGATATTCCTGCCAGTAAGGTAGCGGAGTCTGGAACATTTTGGCCAGTGTCTTTTCGGCATAACGTTCAACACGTGGTGCAGCAGCAAGTGTAACTTCAGCCAAACCGCTGTTGGGATTTGCATTTTTAATTATCAACCTGAAACTGGTAGCCGTACTTGCAGGAAATGACACCACTACCGGAGCATAAGGTTCAAACCCTACATTGAGCGCCGGATTGAAACGGTTGATCTCAAATTCGGAAAGCGTAACGTATTGTCCATTGGCTGATTTAGCCTGAAGCTGTGCCTTTGCCAGCATCGGACTTTCAGTTGTGCGAATGGACAGGCTGCGGGCGGTAAAGGGATTTTTTACGTCAAAGCTGATTATAAATTCTGTTCCTGCCGGGAAATTGATTCCTGATTTTTTATCCCCGTCGCAGATTTTTATCAGTCCCTGAACATTTGGAGTAGAAGTAATTCTACCGTTCTGGCTGTTTAACACGAGTTGGTCATCCATTGGGGCCGGATAAGCAATCAGTTTTACATCCTGGAAGATGTCGATCGGTTTTTTAAGTTTTTGAGAAAACTTTTGTGGGCCTGATACGCGCGTTTCCGAAGCGATAAGGTAACGCATAGCTTCTTCTGAATTGATCCATGGACCGCCCGACTGGCTCCAGCCAGGTGAGTTGAAGATTCCGATTTCGATATTTAGTTTAGTCGCTGTTTTTAGCGCAGCATGAATGATCTTCCACCATTCTTCGCTAAGCATTTTTACTTTTCCGTAAGGAACATCACTTAATCCGATATTGCCGATAAATGCCCGGTTGATTCCGGCTTCTTTCATCGAATAAAGATCTTTTACAACTCCCTCTTCGGAGACATTATCCGAAATCCAGTACCAGTAAACACTGGTTTGCATGGTGTCGGGAGGAGTGATGAAGCCGCTCTCCAATGCTTCGGGAGAAACTTTGGTATTATCTGTTGCACAGGATGAAATAATCAAGAAGCTTAATACGATAAAAATTGTATTTTTTATTGCCATAGCGTTAAAGTTTTTCATACTTATTTTGTTGTTAAAAATTTCAAAACCACCATAACACCGGCGCAAAAAGACCCGGGTTAGCATATATTTAGTTTACATTCGACACATTAATCAATCGGAAATGTACTATTCCGCGATTATTAAATGCCAAGATACGGAATTTCAAGTTCATTTCAATCATAAACCCTTAAAAAATCCAGCGAAATTTTACTGTTTTTCCCCTTGATAATAATGGCATTCTTCTTTTGGGTAAGCCCTCGCATTGAGTAAACGATAGTACTTTTCTCAGGAGTTTCAGAATGAAGATCAATTTCATCCACGGTTTCACCATTAATAATGATTTGGGCCAATCCCAAATCTGGCATTTTTGGGCAATACAGATCAAAACCATCTCCTGTGAAGCTCCACTTGGCCAGGGCATCATCAATTTTTGAAACAGCACCAATTCCATATGTGAATAAAGAATTATTTTCAATCATTTCCCAATCTTTCATATCTGAGCCT
>Ga0315290_10004086_pt1 | contig 10478 bp, 7 predicted proteins | sample YL17G12_0_MG_FD_203627 | JGI IMG/M metagenome (GOLD analysis project Ga0315290, IMG submission 203627) | Sediment microbial communities from Yellowstone Lake, YNP, Wyoming, USA - YL17G12_0 | ecosystem: Environmental > Aquatic > Freshwater > Lake > Sediment | place: USA: Wyoming | collected...
TGAATATGGGCTGATTGATGAAGCCAATGCGATAATCGAATCGGTATATGAAAGGTACCTCCGTTCAGGATTGGTTTGGGCTCATGTTGAATGCGGATCACATTATTACCGCGCCATGTCAAGTTGGGCTGTGATGCTTTCTGCCAGCGGGTTTAAACTGGATGTGCCCGATAATTCAGTTTCGTTTATTCCCGAAAACATCACAAAAATAATTGAAGCTCCCTGGTTTGCCCCTTCAGGATATGGCACCGTTAGCATCAATCCAAAATCAACGAGCATTTTATGTGCAGAAGGTACAATGCAATTTTCTACATTAAAGATAAAATCAGATACTTTAAAGAAAACAATCTCGGTAAATGGGGAAAAGATAGAAGCTGAATTTATTTCTCAAAAAGGAATTACCGAAGTAAAAATGAAAAACATTTTTGTACTTAAAAAGAACGACAGACTTTTGATCGAATAATTATTCCGAATGAATAGCTACTTAAATTAAAATAACAATTAATGCAATTAATTATGAAACATTTAAAAAAATTATCAGCAATAATAATATTATTATTAGCGCTTGCCAGTTGCACCACCCCTGGAAAGCGGGCTGATTTATGTATAAAACCTCCGATGGGTTATAATAGTTATGATAGTTACGGAAACGCTCTAAATCAGGAAATTGCAGCTAAACTAATGGATGTGATGGCTGATAAGTATTTACAATTCGGGTACGAATATTTTGTAATTGATCTTGGTTGGTACTCGGAAAAGCAACTTTTTAATATCGATGAAAATGGCCTTCCGGAACCATCCAGATTATATTTCTCAAACGGTATTAATATACTGGCTGACTATGCGCATAAAAAAGGGTTAAAATTTGGATTGCATCTCATGCGTGGTGCTTTAAAACAAGCAGTGGGGCAGAATTGTATTGTTAAAGGGACTACTATTCCTGTAAAAGATATTATTGATACTCTTTCGGTATGTACCTGGGCTGATTTCATGATTGGTGTTGATATGAGCAAACCTGGTTCAACTGAATATTATAACAGCCTCATAAATAAAATGGCATCATGGAATATTGATTTCATCAAGTATGATGATCTGACAGGTATGCCCAAAGAGCTCAATGCAATCGCAAAGGCCATAGAAAAATGCGGAAGACCTATCGTTCTTAGCCTTTCACCAGGTGAAGATACAAAGTTGGAGTTCCTTCCTTACTACAGAAAAGCCAATATTTTAAGGACTACTTCAGACATTTGGGATAATCAGGAAAGCCTTGACCGTGGTTTTGCCTCTATGAAAATATACCAGGGTAGAGGCACTCCAGGTTTCTGGCCCGATTTGGATATGATAGCCCTGGGGCCTTTGCTGGTTAATTCGAAAGAAAAGCGTCAAAGCAAATTTAACACCGATCAGGCATATACATTCATTACGCAACGAGCAATTTCTGCTTCTCCGCTGTTTATTGGCGGTGATATGTTGACTATGGATGATTTCAGTTATAAGCTACTCACCAATAAAGAAATGATTGCCTGTAACCAGAATAGTGTTACGGGAATTCTGACTTTTGATAAAGACAGTACGGAGATTTATGTTGCTTCAAATAAAGAGGATCCTGCAACAGGCTGGTTAGCTGTTTTTAACCGGAAACATCAGGCTGTCACTATTACGGTCAGGAAATCTGATTTCGGATTCAATTTTAACCGCAATATGTTGGATGTATTGATGAAGAATTATCATTTACATGATATATGGAATCAAAAAGATTATTCTCTGGCTGATTCCCTTCAGCTTATTATTCCAGGGAATGGGGTAGTGTTTGCCAGGTACAATGAGTTGTAGATTATTACTTAGCAAATATTTCGAGAATATTTACCCGATCTGCTATTATTTCGTATTATAAGTTCACTTATATAACTTTATACTTGCTTACTGATGTTCATATAATTTCAAAGGACTATAATTGATTTTTTGTGGACACTAATTATAATTTAAATCGAATTAAAACCGGTCAAAATGAAAATAGATCCTTGCAAACCAATCCTTGTATTCATCTTGTTATTGGTTGCTTTTTTAAACAACCCGTCCGACTTACAGGCACAGGTAAGCATTACAGAACAGGAATGGGTGATCCCAACATATAAGGTGGGTCTGCCCGATAAAAACCCGATGTTCTTTAAGGGCGAAATTTACCAGGGCGCTTCAAAATACATTTATCCTTATCGGCTTAACGATGTAATTGCCAATGAGAAAGAAGACCACGCATGGAAGGCACTGATACTCGAAAACGAATATATTAAACTATGCGTTACGCCTGAGATTGGAGGTAAACTATACTATGGCACCGATAAGACCAATGGTTACAATTTCATTTACAAAAACAATGTAGTTAAACCTTCCAATATCGGTATGACAGGAGCGTGGGTTTCTGGAGGAATTGAATGGTGTGTCGTTCATCACCACAGGGCATCCACTTTCCTTCCGGTAGATTATGACCTGGCAGAAAATAAAGATGGGAGCAAGACGATATGGATCGGGGAGACAGAACCGCGTCATCGGATGAGATGGACAATCGGGATTACGGCTTATCCCGGTAAATCCTATTTCTCGGCCGAGGTCAAGATCCATAACCCGACACCATTTACAAATTCTTTCTTATACTGGGCAAACGTTGCAGCGCATACCAATAAGGATTATCAGGTAATTTTCCCGCCAAGCGTCGGAGTGGCTACCTATCATGCAAAAAACAGTTTCACAAACTGGCCTATGTCCACCGAAATATATAATGGAGAGGATTTCACACAAGGAGTTGACCTGAGCTGGTGGATAAACTCTGTTAACCAGAATTCATACTTTGCGTATGACCTTAAAGAGGATTTTATGGGAGGTTACGATCATGGAAAAGAGACCGGAACAGTGCATATAGGCGATCACAATATCGTGAAGGGCGCTAAATTATGGGAATGGGGATCAGGCGCACAAGGCCAGGCAACAGAAGGCAGATTGACTGATGGCGCCGGACCGTATGTTGAAATAATGGTAGGGGCTTTTTCCGACAACCAGCCCGATTACAGTTTTATAAAACCTTATGAGGTGAAAACCTTTAAGCAATACTGGTATCCGGTAAAGGATATCCAGGGTTTTAAATATGCCAACCTCAATGGCGCTGTGAATCTCGAAAAAAGGGACGGCAATAAAGCTTTTCTGGGATATTATTCAACACAAAAGATAAATAAGGCGAAGATTATTTTGAAAAGAAAAGGAGCAGTTGTATTTGAGAAAATTATGGAAATTTCGCCCAAAACTGCTTTTACCGTAACAATTAAAATTGATGGGACATTTGACATCACCGATCTTTCAACAGAACTGATCAATATTGATAACAATGAAGTATTGGTATCATACCAGCCTGTTGAGAAGAAAAGTGTCGGCAAACTTCCAGAGGAAGTTAAAAGACCTGTCCTGCCAAAAGATATGCTGACCATCGAAGAACTATACTTGGCAGGAAGCCGCATCCAACAGTTTTACAATCCTACCCTCAACGCAATGGACTACTACAATGAGGCGTTGAAACGTGATCCTTTCGATATACGGACAAATGTGGCTGTGGGGAATGTTCATCTCCGAAATGGCGAATACAGCATTGCCAGAAACTATTTCAGTAAGGCAATAAAAAGACTCACCAAAGATTACACAAGGCCATCGAACTGTGAAGCACTCTACCTACAGGGTTTGACCCTAAAAGCACTTGAACTCTACGATGAAGCTATTGACACACTTTACCGTGCCACATGGGATTATGCTTACCACTCAGCCGCCTATCTGGAACTTGCCAGGATATCCTGTATAAAAGGTGATTTTCAAAAAGCCCTCGGTCAGGTCAACGAATCGTTATCGACCAACGCCAATAACAACAGTGCCATCAATCTTAAAGCATCAATCCTCAGAAAGTTGGGTGATTTGGAAGGGGCAGGGGCAACACTGGAAAATTCTAGTAAGAACGATCCGCTCGATTTCCGGGCAGCCAACGAGAATTATCTTTTGGCAATTAAAACTGGCAATCTACAGAATAGTGAAAAAATTCTGGCCGAACTGAATAAAAAAATGAGCGGTTTTGATCAGAATTATCTTGAACTCGCGATTGGCTATCTCAATGACGGACTCTTTAACGAAGCCGAAGATATCCTTCGCCGTTTCAAAGGGAAAAATCAGATGGTCAGTTATTACCTTGGATATATCATGGATAAAAATGGCAATAAAACCGAAGCTGAAAAGTTATTCAAGGCAGCATCAGGGCAATCTGTGGATTATGGTTTTCCTTTTAGGTTGGAGGATGTCAATGTTTTGAACCTCGCTTCAAAATATCATCCCAATGATGCAAAGCCATATTATTATCTTGGAAACTTATTGTATGATAAGCAGCCACAGGAAGCCATCATCAACTGGGAAAAGGCCGTAAAATTTGATCCTTCATTGGGCATTGCCTGGAGAAACCTTGGATGGGGATATTACCAATTCTCACACGATCTCACAAAAGCAATCGACGCCTACGAAAGAGCTTTTACTGTTAATAAGGACGAAGCTGTTTATTATGCTGAATTGGACCCACTATACGAAAAGAGCAATGCCCCGATAGAAAAAAGGGCAAAACTTTTTGAGGGGAGAAATGAAATTGTTAAGCAGCGCGACGATTCTTTTGTGCGTGAGATAATTGTTCTGAACCTTTCAGGAGAATGTGAAAAAGCTTGTGAATATCTAAGCAAGAGTACTTTCCATTTTCGGGAAGGAAGTTCTAGAGTGAGGGATATTACAGTTGATGCACACATTCTATCAGGTAAAAAATATCTTGCAGAAAAGAAGTACCAACAGGCGCTCGGGCAATTTCTTTCAACCATTGAAACGCCCGAAAATGCCCGTCCCGGAAGAAAGTTGGGTGATCCGAGAAGTCCGCAGATCAATTATTTTATTGGGCTGGCGTATGAAGCCCTGGGGAAAAAAGCAAAAGCAAAATCCTATTTTACCTTATCAACGGACCAACCTGTTAAAGAATCGAATTATATCCGTTACTATCAGGGTTTGAGCTACCTTAAATTAGGCAATAAGACAAAAGCTTCAGAAAATTTTAATTCTCTGATTGAAGAAGGCAATAAACGAATAAGTCAGGGTTCAGAGATAGATTTTTTTGCAAAATTTGGTGAACGCGAAGCAGAAAATGTTCGGCTGTCAAATGCGTATTTACTGAAAGGGCTCGGCTACAATGGGCTTGGCAATACCAATGAGGCAATAGGCAACCTGAAGAAAGCAGTGGAGTTATCGGCGAGCAACCTTTATGCAGGGGTTGAATTGAGTGACTGATAATTATAAAGATAATTATGTTATTGGTATTGATTTGGAGCCACTTTTATCCGGTCGGCACTTTCGAATCTATATGTTGTATTTATTTTCGAAATTCATGTTCCCACTCATTTGAAAAAGGGATTTGATAGGGTTATGGAGCAGGTTGGTTAACTGATCGAGAGATTATGTGATCTTGCATACCAGAAATCGTTGCCAGCAGTGATCGCGAAACAAAACCTATAACATCAGATGCACTTTATCAAAATGGCAGTATGGAAAATTCAATCAATCTAAAAACAATAAGCATCTTATGCAGGCATATTTGATCTGCTGACTTGCTAACTTGAATAAAATAGTTTTGTTAGTTACTCTTTATTTTATACTTTTGTGCCACTAATTTTAAAATAGTAACACGATATTTAATATCGAATCGGTAAGGCAATGCTGGAACTGGATCAGGAATTACAGGATAAATTGAATAACCTTGAACTTTGGTTTAAGCAAAAGCAAGGTTCTATTGTAGCGTTCTCAGGTGGGATCGACTCTACACTTGTACTTTTTTTAGCCCGTAAATTTCAGGGAAAAGATTGTGCTATCGGGGTAATTTCCAACTCCGAAAGTTTAAAGCAAAAAGATTTCAGTCTGGCCAAGGATTTTTGCCAGCAATTCGACATCAAGCTGGAAGTAATTAAAACAAATGAACTGGAAGACGAACGGTATAACGAAAATCCGATAAACCGTTGTTTTTTCTGTAAGGAACATCTGTTTACCGATTTAACAGTAATAAGCCGGAAATATCCGGGGTTTTTAGTTTTAAGTGGAACCAATTACGACGATTTAGGCGATTACCGACCGGGAATTGAAGCTGCAAAAAAACTTAATGTCAAATCGCCATTGGTTGATTGCAAAATCACGAAAAATGAGTTGCGGAAAATTGCCCGCTGCTATGAATTGCCAAACTGGAATAAGCCTGCCAGTCCGTGCCTGAGTTCGCGAATACCTTACGGACATAAGGTGACCCGTGCAAAGCTGTATCAGGTTGAAGCTGCTGAAAATATACTGAATGAATACGGATTTAAAGATGTAAGGGTACGCCATTTTGATACGTACGGAAAAATTGAGGTCTTAAAAAAAGATTTGGCGAATCTGAGCCTGGTGCAACACGAAGTAATTGAAAAAATAACCACCCTTGGCTTCCAAACTTTAGAAGTTGATACCGAAGGCCTGGTTTCCGGAAAAATGAACAGAGCTATTGGGAGGATAAAGACTCAACCTCTGCCTTAACCTAAACCTCATTTACATAAGCGGGAACACTAAAAATATGCGCATATTATATTACGATTGTTTTGCCGGAATCAGCGGCGATATGAACCTGGGGGCAATGGTTGATCTGGGTGTAGATGCCGAATACCTGAGAAACGAACTTGCCAGGTTAAATATTAATGGGTTTCAATTAAAACTTGAAAAAGCCACCCGCAGAGGGATAACAGGAACTTTGGCTACGGTTGTGGTTAAAAAATCATGGCACGAAAAGTACCGCCATTTGCGTGATGTGCAGGAAATTATAAATGAAAGCTCGCTTTCTGATAAGGTTAAATCCATTTCCTTAAAAATATTCCAATTGATAGCAGAGGCCGAGGCCAATGTACACAATATCGATATTCAAAATGTACATTTTCATGAAGTGGGCGCTCTCGATTCCATTGCTGATATAGTTGGAGCGGCCATCTGTCTGGATTATCTTAAAGTCGATAAAGTTCACTCTTCTCCCATTCAATTGGGCGGTGGAACGATAAAATGTGCTCATGGCACAATGCCGGTGCCCGCTCCCGCCACGGCTTTTATTGTCGAGAATATTCCGGTTAAAACAGGACTGGTGCAGCATGAAGCCACAACGCCCACCGGTGCGGCCATACTCGTGGCTACAGTTGATGAATTTACAGGCGATATAACTGCTCCAATAACCAAAACAGCGTATGGTATTGGCCAGCGCGATGTTTCGGAAATACCAAATGTATTGCGGATCTATCTTTTAGAGGATAAAGAAGAAATTAAAGATGTTTCTCAGAAATGCAGCTTGGTGCTGGAATGTAATATCGATGACATGAACCCTGAGCGTTACGAATTTTTACTTGACAAACTTTTTGAGAATGGGGCCAGCGATGCCTGGTTAACGCCAATAATAATGAAGAAGCTGAGGCCCGCCAATATGGTTTCCGTTTTATGTGTTCCTGAAAAGGCAAATACCATGAAATCTATACTTTTCGAACACAGCACTACACTGGGGATCCGTGAGAAACAAGTAATAAAAAACATGCTCAGGCGCGAAGAAAAAACCTTAAATACCCAATACGGTATAGTTCGGATTAAGGAATGCTTTTATAAGGGCAACAGCCTTCGCTTCAAACCGGAATATGATGACTGTAAAACCCTGGCGTTAAAGCATAACGTGTCTATCGCAGCTATTGAAAATGCTGTATTAAAAAGCATCGATAATGGATAATAAAGATATATTAAAACGGTATAAAACGGGTGAAATAAATTTGAACGAAGCTCTCCAGGGCCTTTCGGATAATGGAATTGATGAAATGGGCTTTGCTACTATTGATACTGACAGACTGAGGCGCACAGGCATGCCTGAAATTATCTATGCCCAGGGTAAAACCATTGGCCAAGTAGCCGGGATTGCCGAGCGTATGTATAGCAAAGGGATTGATATACTGGCAACAAAAGCCAGTGCAGAAATATTTGAAGGTGTTGTTAAAGTTGTGCCTGACGCCATTTACAATTCCCTGGCCAAAACCATTACGTTCAAACACAAATTGCAGCCAATGCATAAAGGATATATTGCAGTTGTTGCTGCAGGCACTTCCGATTTGCCAGTGGCCGAAGAAGCTGTTGTTACCGCACGTTTTCTGAACAATAACGTTGAAACGATATACGATGTTGGTGTGGCAGGCATTCACCGTTTATTTGACAAACTGGAAATAATTCGAAATGCCAGGGTTATAATTGCTGTTGCAGGTATGGAAGGCGCATTGGCGAGTATAATTGGCGGACTGGTTGACAAACCTGTAATTGGTGTTCCGACCAGCATTGGATATGGTTCCAATTTTGGAGGCCTGTCTGCATTGTTATCCATGCTAAACAGCTGTGCCAGCGGCATTAGTGTTGTAAATATCGACAATGGATTTGGTGCTGCCTGCCAGGCCTCATTAATAAACCGGTTATAATTTGCATGCATGGACAAATTACAAATTCTGCTATTGTCTGCCGCCTTTCTGGGCTTTATTCATACCCTGTTGGGTCTCGATCATTATTTGCCTTTTATAGTTTTGGGCAAGGCCCGCAAATGGTCATATCCAAAAACCCTTTGGATTATTTTATACCGTATATGGCATAAAAAAATATGTAAAAAATGGGGGACATTTTCACCTGCCCAAATTCTTAATCCCTAAAAAATTAAGGGATATGCATCATTTTTCGTCTCATGGAAGGGAACAAAATTCTGAAGATATTACACGGCTTACTCCCTGGATTCTATTCTTAATTTTTGTATTTGGTCCGTGCGAAGTACTGATACCTTTATTAATTTTCTCCGCTTCCCAATTCAGCACATTGGGAATTGTGTCTATAAGCCTTGTTTTTGGGACCACCACCATACTAACCATGTTACTTTCGGTTTATACCGGCAGCAAGGGAACTTCGCTCATTAAATTCAAAAATGGTGAAAAGTTTTTCCACCTGATTGCTGGCCTGGTTATCCTCTTTTCAGGTGTTGGCAATCAGTTTTTAGGTTGGTAATGCTTTCGCGGCTCGATTCAGTGTACTTAGCGAATTACGTGGGCTGAAGGCTTTTTGGAAATTGTAAATTGTAAATTGTAAATTAATATTTTAAAAGATGACCGTAAAACGTTTTGGTGTTTCCATGGAAGAAGATTTGCTAAACGATTTGGATCAGCTTGTGAAAGTCCAGCGTTTCCCAAACAGATCAAGGGCTTTACGCTACTTAATACAACACCATAAATCCAACAAAGGCATTGAGGACAACGAAAAGGTTACAGGAGCCATCGTACTGGTTTATGATCATCGCATTGCGCGACTGCACAGCGAAATTGCCTCATTGCAGCACGAATACAATTGTATGGTACTCTCAAGTCAACACATTCATCTGGATGAAAAAAATTGTATCGAAACCATTGCCGTGCGTGGAACTGCAAAAAGTGTAATTAAACTCAGTAATAAATTATTGGCCATTAAAGGCATACGGCACGGAAATCTCGTGGTATCAACCATTGAATAATGATTGACAAAAGCTAATTATTATGAAAACAGGATAAATTTTCTCATTTTTGAGTTCCAAATTCCAAAACGCTTATTCCAAAAAGACGGGGATAGTCCAAATATATTATCATTCATCAGTCCAACAATAATTTAATTATCTTTGTGAAAATTTTTGCTTATGAGAATTAACCGCAGACAGTTCGTTCAGACATCTATGCTCGCCGGGGCCGGCCTGATGCTTAATCCTTTTAAGTCATTCGGTAATCCAAAAGCATACACTCATTTTGGACTTAATCCGTTTATTCTTCAAAATCCGGATGCCGTGTTCATCATGCGGACAAATGTTGACATAAAAACAAACTCCGCTGCAAAAAAAGGAATGGGACTGGATTTCGGACGGTCGGTACTTGGATTAACCGACGATGCTATAACCGGTATTCCCCTTACCCATAAGGTGGTGATCAAACCCAACGTGACTGCTCTCAATCTGGGTAATCATACCTTTGAAGAAGGCATGGGCATTGTTACTGATGTGGATTTTGTGGAAGGTATCATTGAAAGTATCAAGGAGCTTGGGATTTCATCAGGTCAGTTTTTTATTCGTGAGGTGTGGGGCGCATACAGCCTGGAACAAAGCGGTTATAATGCCATGGCCAGCCGGACAGGCATTGATGTCCAGGGCATTGATACGCCTGCTTTAGAACTGAGCCCGGATAAAGTGCAGTGGATGGATGTGCCGGACGGAGTGTGGTTTAAGAAAATTCCCTATTTGTGGCCGATAAATGCCCCTGATACCTTCCTCCTGAATATTTCGAAATTCAAGGCACATGGCATGGGAATGACCTTATGTTCAAAAAATATACAGG
>Ga0315290_10004088_pt1 | contig 10475 bp, 7 predicted proteins | sample YL17G12_0_MG_FD_203627 | JGI IMG/M metagenome (GOLD analysis project Ga0315290, IMG submission 203627) | Sediment microbial communities from Yellowstone Lake, YNP, Wyoming, USA - YL17G12_0 | ecosystem: Environmental > Aquatic > Freshwater > Lake > Sediment | place: USA: Wyoming | collected...
GACACCATCGCGTGCGTCGTGGCCAGGGCGGGGGCGCCTGACTGCATCGTCCGGGCCGGCGCCGTGAGGGAGATGCTCGCAGCGGACTTCGGGCGGCCGCTGCACTCGCTCGTGGTCCCTGGCAAGCTGCATTTCATCGAGGAGGAGGCCCTGCAGGTGCTCGCTGGCCTCCCGAAGCGGTCATGAGCACAAGGGAGGAGTCTGGAATGGATGTCGGTGAGGCGATTCTGAGGAGGAGGTCCGTCAGGAAGTACGATCAGAAGCCGGTCCCAGAGGATGCGCTGGCCCGGGTGCTGGAGGCGGGAAGGCTCGCGCCTTCGGCGATGAACTACCAGCCATGGCACTTCATAGTCGTCAGGGACAAGGCCACGAGGGAGAAGCTCTCTGGCGGGAAGTACGCCAAGTTCCTCGCTGAGACCCCGGTGGTCATCGTCGGCTGCGGGGACAAGAAGAAGTCCGCCAGATGGTACGTCGTCGACACGACCATTGCGCTCGAGCAGATGGTCCTGGCGGCCACGGCCGAGGGACTCGGGACCTGCTGGATCGGCAGCTTCGAGGAGGACATCATAAGGGAGGCGCTCGGCATCGACGAGAGGTATGCGGTCGTGGCGATGCTCGCGCTCGGGTACCCGCTCAACGAGGCCGACCTGCAGCCGAGGAGGCCCGAGACGTTCAACCGGCGGAAGATCTCCGAGATCGTCAGCTACGACACCTACGAGACCTAGGCGGCTGGCGCATCGTCCTCGAACACCTGCAGGCCCTTGGCCGGCAGCCTACGCAGGACGGCCTCGGCGGGGAGGTGCTCGGGGACGGACAGCCCCACGCGCTCGAACTCCCCTGACAGGATCATCTCCGCGCCCACTGCGCCCCCCGTGCCCACCAGGAAACCGGTGGCGTTGGACCGCGCCCTCCGATGAGACTCCTCGTGCGACATGCTCGTCCAGAGGCGTATCCGCCGCTTGGCGCCGTCCCTCCATCCGATCACCTCGACCACGATGCCCGAATGACCCCGGAGCTTCCCGGCGACCCCGAGCGGCCTCGGCATCAGCGCGGCCACGACGTCTATGGGTCGGACCTTGACCCCTTTGACATCGACCAGGTCCGCGCTCGCCATGCCCATCTTGCGGAGCAGGTTCGCCATCTTCGCGAACTCGTCATCGATCGCGATCTTGAAATCGGCCTTCCGGATCCCCTTGATGTACTTCGGCATCAGGAAGGTCTCCTCATGCGATGTGTTGTACACTGGCAGTGGGCCTATCGGGGGAGGGAACTCGTAGATCTCCCGCCTGTGCAGCGGGGGCAGGTAACTGATCTTCCCGTCGCGGAAGACCGCCGCAGGCGTCGTCGCCTCCTCCAGCATCTCGAGCGGCGACCAAACCGTGAAGTATCCCTGGCCCTCGGCCGTCCCGTTGTCCCCGTCCCTCACGTACGCCTCCTCCGGCGCATCGAGCTTCGAGGCGGCGTAGCGCGCGAAGACATCCGATATGCCTGGGTCGCATCCCATGGCCGTGAGAGCGGTGATGCCGCCTTCCCTGCAGCGACGGTCGAGGTCGCTGAACGCCTCCACGGACTCCCACGACATCGAGAAGTCGACGTAGTCCACGCCGGCCTTCGCTGCCGCCTTGATGACCCGTATGCTGAACGCGCTCGGGAGCGCGCTCACGAGGATGTCCGCGCCCCTGATCAACCGCTTCACCGCGTCCGTGCTGGCCGCATCGACCTTCTTGACCGACACCTTGTTCCCCTTGAGGCGCGAGGCGAGGGCGTGGGCGGCGTCCGTAGCCGCATCCGCGAGGACGATCTCGTCCACCTTCCGGTTGCCGTTCAGGTGCTGCGCGCAGACGATGCCTGTGACCCCGCAGCCGAGCTGGACCACCTTCATGACCCCGCCCTCCCGTAGGTGCCGACGATCTCGGCCTTGGCCAGTACGAGCCCTTCCATGGCGACCATCAGAGCCTTGCGGTCCGCCCCTGGCGCGAGGTCGAGGAGGGCGCCGAGCGCGTACACCCTGAAGAAATACCTGTGAGGCTTGCCCCGAGGAGGGCACGGGCCGCCATACCCCACCTTGAGCCAGCTGTTCCTGCCCTGCTTCGTGCCGTCCGTGAGCCGGTCCTTGCGCGGCATGTCCTCGGGCAGGCCCGTGCGGGCTCCAGGGATGTCATAGGCCACCCAGTGGATCCAGGTCATGACCGGGGCGTCAGGGTCGTCGCAGACGAGGGCATAGCTCTTGGTGCCCTTCGGCGCGTCCGACCACTGGAGCGGCGGGGAGACATCTTCGCCGTCGCACGTGTACTTCCTTGGCATGGGCCCCCTGTCATTGAACTCCGGGCTCGTGAGGCGGAACATGGTCTACCGATCCTCCCTCGAACCCCATGTGGAAGAGCAACTGGCAAGGAGATAACCCTTGCGCCTTCCAATCGAAAGACCGGCCGCATCCGCGCGGTCCGGGGTACGAAGGTCCTCCCTGCCCCCGCGGGGGAGTCTTTTTCAGCCTGCCCGCACATGCCAGACCGGGTCTGGCAATGGGACGGAAGGCGGTTCGCAGGCAGCGCAGTGATGTCACCATCGACGAGGACGAGGTACTGGAGCTCTCGCGGGAGCTCATCCGCATCCCGAGCGTTTACACGAAGGAGCTGGACGTCGCCAGGCACGTCGCGGCCAGGCTCAGGGAATGGGGATTCTCCCCGAGGACCATACCCGTGGACGGTCACGGGCCCGATGTCGTGGCGGAGTTCGGCAGGAAGGACGCCCCGGCCATCGTGTTCAACGGACACATGGACACGGTCGACGTCATGCAGGGCTGGAAGCACGACCCGTTCGACGCCAAGGTCGAGCGGGGGATGCTCTACGGCCTCGGCTCGCTGGACATGAAGTGCGGGCTCGCGGCGATGATGGTCGCGTTCAAGGCGCTGGCCAGGTCCGGAGCCGTCAAGAACCACAGTGTGAAGTTCCAGGCTGCGGTGGGCGAGGAGGACACCGGCGCTGGCGCGATAGCCCTCATAGAGAAGGGCGAGTTCAGGAGGGCCAAGGCGGTCATAGTCGGCGAAGGGTTCGGGGGGCTCGACGCGATCACGGTCGGCAGGAGGGGCGGGACCTACTACGACATCGATGTCGTCGGCAAGTCGGCCCACGGGGCCACGCCCGAGCAGGGCGTGAACGCGGTCGTGGACGCGGCCAGGCTGGCATGCGCGTTGGACGACATGGAGATGAGGAGCGTGAAGGGGATGCTGGACGACAGCTTCGCCCCCCTGAAGGAGGCGCAGACGGTCCTCAAGATGGACGGCGGAGGGGTCAGCCTCAGCGTGCCGGACAGATGCTACCTGAAGATCGTCAGGTGCACGGTCCCCGGCGGCAAGGTCGATGTGAAGGATGACCTTGAGGCCGTCGTCAGGAGGCTCGCCCTGAGGAGCAAGGTGGACATCAGGCTCAGGGTCGGACCGGCGGACCCCCTCCCACCCCATCTCACCGATCCGTCCTCAGGGCTGGTCCGGGCGGCGAAGGCGGCGGTCGAGGCGTGCACGGGACGCACGCCGACGCTCGTGTGCGGCGTGTCCGAGGCCGACGACAACATCATCGCCCAGCGGACCGGGGTGCCGGTCATATGCGTCGGCCCGGGAGAATCCGGGGCCCGTGCGAGATACCACCAGCCCGAGGAGGCCGTGCGCGTCTCCCAGCTGGGGCCCGCGGCCCGCATCTACGTCGACACGGTGCTGAGGCTCGACGGCGCCGCACATCAGGAAGGGAAGAAAAAACAGGCGAAGGGTGCTGGACCCTCCGTGTGAGAGGGATCGGCAGCGCACTTCCCAGCATGACCGCGTAATGTGCGACTGCCTTTTTGCGGTCTCTATTCCCGCATATTGCCCGCGACGCGCCTCTGCGAGAGGGGCACGGGCCTAAACCTGGCTCCGCTCCATACCCTCGTTGATTCCCCGCTGAGGCGTGATTGTTAACACCATTAAAAGACGATTATGGTTCAATCATCAAACAATCTGCGTGATGCCAGGACCGCGCAACGGCGCCCGGACTATGTCGCCGGTCTGTTGCAGAGCACGAGGCTCAGCCTGATACGGTCGCCGAGCGCGACGTCCTGGTAGGAGCCCCAGAGTATGCCCGCGTTCGGCAGCCTGGCCTCCAGGCCGGACAGCACCTTCCCGATCTCGGCCTCCCACGGGTCCGCGGACGAGTACACCGCGATGGCCGAAGGCACCTGGCCCAGATCGAAGTCGAACCAGGGGGAGCTCAATGCCTCCTTCACGGTACGTTCGACCCGGTCGTCCCCCCTCGCGAGCCCCAGGCCGAACCTGCCCGATGTGGCGTTCCCCACGACCTGCCTGAGCAAACCCATGTCCGACCTCGAGACGGTGGATATCATGTCCATGACCGGCCTCAGCATGATGCCGTTCATCAAACCGAACGCACGGGACATGGGCATGTTGGGCGCCAGGTCCGAGAGCTTGTCGTTCGAGAACTCTATGCACAGCGCGGAGGTCCTGTGGAGCTCGTGCAGCATGCTCATCGCGAGCTCGCGCCTACGCTCGCTCTCCGCGGAGAACGGGACCGCGGCAAGGACGATGTCCACCGTGCCCCTGGACTGGGCGACCGATGTGAACAGCTTCGCGCCGATGCTCCCGCTCACACCGCCAAGGCCGCACATGAGGAACGCGAGGTCCGTGTTGTTGAACAGGTCGACGACCTCGTGTCCGGCTATCTCCGGAAGGCGCTTGAGTATGGAATGGCCCGAGTGGGCCGCGCCTATGAGCCTGTCCTGGCCGAGGAGTATCTTCCTGTCGGCGTGCGAGCGGGCGATGTCGGCACTCGACGTGGAGAACGCCACCGTCGGGAACGGGGCCCCCTCGATCATGTTGCATCCCGCGCTGCCCAGCCCGAACAGCTTCATCCTGACGGGCTGGTCGTCGGGGAACTGAGACAACCTGGTCCTTTTGTTCGCCATCCCGGGCAGGTCATGACCGTACCCGGACTTGAATTGTCTCATGCGCACGGGCCCGGGCGCCCGCTGGTGACCAGGCGCCAGGACCAAAGTTAATGTAACACTAGTCGTATCCCGACATGCCAGCGCATACGGGGGACCGCATGCGTGAGGCGCCGCGGAAGACCAGAGGGATGCCCGCGGAAGGGAACGAATTACCACGGTGCAGCTAGAATGGCAGACCTGCAGACTGACTTCGTAATGAGCATGGCTGTGGTCATAGCCGCCGCTGCAGTCATCATCATCCTGTTCCACCGGTTCCGGCAGCCGCTCATCCTCGGTTATCTGCTCGCGGGCATGCTCGTCGGACCGTTCGTCATATCGGCCAGGGACTCGGTCGAGCTGCTCGCCAAGCTAGGCATCATCCTGCTCACGTTCTCGATAGGCCTGGAGTTCAACCTCAAGAAGCTCCGGAAGATCGGCGTCACGGTCATCACCGCGGCCAGCCTGGAGATCGTAATGATGATAGGCTTCGGGTTCCTGCTCGGGCGCGCCCTCGGCTGGACCGCCCTCGAGGCGACGCTCCTGGGCGCGATCCTCTCGGTGGCGTCCACGATGATCATCGTGAGGTCGCTCAGGGAGAGCGGGGGCCTGGACAACGACCGGGCGCGGCTGATAGTCGGCATACTGATAGTCGAGGACTTCGCTGCCGTGCTCATACTCGCCGCCGTCTCCGGCCTGATATCGACAGGAGGCGTCGACGCCCGCGAACTCGCCATGCTGGTCCTCAAGATGGCGATCTTCATCGCCGCGTCGATCGTGTTCGGCGTGGCGGCCCTGCCCAGGCTCGTGGACTACGTCGGCAAGCAGCGCTCGGGCGAGCTGCTGATCGTGACCGTCCTGGGGCTGTGCTTCTCGATGTCGTACTTCGCCAAGTACATCGGGTTCACCGAGGCGATAGGCGCGTTCATCATGGGCATCATAATCTCGGAGTCCAAGTACATCGGCGATGTCATCCGCAAGGTCGAGCCCGTCCGGGACCTGTTCGGGGCCATATTCTTCATCACGGTGGGCATGCTGGTCGACCTCTCGCTGTTCTACGATGTCGATGCGTTCATAATCCCAGTGCTCATCGTCACGGCGGTCTTCGTCCTGGCCAAGATGTTCTCGTGCACCTTCTCGACCTTCCTGTTCGGCTTCGGCTCCAAGAACGCCATAGGGACGGGCCTCGGGATGGTGGCGATCGGCGAGTTCTCGCTCATGATCGCGGCCACGGCCATCGGCTCCAGCGCGATCAGGGAGACCGTCTATCCCATAATCGTGCTCGTGACGACCATCACCGCGCTCATAGTGCCCTACTCGATCATGTCCACGGGCAGGGTCACGAGGTCGCTCGAGGGGAAGATGCCGAGGTCGTTCCTGATCCTGACGCAGTATCTGAACCTGGTGCTCACGACCGCGAGGAGGCGCTCGAGGTCGTCTGCCCACACATCATACGAGATGAGGAACAACATATCGATCCTGCTCGTGAACATAGTCATCGTGGTCACCGTCCTGCTCACGCTGTCCCTGCTGGTCCCGAACGCCGACGACTACTCCTCGCTGGTAGGAGGGGACAACAACCTCATGCTGGCCCTGATGGTCGTGGGCGCGTTGCTCCTGATATACCCGGCACTGAGGAGCATATACTACCGCTCGATCCGCCTGGTGGAGGTCTTCACCAGCGAGGCGATGCTGGGGACCAGGTCCGCCGAGTACGTCGGCTACAACGCGACCTCGAGGGTGATGAAGTCCATCCTGGTCGCCATATACGTGCTCATAGGGCTTGTCGCCGTCTACCCGCTGTTCCACTCGCTGCTCCAGGAGAGCCTCCTGTACGCCGCGTTCGCGCTGGCCATCATCGCCGTGATCGTCCTCGCCCTGCGCAGCTCGATACAGACCGTGAACGAGAAGGTCTCAGAGGTCTTCGAGCGCCGGGGGTCCCAGGTCGAGACCGATGAATTTTCGCCGGACCTCGCCGAGATCGAGGCGATCATCGCGGAGATGGAGCGTGAACAGGTTTGAGGATAGTCCATCTCTCCGACACGCATCTCGGGTACGGGACATACTCGAAGCTGGACCACAGCGAGGGCATCAACCAGCGCGAGGCGGACTTCTACAACGCGTTCAGGCAGTCGATAGACAAGGCCATCGAGCTGAAACCCGACGCGATCATACACGCGGGGGACCTGTTCGATGTGGTCCGCCCGCAGAACCGGGCCATCGAGTTCGCCATGAAGCAGCTCCTCAGGCTCTCCGAGGCCGGCATCGAGACCGTGCTCATATCGGGGAACCACTCGACGCCGAAGATGAAGGAGACCGGGAGCATATTCGGCATATTCGAGCACCTGCCCCACATGCACGCGGTCCACGACTGCGGGACCACGCGCGTGGTGGTCGGCGACATGACCGTGCACGCCATCCCGCACTCGACCGCGCCGCCGCTGGCCCAGCTCGTCTCCGAGCTGAGGCCGTCCAAGGAGACCAGATACAACATCGCCGTCCTGCACGCGGGCATAACCGGGTCCAAGACCTACAAGATGGACGAGTTCAACGAGCAGGCCGTGCCCGTCGAGGCCGCCCCCGCGGATTTCGACTACATCGCCCTCGGGCACTACCACCGGTACGCGAAGGTCCGGGAGAACATGTACTACTCCGGCTCGACCGAGAGGCTGGGGTTCGGGGAGGTCGACCAGGACAAGGGCGTCATCGAGCTCAACCTCGCGACCAGCGGCATGAAGTTCCACAAGCTCGCGATCAGGGACATGATCGACCTCGAGGAGGTCGACGCGAAGACCATGGTCGCGTCCGAGGTGCTCGCCACCGCCAGGGACAGGGTCAGCGGGGCGGTCATCGACGACAGGATCGTCCGGCTCGTCGTCAAGAACGTCTCCCAGGAGGCCTACAGGTCGCTCGACGTGCCGGCCATACGGAAGCTGGGGTCGAGCGCGGTGCACTTCGAGCTCAAGATAGAGCGTGCCGAGGCGGCTGCCAGGCGCGAGGCGGAGGATGCCCAGATCGGGTCCCTGACGCACGAGTTCCAGAGATATGTCTCCGGCCTGGACCTGCCGGAGGCCAAGAAGAAGGCCCTGCTCGAACGGGGCGGCCCGTACTTCACGAGGGATGACGAATGAGGATCGCCACCCTGGAGCTCAGGAACTACAGGCGCTTCAAGGAGCTCAGGATCGAGTTCCCAGACGGCGTCGTCGGTATCCTCGGGCTGAACGGGGCGGGGAAGAGCACCCTCATCGAGGCCGTCGGGTGGGCGTTCTTCGGGAACGTCGAGGAGGCCGTGCGGACATCCCGCGAGAGCATCAAGCGCGCCGGCGCCGGCCAGGGCGAGAACGTCTATGCGGCCGTCGAGTTCGAGCTCGGAGGGGCGGAGTACAGGATCACGCGCGAGATGGGCGGCAAGAGCATGACCATGAAGGCCGAGCTGCGCACGAAGGAGCGCGTGCTGGCAGAGGGGGACAAGCCCGTCGGCAAGATGGTCGAGAAGCTGATCGGGATGGACTACAAATCGTTCTTCACATCGGTCTTCGCCAGGCAGAAGGAGCTGAACGCGCTCCAGAACGCCCGCGCAGGGGAGCGCAAGAAGGCCGTGCTCCGGATGCTGCGGATAGACGGCGTCGACTCCGTCATCCAGCTGGTCCGGGACGACGCGAGGGCGGTCAAGGAGCGCATCAAGGGGGCCATGAGCGCCCTCGTGGACGAGGACGGGAGGGAGCGCGAGGGCGTGCTCAGGGAGAGGCTGCCCGCGCTCGAGCTCGCGGTCAAGGAGACCTCCGAGAGGCTTGCGGCCTCCGACGCGAGGGAGAAGGACGCGCTGAAGGCGGTCGACGAGGCGCGGACCAAGAGGGACACGCTGAAGAAGGACGTCGATGCGTTCAACTCATCCGCGAAGGACCTGGCGACCAAGAGGACCACCGTCACCGAGCTGCGGAAGCGCGAGGAGAAGGTCCAGCAGAGGGTCCGGGAGGCCGAGGCGCGCGTCGCCAAGCTGCCCGAGCTCGAGGTGGCCGAGAAGGCGTGGGCCGCGGCCGCCAAGATGCGGGAGGCGCTCGAGGCCGAGAAGGGCAGGAGCGACAAGGCCAAGCATCTCAGGGAGGACATCACGCTCATCGAGAAGGAGGAGGGCAAGGCCCTCGAGGAGGCGAGCGGGCTCAGGCAGCAGCTCGCGAGACCATCGGACATCCAGGCCAGGACCGAGGAGGTCGACCGGCTCAAGGTCGAGTGCGAGGTGAAGAAGGCCGAGATCTCGGGGCGCATGGGGGAGCTCAAGGCCAGGGCCGCGGAGAGGAGGCAGGCGGCGGACAAGGATTCGAGGAAGCACCAGGAGATCAGGACGGCCGGCCAGGACGGCGTCTGCCCGACCTGCGACCGCGTCCTGGGCGGGTCGTACACGGTGCTCATCCAGAAGCTCGAAGCCGATGTCGCGTCCGCGAGGAAGACCGCCGACGAGTCGGACGCGGTCATCAGCGGGCTCCAGGGGGACCTCGTCGCGCTCGACAAGCGCGAGGACGCCCTCAGGAAGAAGCGGAGCGGGCTCGAGCAGGAGAACGCGAAGCGGAAGCAGCTCGAGACATCGGTCGAGAGCGCCGAGAAGCAGCTCGCCAGGACCAGGGAGCGCCTGGCGCAGAAGAGGAAGGAGCTGGAGGCCGTCGGAGAGATCAGGTTCTCGGAGCAGGACTACGCCGCGGCCAAGACGGAGCACGACCGGCTCAAGCCGATGCACGACGAGTTCGTCCGTCTCAAGAGCGTCCAGGAGGACCTCGGGCGGGCGAGGCACGAGCTCGGGGAGGTCGGGGAGTCCATCAGTAAGAACTCGCTCGAGGAGCAGGCCATAAGGAGCATGGTCGACGCGCTGGAGCCCAAGAAGAACCTGTACGACGCGGCGATCAAGGACCTCGACGCGAGGTCCGGCGTGCTCAACCTCGCGAAGGACGAATCGAGGCGGCACCAGAGCGCGAAGGAGAAGGCGGCCGCCGAGCTGGACAGGACGGGCAGGGAGCTCGAGAACATCGCCCGCGTGAAGAGGACGATCGAGTCGGAGCGCAAGGCCTCGGACGAGCTCGCGGCGCTCGAGGACATCATGGTCACCTTCCGGGACCATCTCATAGGCAAGGTCGCGCCGACGCTCTCGGAGCAGACCTCCAAGTTCATGGAGGCCATGACCGAGGGCAGGTACTCGGGCGTGTCCCTGGACGAGGACTACGAGATCCAGCTGGACGACCAGGGCGTGCTGCACCCGTTGAAGAGGTTCTCCGGGGGCGAGTCGGACCTGGCCAACCTCGCCTTCAGGCTCGCCGTCTCGAGGATAATCGCGGACAGGACGGGGGCGAGCCCGATCAACCTGCTGATACTGGACGAGATCTTCGGCTCGCTCGACCCGAGCAGGAAGCGGAGCGTCATGACCGCCCTCGGGGGGCTGTCGAGCCAGTTCAGGCAGATATTCCTCATAACCCACATCGAGGACGTGAAGGACCTGATGAACTACGTGATAAGGGTC
>Ga0315290_10004090_pt1 | contig 10474 bp, 8 predicted proteins | sample YL17G12_0_MG_FD_203627 | JGI IMG/M metagenome (GOLD analysis project Ga0315290, IMG submission 203627) | Sediment microbial communities from Yellowstone Lake, YNP, Wyoming, USA - YL17G12_0 | ecosystem: Environmental > Aquatic > Freshwater > Lake > Sediment | place: USA: Wyoming | collected...
GAACGCAGCCTCATCGACCTTGCCGTTGCGGCGCAGGTCACTGAATTCGATCTGCGTCGCCTGCCCAAGCTTGTCGAGCAGCTCCATCGCCGCAAGTTCGCCGCGCGCGGTGAATGCAAGGCTCACACGCTCGAAGTCGGAGCCGCGCTGACGGGGTTGCAGCACATACCACGTCCAGTCGCCCCGCCGCTCGACAGGGCCCGCCGTGAACGCGTCGTGCGCTTTGCCCGACCCGGACAGCAGCATGGCCGGCGTCGATGCGAGTCCCTGCTCCAGCGACCGCACCGTCACCTGCTCGAGATCGGCATCGTACAGCCAGAGCTTCCTGCCGTCGGCCACGATGGTCTGCAGGTACGGCTCGCGGTAATCCCAGCGAAAGCGATCGGGGCGCGAGATCGTGAGCGTGCCCGAGGCGCGGTTGGTGATCTGGCCCTCGCTGTCCCGCACCACCTGCACGAAGTCCGCGGCCAGTGTCTGCAGTGCGCCGAGGTAGGCATCGACCCGCGACAACGAATCGTCCGCCGCGTGAGACGCCGCCGACACCAGCAGCAGTGCGCTGACCACGGCTGGCCACCAGTGGATTCGACCCAGTCCCGGCATGAGGTCAGTCGGCCTCGGGCGGCGGCGGCGCCAGCACTTCGCGGCTGCCGTTCGACTGCAGCGGCCCGACGAGGCCCGCCGCTTCCATCGCCTCGATCATGCGAGCCGCGCGGTTGTAGCCGATCTTGAGACGGCGCTGCACACCGGAAATGGAGGCCTTGCGGCTCTCCGTGACGATGCGGACCGCTTCGTCGTACAGCGGGTCCTGTTCGGGATCGCCGCCCTCCTCGCCCTCGCCGCCCTCGCCGGGCAGGCCGGCGATCGGCACCGTCGGGCCCTCGAGGATGTCGTCGAGATACACGGGCGGGCTCATGGTGCGCAGCGCCCCGACGACGCGATGCACTTCCTGGTCCGACACGAACGCGCCGTGCACACGCACCGGAATCGACGTGCCGGGCTGCAGGAACAGCATGTCGCCGTGGCCGAGCAGGCTCTCCGCGCCGCTCTGGTCGAGGATCGTGCGCGAGTCCACCTTGGCCGACACCTGGAACGCGATGCGCGTCGGGATGTTGGCCTTGATGAGACCGGTGATGACGTCCACCGACGGCCGCTGCGTCGCGAGGATCAGGTGAATGCCGGACGCGCGCGCCTTCTGCGCCAGGCGGGCGATGAGTTCCTCGACCTTCTTGCCGACGATCATCATCAGGTCGGCGAGCTCGTCGACGATGACGACGATGAACGGCAGCGGTTCGAGGAACGGCACGGTGTCCGGATCGCCGCCTGGCGGCAGCCGCCTCATCTCGAGCGGGTCGCGCATCGGCGTGCCGGCGTCCGCCGCGTCCTTCACCTTGCGGTTGTAGCCCGCGAGGTTGCGCACGCCGGCCGCGGCCATCAACTGGTAGCGGCGCTCCATTTCGGCGACGCACCAGCGCAGCGCATTCGCGGCCTGCTTCATGTCGGTGACGACCGGCGCGAACAGGTGCGGGATGCCCTCGTAGACCGAGAGTTCCAGCATCTTCGGATCGACCATGATCAGCCGTACCTGATCGGGCGTGGCCTTGTAGAGCAGCGACAGCACCATCGCGTTGATGGCCGTCGACTTCCCGGAGCCGGTGGTGCCGCCCACCAGCAGGTGCGGCATGCGCGAGAGATCGGCGACGATGGGGTTGCCGCCGATGTCCTTGCCAAGCACCAGCGCCAGGGACGATGCCATGTCGTCGTAGGCCTTCGACTTGATGATCTCGCCGAGCGTGACGATCTCGCGCGTCTCGTTCGGGATCTCGATACCCATCGTCGACTTGCCGGGGATGATCTCGACGACGCGGACGCTCACCGCCGACAGCGCGCGCGCCAGGTCCTTGGAGAGGTTGGAAATCTGCGCGACCTTAACGCCGGGTGCCGGCCGCAACTCGAAGCGAGTGATGACCGGGCCCGGATGCACCTCGACCACTTCCGCCTCGACGCCGAAATCGCGCAGCTTCAATTCCACCAGCCGCGACATCGCCTCGAGCGCCTCGGGCGAATAGCCGCCGTGCCGCGCCGGCGCATCGTCGAGCAGCGAGAGCGCCGGCAGGGCCGTTGCCCCGGGCTTCTCGAACATCGGCACCTGTTTTTCCTTCTCGACCCGCTCGCTCTTCTCGACCCTGGGCGCAGGCGCCTCGATCTTCGGCGGCTTGCGCTCGGCAACTTTCTTCTGTTCTTCGCGCACGACTTCCTGCCGTGCCTGCTTCACCTCGCGTCCGGCCTGTGCATCGCGTGCGGCCGACAGGCGTTCCTTCACCCGGGAAATTCCCTGCAGCACGCCGCGACCGACGCGGTCCATCGCGTCGAGCCACGAGATGCCGGTGAACAGCGAAACCGACGCGAGCCACAGGGCGAGCAGCAGCAGCGTGGCGCCGAGGAAGCTCATCGCGCTGGCCAGGCCGTCGCCGGCGAGCGTGCCGAACAGTCCACCGGCGGTGTTGGGGAAGGAGCCGTCGGCGAAATGCAGCGTGGCCAGGCCGCAACTGCTGGCAAGCGCGAGCACGAAGCCGACGCCGCGCACGATCGCCGCGTGTCGATCGATCGGCTGCGGGCTGCGCCGATCCCGGTACAGGGTCCAGCCGGCGAGGCCGAGCATGATCGGGAACAGGAAGGCCGGCGCGCCGAACACGACGAAGAAGAGATCGGACAACCAGGCGCCGAACGGGCCGATCAGGTTGGTGACCGGGCCCGGCTGGCCGGTCGAGGAGAACGCGGGATCGGCGCGATCGTAACTGGCGAGCGCGACGAACAGAATCAGGGCGAGCGCGCCGAAGACCCACAGAGCGCTTTCGCGCAGACCGCGGGCCACATTCGCCGCGTGGGCACCGCCCGCGGCGCGCTTGTTCTCAGTCCTTGTCACCAGAGATCACCTAAAAGCTTAATACTCGCCCGTAAACCTATGAGTCTACGAAGGTTAGCGACAGTTTGACAGGACCGCCACCGGACGGTCCCGGGGCATGCATAGCGGCAGCACTGCGGGTTCTTTGCCGTCCGGCAGGGAGTTGCTTACCATGCCGCGCCCCACACCGCGCGGCGGACAGCGATCCGCGCGCAAACGAGCGAGGAAGTATACATGAGCGCCCCCCGTCACTCCCGGCTGATCATCCTTGGATCCGGCCCGGCGGGTTATGCCGCGGCGGTCTATGCGGCGCGCGCCAACCGCAGTCCGCTGCTGATCACCGGCATGGAACAGGGCGGCCAGCTCATGACGACGACGGAGGTCGACAACTGGCCCGGCGACCCGCACGGCCTCACCGGCCCGGGGCTGATGGAGCGCATGCGCGAGCACGCCGAACGGTTCCACACCGAGATCCTGATGGACCACGTCAACGAAGTGGACCTCAAGCGCCGCCCGTTGCTGCTGAAGGGAGACCGCGGCGAGTACACCTGCGACGCGCTCGTCATCGCGACCGGCGCAAGCGCGCGCTACCTCGGCCTCGACTCCGAGCAGACGTTCCGCGGCCGCGGCGTCTCCGCCTGCGCAACGTGCGACGGCTTCTTTTTCCGCGACCAGCGCGTCGCCGTGATCGGCGGAGGCAACACGGCCGTCGAGGAAGCGCTCTACCTGTCGAACATCGCTGCGCACGTTACGCTCGTGCATCGCCGCGACAAGCTGCGCTCCGAGAAGATCCTCCAGGACCACCTGTTCGAGCGGCAGCGCTCGGGCGCGGTGGACATCATCTGGAACCACGCAGTGGAAGAGGTGCTGGGCGACGATACCGGCGTCACCGGACTGCGTGTCGCGGCGACCGATGGCTCGGGCAAGAAGGACATCGCGGTTGCCGGTGTGTTCATCGCCGTCGGCCACACGCCGAATACGCAGATCTTCAACGGACAACTGGACATGAACGGCGGCTATATCATCGTGCGTTCCGGCCTGCAGGGTGGCGCGACGGCCACCAGCATTCCCGGCGTGTTCGCAGCCGGTGACGTGGCGGACCACGTGTATCGGCAGGCGGTGACGTCGGCCGGCACGGGCTGCATGGCAGCACTCGACGCCGACAAGTATCTCGACGCGCTCGACGCCGGTGCCGTGCAGGGCCACTGACGTGCGCCGCCTGCGGCCCTGCCGTTGAAGGCGGGAATCATTGCCCGAGTCGCCGACCTGCCTGCGGCCGAGTGGGACGCGCTCGACGCAACTCAACACCCGTTCCTGCGCCACGCTTTTCTCGACGCGCTCGAAACCACGGGTTGCGTCGGTGGCGATACCGGCTGGCTCCCCTACCATCTTGTGATCCGCGACGTTGCGGGCGTGCTGGTGGCTGCGGTTCCCCAGTACCTGAAAGCACATTCCTGGGGCGAATTCGTCTTCGACTGGGGTTGGGCGCAGGGCTACCTGCGCGCCGGGCTCGAGTACTACCCGAAGCTGCTCGCTGCCATCCCGTTCACGCCGGTCACGGGGCCGCGCCTGCTCGTGCGCGCGGGCGCGGATGCGACCGCCCTGCGTGCAGCGCTCGCCGCTTTGCTGCTCGAATCGGCGCGCACTTGCGGCGCCTCCGGAGCGCACGTGAATTTCACGCTGCCGGACGACCAGGCGGCGCTCGAGCAGGCGGGCTTCATGCGGCGCCACGACTGCCGCTTTGTCTGGCGCAATCACGGCTACCGCGATTTCGACGATTTCCTCGGCACGTTCCGCTCGGACAAGCGCAAGAAGGCGCGGCGCGAGCGGCGGCGCGTCGCTGAGTCCGGCATCACCTTTCGCACGCTGCGCGGCGAGGAGCTCGACAGCGCGCTCTGGGGCGTCATCTTCGGGTTCTCGGAGCAGACGTTCCTGCGGCACGGCAACGCGCATTACCTGAGCGTCGAATTCCTCACCCGCGTTGCCCTCCGGCTGCCTGAGACCGTGATGGTGAAGCTTGCCGAACGGGAGGGTTTGCCGGTGGCGGCGGCCATCTTCTTCGCGGGCGGCGGCTGGCTCTACGGACGCTACTGGGGCTCCGCGCAGGCCGAGGATTCCCTGCACTTCGAAGCCTGCTACTACCAGGGCATCGAGTACTGCATCGAGCACGGCCTGCAGGGCTTCGACCCCGGAACCCAGGGCGAACACAAGATCGCCCGCGGCTTCGAGCCAACGCGCACCTGCTCCGCGCATTGGCTGGCTCATCCCGGGTTTGCGGACGCTGTCGCGCGCTACCTCGAGCGCGAACGCGCGGCTGTCGATGAGTACATCTGCGCGTCGAGCGCGCACCTGCCCTTCCAGCGCGGCAAGGTCTCGCCGCCGTGATCCCGTGGTTGCAGCCGGACGATCCACCGGATGCGTTCCCCCCGGTCGACGGTGCGCTGGAAGAACCGGACGGGTTGCTTTGCGCCGGTGGCGACCTCTCGCCGCAGCGCCTGCTCGCGGCCTACCGGCGCGGTGTGTTCCCCTGGTACGCGGAAGGACAGCCGATCCTGTGGTGGTCGCCGGATCCGCGTGCCGTGCTGTTGCCCGGCGAGTTCAAGGTTTCGCGCAGTCTGGCCAAGGCCGTGCGCAATCGCGGCTTCACGGTCACCTTCGACCAGGACTTTTCCTCGGTCATCCGCCACTGCGGCGATCGGCAGCTGCGGCCGGAAGGCACCTGGATTTCACCCGACATGTGCCAGGCGTACGCCCGGCTGCATGACCTCGGTTACGCGCACTCCGTCGAAACGTGGCACGACGGCGACCTCGTCGGCGGGCTCTACGGCGTGGCGCTGGGGCGGGTCTTTTTCGGCGAATCGATGTTCAGTACCGAACGCGATGCATCCAAGGTGGCATTGCACGCCCTCGTGCGTGCGTTGCTCTTGCGCAACGATGCGATGATCGATTGCCAGGTCATGAGCGCTCACCTGGAGCGCCTCGGCGTACGCGCGATCCCTCGCGGCGAGTTCATCGCGCGGCTCGCCCGCGGCGTCCCGGATCAGCAACCGGCGCCCGGCTGGCCGGGCGCAGCGGCCTGAGTTGCCGTGAATTATGCGGACCCGGCGACGGTTTTCATTGCATTGCAGGGGGGGTTTATGCAGAATTCGCGCGGCTCGAGGGGCCGCTGAGAGGGTGCATGGCGAAGGAAGACGCGATTCAGATGGAAGGCAAGGTGGTCGAAACCCTGCCCAACACGACTTTTCGAGTACAGTTGCAGAACGGCCACATCGTGACCGCGCACATCTCGGGCAAGATGCGCAAGAACTACATCCGCATCCTCACGGGCGACGCCGTCACGGTGGAAATGACGCCCTACGACCTCACCAAGGGCCGCATCGTCTACCGCGGCCGCTGATCGCCCGCGAGCAAACGCATGGGATAAAGGCCGGCAATGCCGGCTTTTTGTTTTTCACCCCGACGACAACCTCAATGCGAGGCGCTGCGACGGCGCGGGCACCATGCGCCGTGCGGGTTCTCGCGCTCCGGCGAGAACTCGCTCAGGCGCCCCTCACCCGGCCTGCGGCCGACCTCTCCCGCTGAAGCGGGAGAGGTAATGACAGCTGCAGCGGGAGAGGTGATGACAGCTGAAGCGGGAGAGGTGATGACAGCTGAAGCGGGAGAGGTGATGACAGCTGAAGCGGGAGAGGTGATGACCTGGAGAGCTTACTCGAGCAGCGCGGGCTCCTCGGACGAGCGGGTCTCCACCTTCAGCTGCTCATCCGGTCCGACGCTCACGAAAGCGTGACCGCCCTTCTCGAGACGGCCGAACAGCAGCTCCTCGGCGAGCGGCCGCTTGATGTGCTCCTGGATGATCCGGGCCATCGGCCGCGCCCCCATCTTCGGGTCATAGCCGCGCTTCGCGATCCACTGGCGGGCGTCGCCGTCGATGTGCAGCGCGACGCCCTTCTGCTCCAGCTGCGCCTCGATCTCCACCAGCAGCTTGTCCACGACCCGCTGGATGGTGCGCTCGTCCAGCGACTCGAACTGCACGACCGCATCGAGGCGGTTGCGGAATTCCGGCGCGAACAGGCGCTTGATCGCCTCCATGCCGTCCGATGCGTTGTCCTGCGTCACGAACCCGATCGACGCGCGGCTCATCTCGGCGGCGCCGGCGTTGGTCGTCATCACGATGACGACGTGGCGGAAATCCGCCTTGCGCCCGTTGTTGTCGGTGAGGGTGCCATGGTCCATGACCTGCAACAGCAGGTTGAACACGTCCGGGTGCGCCTTCTCGATCTCGTCGAGCAGCAGCACGCAATGCGGATGCTTGGTGATCGCCTCGGTGAGCAATCCACCCTGGTCGAAACCGACGTATCCCGGCGGCGCGCCGATGAGGCGCGAGACGGTGTGCCGCTCCATGTATTCGGACATGTCGAAGCGGATCAGTTCCACGCCGAGCGTGAGCGCGAGCTGGCGGGTGACCTCGGTCTTGCCCACGCCGGTCGGCCCCGCGAACAGGAATGAGCCCACCGGCTTGTGCTGATCGCCGAGTCCTGAGCGCGACATCTTGATCGCCGAGGCCAGCGTGTGGATTGCCTTGTCCTGTCCATAGATCACCAGCTTCAGGTTGCGCTCGAGATTGCGCAGCACGTCGCGATCGCTGCTCGAGACGGTCTTCGGCGGGATGCGCGCGATGCGGGCGACGACATCTTCGATTTGCGAGACGGTGACCGTCTCTTCTCGGGTTTCCGGCGGTCGCAGGCGCAATCGTGCGCCTGCCTCGTCGATGACGTCGATCGCCTTGTCGGGCAGGTGCCGGTCGTTGATGTGGCGTTCCGACAATTCGGCGGCCGCCTGCAGCGACTCGTCCGTGTAGCGGATGCCGTGATGTTCCTCGAACTTCGGCCGCAGGCCGCGCAGGATCTCGATGGTCTCGGGCACCGTCGGCTCGACGATGTCGATCTTCTGGAAACGCCGCGTCAGCGCGTGGTCTTTCTCGAAGATGCCGCGATACTCCTGGTAGGTCGTCGAGCCGATGCAACGCAGTTCGCCGTTGGCGAGCGCCGGCTTGATGAGATTGGAGGCGTCCATCACGCCGCCGGACGCGGCACCGGCGCCGATCACCGTGTGAATCTCGTCGATGAACAGGATCGCGCCCGGCCGCTTCTTGATTTCCGCGAGCACGCCCTTCAAACGCTTTTCGAAATCGCCGCGATATTTCGTACCGGCAATCAGCGAGCCGAGGTCGAGCGAGAAGACGACGCTGTCCGCCAGCACGCCCGGCACCTTGCCTTCCACGATCAGGCGCGCCAGGCCCTCTACCAGGGCGGTCTTACCCACGCCGGCTTCGCCGACGTAGAGCGGATTGTTCTTGCGGCGACGGCAGAGAATCTCGACCGTGCGCTCGATCTCGAGCTGGCGCCCGATCAGCGGATCGATGCGGCCCTGCTCCGCCAGCTTGTTCAGGTTCGTGGCGTACTTGTCGAGCGCCGAGCCGCCCTCGGCATCGCGCTCGCCTTCAGCCGGCGGCGGCTGCTCGTCCGTCCTCTCGCGCTCCTCGCCCGGCTTGGCGAGCCCGTGCGAGATGAAATTGACCACGTCGAGGCGCGAGATCTCCTGCAGGCCGAGCAGGTACGCTGCGTGGCTGTGCTTTTCGCTGAAAATGGCGACCAGCACGTTGGCGACGGTCACTTCCTTCTTGCCGCTCGACTGCACGTGGAACACGGCGCGCTGCAATACCCGCTGGAAGCCGAGCGTCGGCTGCACCTCGCGGTCGTCGTCCTGTTTCAGTCGCGGCGTGGTCTGGTCCACGAATTCCTTCAGTTCCTTGCGCAGGCGCGTCGCATCGGCGCCGCACGCACGGAGGATTTCGCGCACCTTGGGGGCATCGATGATCGCGAGCAACAGGTGCTCGACAGTCATGAATTCATGGCGCCCGTCCCGGGCCCCCTGGAAGGCCTCGTTCAGGCAGATCTCGAGTTCGCTGCTCAACACTTGATTCAGGCCTCTTCCATCGTGCACAGGAGGGGGTGCTGTTGCTGCCGGGCGTAGCTGGTCACCTGGGCCACCTTCGTCTCGGCGATTTCGAACGTATACACGCCACAGACGCCCTTGCCACGCGTATGCACTTCGAGCATGACGCGCGTCGCACTGGTGCGGTCCATGCCGAATATGTGCTCCAGAACGTCCACCACGAACTCCATGGGAGTGTAGTCGTCATTGAGCAGCACGACCTGGTAAAGGGGCGGCCGCCTGGTCTGCGGTTTCGCCTCCTCGACGATCAGACCGTGGTTGTGCTGTGTCTGTTCCTCGCCCATATGCCGCCAATATAACCGTCGGACCTATATAGGGCCGACCCGCGGCCCTGACAAGCTTACGCATCCGCAATTTGCGCAACGACCTTGAGGCGGTGTCGGCGAAGTCCGTATGATGCCGCCACCCTGGGCAATCCCTGGGAGAAGCGCCTTGCCGGACGGACACTTACACGAGCCCTGATGCAGTTTCCGAAGAGCCTCAGCAGCATTGCCTCGGTCGCGCAGGGCGTCCGGTCCGACGAGTGGGCCAAGGCCCTGCCCTTGGTTGTCGCCGCCGGCCTGGTGGTCCTGCTGGCCTGGCAGCTGGTGCAGCTGGTCTGGACCGTCAGCGGCGCCCGTAAAGGGCAGGCTGCGGCTCCTTCCGGCCCGGCAGCGTCCGTGCTCGCCCCCACCGGCCCCGCCGTGGATGTGCAGGCGATCATCAACGCCCACTTGTTCGGCGAGGCGGCGGCGCCCGGCGCGGGCGAAACCGACCCGAATTCGGTGGCCGCCACCCAGATGAGCCTGGTGCTGGTAGGCACGATTGCCCAGTCCGACCCCGCCCAGGGCTACGCGATCATCGGTGAGAACGCGACCAGCGCCAAAGTCTATGCGGTCGGCAAGACCATCACCGGTGGCACGAAGCTGCATTCAGTCTACCCGGATCGAGCGATTCTCGACCGGGGCGGCAAGCTCGAGGCCCTGCTGCTGCCGAAGCAGTTCCGCGGTGGCGGGGTGACCCCGGTGGCCGCCCAGACAGGAGCGCCGCCCGATCCCCTGCTCGGCGACCGGCTGCGCCAGCTGGCGAGCCAGAATCCGGCGGCCATCACCGAAATCATCAGGCCGCAGCCGGTCTTTGCGAATGGGCAGCAGCGCGGCTACCGCGTCTACCCCGGCCGCAACCGCCAGCAATTCACTCGGCTGGGCCTGATGCCCGGCGACCTCGTCACGGGCGTCAATGGCACGCCGCTCGACGACCCGGGCCGCGGCATGGAAATCCTGCAGTCGATGAACAGCGCCACCGACGTCACGGTGACGGTCGAGCGCAATGGCCAGAGTACGCAGATCAACATCAACAATGCACAGGTCGCCGCCGACGCTGCCGCCGCGGCCGCCGCCCTGCCCGAGGCTGTACCGGTATCGGAAGTCCCGAGCATGCCGCCCCAGGATCCTTCGGAGTGACGATGAAGCCCAAGCTGCTCAATCGGATTGCCCTGGCAACGGCCTGTCTCGCGCTGGTTGCCGCGCTCGCGCTGCCGCCCGCGGCCGGCGCCCAGGCTCAGGGGACGATCACCCC
>Ga0315290_10004091_pt1 | contig 10471 bp, 6 predicted proteins | sample YL17G12_0_MG_FD_203627 | JGI IMG/M metagenome (GOLD analysis project Ga0315290, IMG submission 203627) | Sediment microbial communities from Yellowstone Lake, YNP, Wyoming, USA - YL17G12_0 | ecosystem: Environmental > Aquatic > Freshwater > Lake > Sediment | place: USA: Wyoming | collected...
GCAAGCCAGCACGGCCAACAGGATCAGGACAAGACCGGCAAGCGCGGTGGTTCGCGCGACAACTCTCATGGGATGCTCCAGCGGACGGGCCGCCAATTCGCCCCACGGCATGGCCGGGGTATCAAAGGCATCAGACGTTTCGCCAGTTTTCCAGCCATTGGTACTGGGGCGGCAGGTTTGCCCACATCCGCTCCGCGGCGTTTTCGAGCATCGCCTTCTCTTCCTTGTCCAGTTCTCGTTTTTCCTTGACGGCCAGGGCCATGTTGTCCACTTCGGCGGGACAGGCCAAGCCCGGAATAGGCGCGGTAATGGCGGGGTTTCCAAGGACGTACCTGACGGCGAGTCGGGCCAGCTTCGCCTGATCCTCGGGCTTCTTGGCGTCGTTGAAATACGACCCTCCACCAAAGGGCTTGATGCCCAGCGCGCCGATGTCCTGCTTGCGGATCGCGTCGAAAAGGCTGTCCGTGGGCAGTTCCTTTGACATGGCCGCGTATGGGAAGACAATCACCTCCATTTGCTCGGGGTACTTCTCGATGAGCATCTTGAGCCACTCCCGATCGTGCGATGACACGCCGGTGAATCGCGCCTTGCCCTGCTTCTTGGCCAGTTCGAGGGCCTTGACCATTTCCTCGACCTCGGCCTGGGTATGCTCGCCGCCGCGTTCCAGCGCCACGGGGCGCCAGACATCGACGTAATCCACCCCGGCAATCTTCATGCCCTCTTCCAAAGTCTTGAGCAGCATATCGGCGGTGCGGTATTTCTCGTCGCGCGGGCACTTGGGCCACATGGCGAAGCCCATGTACATCTTCTCTCGCTGGCCCTTCAGGGCCGGGCCGTACGCTGAGACCTCGGCCACGGTGCAGGCGTCGACGAGGTTGATCCCGACCTCCAGGCAGCGGTCGACGACCTCGCGGCGGTTCTTGAGCAACTCCGCGCCGGCTTCGCCGACGACAGGGTCGGCCAGACCCGGCACGGGCCCCTTGAGAACGCGTTCCATCCCTTTCCAGTGCCCGCCCAGGCAGACCGCCGAGACCCAAAGCCCCGTCCGCCCCAGCCGGCGATACTCCATGTTCGGGTTGTAGCTGCGGGTCTTCTCAACCGCGCCGGCCGACGCCGGCTTGGCCTCTTCGGTCCGCCCGGCCGAGTTGAGCCCCAGAACCACCGCACCGGTGGCAACAGCCCCGTCGCGCACGAATTCCCGCCGCGTGATCTTCCTGCTGGTCATGACTATGTCCTTTTCTGAAGTGTCGCATCTGCCTCGGCCGGCGCCGCCGGAACCAAAGCCGCAACAACTCCAATATACCCTTTACCCCGCGAGACGGCAACGCGGGCCGCAAAAAATCAGCCGAACCCGCCGCCGGGTCGCGGTGCGGGCAAGTCCGGCGGCTGTCAGACATGCACCCTTGCCTCGGCGGCGATTCGGGCGGCGGCGCTGACGGCCTGGCCCAGGGCGATGCAGGCATCGTTGGTCGGCACGGCGCGGTGGGTCAGGACGGTGAAGGCGTCGGCCTGGAGGAGGCGGACCAGCCGGGCCAGGAGGTAGCGGTTCATGAAGCAGCCGCCGGACAGGGCGAGCACGCTCAGGCCGGTGCGGTCGCGCGCGAGCGAGGCGGAGGCGTGGAGGAATGCGGCCACGGTGTTGTGGAACTTTGCAGCCAGCTCGGCTGGGGCCGTGCCGGACGCGACATCGTCGGCCAGGGCCAGGACCGTCGGGCGAAGGTCGATGAGCATCGGCGTCGCCTGGTCGTCGATGGCGAAGGGGTAGGCGGCCTCGACGCCGCGGGCGATGGCGGCCTCGAGCATCATGGGGGCCTGTCCCTCGAAGCGGTTGGCGTCGGCAATACCCGCCAGTGCGGCGGCGGCGTCGAACCACCGGCCAAGCGAGCTTGATTGCGGGCAGTTGACGCCGGCGCGGAGCAGGTCGAGGGTTTGCTGGATCGTGTCGAGGTCGGGGCCCAACCGCATGATGATCGGGTGGCGGAGGCAGTCGTCGCCGAGGGCGTCGTACAGGCCGGCCAGGGCTGGGCGGAATGTTTCCTCGGCGGCCTTGTCGCCGCCGGGCAGGCGGGTGTAGCGCAGGTGGGCAAGGCGCTGGTAGTCGGCCAGGTCGCAGCGGAAGACCTCGCAGCCCCAGACGGCGCCGTCGTCGCCGTAGCCGACGCCGTCGGCGACGATGGCGAGGGCCTCGCCGGGGTGGTCGTTCTCGGCCAGGCACGCGGCGGCGTGGGCGTGGTGGTGCTGAACGCGGATGAGCCGCCCCGGCGGGCAGCCGGCAAGCTCGCCCCGTGCCCGGCGGGCGGCGTAGTCGGAGGAAAGGTACTGCGGGTGCATGTCGGCGGCGATTGTCTCGGGGCGGACCTCGAAGAGGTCTTCGAGGTGGCGGATCGTGTCGATGAAGTGGCGGTAGGTTCGGCCATCCTTCAGGTCGCCTATGTGCTCGCCGAGCATCGCCCAGCCGGCGCGGTAGAGGCAGACGGCGGACTTCAGTTCGGCCCCGACGGCGAGGATGGACAAATTGCGGATTGCGGATTGCGGATTGCGGATTGCGGATTGGCACGAGGCAGGTCGATGGTGATTTGCAGCATGATCTGGTGGCGGTTGCTTGAGGACATTGACTCCTGGGTCGCCGACTAAACCCGGGTAATGCACCTCACCAGTCTGCACCTGCCAAAGATCCCCCTTACCTCCGCCAGCGGCAATACGCAATTCCCTCTCCCCAATCCGCAATCCGCAATCCGCAATCCGCAATCGAATGGGTTGCGGCGCGTAGCCTCTGGCTCGACGGATTACGCTGAGGGTGCCCAGGCCGGTGAGTTGGACAACGCTGTCGTCGAGGCGGCGCTGGATGCGGCGGTTGTGCAGGAGCAGTGCGTCGGCCAGGGCGGCAAGCTCGGCGATGGCGGCGTCGTTATCCTTGACCAGCGGCTCGTCGGCGTAGTTGGCGGAGGTCATGACCAGCGGGCGGGCTATGTGGTCCAAGAGCAAATGGTGCAGCGGGGTGTAGGGCAGCATCAGGCCCAGGCAGGCGAGGTTGTCGGCGACGGCGGGCGCGATTTTGTCGCGGGCGTCGGCGCGTTTGGGCAGCAGGACGATGGGGCGCAAGTGCCCGGCCAGGAGGTGGCGGGCCTCGTCGGTGATCTCGCAGAGAGCAGCCGCGGCGGCAAGGTCGCGGACCATGATGGCGAAGGGCTTTTCATCGCGGCGTTTGCGGCTGCGCAGGCGGAGGACGGCTTGGTGGTCGTCGGCCCGGCAGGCGAGGTGGAAGCCGCCGAGGCCCTTGATGGCGACGATCCGCCCGGCCTCCAGCATGGCCGCGGCGGCGGCGATTGCGTCGTCGCAGTCGATGGTCCGGCCGGCGGAATCGGCCAGCCAGACTCCCGGCCCGCAGGCCGGGCAGGCGATGGGCTGGGCGTGGAAGCGGCGGTTCGACGGGTCGGCATACTCGGCGGCGCAGAGCGGGCACATGGCGAAGTCGGCCATCGTAGTGTTCGGCCGGTCGTAGGGGATTCGGTTGACGATGGTGTACCTGGGCCCGCAGTTGGTGCAGTTGATGAACGCATAGCGGTATCGGGGGTCGGCGGGGTCGCGCATCTCGCGGAGGCAGTCATCGCAGACGGCGGTGTCGACGGTGACTTGGGCATCCGCCAGCTCGCCGCCCTCGCTGGGGCGGATGTCGAAGGTTTTCTCCCCGGCGACGGTTTCCATTTCGGCGACGTCGCAGCGGGCGATCCGGGCAAGCGGGGGCAGCTCAGCCCGCAGGCGGTGCGGAAAGAGTTCGACGTAGGCGGGCAGGCCCTGGACCTCGATAGTCACGCCGCGGCCGTCGTTGACGACCCAACCGGTGAGGTTGAACTCGTCGGCAAGGCGGTACACGAAAGGCCGAAAGCCCACGCCTTGCACCTGCCCGCCGACCAGGATGTGAAGCCGCCTGAGTTCCATGTTGCCGAGAAGTAAGGTCACAAGTCATAGCGCTTAGGAATCGCGAAAGAATAACTTGAGAAATTATACTCGTGGACGGACGGCGTAGTTCCATTCGCCATGGAACTCTGCCGGTGTGCAGTTGACGCGGGCCAGTTGTTTGTCACTGACCTTCATACCTGTCTTGTAGTGGCGGGTGTCCAACGCGGCCCGCACCGTCAGGCCGCTTTCTTCTTTCGCCCGGCCGGCCTTAGGCCCCCGAGGGGGGCGACGGCCTTGGTCTCCGGGGCCTTCAGGACGGGCTTGACCGCAGGGGCGGCCAGGGATTCGCCATCCAGCTTGGGCTCGAACTTGCCGAGGTCCAGGCCGAAACGCTCCAGGACCGTCGGCGTAATGTCCTGGCGCATGCCCGCCCGTTTGATCCTGGCATCGTTGGTGCCCAGAAAAACGTACGGGGCATAGCCGTGACCCTTGCCGCCCTCGTTGAAGCCGTGGTCGGCAGTGACGTAAACGGTCGTCTTGTCGTACAGCCCAAGCTGCTTGAGCTTGTCGATGATCTTACCGGTCCACGTGTCGCCGGAAATCAGCGCGTCGTTGTACTCCTTGGAGTTCTCGCCCGCCTTGTGGCCGCTGTGGTCCACCTCGGCAAAATGCACGAAGAAGAAGAACTGCTTGTCCTTGTACTTGTCGATCAGCTCCAGGGCGCGCGAGCCGACCTTCTCATCCTGCACCAGCCCGTACTCCCACACGTCGCAACTCTTGTGCATCGTGTAGTACGGCGAACCGTCGAAGACCCTGTACTTGACGCCGTTCTCCTCGACGATCCTGCCGGCGGCCTGCTTGCCGGCGCCGGGCTGCTTGGCTGCCTTCTTGCCCGCCGCGGGCTGATCGGCCTCGGCCGGCCTTAGGCCCCCAAGGGGGGCATTTGCGTCCAGGCGGGTCTTGAACGGCGGGCGGATCTCCCCGCAGTGGCCCGACTTACCGATCACCGCGACGGTGACAAACTTGTCGGCCCCGAAACGCTCCTCCAGCCGTTCGAAAACGCTCAGCCCCTTCGGAATGTCCCGATACTTGCCGTTGCTGTACACCCCGGTGGCCTCCGGGTTGTAGCCCGTGAGGATCTGCGACCACCCGGCCTTGGTGTCTGTGGCACCGTTGACCACGTCGATGTCGACCAGGGCGCCTTGCTCGCTGAGCTTCTTGAGCGTGGGCAACTCGCCCCGCGCCAGGCACTCCTGCACGTGTGCCCGCTGGGCTCCATCCCAGCCGATGAGGATTACGTTTCGCGGCCCATCATCCGCCGCAAGGACCGGCGCCGCCGACAGGACCGCCGCCACCAGACAGATCGTCAACTTGCGCATCATCTTCATATTCATCTTCATCTTCGCTCTCCCGAAAGTGGTCCAGTATGAACAACCCGAAAGCCCGGCAGCGGCCGATCCGCTCCGAGCCCGCCCACCCATCGGGGCAGGCCTCATCACCGATTTGTAAAACCCCGCCCAGCCGCCTGAGTTTCTCCGACGCCGGCCACTGTCGAGGACAAGAGACCTGCTATGATTCGGACCTGTGAACGGGCCTGAAAAAAAGTACCTCCCCATCAGACCGCGGTGTGGTGGTCGGAGAGGCGCAGGGCGGGGGATTGCTGGAGGCTCAGGCCGGCGGCGAGCAGGGCGGCGTTTAGGGCGGCGGGGGGTACGTCGGCGAGGCGGCAGGCGTCGGCGTGGTCGAGGCGGTTGTCGGCGTAGAGTTGGACGGCCAGGGCGAGTCGGACGTCGTACTCGCTCAGTTCGCCTCGTGCGACTATGTCATCCGGCAGGATCAGTTTCATGGTTATGCTCCGCGGCTCGCTTTAGATGGCTATCGGCCTGCTGGGGGCAGGGGTGCAGTAAGGAGCGGGGCCCTGCTCGCTGAAGCGAACAGGCCTCAGGGGAGAGACTTCAGACTTCAGACTTCAGGCTTCAGACTTCAGGCTTCAGACTTCAGGCTTCAGGTTCCGTGTTCCCGGTTCCGCTTTCTTCTGCTTTTCCTGGTTCCAGGTTCCGTGTTCCGTCTTTACCGGCTCCCGGCTACCGACTACCGGCTACCAAACTGATTTTTCTTTTACCGCCGGGCTTGCTAACGGGCTCGCGTTGCGGTTGAATCTAAAAAAGGGCCTCAGGCCGGGAGGAGCCTATGCAGGATAAGTTGTTTGGCGACGGTATAACTTTTGACGATGTGCTTCTGCTGCCGGCGAGATCCTCGGTTAAGCCGCAGGAGTTGGACACCTCGACGAATCTGACGCCGAGGATCCGTCTGAACATCCCGCTGGTCTCGGCACCCATGGACACGGTGACCGAGGCGGCCCTGGCCATCGCGCTGGCACAGGAGGGCGGGCTGGGCTTCATCCACAAGAACCTCTCCATCGAGGCCCAGGCGCGCGAGGTCGAGAAGGTCAAGCGGTCGGAAAATGGCATCATCACCGACCCGGTAACCCTGCCGCCGAGCGAATCGACCGCCACGGCCCGGCAGCTCATGAGCCAGCACAACATCTCCGGCGTGCCGATCGTCGGGGACAACGGCAAGCTCGTCGGCATCCTCACGCGGCGCGACATGAAGTTCCTTCCCTCGGCCGACACGCGGATCGAGGATGTGATGACCAAGCGCAATCTGGTGACGGCCCCGCCGGGCACCAAGCTCGACGAGGCGGAGATGATTCTCAACCGCCACAAGGTCGAGAAGCTGCTGCTGGTCGACGCGCAAGGCAAGCTGGCCGGGCTCATCACGATGCGGGACATCGACAAGCTCCGGCAGTTCCCGCAGAGCTGCAAGGACGCCCGCGGCCGGCTTCGCGTCGGGGCGGCCGTCGGGGTGATGGACTTCGAGCGGGCCGCGGCGCTGGTGGATCGGGAAGTGGACGTGCTGGTGATTGACACCAGCCACGGGCACAAGGACGTGGTGCTCGAGACGGTCCGGCGGCTCAAGGCGGCCCACGACATCGAGGTTATCGCGGGCAACATTGCCACGGGCGACGCGGCCAGGGACCTCATCGAGGCTGGGGCGGACGCCCTTCGCGTGGGCATTGGCCCGGGCGCTATCTGCACCACCCGCGTCGTGACCGGCGTGGGCGTGCCGCAGATCACGGCCGTGAGGGAATGTGCCAAGGTCGCCGACGCCAGCGGCATCCCGGTGCTGGCCGACGGCGGCATCCGCCATAGCGGCGACATCACCAAGGCGATCGCGGCCGGGGCGGCGGCGGTGATGATGGGCAGCCTGCTGGCGGGGCTTGAGGAATCGCCGGGCAAGATGATTATTTATCGTGGCCGGCGGTTCAAGGCGTACCGCGGGATGGGATCGATGGACGCGATGCTTTCCGGCTCGGCCGACCGATACGGTCAGGAGGGCGTGCAGGACCGTCGGCGCCTGGTGCCCGAGGGCGTCGAGGGCCGGGTGCCATACCGCGGCGGGCTGGCGGACTTCGTCTTTCAACTCATCGGCGGGCTAAAGAGTGGCATGGACCACTGCGGGGCGCATACTATTGAGGAGTTGCGGAAGAATGCGAAGTTCCTTAGGGTTTCGTCGGCGACGGTGGTGGAGAACCATCCGCACGACATTCAGATAACGCACGAGGCGCCGAACTACACCGTTCCGGCAGTGGACCACGAATAGCGACCGGCGATAGCGGTCTATAAAGGAGAACTCGATGAAGATGCGTCGATATGCAGTCGCGGCCCTGCTGGCCGCCGCGACTATGGCGGGCGGGTGCACCGTTGCCACGCCGGGCTCGACCCGGTTACTCGGCGAGGTTGACTATCCCCAGGCCTTCGCGTCCGCAAACGACACGATGGGCCAATACTTCTCAATATCCTCGTCCGACGCGGCCACGGGGATCATCAAGGCAAGGCCCAAGGCCATCGAGGCCCCGCCGGACCGCCTGCTTGGGCGCTCGCCGGCCCGGCAGGTCGCGACGATGCGCATCTGGCAGCGTGGCAAAGAGATACTGGCCGACATGACCGTGGCTATCGAGCGGCGCGGCGACTCGGTGCTCCGCAGCATGCCTCAACCCGGCGAAAACTATGAAGGCGTGCCCAACCAACCGCCATCGCAGCGCGAGGCCGCAACAACCACGGAACAAAACGAGTCCTGGCGGATCGAGAAATACGACCACGCTACCGAAGAGAAGATCCTGCAAGACCTCTACTTATCGCTGCATCCGCAGGAGAAGAAGTAACCGGTAGATGGTGCGAAGCATCTGAAGCCCAGGGATAGCAATCCCTGGGTGGAGGCCCAGGAACCTGCCTTCGCTGAAGCTACGGCAGGCTGATAGCAACCCCCGGGTGCTTTCGGTTAAGTGACCTACGACCACCAAGGGTATTGTGGGTCGCAGGGTGGTGCTTTTTGCGAGGCGCCGGAGGAAAATTCCCCTATAATCTACTAACCGAGAAAGCCTTCGCCTGTCCAATGTGCGTAAGGCGAGTTGTTCGGCGAGTTGTTCATGGAAACCATTGGAGGTACACCCATGACGAAAATACAAATCTTCGCGATCCTGGCCCTGGGCGGCCTGGTGGCGTCGGTTGCGTCAGGACAGACGGGCCAGGCTGGCGACACAAGCTCTTACGCTCCGGCCGGGGCTGGCCAGTACGCATCCCCCGCTGCCGATGAGGGGGTTTCAGTTAATGGCGATGAGATACCCGACCCTCTTGCCGATGCCGCACCGGTGTACGGAACCGCGCCGACGAACGCGGAGATGATCCCCAACGGCGCCGTTACGCTTGTCGAGCCGTACGATGGCTACGGCGAGTTGTCGCTGGACGAGTTGTCGGCGGCGCTTTCCATGCCGGCCGGGCCGCAGCCCTGGGACCTCGGCGAGTTCGCGCGCTGGCAGGAGCCGCCGGCCCAGGACGCCTACGGCGAGCCGGTGATAATCATTGACGAGGGTCTGGCGATCGTCGGCTTGATCGATCTGCCGGCCGAGGACGAGGGTCCGGGCGAGTTGGCCGCCGCCCAGCCGCAGGTGCTGCCCACGGAGCCCGCAGTCGTCCCGGCCGCCCCGCGGCCCGTCGTGCCGAACGCCCCGTTGACGGTCAATGCCCTGACGAGCGCCTACGGCGCCGCGGGCACCGTCTACGCCACGACGGCTGAGTATTCCTGCGAGCCGCCGATGTACGCCCCGACGTACTGCAGCTATTACTACGCCTATCCTTACGCTTACGCGCCGATTGTGCTGCCGCCTTGGTCGAACCCGCACTGGCCGCTGACCCCGTATTACTGCATTTACCCGCAATGGCCCAACTATTACGGCACTTACATTGGCTACCCGTACGTTGGGTACTACGGCACGTACGCAAGCTACTCGTATGGCGGGTACTTCGGCACGTACCTGGGTTACCCGTACGCCGGGTACTTTGGCACGTACATAGGCTACCCGTACGCGTCGTATTACAGGGGCTACCCGCACTACCGGCACTTGGGCTCGGGGGCGTTCCTGGGCTTCTCGTTTGGCGGCGGCTCGTGGAGCATCTACGGGCAATTCGGCCTGCCGGCCTATCAGCACGGGTACTTCAGGGGCGATCATGATCGGAATTTCCCGAGGCATTCAGATTCGCGATTCTTAGCGCACGGCGGGTCGCCGTCCGAGCGGTCATTTGCGTCGGGCGGCATGGTCAGGCCGTGGCGGCCGAGCGTGTCGCACCAAATCGCCGCCGCCCGCAACGGACGGAGCTTTGGCCTGTCAACCGACCGCTCGCAGCTCGGGCAGCATGGGCCGGTGGACCTCAACCGCAGGGCGCTTACCACGGCCGCGGGTGCAGGGGCCACACGGGCGACGGCTTTGCAAAGGCCAGGCCGGACGCTGACGACCGGCGGGATGTCGGCCCAGGCAGCGCCAGCCGTCGGCCGGGCCGGCAGAACATTGAGCACCTCGCCGAGGGGCATGACCAATGCGAGTGCCCAGGACCAGCTCCAGCAGCGGCGAGATGCGTACATGGACGTGCTGAGGCGCCGCAATGTCGGCTCCGGCGGCACTGCTGAAAACCCGCCGGCCGGCGTCGTCAGGCCGGCATTCGGCGCGACCTCACCTGCCGGCACAGCCTCATCCGGGCCGCGGACGGACCATGGGTTCGGCGCGGGCAACGTGTCGCGGCAATCATCGGCCCCGGATATCGACGCCGCCGTTACGGCCCGCCGCGAAGTGATGCGGAACGACCTGCTCAGGCGGCTTAACGCCTCCCCAGCCGCTTCCGGCTCCGCCCCGGCGCCTGCCGGCCCGACCCGGCAGCACAGCACATTCCAGCCGCAGGTGGCGCCGCCGCCCGAGCCCGCCTGGCCGAGCCGTTCAGCGACGGCCGGGCCACGAACCCTGACGCCGAGAAGCCTTACCCCACACAGCTTGACGCCTCGGACCGTGACCACGCCGACCATCTCTGAAACGCCGAGCGTGACGCTCACCCCAACGCCCCGGACCACTTCCATAGCCCCGCCGCGAGAGATGAGATTCTCCCGCTCAACCTGGCCGCACGATTCGACCGCTGCGCCAAGTGCGACTACGCCGCCGTCGTACAGCCCCAGGACGTTCACG
>Ga0315290_10004093_pt1 | contig 10470 bp, 11 predicted proteins | sample YL17G12_0_MG_FD_203627 | JGI IMG/M metagenome (GOLD analysis project Ga0315290, IMG submission 203627) | Sediment microbial communities from Yellowstone Lake, YNP, Wyoming, USA - YL17G12_0 | ecosystem: Environmental > Aquatic > Freshwater > Lake > Sediment | place: USA: Wyoming | collected...
GATGCGGGCGACGGTCGTCTCGCGGTCCACGGTCGCGCCGTGAGCCTCGAGAACGTCGAGCGCGGGCTGCGAATGGAACATCACGCCCACGTCGGCGAGGACGTCGAGCGAGGCCTCGTGGATGCGCTCCACGTCGTCCGCCGGGAGCAGCTGAAGTGGGCGGCGCGGGCCGACGAAGCGGTCCTCTGCGTGGGCCGTCATGAGTCGCCTGCCGGAGCTTGGGACGTCGCCCCGGTGACGAACTCCTTGGTCACGAAGGGCGAGGTGACGGCTCTCACCAGGGCGTCGTAGTCCACGGCGAACGACACCGCGTCGCCGGGACGAAGCGGCTCCGGCGTGATGAGCACGCTCACGTCGCTGGTGGCGCCGGCGAGGTAGGAGCCCGCGAGCAGCGGCCGCAGGCCGTCGGGCTCGCAGTCGCGCCGGCCGAGGTGGAGCAGGGCGTAGTTCGCGTCGTCGTCCGGCAGGTCTGCCTCGGGCACGTGGCCGAAGGCGTCGAGACCGCGCTCTCCCGACGGCGCCGGCGGTTTGCGGTGGCACTCGAGCACGACCGCGGTGAGAACAGGGTCGGTGCGCTGCAGTCGGTCGAGGCCGGCGCCGCTGACGAAGTCGTAGCCGTACACGGGGCCGCCGCCGCATCGGATCTCGGTGCGGAAGCGCGGGTGGTAGCCGTCCAGGTGCTGCATCACGCAGGTGCCGCCGAGGCTGAGCAGCGGCTCGACGGCGCAGGCGTCGGCAAGCTCCGCCAGGACCACCTCGGCCTGCCGGAACAGATCCTGCGTGGGCAGCTGGCCGGACAGGCAGGCGAAGTTGACGCTGATGCCGGCGAACTCGACGCCCGGCAGCCGCGAGAGTGCGGCGGCGATCGCCGGGGCGGCGTCCGGCAGGACGCCTTCGCGGCGGTCGCCGAGGTCGACCGTGAGGAGGATCTGGATGGGTGCGCCGGGGGCGTGCTCTCCGAGCCCGCGCGCGGCGCCGACGTCGCTCAACAATACCCGGTCGGCGACCTGCGCGACCGCTGCCAGCTCGTCCGGCTGCGGGGCGCGAATGAGCGTCAGCGGCCCGAGCGAGGCGGCTGCGAGCCGCGCCAGAGACGGCAGGCGAGAGTCGGCGAGGCCGGCGCAGCCGGCCTCGAGCAGCGCCTGCCCGACGCGCGGCTCGCCGTCGACGCACTTGGTGACGCCGACCAGGGTGAAGCCGGCGCCGCGCAGCCGCGCAGCCAGCAGCCGAGTGTTCTCGGCGACGACGTCCAGGTCGATCGTCAGTCTGGGGTAGCCGGTCATCGGCTCAGTCCTCCCGGGGGTTGCCGGCAGAGCCGGATGCGCTCTGGCGAGGGAGTCTCGTCCGCGCGCGGGATCGTGCGCTGGGTGCAACCTACCTGCTCGGCGGGCGGCGAAGCGCAGCGCGCTTCGGGAGAGGGAGGGTACTAAAAGTCGTGGAACTTGCCGCCCGAGAAAGCGGCGTGGCGCTGGTCGTGGGGCTTGACGTCAGCCACCTGGTTCACGTTTCTCCCGTAGCCGGTGGGACGGAGCGTCGGCAGTATACTTCGGCCACGTCAAACCGTACAAGTAGGGAGGCCGCGTGCCGATCGACGACTCGTCGCTGACCGTGCGCAACGGTCATCTGTGCTTCGACGCCGCCGACATCGTGGAAGTCGCCGGCGACGCCGAGACGCCCTTCTACCTCTTCAGTGAGCGGCGCCTGCGTCGCAACATCGCCGGGTTGCAGGAGGCCTTCGGCGGCCGCTTTCCGCGCAGCGAGATCTTCTACGCCAGCAAGGCCTGCTCCAACCTGTGGTTTCTCAACGTGGTGCGCGACACCGGCATCAACATCGAAGTGAACTCCGGCGGCGAGCTCGAGAAGGCGCTGCGCGCGGGCTTCGAGGCGCGCCAGATCGTGTTCAACGGGGTCGCGAAGACGCGCCCCGAGATCACCGCCGCGGTGAGGGTCGGCGTCCGCGCCCTGCTCGTCGACTCGCTGTGCGAGCTGGAGCGTATCGCCGAGGTGGCGGCGCACGTGGGAAGGCCGGCGTCCGTGGCCCCGCGCATCGACGTGCACGTGCCCACGGCCACGCACCCCGGCCTCGAGACCGCCCACGGCGGCAAGTCGGGCATCGACCGCGACGACGCCGTGGAGGCTTTCCGCCGCGCGGCCGCCGACCCCGGTCTAGAGCCGGTCGGCCTCCATCTGCACGTCGGTTCGCAGATCACCAGCGTGGACCCGTACCGCGAGGCGCTGGGCAACGCGCTCGACCTCGTCGACGAGGTCGAGGCCGCCGCTGGCGTACGCCTGCAGTTTCTGGACGCCGGCGGCGGCTTCGCCGTGCCGTTCGCGGAGGGTCCGCCGGCAGGCGCCGACGACTACTTCCGCTCCCAGGTGAGCCTCGACGAGTACGCGGAGACGATCTGTGGCGCGCTCGAGGCGCGGCGCCCGGACCTGGCGCTCTTCGTCGAGCCGGGCCGCTCGATCGCGGCCACCAGCGGCGTGCTCGTGACGCGCGTGGAGAACGAGAAGACCAAGCGGGCGCGAGACGGGGAGGGGCGCGCGGTCGGCGAAGAACGGTGGCTCACCATCGACGCCGGTTTCAACACGCTGCTCGAGCACACGAACTACCGCTGGTACTTCCGCACTATCGCCGCGGGCCGCGCGGCCGAGCCGGCCGATACGCGCTTCCGTCTGGCAGGCCCGCTGTGCGACGGCGGCGACGTCTTCGCCGGCGACGATGACACGCTGTACCGGAGGTTCCCCGCCGGCACGAGCGTCGGCGACCTGGTGGTGTTCCTCGACGTCGGCGGCTACACCCTCGAGATGATGAACGACTACAACGCCCGGCCGCGGGCGGGCGCCCGCGCCGTCACGCTCGCCGGCGAGGTGGTGGAGGTGCGGCGCAGGGAGACCAGCTCCGACCTCTGCGCTTTCGACCTGACGCCCGGTTTCGAGACCTGACGGAGCTCGGTGACGGTCAGGGGCGGGCGTCAGCCCGCCCCCTGACCGTCGTGGGCGACGTCTCAGACGACCCACTGTGCCCGCACGCGGGCGAACTTGTAGTGCGTTGAGCTGTAGCCCATCTTCCAGTAGGTGCGGTAGTAGTCGGTGGTGTGCGCGTCGACGACCTTCTGCCCGGCGCTGTTGGTGCCGACCACCACGGCTACGTGGTCCCAGTAACCGTCGCCGCTCCAGTCGTAGTACACGAAATCGCCTTTGCCGAGCCCGCCGATGGAGGTCACCCAGTCCGTGCGGCTACCGTTCCAGTAGCTCATCTGCTTCGTGACGTTGATCCAGCTCATGCTGTAGCTGTCGTCGGCGGTCGACGAGGTACCGTTCTTGTCGTACCACCAGCCGTTGCTGTAGTCGCCGGAGGTGACCAGCATGCCGCCGGCCTGGGCGCCCTGCGAGGCGAAGTTGGCGCAGTCGGCGCCGAAGCGCACGTAGCCGGGGTTGTACGAGAGCGCATACCGGTCGGCGTAGCCGGCGGCGGCGCTCCGGTCGTAGATCAGGATGCCCCGGTAGCGGCGGCTGCGCCAAGTGCGCGGTACCCACGTTCGTTCGGCGCCTGATGCCGCGAGCGGCCGTGAGGAGCGCTCGAGGCGCCGCACGGCCCGTCGCACCACTGCCGGCGACGCCCCGGCAGCCTCCAGATACGAGGGCACCATGTCGTCAAGATACGAGTCGCCCACGACCTGCCACCTGCCACCGACGCGCTGCAGCGAGACGGTGTGGTCGACGCCGGAGGCCTCGGTGCTCCGCTTCACCCCGGTCGCGTGCCACGCGGTGGTGGTGATGACGTGCGCGCTCACCGTGGCGGAGTCGGGGGTCGCGCCCGGCACGGCGCCGAGGACGGTGGTCTGGCTGTCGACGGAGTCGATCTGGTGACCGAGGTGGGCGGCGCGCAACGCCGTGCCGCGGGCGACCGCGCGCTCTGTGGCTGCCAGCACGCCGGCAGGCGTCGTCCAGGTCGCCAGCAGGGCGCCCGGGTCGGCGGCGGTGATCGCCGCCGCCCGCGCCTGCAGATAGGCCGTGGCAGTGGCGGCCGGCCCGGGCGCGGCGTCGGCGGGAGCCGCCGCGGCGCCGCAGGCGGCCGCGGCCAGCGCGGCGAGCGCAAGCCTTGACCAGTGTCGCTGTTTCATGAGGGACCCCTTTCGTAGGGTTATGGGCTCGAGGTCACGGCTGTGATCAGCCAGCCCCCAGCAGTGGCGCCGACCCTCCCCAGGGTGAAGAACAGTGTGGTGTCGCCGTCGGGTACCGGGCTCTCCGGCCCTCCGGACGCGTGCACCCGCGCGACGACGATGAGCGTGCAGGCGTCTGGCGCCAGGTGAACGCGCGCCGAGCGAAAGTCGAGCCGCCGCACCGCGCGCAACTCGCGGCGCGGCCACACGCGCGGCGTGGCGAACAGGGCGGCGGCGCGCCACGGCCGCCCGCTGCCCGCCAGGTCGCAGAACCGCTTGACGGTGCACACCGCGTCGAGACGTCGCGCTCCTTCGGAGACGTCCTGCAGCGCCGTCGCCGGTGGGCTGCCACCGACGGTGGTGGGTGCGGACGCCGCCGCCGTCGCCGTCGCGAGGCCGCCGCCTTCGCGCCGGTCCGGCCGCGACAGAGCGGCCACGGCGAGCACGGTGATCATGGCGAGACAGAGAGCGACTGTGATGCGGCGGTGCGTCATGTCCGTATGGTGCGCCGCCGCCCGCCGGCCCTCAAGGGTGACGCCCCGTCCGCGCGGTGACGTTTCGCCGGTCCCCGGATGACGTTGGCCGGTGCGCCTCGGCGGACCCGATCCGGGTGCTGCGAGTTTGCGCGGCAGCCGCCGACGCCGATACGCCGGACGTGCAAGAATCGCGGGCGCATGGAACACATCGGCCACGATCCCACGAGCGCCCGCCCCGCCGCCGCGCCGGGGCCGCCTGGCGCCGCGCCGGCGCCGCCTGGCGCCGCGCCGGCGCCCGGGACGGCCTCCGGCGGACCTTCCCCCCAGCCCACGCCCGGCCTGAGCGCGCGACTCCGCCGCGACCTCAGGATCGGCGTCAAGGCCGGCCTGCAGACCTTCTGGGAGCTCGCCCGCGTCATGATCCCCGCTTACGGTGCCACGCTCGTCCTCGAACGCCTGGGGGTGATCCAGTGGCTGGCCCATGTGGCGCGGCCGCTGATGTCGCTGCTCGGGTTGCCGGGGGACGCCGCCGTGCCACTCATGGTCGGCTACGTGCTCAATATCTACGCGGCCGTCGGCTCGATGCAGGCGCTGCATCTCAGCCCCCAGCAGATCACCGTGCTGGCGATCGCCGTCCTTATCGGGCACAACCTGCTGGTGGAGGGCGCGGTCCTCCATAGGGCAGGCATGAACGGCTTCGCCTTCGGAGCCCTCCGCGTCGTGGCCGGCCTGGCGGCGGCCGCCATCGCCAACCTGCTCATGGGGCTGTTCTGACGATGGCCGACTTGCTGCGCACCTTCGTCACGGGGTCGCTCGACCTGCTCCTGCGCGTCTTCCTCATCGTCGTGCCCATCATGGTGGTCCTCGAGCTCTTCGAAGGGACCAGGCCGTTTGGTGCCGTGGTGCGCGCCTGGGCGCGCGTGGTGCGACATGTGGGCCTGAACGAGCGTTCGGCCGCGCCCACGCTCATCGGCTTCCTCTTCGGCCTCGCCTACGGCGGCGGCGTCATCGTGCGCGACATCCGCCGCCACGATCTCGGCCGCCGCCAGGTGTTCATCATGAGCACCTTCCTCAGCATGGTGCACGCCATCGCCGAAGACTCACTGGTGTTCATCGCGCTGGGGGCGAGCGTCTTCTGGGTCGTCGCGTACCGCATCGTGTGGGCCGCGCTCGTGACTCTGGCTCTGACCGCAATCGCCACGCTCATCTTGCGCCGCTTGAAGGCGTGAATAGGGGCAGGTGGGATCGCCGAGACGTTGACAGGAGCCGCTGTCGTCCGTATTCTTGACTGGAATTATAGAGAATACTGTCGAGGCAGGAGCTGAATCGGCGTGAACATCTCCATGAAGAGCAGGTACGCGGTGCGCGCTCTCACCGAGCTCGCGCGCCGCGAGGAGACCGCGCCCGGCAAGCCGGTGCGCCTGGGCGACATCGCGGACAGCCGCGACATGCCGCTGCAGTTTCTGGAGCAGGTCTTCTCCGCGTTGCGCCGCGGCGGGGTGGTGCGCAGCCGGCGCGGCGCCGCCGGCGGGTACTTGCTGGCGAGCCCGGCCGCCGAGATCAGCGTCCTCGAAGTCGTGGCGGCACTCGACGGCGTACCCTCGCCGGCGGAATGCACGCAGGGCCTCTGCGAGCGGGTGGACGGGTGTGGCGCTTCGTCCGTCTGGATCGAGGCCCAGCAGGCCCTCGAGAAGGTCCTCGGCGGCACGACGATCGGCGATCTGCTGGCGCGCGAGGACGCGTTGCGCGGGCGCGCGCCGATGTATCAGATCTGACTCTCGACCTTGAGCCTCGACGGGGTCCGGCAAGGAGACCGCATGAACAGGGCAGGCAGTATCACAGAGCTGATCGGGCGCACGCCCATGGTGCGCCTTAATCGCATCTCCGACGAGAGCGGCGCCGAAGTGCTGGGCAAGCTCGAGTCGTTCAATCCGGGCGGCAGCGTCAAGGACCGCATCGGCCTGGCGATGATCGAGGCCGCCGAGCGCGACGGGCGCATCGCCCCGGGCCGGACGACGCTCATCGAGCCGACCAGCGGCAACACGGGCATCGCCCTGGCCATGGTCGCCGCGGCGCGCGGCTACGACATGGTGCTCACGATGCCCGACACCATGAGCATCGAGCGCCGCACCATCCTCAAGGCCTTCGGCGCGCGGCTCGTGCTCACGCCCGGCGCCGACGGGATGCGCGGCGCGGTCGCCAGGGCGCTCGAGCTCGCCGCGGAGGGCGACGACGCTTTTGTCCCGCAGCAGTTCGAGAACCCCGCCAACCCCGAGGTGCACCGCCTCACGACTGCCGAGGAGATCTGGGCCGACACCGGTGGCGAGGTCGACGCGTTCGTGGCCGGCGTGGGCACCGGGGGCACGCTCACGGGCGTCGGCGCCGTGCTCAAGGAACGCCGCTCCGGCGTGCTCGTGGTGGCCGTCGAGCCGGCCGACTCGCCCGTCCTCTCCGGCGGCGCCCCCGGCCCGCACAAGATCCAGGGCATCGGCGCCGGCTTCGTCCCCAAGGTGCTCGACACGGACGTGTACGACGAGATCGTGAAGGTGAGCGCCGACGACGCCTTCGCCGCGGCGCGCGACCTCGCGCGCCAGGAAGGCGTCCTCGTCGGCATCTCGGCGGGCGCCAACGCGTGGGCCGCCGGCCAGGTGGCGCGCCGGCCCGAGTTCAGGGGCAAAGTCGTGGTCACCGTGCTCTGCGACACCGGTGAAAGGTACCTGTCCACGCCCGTGTTCGGCGATATCCCCGAGGTCAAGGGTTGAGCGCCCGGTGCTGATCAGCGGCAAGGAGCGCCTGCGCTACGACTGCCAGCTCGTGCTCAAAGACGTCGGCGAGCGCGGTCAGGACAAGCTGCGCAGGGGCTCCGTCCTGGTCGTCGGCGCCGGTGGGCTCGGGGCGCCGGTCCTGTACTACATCGTCGCGGCCGGCGTCGGCCGCGTGGGCATCGTCGACGACGATGTGGTCGAGCTCTCCAACCTGCAGCGTCAGATCCTGTTCACCACCGAGGACATCGGCAAGAGCAAGGCCGAGCGCGCCGCGGCGCGCCTCCGGGCGCTCAATCCGGAGGTCAGCGTGGAGCCCCACGCGATGCGCCTGACGGCGGCCAACGCGCTGGACCTCGTGCGGCGCTACGACGTGATCGTCACCGCCGTGGACAACTTCCCCACGCGGTACCTCCTCAACGACGCCTGCGTGTTCGAGCGCAAGACGCTCGTCGACGGCGCCGTGCTGCGCATGGTGGGGCTGGCCATGACCGTGAAGGGAGGGGAGACGGCCTGCTATCGCTGCCTGTTCCCCGAGCCTCCACCGCCTGCCGGGGTGGTCGGCTGCTCGGAGGCAGGGGTGCTCGGCCCCATCCCGGGGACGATCGGCGCCATCCAGGCTCTCGAGGTCATCAAGGTGCTCACCGGCGCCGGGGTCCCGCTGTACGACCGCCTGGTGCAGTTCGACGGCGCCGCCATGACCTTCAACCAGGTCGAGGTCGCGCGCGTCCCCACCTGCCCGGTGTGCGGCGAGCAGCCCACCATCACGGAGCTGGTCGAGTACGATGACTGATCGGCGCAGCTCTATTGAGCGACCCGCGAGCCCGAAGGGCGCCGTCGCGGGCCGGACTGACCGACGTGGTCGGGTCGACGTGGGAGCCGCCTCCGGTGCCCCGCGCGCGGAGGCTTCTCGCGACACGCGCGGAGCCCTGGAACGACTCGAGGACGAGCTGGCGCCGCTGGGCTCGGCCTGCGTGGCCTTCTCGGGCGGCGTCGATTCGAGCCTCGTGCTGGCCGCCGCCGCGCGCGCTCTCGGAGCGGCCCGCGTGGTCGCCTTCACGGCCGTCTCCGCGACGTATCTGCCGGAGGAGTTGCAGAGCGCGCGCGACCTCGTCGCGGGGCTCGGCGTGCGCCACGTGGTCGTCGAGACGCACGAGTTCGACGACCCGGCGTTCACCGGCAACCCGCGCGAACGCTGCTACTTCTGCAAGCGCGAGCTCGTCGCCGAGATGGCGCGCGTCGCCGCCGAGACGGGGTGCGTCGCGCTGGTCGACGGCGCCAACCTGGACGATCTCGGCGACCACCGGCCCGGGATGCGCGCCACCGCCGAGCGCGGCGTCGCGCATCCTCTTCTGGCGGCCGGCATCGGCAAGGACGAGGTGCGGCGTCTGTCCAAGGAGCTGGGCCTGGCCACGTGGGACGCGCCGCAGCAGGCCTGCCTTGCCTCCCGCATCCCTTACGGCGAGCCGATCACGGTGCAGAAGCTGCAGGCCATCGCCGCCGCCGAGCGGGTGCTTCACGAGCTCGGCTTTCGCCAGTGCCGCGTGCGGCACCACGGGAGCGTCGCCCGCGTCGAGGTGGAGAGCCGCGACCTCGGGCGCGCGGTCGCGGCGCGCGAGACGATCGCGCCGCGGCTGCGCGCCCTCGGGTTCACGTATGTGACCCTCGATCTGGAGGGGTTCCGCTCGGGCAGCATGAACGAAGCGCCGGCCGACGAAGCGCCGGGGAAGGGGGCCGCCTGCGGTGGCCCCACGAGCGCCGGCGCCTCGTGATAGCGTACTGCTCGCACGGACGGCGGCCGGCGGCCGCCGCGGTCGGCAAGAGGGGGTGAGCGTCATGTTGCGCAAGCTGCTCGGCATCGCGAGCCTGGGCATCGCCGGCTGCTGGTTCCTCGGCAGGCGCGCGCGCGGCTGCGCTCCCGTGAACTCCGTGGTCGAGGGCCTGAGCCGCGACCTGCACACCGCCGTGGACGAGATCAGCAGCGACGTCAAGGCGGTACAGGAGCGGGACCCCGCGGCGACATCCAGGTTCGAGATCGTCACTTCGTATCCGGGCCTGCACGCCTTGTGGCTCCACCGCGTGGCGCACAAGCTCCGCGACGTCGGCGTGCCCGTCGTGCCGCGCTGGATCAGCCAGACCAACCGGCTGCTCACGGGCATCGAGATCCACCCCGGCGCGACGATCGGCCACGGTCTGTTCATCGACCACGGCGCCGGCGTGGTGATCGGAGAGACCGCGGAGATCGGCGACAACGTGACCATGTACCAGGGCGTCACCCTGGGAGGCACGGGCAAGCAGACCGGCAAGCGGCACCCCACTGTGGGCGACAACGTGGTGTTCGGCGCCGGGGCCAAGGTGCTGGGCGCCGTGACTGTGGGCGACAACGCCAAGATCGGCGCCGGGAGCGTCGTCGTCGGCGACGTGCCCAAGAACTCCACCGTGGTCGGCAACCCGGGCCGCCCGGTGCTGCTGCAGGGCCAGCGTGTCGGCATCCCCGACATCGACTACCGTCACTTGCCGGACCCTGTGGCCGAGGCGGTCAAGTGCCTCGTGGCGCGTATCGTCGAGATGGAGCAGGAGCTCGACGAGATCCACCCCGAGCGCAAGGGCAAGCGGCAGCAGGCCGTGCGGCAGACGCAGCAGATGCTGGCGGAGCTGCTGGCGTTCGACCAGGGCACCGGGATCTGACGCCGCCTGCGGCGGCGGGCGGGTATGCTACGATTGCAGCCTTCTCCAGCGACCCGTGAACGGAGCGTGAACATCACATGAGCAAGGTCCGGCGTCTCGTGCTCGACGTGCTCAAACCGCACCAGCCCACGATGCTCGTGCTCGCCGACAAGCTCGGCGATCTCGAGGGCATCCACGGCGTCGACATCACGCTCATCGAGATCGACAACAAGGTCGAGAACATCAAGATCACCCTCGAGGGCGACGACGTCGACTTCCAGGACGTCGCCGAGGTGGTCCAGGAGTCGGGCGGCAGCATCCACTCCATCGACAAGTGCTCGACCGGCAAGCGTCTCATCGACGAGGTCGAGACTCCGCAGGACGCCGGCGCCAGCTGGC
>Ga0315290_10004095_pt1 | contig 10469 bp, 12 predicted proteins | sample YL17G12_0_MG_FD_203627 | JGI IMG/M metagenome (GOLD analysis project Ga0315290, IMG submission 203627) | Sediment microbial communities from Yellowstone Lake, YNP, Wyoming, USA - YL17G12_0 | ecosystem: Environmental > Aquatic > Freshwater > Lake > Sediment | place: USA: Wyoming | collected...
TGGGAAAGCTGGAGATTCTATGACTAGAGCAGTAAATGCAATTATCCCAATTAAAAGTGGAATCATAGTAATTCCAAAAGGATCCAAATCAAAAATAAAAGGCAAAAAATTTCAGATTTTTAATTCAGGGCATCCAAAACCAGATCAAACAAGCGTAAAGGCTGCAAAAGAAGTAACAAAATTTCTTCAAAATAGAAGGGATGGGGAATTGGTAATATTTCTGGTTTCAGGTGGTGGATCATCACTACTTGCCATTCCAGACGACATAACATTAGATGACAAAATCCATGTAAGCAATCTATTGTTAAAGTCAGGTGCCAATATTCAAGAGTTTAATTGCATTAGAAAGCATTTATCAAAAATAAAAGGCGGCAGATTAGTTGAAAATATCAAATGTCATGGAATTGGACTTGTGATGTCAGATGTTGAAGGAGATGATCTTTCATCTATTGCATCAGGAACAACGTACATGGATAATACCACTTTTCTAGATGCGCTAAATATAATCAACAAATACAAATTAAAAAATAAAATTCCGTTGGAAATTTTACAGAGATTCGAAGATGGATTCAAAGGAAAAATTCATGAGACACCAAAAAAAGCAAAGATAGAAAATCATATCATTGCAAATAATAAAGATTGTCTAAAAGCAATGGAATCCAAAGCCAAAGAATTAGGATATAAAGTAAAAACAATACAAGTGTTTGGCAACATAAAAGACGCCACAAAAACAATTATGGGGAACATATCAGATGAGCAAAAAAGTTGTCTCATTTTTGGTGGTGAAACTACAGTTGAAGTAATTGGAAAAGGAACAGGTGGGAGAAATCAAGAATTAGTTTTAAGAATTTTAAAAAATGCACAGAATTTAAAAAAAATGATCATTGCATCAATTGGGACAGATGGGATAGATGGAACTACATTTTTTGCAGGAGCTATAACAGAGAACAACAAAATAGATGAATCAACAATAAAAGAATTCTTAAAAAACAGTGACTCTGGAAGATTTTTTCAAAAACAAAAAAGCAGCATTAGAACGAATTTTACTCACACAAATCTAATGGACATAGGCGTGATATTAAAATGAATTTTTAGTTGCACAGAACTTGTTTTTCTATTTTTGGCTTTTCTTTTCTCATTCTGGCTATAACTACAGCCAATTGTGCATCATGAATTTCATCAAGTGTTTCACACATGCAAAAAGAATATCATATACATACTTAAATCATGCCTGAAAATTTATGAGTGTTATTCTATAATTTTTTGATGATTGTTTAAAATACAGACATGAAATAACCAAATTTTTAATTGAAAATATGCTTGCTTAAAATACCATAATTGCCACAATACACTATGATCAAAAAAAACATGAGTGAATGTAAGGAATCGTCATGCATATGCAAATGTCATGAAGGAACAGATTTTAGAAGGAGGAGAGTAAGAGGATAAAACATGGAAATAGCATATGTCTTGATGCAATGCGATTTAGGTTCAGAAGAGCAAGTAATTAAGGAGATTATGAAAATCCCAGAGGTAAAAGAAGTCAGATCAACATTTGGGGCTTATGATGTTTTTTGCAAGGTACAACCAGACACTAAAGGATCACTGGATCAAGTAATTACCAACAAAATCAGAAAGATTCAAAAAATTCGTTCAACTCAACTTTGAGATAATGTGATGCATGCCAATCACAATGTAAATACAAAGAACCTTTCTTGTTTAGTACTCTATGACATTCTTGTAAGATTTCTCTCATAAAGCTAAGATACTCATTTAGATCACCAGACCATTTATCATCAAAGGAATTACTTGTACCGTCCTTAGAAACTACCTCATAATTTCTGCCAGAGAAAAATGGGGGATCCATATAGACTAGTTTAACATGATTTTTTGGCACTTTTTTTAGAAATTTAGCTGAATCCGCACAAAATACTTGATTGTCCAAACTAGATTTCATCTAATAACCACCTCCATGATTTTTGTTTTAGTTGGCAGTGTGAATCATTTTTTGCTCCAACATGGTAAATAATAGATCTATCTACATTCATAATTACCAAAACAATTTATATTATCCCCTTAATATCCATTTATCATCCACTAAATATGGATTATAATAGGATAATTTATATCATAGGCATGAATTAGTTTGATCGATGGATGGAGCAGAATATCGTATAAAAATTCCTAAAAGAATCGATAGAATAATCCAGGCTACAGTTGATGAGGGACTTTTTGGAAGCAAGAATGATGTAGTAAAAGCTGCAGTAGTAAAGTATCTAGATGATATGCATCTACTTGATCAAGTAAAATCCAGCATTGAAACTCATCCTTTAGAAAAATAAGTCAAATCACCATTCATGATAGATATACGATTAGTTTCAGTCTTATTTTTGAGGTAAAATTAGGCACAAAATGGGAATGCCAGTCTCATGATATGAACACCAAACAGAGGTTAATCTAAAGGTTCAAACACGCTCACAAAGATGATTATTTTATTGTAGAAGAGTGAAAACAAATTATGTTAATATTCCAACTGTTACAAACAACCCACCAGACACAGATAACAAGATAATCATTGTTGGACTGATCACACCAAGTATTTGGGCTAGACTGGTGCGCGTTTGTTGCAGCATGTTTACGGTGTTTTGGAATCCACCCCTCAGATTTGTATCAACAAATGGAATCAGTCCAGATATAGTTACAGAGATGTTTTGAATTCCGTCTGCAACGTTGATTAATTTTCCATTAATTTCAGAGAGTTTGGTTGCGGCGGATTTCATCTGGTTTCCGACGATTTGGCTGGTATTGCTAATGCTGTTGATGTGGATATCGACTAAGTGCATTTTGCCAACAAGGTTTGAGTCATCCACAGTTCCATTTGGTTTGAGAGCTTTGCCAAATGGGTGCCAGTGAATATCAAAAACATCGCCAGGTGGATCAATATCAAGCCCAATTCCCTCAAGCACAACATGGCCATCATGTATGATTTTGCTAGAAGTTGCAAGTACCGTCTTAACATCATTTATCATTGTATTGCCTACGGAATTCATCGTCCCAACAATATTGGTCTCAATTATGCTGCCTGCATCCCTGATACCTGTCTTGACATTGTTCAGCATGGTACTTGTCTCATTAAGGATAAACGTGGCTTTGTCAAGGCCTGCATTACTATCTAGTAGATTCACCTTGAGCGTGTCTTCAACTATCTTAAATCCAGCATCTATTGCGTCAAGAACTGCCAGTAATTTTCCCCTAAACAGCCAAAGTGCGCCTGCCAATGCACAAAGACCTACACCAATCATTATGAGAATGATTTGTGTCAATAATAATAAAATCAGGGAATACTATTTAAAAATTTAAGTGTAGGAAAAGTCAATATGCAATTAACATATGATTCTCTAAAAACAACAAATCTACTTTTTCTGTGAATTGGTCATCTCATAACAAAGCATATTGCCAGGGTACCCAAGAGATCAATTCATAAATTACTGTCCCAGAAATCAGTCTCACATAGCTGCCAAGTATATGCCGAGGTAAAAAACTGGAATATTCCACACACAATAAAAATAATCCAACATATTCCTATTGAAATTGGATAGCAGATTATCCTTTTCTGGATAAGCCAAAAGTAAGGTGATTACGACCAAAGACAAGCCGAAATTGTATGTGTAAACGTAAAGTCATTTTGTGGATCATCATACCAATGTAATGAATACTCCATTAACAAGTGAACCCCTCATCCAGTTAACCAATCTTGAGAAAATCTCGCATGTATTTTCTAAGTGCTTTAATATGATTTGATTTTCAAGATAGCAAATCATTAGAATCACGAAATTCTTTCACAGAATCTGTATTGATTACTTCGAAATGAGCCAAGAATCTCAATACAGTAGTTATTTCTAAGGCCCCTAAAAGATACAATTTTTAAACATTAGCATGTACATTTGTCAGCACTATGTGAACATTTTGTACAACGGTTTGAAGAAATCTGAATTTTAGGTAATAAATTAACTATACTTGCCAATCCTCTTACCAAAGATTTGTCAAGGGATACAGAAATAGTAAAAGCCTGATCCTGACATTCACAATTATCAACTTCTTTGCCACAGACACTACAGTACTTGGCTTGATTTATCTTAAAATCTGCGTTTCCCATAGTTCCACCAGACTCTGATGTCATTTTCCAAAGTTACTTGCTCTTGGTATCTAATAAAGATTATTGTACATATCTTCTTTTCTTTACCAGTTTCTCTTTGTAAGAAATCTAGAAAGTTTTGTTAATGAGTTTCTAGCCTCATTTTCTGGAAGAAATTGAAGATAATACAAAGCACAGTTCAAGTAATAATCGGCTTTTTTCTGACAATGCTCTATTGAACCGCATTTTTTTAACAGGCATAACATTTGTTGAATGTCTTTGTAGGATGTATTCTTTTGTCCAAAAAACTGTAGAAATTTTGTTTTATCTTTATTTGTAGCATGTAACATAAAATGGCTTATTATCAATGTCCTTTTACCTTCTCTAAGATCGCCACCTATCTCTTTACCATACTTTTTATCTGCAATTAAATTTAAAACATCGTCAATTATTTGGAAGGCCAATCCAATATATCCCGCATAGCGTTCTATCAGCTGTAGTTGCTCTGCAGTACAATTTCCTATGATCATTCCTATCTCTGAGGATAGCATGATAAGTGCAGATGTCTTACCTCGTAATATTTCCAAAACAATTTCTTCATCATAAGATGAGGTGGTTCTATTCTCAATTTCTATTGCTTGACCGTGTAACATTTGGGTTACTCTCTGTGTGACTTTTTGTAAAAGAATTATCTTTGATTTTGGACTGATTTGGTGTGATAGGATCATATCAAAGACTTTAACTGCCATCAAATCTGCAGTGTTTATTGCAATAGGGACACCATACATCGCATGTAAACAAGGCTTACCTCGTCTCTCGTCACTGTTGTCTTCAATGTCATCATGGATTAGTGTCATATTATGTAATAATTCAACTGCTGCAGCAAGCTGGTTAACTTGTCTTGTATTTCCTCCTACCATTTTACAACAAAGATAGACCAGTAAAGGTCTGAAACGTTTTCCTCCTCTATCAAGAAGATCCCAAATCGGTGTATGAAGTGTTGAGGGGTATCCTTCACGAGGTATAAATTTCTCAATCACCTCCTCAATTCCTAAATCATAATTCAGAACTTGTTCGTCACTTGATTTAGGATGAGACATCACAGATGAGTTGGAATGCGTAGTTTTAAATTTTTAATTGGTGGTTTTAAAAAATTATTAATGACTAATAAGACTAAATAAGAGTGGATAAAGACAAAATCAAAAAAGATGATTTTAAGGTTTCAGAGGACAATATGCGTCAACTAAAAGAATTAAGCAAAAAGACAGGCAAGACAATTGATGAACTAATTTCAGAAATTTTAAACAAAACCGACGTTAATGATTCAACTAAAAAGGCAAATTCAAAAAAGACTTCACAATCATCAGATAAAAACAAATCTGGTCCAAAAATAGACGTCACAGCTGATCTTTCCAAACTTTTGCCTCATAACAATCCTGAAGCTCTAGAAATACTGAGAAGAATATCTGAAAGTCTTGAAAACATTGAAAGAGAACATGCACAGGGGTGGTCTGACCAAAGAAAGGACCTACAGGCAATATCAAATAGAATGGATAAATTAATGTAAACTAGTTTCTATTTTTTAAAACAAGAGGTGTTATCTGAGGATAAAATCCCGTTTTAAACAGAATTAAATTTTTAACCTGAGATTTATGTTAAGAAACCCCAAACTTGCTACGGGATTTATGTTTATGAGAGAAGGATTCAATGAGACTCCATATCTTTTTTGATTACGGTTAAGATGATCAGCTATTCGCATTAATCGTGTGAAATCTTCTGGGAATGAAAATTTGTTACTAAACATGGAATTAAGTAATTTGCCCGCATCATCAAAGATTCGAAAATGATTTAATACTGCCCTTCTATATTTTTGAAAGTCATACATATTATCAATAAAGAGTTCAGCACACTCTAATGACGGGATTATTCCTTCACCTGCCAAGGGAAGAACCGTCCCTATACTTTCACCTACACCAACAATATTGTTGTAAAAAAATGGCTCACACATGCTTGGTGGCCTTAGTCGTATAGGTTTTCCAACTTTTTTTATGAACGTGGGTTTGTATTTGGCCATAAATTCTTCAATATACTCTAGATGATGTCCTAGATAATCGCCAGCTCCTATGTGTGCCTCTCCGTTTTCAAGTGGGAAATACCAAAAGTAACCACTATTACTCTCAAACATTCTTAATAAAAAATCATCATAGGGTGGTTTTTTCTCAAACTTTACTCTATACTGCACTACAGGAATTTGCAAATCATTTTGTTTCATCTTTGGAAGAAGCGATCTGAGGTTTCCCGTTGCATCAATGATTATATCATATTGATTTTCATCTAGTTTTTTGGTCCATTTATTGTAGATTATATCATGGCCTTTTTGCATATCCATTATCAATCGATGTTTGTCAAAAGTTACCAGTCCTGTTACCTGCGATATAATTTTATTTTCACCATATTCCACTCTGAATTTAATTCCCTCGTGAATAATATAATCATCAAAATTTAATCCACAGTTTTTTACAAATTTGCTTATTCCATATTTACTAGTACCCCATGCACATACACATTCAAAATTCTGTTCAGTGTATCTCTCAAAACCTACAACATCGTGACCCCTTCTAGTTAGTTGATTAATCAGATATGAGCCTGCTACTCCAATGCCCACAATTGCAATTTTTAGTGGTTTCATAGATTATAGTTTATTTTACATTCAATGTATTTATGATGATCCCTACTCTTCCTTCAATTCATCTAAACAATGAAATCTTCATGAACCGATACCGTGTCAGTTTAGTCAATATTTTTTGCGAGTTTTTGAAAAGTTGATGAAAACTCCTTCCATTGCTGTCTTAGCATTTTGATATCCTCAGGATTTTTCTCTCTTAGAATCTTGTTGTTTTCAAGTTGTCTTATTGTCATTTCCACTATCTCATCAAGATTTATTGACTGATCCTTTTGAAGGTCATCAAAAACTTTTTTTTCTAAATCTGAAGAGTGTTTTTCCCTACTGCCAATGAATATCTCTTCTCCTTGAGGCCCATCTTCTGTTGCATTACTTTTGTTATTCTTATTATTGGTGTTACTAGTATCATCTTTTTTACTCAACTTGTAACACCACTCATTTTATAGCCCAATTCCCAACTCTTTAGCATCGAAATTTTCTATCTCCATATTTTTTATTTTAATATCCTTGATCTTTAGCATCATGTTCATACCAGACATCCAAGTCTTGTCCGTGGTTATATTACCGTCAAGATCAAATAATTCAACTTTATCCGTCTGTAAGGTTGTAATTACATCTATTGATGCCCATAATCGTACTATACCAAACAGGTTCAATTGTGGAGAGTTTTTGTGAACACTAGCTTTGGTGGTAAAATCATCTGAAGTTACTTTAGATATCTTAATGTCTGACATTTTCAAGTTTGTCAATTCAAATGGGGGTAATTTTATTCCCAATGTAGCAAATTCATCCATTGTTATATCACAAATTGAAACATCTTGTGGCTCCAGTGGGTTCTGTACTGGAATAACATTGCCACCGAATAACGCAGGCATGTCTCTTGGAATTACAGTTTCTTCCATTTTGATATTCTTGATTTGCATCTCGTCTGCAGTAATTCTAGGATCAGATTTTCTTGGTGAAACCTTCAATGAATCTGACTTAAACTTTAGTTTTAATTGTGGTATATCTATTTTCATTCTTCCTGAATGAATGGTAGCATCATCAACATTAATGAATCCAGAATCAAATGTGATTATATTGGCACTTCCAGATTCGGAGAGATTAAAGATGGTTTTCCCCAAGAATTTGACTTTAATTCCTATGGAATAATTTAGGTCAATGTCTATCTCAAATTTCATTTTTGCATCTTTGAGAAATCCTGATTTATATCCAAAATCACTTTTAAAATTTGTTAGGCTAATCTCTTCTATTTCAACTGGAGTTATCTCCAATGAATCCATATCAATTCTTAGTCCTTTTGTTAGTTCTATGCTTGTATCGTTAATTGAGATAACTTGATTGGTCAATATGGATACAAATGTAAAGTAACTAATAGACTTTTTTAATATTTCTCATAAATTATGAAAATGATGATTAGGGTTCAAAACTAGAAGTTTTTAGTTTAATTTTTTTTATATAAAATATACTAGTTTTCATTTGATTTATGTATAACCCCGGGTTTCGTTTTTTGACACCTAATATTGGAAATACCATAATGTCTGGTGAACAATAGAAGAATATCAAAAATTTCAAACATATGCAAATGAATAATTCAGTTCAAATCTCAAAAGATCATTTACAATGATGATCATAATTTTTCACAGACAGTCAAATAGAACCGCTATATCTTCTCTGCAAGTGAGATATTCATGTTACATGGAGTTTTCAGGATTGTATTGAATCGCTTTCTAGATTCATGATCTGCCTGTTTGTTGTATCTTTTGCCGATCTTGATTTGGGTAATATGCAATCCTGATTTGATAATGAGAGATCTAATAATCTCCTTTAGTTCATGTGTTTAATGGTTTGACCTTGGCATATCCTAATTGATGGTCAGTACAAAACACAGGACTTTCAGTAGTGATTCACTCTCCATCGAATTCTCTTTTTTGAATATAATCATCAAATATTGAACTTGCTTTAGGTATCAGAAAGTCATATATTCCTCGGGTGTTCCTTCGTAAACCCGAATTGATTTAGTCTTCTATCTGTGTTATGTGTCTCATTTTGATGTCTTCCAATACACCTATTTAGATTCCAGATGCATCTCCACCTGTATTTTTCACTCTTGCAGGTTTAAGCAAATTGATCTTGCTCCACCTCAGTTCAACGTTATTGCAGTCCAAAAATGCCTTTACTGCTGCAATTGGTAAATTGATGGCATTTGGAGATATTATCTTTTTTGATGTGCATATGAATTTCATCGAGTGTTTCGCACACATCAAAAAAATATCTTACATATGCTTAAATCATACCTGAAAAATTTGCATTGATTAAAGTTATAACAAATCAGGATTTGTTGGAAATTTTTCATTAACATTTATTCTAAAAATGTAAATATATCGAAAACATGTTTTCTAAAAACATAGATGGAAATTAGATGTACACACTGTAATTGTCTTCCTTCAGAATGCAGAATCAGCGATACACCATATAATTGTCCTAATTGTACTTGGAAGCAATGCGACTGCTGGGTATGAAATAATGAATTATAATGAAATAACTACTGAAAGTAACAATCATTTACACGTGATATGATAGACTAAAGATACTTCCCTAGTGATGAATTGTATCACTTAGTAATTTTGAATCTAAATTATTTATTTTTTTGACAAGTTGTCCAACTCCATCGGGAGTCATACGCTTATCTAATGTCAAGTAAATTGTAATCATTGGTAGGTATAGGACGATTTGTTGCATCTTTTTTCTAATGATATGGATGTATTCTGTTGCACCGTAAACATCATTGAAGTGCTCACGTCTGCCTCTCCGTAAACCAACTTGATAATAAAACATTATTCTATCTTCATTTGGTTCAATTGGAACAGAAGACGCTGATGATTGATCTGTTAATATGTGACCTTCTAAATCAATCAGTCCTAGATGTCGAATTAAAGGTTCTACCTTAAAAATTTGGCTTGCAAGTTTTTGAATTTTCTCATTAACCAATACGAAACGCATTTTTTGATTAAAAATAAATGTATTGCAGAATTATGTAGATCTTTTTATATTTTCATGAAATTTATCACACATCGGTGTAATAATTTCAAAAATATCTTGTTTATTTATTTTTAAACAAACAAATGTAAAATCATTTATGGGTTTGAATTTACAAAATCTACAATAGACATTATTTTACCCATATCTACCAAGTGACCATAACTCTTCCCCTTACTAGTATTCAGTGGTGTGTTATCCACACTTATGAATAGAAGATTATTGTTGCCTAGTGGAATAGTAATTCGTTTAATTTTTTCATAGGCTGCTATTACATACAGGCCTCGTCCAACCTTATCTGTAATAGCAGATCGTTCTTGCCACGCATTTATTGCTCTCTTTAGCGTTTTTTTGGTATCATCTAAAGAAATGATATTTTTTAATCCCTTTCTTTGACTGTTCCACAATATTTCACCATCTTTATCACACACTGCTGCAAATCTAATAGAGTCATTAAAATCCATTAACATATCAAGAAGTTTTTTATATTTTTCCGTAAAAATTGTTTATAATACAAATATTAAAGGTTACCGTAATTATGAAATTACAAAATGTCAGACTGAGATTTTGACAATAAGCACACCTTGAAATTTTTTTGGTATCCATGCAAAT
>Ga0315290_10004096_pt1 | contig 10466 bp, 7 predicted proteins | sample YL17G12_0_MG_FD_203627 | JGI IMG/M metagenome (GOLD analysis project Ga0315290, IMG submission 203627) | Sediment microbial communities from Yellowstone Lake, YNP, Wyoming, USA - YL17G12_0 | ecosystem: Environmental > Aquatic > Freshwater > Lake > Sediment | place: USA: Wyoming | collected...
GATGAATCCTGGAATGGAGTTAAACGGAAGTTACTAAATGTTATGGTCATTGCGAGGATCCCGATGAAATCGGGAGACGAAGCAATCCTCCCGGATAGACCGGAAATAAATAAAAAAATCCCTGCCTCTTACACCGTCACACCCTTACACCGTCGCACCCTTTTACCGTCGCACCCTTGTACCATCGGACCCTTGCCCCGCACCCTACCGGATTACAACCTTCCCCACATACCTTATTGCACCCGACTTCAGCTCTACAATATATATCCCCCGCACAGCCGGAGCATCAACCCGGATCAATGAATTCTTCCGGAACTCCGTCTTTTGTAAAGTGCTTACAGTTATCCCGGTAATACTGAGGACTGTGACCGAACCTGTTTTTCCATCCCATTCATCTGCAAGAGGCTGAATATTAATTTGGTTGTTTGAAGGATAAATATTAAACCTGTTTTGTGATATAATTGGATTTTCCAAACCCGTTGGAAGATTAACGGTAAGAGGTTGTGATACATCAGTGGCTGCATTATAATTTGCATCTCCAGGCTGGGATGCAGTTATGATTGCAGTTCCCACGCTGACAATATGAATCATACCTCCAACAATAGTAGCCACCCCGGTATTATCGCTTGAATAAAATATCGGCAGGCCGGAGCTTGCTGTTGCACCCGGACTGAAATCTGCATCTTCGGAAGTTTTAACCGGCAGGACATTAAAGCCAATTGTCTGATCTCCCTTGTCGACAGTCAATATTTTGTCATATCTGGCAGGAGCATAGGTTGCATTTCCTGCCTGCCGTGCAGTTATATCTGATGTTCCAAGCCCATGTAAGGTAAGCACATTACTACTGGCTGTGGCAACAGCAAGGTTTGAACTGGAATAAGTCATGCCAAGTCCACTGCTCGCGGATGCTGTAAGAACAAACGGCGAATCGCTGAGTTTTTTTGAAAGAGACTGGGAAAAGTTAATGGTCTGTGCGGTTAAAGTAACAGGTTGATCTGTAAATGAAAACAGTAATCCTCCGGTTACCCCGGCAATATTACCCTGTGTATATGAAACAAGAACAGTTTCCGTTCCTGCAAGTGGTGTGGCCAGGGTAAGCTGTATTGTATAAGGATCTCCTGTTTTAAGGCTGGCTGTATTAATGGTAACAGGGGTACTGTTGACCTTTACAGTAAACTGGTTTTGTTTGCCGGCAGGATCTGCCATCTTTATGTCAAACTGTATTTCAATATTTACACTTTTGGCAATATGCAGCAGATTTGGGACCCTGGGGGAGCTGACATTTATTGTAATGGTTCCGACAGGAGAATCGCCGCCTGCATCGTTTATTTTGAAATTAAAATTGGCGACCCCGTTACCGGCGCTCCCGGTTGCAGCGTAAATAACATTTCTACTGGCATCAGTAACAGTAGCCGGAACTGAAGATATCACGCTCCCTCTCACTCCGGAATTATATTGATAAAGCTGTCCCTGTGCAGGAAGGGAGGTAATAATTGCGGTTTTAGGACTGACATCACCTCCTGAGTACTGAAGTTTGATGGCTTTATCATTGAGTTGTTCGGTCCAGATTGTCTGAGGTACGGGAGCAAGAGGAGGGTTTGAACTTGTAGTGAATTTCTGAATTTCGCACCAGGAAGTTCCGGTTGCATTTGAAGCAAACACACTCCAATAATACGTGATATCAAGTGTAAGACCGGTAATATCATAAGTCAGATTTGCTCCGGCAGTATAAGTTGTAGCTCCGCTCAGATCGGAATTATTTGAAATGTACAATTTGTAGGAAGTTGCATATGAGGCGGCTGACCACTCAAAGGTATGACTGGCACCAATCACACCATTTTCCGGCGGACTGATAAGGTTTGTGATTCCGGGTTCGGGAAGGCTGAGATTGGTAGTTAAATAAATACCATCATAAACAGCATTTGAATTTACTGTATAGGCAGGACCGGAAGGAGAAAACGAAATAGCCTGTTCAGGGGTAATGGCAGTTGTATTATGATAAGCGTACTCTGTCCCCGCTGTTCCGTCTGCGTTTTCAAGGCCTATGGTTGCACTGGCTCCATGAGCTTTTGTTGAGTTTACATCAACTATTTGCCTGTATTGTACCTGTATGATGTTTGAGGTTTCATAAAGTATGACCTGAAAAGTGCCCATAAAAATAGGAAAGGTATAAAATCCCATGTTTGAAAACTGAACGATTAATTTTCTATTTCCCACCGATCCGATGGTTGTATATAAGATTTTACCTGAAGGGTCAACAACAAGATCGTCCCAAAAAGGAGCAATAAAATTATCCGGCACTGCGGCTGAAGGGATTGGGTCTTCCGTTCCGTCTATTGAGCTGGCACCAAACGTTATCATTCCATTTGAATTAATATAGAACTGACTATATACATTTCCGTAGAATGTAAAGTTGAATCCTATATCGAAGGGGCCATATGATTCGTTAAGAGCATAACCGACTTTTGCAGCGGTTCCAAGATAGGTTGTCTCGGGAGGTTGTGCTGATACCCCGAAACAGATCAGAAAAAGTGTGATCAATAAAATATACCTGGTATTCATTCTATCTGATTTAATGTTATGTTACTAAATAGTCCGAAGTCCGAAGATTTACTTCCGGCTTCTGACTTCCGTCTCCAATACATTTGACACTGATCAGTTACCTTTTGTCAAATCAGCATAAATTTACGTAAAAATTTTCAGATGCTATTTATTATGAAGAAATTATTGGTCATTGGTCAGTAAACTTAATATCGGTGGCGTCTTCAGTCTTGCGATCATGCAAGTATAGGCGTAACGCCTCAACGGTGCAGCAGCTCAATGGCTCAACGGCAAACGGTGCAAAGGAACGGGGCTCATGGCTAAGAGCGCAGACCAAGAGGCCATTTTACGCCTTTACGCCACTGCTCCTTTGCGCCATGTTTTAAACAAAAAAGAGCCCTCTCCCAGACTCTTATTCTAATAAATCACGCCCTTACCCGAAAGGCTTATCCCCAAACGGACTCTGAAACGGAGAATCTGTTCCCTTGCTGCCACCACCCCTTGGCGGAGGGTTTGGAGGAGTTTCAGTCATCATAACAAGGGAGATAGAGTTATCGAGAGCTACCCTGGTTATCTCCGGACAAATATATTGTTTTTTGATTACCACCTGTTAATTACTGCTTCTGATTTTTAAAGTTAAGAAAATTAGGCAACTGGCACAAAAATACTTATTTAATAATAATTAACAAATTTATACAAACGGCTACGGGTGTCAGGCTACCGGCTACCGGCATCCGGTTTGCGGTTCCCGGTTTCCGGTGACCGCATACCGCGCACCACCTACCGGCATCCGGCTTGCGGCATCCGGTTTGCGGCTTCCGGTTTCCGGTGACCGCGCACCGCACACCTCATGCCGCACACCGCCTGCCGCATACCGCACACCGCTTAACGGATAACGACTTTCCCCACATACCTCTTCGCTCCCGACCTTATCTCCACAACATACATCCCTTTCAATCCGGTAGCCGGAACCTGCACAATCGAGTTTCGGCTGAACCCGGCATCATTCATATCGCTGACTGTTTTACCTGTCAGATCCAGGACTTTTACTGAACCCGATTTGGCATCCCATTCATCTGCAATAGTCTGGATGTTGATCATCCTGTCTGAGGGGTATATATTAAAAATGTTTTTGGGAGCAACAGGATTTTCGGTTCCGGTTGCAATGGTACTGACTTTCAGAATAAACCTGTCGGCTATTGTTCCGGCTGCGGCTGAAAAAGTCAGAACTGGTGTTGTCTTAAGATCGGCTGTAAAAGCTGTTATATTATCAGTAAGGGTAACGTTGTAGCTATCAAGTCCCTGAAGCTGGGTTGTGGATATAGTATGTATTGTATCCTTTGTAAGGTTAACGACAACAGGTATTTCAACAAATGTCTCAGGGAACGGCAGCCCGTTGATAGCATATTTAGTTCCCGGTGAGGAAGAATATATAGAAACAATATCTGATGCAAGAAACATCTTAATTGCATCGAAATCATAATCAAGATCCGATTTTGCAGCAGCATCGAAACGCACCACAGTCTCATCAGATAATTTGCCCTCAGCTAAAGAGAGACGAACAAGAGGTATTATTGCGGAGCCCTTATATCTTGGGTGAATATTACCCTGTACCCTGGCAGCGGCAGGAAGGGTAATAGTATTTCCCGTGCTATATGTTTTATTGAAGAAACCCTGCATCGGAGGTATAATGGCTGTTACATCTCCCGGAATTCCAACCCCGCTTATATATGAACATTGAACATTGTCTCTCGTAAAATACAATGACTTGCTTGTATTAGATGGATAAGTAAAATATACATTATTAATAATATCATCCCAGTTCAGTCCTGAGGAGAAAGGGTTTCCGAGAAGGTTAAAACCATGCAGAGTAGCATCGCCGCTAAAACCAAGTGCCATAGCAGCGTCGGTGGTATTAAGCTGACCCGGGAAGGTAAATTTATTATTTAAGTTATCCCAGTAATTGTATCCTTTACCGGGGGTGAGATTTGCAAATGTCGGACCACCCATTTCTCCTGTAGAATAGATATAGCCATCATAAGCAACCCAACCCTCCCTTAGTGAAAAAGTCGGACGGCTCTCAATCCACTGAGCTACATCGAGAGTAGTTCCGGGGGCAAAAGTGCTCACAGGAAGTGAAGAGACCGGGGTTGATATATAATGCCAGCTATAGGTGGTTATAGTGCCACCTCCGGTCAGATAAAGCTCTATAGATGCATTGTTCCCTGAGAAAGTGGAGGCAATTAAAGAGCTTATTCCTGTGGCTGAAGATTGAAGACTAAGTGTTCCATTATTTGTAAGAGTTCCAAGGGTAGCCTGGGCACCGGGTTCAAGTGTCATAAATTTACCGGAACCTATCGTAAAGTTTTGTGAAGCAGAACCCGTAGGATAGTTAGTAAGTCCGGATGGTATATAGACGTCTCCCGTACCTGTTGCCGGATCAACACCGGCTTCCCAGTTAGCTGCTGTATTCCAGTCAGTTGAAGAGGCTGTAGTTTTCCAGCGACTGTACTGAACCTCATAGGCGCCAATATCATAATTGTAAATGCGACTTTTGCCTAAATAATCTGTTGCTGCTGCTCCGGATGATGTTCCTGCTTCACGGCAGGGAGAAATATACTTAATTGAATAATCTGAATTAACAGGGTCAAGAAAATTCGGACCCGTTGGGTCCACATTTGTTCCGCTAATATTTATACAAGAAGTATAGCCTGAAGTGTATCCTTGTATTGCACAATAATTAAAGTCAGTAGCTGATGGACCAATTTGATAATAATTTATCGAATTAGCGCTCCCCCAGGCAATTGTATTGAAAAACTGTGGACCAGATGAAGGTGCGCTCTTCCAGATACGAATATTAATAGCACCGCTAGTACTTGAATTAGATGCAATAGTACAATTAAATAACCTTACATTATCAGGATAATCGCCTATGAAAATTCCCCCTCCACTCCCTCCTCCATTGCAGGTATTTTTTTCAATTATACAATTTGTAACAACAGCAGCAGAATATTGATATATTGACATCCCGCCTCCTGTAGTCCCCGCAATATTATTTGATATTTTACAATTAGAAATAGCTGGTGAAGAATTTGCATTTACATATATTCCGCCACCCCAACCGGCATAATTATTTCTGATTATAGAATTTGAAATAGTCAGATAGGTGTAAGCAGTTTGTATACCACCCCCTGCAGATTCAAAATTTGGGGGACTTGAATTTTTTTGCCCAAATTCAATTATACAATTATCAATAATGGAGGGTGTGGTAAAGCCAGGTGTCATATTCTGGAAGGAAATATGTCCCCATGTTTCTCCGGATCCACCAAATGTTCCTGAGTTATCTGAATCAGCAGTGAATCTTATCATTGAACCACTTGTTCCATCGGCAGTAAGAATTCCTGTACCTGTAATGATTAAATCGGAGCCCGGAATAAGGAAAACGATTATAGCTCCGGGGCTTATAGTCAATGTATAACCATCCACAGTTACATCGCCATTCACATATACCGTACCGCTCCAGGTCATATTTGCCGTTAGTGGGCCATTATATGGCGTTGCAAAACTGCCATCTCCATTTATTGCAAAAGATGTGAAAGGGATGCAAAATAATAGAAGTAAAAAAAATAATATCTTTTTCATTCCGCCTGGTTTTTAATATTTCATTAATAGACTGGTAACAACCTGAAAAGGTTGCAAACGGGTCTTTTATTCACTTAACATACAAATATAATATTTATTAGCTATTAAAGTATGACAAATGTTTGAATATTGACGAACGGGGCGGTGTGCGGTATGCGGTTTGATAATAGAATACGTTGAAAAAGTTGAAAAGGTTGAAAAAGTTGAAAAGGAAAACATAGCTCCTTCAACTCCTTCAACTCCTTCAACCCCTTCAACCCGTTCAACCCCTTCAACCTCTTCAACCCCTTCAACCCGTTCAACCCCTTCAACCTCTTCAACCTCTTCAACCCTTTCAACCCGTTCAACCCCTTCAACCCTTTCAACCTCTTCAACCCCTTCAACCTCTTCAACTCCTTCAACCCCTTCAACCTCTTCAACCCCTTCAACCCATTCAACTCCTTCAACCCCTTCAACCCCTTCAACCCTTATTCTTTGTTGAAAGAGTTAAATCAGTTTATTTACTGTTAGAATATACGATCAGACGATTAAGCATCAAAGAAATTGTATGGATTTCACTTCTTAATTCTGAAAGTACCTGGAATTCCAGATAGTCAAGGTCATTACTAATTATCAGTTGATTAAGGGTTTCCATCAGGCTTGAGAATGCAATATTATAAAAGTGAGACTGATCTTTCTTTGATTTTCTTGAAGATCCTTCGGCTATATTTGAGCAGACAGAAATAACCGCCCTTCTAAGCTGGCTTACCATTCCAAATTTTTCTGAATCTGGGAAATCCTTTGTCTCATTGTAGATCTTTTTTGTTAAAAGTCTGGATTTATTCCAAACCTCAAGTCGTTCAAAACTGAATGTGTACATGGATTTAATTATTAAGTTAATACAGCGATGACGAATGCAATTTACGAAGAATTGTTGAAAAAGTTGAAAAGGTTGAAAAAGTTGAAAAAGTTGAAAAGGAAAACATAGCTCCTTCAACTCCTTCAACCCCTTCAACCTCTTCAACCCCTTCAACCCCTTCAACCTCTTCAACCCCTTCAACCCGTTCAACTCCTTCAACCCCTTCAACCCATTCAACCCCTTCAACCCCTTCAACCCCTTCAACCCCTTCAACCCCTTCAACCCCTTCAACCCCTTCAACCCCTTCAACTTTTTATATCAAAATCTTCTAATAAAATACCGATATGATTTGGAAAATTAAAAAGAACGAGTAAATTTGTTACTCATTTACCTGACCTGATGATAGGAACCCTTATTACATCACAAACCAGGATTAAGCTGCTAAGAAAATTTTTTCTCAACGGCAGTACAAAGGCTCACCTGCGTGGGCTGGAGTCTGAATTCGGTGAATCCTCAAATGCAATCCGTCTTGAGTTGAACCGTTTTGAAGAAGCGGGCCTTTTACATTCTCTGCGTGACGGCAATAAAAAGGTGTATCAGGCTAATAATCATCATCCCTTATTTGGGGAAATACATAGTATTATAATGAAAGAAGCCGGTATCGACCGGGTAGTTGATAAAGTAATTCATCGTATCGGAAGTCTTACATGTGTATATCTCACTGGTGATTTTGCCCGGGGAAAAGATAGTCCGGTTATAGAGCTTATACTTGTGGGAGAAAATATTGACCGCGAGTACCTTGCCAGGAAAGTCATGCAGGCTGAAGAATTGGTAGGACGAAAAGTAAGTTATGTTGTGCTTCATCCTGATGAGGCTGAAAATCACCTCCTAAAAGTAAAACCTGCAGATTTGCTGCCATTATGGAACAGCGAGGAAAGTAAATTATTATTACATCATTCCGTTTCAACCGGGATGTAAAGGAAAAAGATAAAAGACAAAAGTATAAAGACAAAAGTAAATGAAGAATACCGGAAAGACCGGTAGTTGATAATATAGATTAAAGCAGTTTTTCCGGACGGTATCCGAAACTATTGCAAACATAGAATACAAGGCCTGGTCGGGTACATTAGGGGATGTGACTGACCAGGCGGAAGTTTGCTAAACCGCAAGCTTAAAGATGTAAAAAAGACATTTTGTTGCACCATATGAGGGGATTTGTTTATATTATGACAAATGATAATAATACGGTTCTTTACACAGGTGTCACTAGTGATCTTATTGAGAGAGTCAAAGAACATAAAGAGAAACGACATCAAGGGAGTTTCACAGCACGGTATAGTATTAGAAAATTAATATATTACGAGAGTTTTGATAGTATTGGTCAAGCTATCAAAAGAGAAAAACAGATTAAGGGAGGTTCCAGGAAGAAAAAGATTGAATTAATAAACCTGATGAATCCGGAGTGGGAAGACTTAAGTTTAACTCCGGATGAGAGATAAGGGTTGCTTCGGTCGGCTGCGCCAACCTCGCAATGACAGTACAAGTAAGATAGGTTGTCTATTAGACCCAAACAAAATAGCCAAAGCCACTTCAAAACACCGGTCATTGCGAGGAGTATAGCGACGAAGCAAGCTTCGTCCCGCATGGCGGGACTCGCACTGGCGGTAAGTTGGTTCGGTAGAATGTTGAAAAGGATTGCCGCCCTTCGCTCGCAATGACAGTAAGTTGGTTCGGTAGAAGGTTGAAAAGGATTGCCGCGCTTCGCTCGCAATGACAGTACAAGTAAGATAGATTGTATATGTGATCAAGACAACAAAACAAATGCAACTTAAACACACCGGTCATTGCGAGGAGTCACGCCCTGCGGGACGACGAAGCAACCCTTAACTACCATTCAGATAAGATACTTATAAAACAAAACCTCATGAAACACATTTCTCACATTCTGGCTGCAGCCCTCCTTCTGGCCTCTGCCTGCACCTCCCAGAAGAAACTCGCCTACCTCAACAATCTTCCCGAGTTAAACGGCGAAGAAACCTTCACAATGTCAATCCCCGATTACAAAATTCAACCCCGTGATATTCTTTATATAACAGCAAAGGCTATGGCTCCGGATGGCTCAATTAAGGATTTCTTATCCTCCGGAAATAGTAATATGATGAGTTTCGCACAAGGTGATGCATCAGGGGCATTTATCGGCTACAATGTCAATCCTGACGGTTATATTACTTTAGTGCCTATAGGACAAGTTAAGGTTAGCGGATTGACACTGGAAGAAACGAGGAAAACTTTGCAGGAATTGACCAATAAAGTGTTTAAGAACTCAACTGTCGAATGTAAATTGCTGAGTTTTAAATTTACAGTAATCGGGGAAGTAAGAGCACCCGGAGCATATATTAATTATAACAATTACCTGACAGTTATTGAAGCTATCGGACGTGCCGGCGGGGTAGGTGACTTTGGCAACCGTGACAGAGTGCTGGTTGTTCGCCCGTTTGACAAAGGAACCAAAACCTTCAGACTAAATCTGCAGGACAAAAATATCCTCACTTCCGAAGCATATTTTCTTCTCCCCAATGATGTTGTTATAATTGAACCCATGAAACAGAAGATCTTCAACATGAACCTTCCAACAATTTCATTCTTTATATCAACAACTCTTTTGACTATTACGACGACTCTGTTGTTTATCAATTATTTTGGAAAATAAAATCCAGGGATGAGGAATGAGGGATGAGGGATGAGGAATGAGGAATGAGGGATGAGGGATGAGGAATGAGGAATGAGGAAATTGATGTGATAAAATGGGAGTAAATAGTTTTAAGGAGCTTATAGTTTACCAAAAAGCACATAAATTGGCGATGGATATTTTTGAGTTATCGAATAGATTTCCGAAAGAAGAGAAATATTCTTTAACAGATCAGATTCGGAGATCTTCAAGATCAGTAAGTTCTTGTATCGCTGAATCTTGGGCAAAGAGAAGGTATATAAAACACTTCGTTAGTAAATTAACCGATTCATTAGGTGAAGAATATGAGACTGAGGACTGGCTTGATTACTCAGGAGATTGCCGGTATATTACAGAAGAGGAACAACAGGGGCTGATATCAGCATATGAAGAAGTTCGTAAAATGCTGATTTCCATGATTAATAATCCGGAGAAGTGGTGCTCATAACTCCTCACGCCTTTTACCAGCCGAAGCCCGATTAGGGCGAAGGCTGGGCACGCCTCACACCTTTTACCAGCCGAAGCCCGATTAGGGCGAAGGCTGGGCACTCCTCACGCCTCAGCATAAACGATAAACTTGCCCCATATGGACCCCAACTACCCCACTCAGCCAAATTTCCCTGAAGACGACAATCTCGACCTCAAACGTTACATCTCCCTTTTTATAAGCAACTGGTACTGGTTTGCTGTTGCGCTTTTTATTTCGTTGACGATTGC
>Ga0315290_10004099_pt1 | contig 10462 bp, 7 predicted proteins | sample YL17G12_0_MG_FD_203627 | JGI IMG/M metagenome (GOLD analysis project Ga0315290, IMG submission 203627) | Sediment microbial communities from Yellowstone Lake, YNP, Wyoming, USA - YL17G12_0 | ecosystem: Environmental > Aquatic > Freshwater > Lake > Sediment | place: USA: Wyoming | collected...
CCTCCGTCGTCGCCCATCGCGTCGATCGCCTCGCGGGCCTTCGCGTGGACGCGGGCGCGGCGCTCGTCGAGGGTTTCCTCCTGGGCCGCGGGCTCTGTTGCGGTGTCCGGCCCGGGCTGCCGCGCGCTCGCGAGCTTGCGACGGAGCTCCTCCGCCGGGTCGCCGGCCGGGGCCTCGACGGGCTCCGGGACGGTCGGGGTGGGATGCCTCCGCTGCGAGAGCCAGCGGCCGAGGGCGGCGATGCCGACGAGACCGGCGAGGGAGGCGAATGCGCGCTTCATCGGGGCGATGGTATCGCGAAGGGTGGTTGGGGCGTTGGGGTGCGGCACTTGCGGGGCGGGCGGCCGAGACGCCTCGCGGTAGGGGAGAGTTCGCTCAACGGAGGTGGGGGAGACAGCGAAGAGCGTGCTATCTCCCCAACCCGTTCTTGTTTTCGACAACTCTCGCGGGAGTCGGGAGACAGCGAAGAGCGTGCTATCTCCCCCACCCGGTGTTCATTTCCTCAGGTACCGTAAGTGGGCTTCCTGCCTCTCCACGCCCGGGCCATTCCCAGCTCGTGCTTGCCGGTGAGGCCGCCTAAGACCGAAGGAAGGAGAAAAGGGAACCCGTGATCGACTACGAGATCCTGCTGTTGCTGGACCCAGACCTCGCCGAGGAGCCCCAGGCGGAGGTCGTCACGCGCGTGCGTGACCTGATCGAGAAGGGTGGCGGCACGTTCACGCGCCACGACAACTGGGGCAAGCGCAAGCTCGCCTACGAGATCGACAAGAAGGGCGACGGGAACTACCACCTGCTGCTCTTCAGCTCCGAGCCCGAGACGCTCGACGAGATCACCCGGGTGCTCAAGATCGACGACCACGTGATGCGTCATCTCGCGACACGTCGTCCCGAGGGGGGGCCGTCCGAGCCACTTCCCGTCGGCGCTCCCGCGGTTCACGATGCAGTGATCGATGATCTCGCAGAGGAGGATGAGGACTGATGGCCGGTGACATCAATCGCGTGACGCTCGTGGGACGCCTGACTCGCGACCCGGAGCTGAAGCACCTACCGTCGGGGACCGCCGTGCTCGAGCTCGGCCTCGCCGTCAACGGCCGCAAGCAGGACGCGGGCGGCCAGTGGGTGGACAAGCCGAACTTCTTCGACGTGAAGGTGTTCGGCAACCAGGCGGAGATGCTCTCGCAGCATCTCGGCAAGGGGCGCCGGATCGGCGTCGACGGCCGGCTCGACTGGTCGTCATGGGAGTCGCAGGACGGCGGCAAGCGCTCGAAGGTCGAAGTCGTCGCCCAGTCCGTGCAGTTCCTCGACAGCCGGAACGACGGTGAAGGCGGCGGTGGTGGCGGCTCGTTCGTGCCTGCCGGTGCCACGCAGCCGAGCGGTGCCGACTTCCCCTCCCAGCCCACCGACGACGACATTCCGTTTTGAGAGGCGTGATGCGAATTGAAAGCACATCTGGATGCGGCCCTGCACGCTGCGGATCGCGTCCGCCGAGGGCAACATCAAGGCAACCAGCCTTGACGCCGCCCTCGTCGAACACGCTCCTTGGTGCAGAACCGCCCCAGGCGCACTTCCAATCCACATCAAGCCTCTAGGAGATCTGACGACATGGCACAGAAAGCACCACCGCGCAAGCGGCCCAGCTCCAGCTCCGCCCCCGGGCGGCGCAAGAGCTGCCACTTCTGCAAGGACAAGATCACAGAGGTGGACTACAAGAACGTCAACCAGCTACGGCGCTACATCTCCGAGAAGGGCAAGATCCGCAACCGCCGCATCACGGGCGCGTGCCGCCGCCACCAGCGGCAGGTCGCCGTCGCGGTCAAGCGGGCCCGCGAGGTCGCGCTGCTGCCCTACGTCGCGAGCTAGGAGAGTCTGATGAACGTGATTCTGCTCAAGGACGTGGAGAAGCTCGGCCACCGCGGCGAGGTGGTGAATGTCGCCCGTGGCTATGCACGGAACTTCCTGCTGCCCCGGAACCTCGCCGAGGTGGCGACCGAGGGTCGCGTCAAGGAGGTCCAGCGCATCGATGCCCAGAAGGCGATGCACGAGGCTCGGAGCTCCGAGCAGGCCGCGGAGATCGCGGCCACCCTCGGCAAGCTCGTGCTCCGCTTCGACGTCAGGTCCGGCCCCACAGGCTCGCTCTTCGGCTCGGTCACGACGACCGACATCGCCGACGAGATCTGGCGGATCCGCAAGATCCGCGTCGACCGCCGCAAGATCGAGACCGACAACATCAAGCGGATCGGCCGCTACACGGTGACGATCGGCGTGTTCGAGGACGTCTCTGCCGAGGTCAAGCTCATGATCGTTCCCGAGGGCGGCGAGCTGCCGCCCGAGGAAGAGCTCGCCGCGATGGTGGCAGCCGAGGAAGCAGCCGCCGCAGAGGCGGCCGCGGCCGCCGGCATCGTCGCGCCCGCCGAGGTCGAGTGGGAGACCGTCGAGGACGAGGAGACCGTCGCGGAGGAGGCCGGTGACGAGGTCGTCGCCGTCGTCGAGACCGCCGAGGTCGAGGAGGTCGCCGCGGAGGAGGCCGGTGACGAGGTCGTCGCCGTCGTCGAGACCGTCGACGCCGTCGAGGTCGAGGAGACCACCGAGGCCGACGACCCGGAGGTCGCTCCCGGGGCGTAGGCTCCGGCTCCGGCGCTGCTCGGAGGGCTGAGAAAGCTCGTAGGACCGGGAAGGGGTGTCTCCCGAACGATCAAGGGAGACACCCCTTCGCTGTTCTCGTTGCGGTTGATCTCTCCACAGCTCCTGTGGAGCGATTGCCGGATTTCCCGCTCGCAGCGGAGATCCGCGGTGGACAACCTGACCACCGCCTGGGGAGAAGTCATCCGGGCCAGGGGATAGACTGGGAACACATGTTCTCTTTCCCCTGCTCTCCCGCGGTATCTCGCCTCTTCTTGTCGTGTCCCTTCGGGACAGGTTGACTGCACCCGTGACCCTTGCTCCGAGCACGTCGGCGATCGTGCCGCCGCAGAACCTGGAGGCCGAGGAGTCGGTTCTCGGCGCCATGCTCCTCTCGGCCACGGCGATCGGCGCCGTCACCGAGGTGCTCCAGGCCGGCGACTTCTACCGCGACTCCCACGGCACGATCTACCAGGCCGCCCTCGCCCTCTACGGCAAGGGAGAGCCGGTCGACGCGATCACCCTCGCGAACGAGCTCGACGAGCGCAGCGAGCTCGAGCGCGTCGGCGGCACCGCCAAGATCGCCGAGCTTGCCGCGGTCGTGCCGGCAACCTCGAACGCCGAGCACTACGCACGGATCGTCAAGGAGATGGCCACGCTTCGCGGCCTCGTGCGCGTCGGCCAGGAGATCCAGCGGCTCGGCCAGACACGTCCCGGCGAGACGACCGACCTCGTCGACCGCGCCGAGCAGATGGTGTTCGAGCTCGCGCAGGAACGGGTCAGCGGCGACTTCGCCCACATTCACGACCTGCTCAACGAGAGCTTCGCGCGGATCATGCACCTCTACGAAGCCGGCGTCGACGTCACCGGCGTGCCCTCCGGCTTCCGCGAGCTCGACAAGCTCACCTCCGGCTTCCAGCCCGGCAACCTCGTCATCATCGCGGCGCGGCCGTCGATGGGGAAGTCCGCACTTGCCCTCTGCACCGCCGCGAACCTGGCCGTCCGTCACGAGACACCCGTCGCGCTCTTCACCCTCGAGATGTCGAAGTCCGAGGTCACGCAGAGGCTGATGTGCAGCGAGGCGAAGGTCGAGTCGCAGCGCCTCCGCTCCGGCCGGCTCGCCCAGGACGACTGGCCGCGCCTCACGGCGGCCTGCGACAAGCTGATGAAGGCGCCGATCTACGTCGACGACACCGGCTCGATCACGATGATGGAACTGCGCTCGAAGGCGCGCCGGCTCAAGTCGCGCGAGCCGAAGCTGGGGATGATCATCGTCGACTACCTGCAGTTGATGACCTCGGGCTCGAATCCCGAGAACCGGGTGCAGGAGGTCTCGCAGATCTCCCGGCAGCTCAAGGTGCTCGCGCGCGATCTCGAGGTTCCGATCCTCGCGCTCTCGCAGCTCTCCCGCGCCGTCGAGCAGCGCCACGACAAGCGGCCGATCCTGTCGGACCTGAGAGAGAGCGGTTGCCTGGCGGGCGAGACGCCCGTCTACCTGCCGGACGAGGGCGTCCACCGGCCGATCCGGGAGCTCGTCGGCACGAGCGGGTTCAGGGTGCTCGCGCTCAACGAGTCGACCTGGCAGCTCGAGCCTCGCCGGGTGACCAACGCGTTTGCGACGGGCACGAAACCGGTCTTCCTGCTGCGAACGCGCCGCGGGCGTACGATCCGGGCAACGGCGAACCACAAGTTCCTCGCCTTCGACCGCTGGCGGCGGCTCGACGAGCTCGAGCCGGGCACCCGGATCGCCATGCCGCGCCGTCTCGACGCCTGGGGAGATGGAGCGAGAACGATGAGTGACCCGGAGCTCGCGCTGCTCGGGCATCTGATCGGGGACGGTTGCACGCTGCCGCGGCACGCGATCCAGTACACGACGCGCGAGCCCGAGCTCGCCGCGCTCGTCGCCGACCTCGCCGAGCAGGTGTTCGGCGATGCAGTCGCGCCACGGGTGAAGGCGGAGCGGAGCTGGTACCAGGTCTATCTCCCAGCAACGGCGCGGCTCACCCACGGTGTTCGCAACCCGGTTGCAGCGTGGCTCGACGGGCTCGGCGTGTTCGGGCTCCGCAGCCACGAGAAGCGCGTGCCGGACGAGGTCTTCCGCCAGCCGGTTCAGGCGATCGAGACGTTCCTGCGCCACCTCTGGGCGACGGACGGCTGCCTGCGCGCCGGAGATGAGCGGGCATATCCGGTCGTGCGCTACGACACCACCAGCGAGGCGCTCGCGGACGGCGTCGTCTCTCTGCTTCTCCGCCTCGGAATCACGGCGGGTCGACGGGTCGTCTCGATGGGAACGAAGGGGCGACCCTCGCATCGCATCGATGTGACGGGGCACGACGACGTTCTCCGCTTCCTCTCGTTCGTGGGTGCGACCGGCGAGCGTCGAGGCGAGGCGCGTCATCGAATTCTCGGTCAGCTTGCGGTGACGACGGGCAACACAAACCGGGATACGCTCCCCCGCGAGGCCTGGGCAGGTCTCGTGACGCCGGCAATGGCAAGCGCTGGTGTCACGACCCGCGAGTTGCAGGCGCGACTCGGGATGAGCTACTGCGGCTCGACCATCACCAGGTCGGGGTTGTCGCGCGTCCGGGCCGAGCGCGTCGCCGAGATCGTCGAATCGAGCGAGCTGCGTGCTCTCGCCCGGAGCGACGTCTACTGGGACGAGGTCGTGGCCGTCACACCCGACGGGGAAGAGGAGGTCTACGACCTCACCGTCGAGGATCTCCACAATTTCGTCGCGGCGAATACTATTGTTCACAACTCGATCGAGCAGGACGCGGACCTCGTGGCGTTCGTCTACCGCGACGAGTACTACAACGGCGAGGAGTCCGACTCGCAGGGACTCGCCGAGGTGATCCTGGCCAAGCACCGCAACGGCCCGACCGACTCGATCAAGCTCAGCTTCCTGAAGCGGTACGCCAAGTTCACCGACATGGCAGCCGCGACGTAGCGAGCGACTGCGTGCGCAGGTCGGGCGACGCGCCGGCCGTGCGAGGATGCGCCCATGCTCTTCGACCCGTCGGCCCACGAGCCGCTCACTGACGACCCCTGGGACGAGGCGCGGGTGCGCGCGGCGGTGCGAGAGATCGTGGCCGAGGTGGACCGCGGCTACGACGCTCGAGCGGGGTCCTGGCGGTTGCACCCGCTCGACGCCGGCGAAGAGGACGACGACGACGCCGGCGTCTCCCACGGGGTCTACATCGGAGCAGCAGGGATGCTGTGGGGGCTCGACCACCTCGCTCGGGCTGGTGCGGCGGAGAGCTCGCTCGACCTGAGCGCTGCGGCCGTCGGCCTCCATGACGGCTACCTCCGGCGCTGCCACGCGCCCGAAGAGCCGATGCCGAGCCTGTGGGTGGGCGAGAGCGGGATCCATCTCGTCGCGGAGACGATCGCCCCCGGCTCCTCCGGCTCGGCCCGCACCGATGCCCTCCTTGCCGCGGTCAGGTCGAACGCTCACAACGAGACGCTCGAGCTTCTCTGGGGTGCGCCGGGCACGATGCTCGCGGCGCGCGAGATGCACCGTCGCACGGGGGAGGAGCGATGGGCGGAGGCGTGGTGCGAGAGCGCCGATGCGCTGCTCTCGGAGTGGCGCTTCGACGAGCAGCTCGGCTGTCACCTATGGACGCAGCTCATCCACGGCACGTCGGGCCGCGGGCTAGGACCGGCACACGGCTTCGCCGGCAACGTCCTCGCCCTCGTCGACGGCCTCGACCTTCTCTCGGCCGCGCAGCGCGACGAGATCGTCAGGCGTGCGACCGGAACCGCCCTGGCGACGGCCGTCGCCGCAGAGGGTCTCGCGAACTGGCCGACAGCGGCCGGCGGCACCGTCGGCGGGCCTGGCACGAGGACGCAGTGGTGCCACGGTGCGCCCGGGATCGTCTCCTCGCTGGCGTCGCTGCCGCCCGACCCGGAGCTCGACGCGGTCCTCGCCGCCGGAGGCGAGCTCACCTGGCAGGCCGGCCCACTCACGAAGGGGGCGGGGCTGTGTCACGGAACGGCAGGGAACGGGTTCGCGCTACTCGCGCTCTTCGCCCGTACCGGAGACGAGATCTGGCTCGAGCGAGCTCGCTCCTTTGCGATGCACGCTGTCGCGCAGACGAACCGGTTGCGGAGCCAACACGGCACCGGGTGGTTCGGGCTCTGGACCGGTGACCTCGGCACGGCAATCTACGCCTGGCAGTGCATCAGCGGTGATGCGGCGATGCCGACGCTCTCGGCCTGGTAGCGGACGCGGCGAACCTGGACGAGTCCGCGATCGACGTCGGCGTCCAACCGCAGAGCGGCGTCAGGTCCTGCGAGCAGGCGGTCACGCAGACGATGCAGTCGAGCTCGGCGCGGAAGGTGACGGAATCGCCGACACGTGACGGTGCCGGCTCAGAGCATGTCGTGCACGCCGGGCGAGTCGTCGGCCACGAACGTGAGGATCGCCCGGCGATGGTTGGTCTCGAACTGCTGACCGACGAGCGGGAACAACCTGCCGAGCCCGAACGGTTCAGCGCAGTCCACGACTCTGGCGCCGGTCGAACCGGACGAAGGTCGGGAGCGACTGCCCCCAGGGATCGGCGCTCACCACGACGTACCGGGCTCCGCTCACCCGTGGTTCGCTGAACCGCCAGGGGCAGTCGTCGCAGAGGAGCGTCACACCCGGCGCGCCCGGGGCGAACGCCGCGCCGCTCTCGACCCGGTAGATCTCCGCGTGGGCGCGGGGGTCGATGAGTCGGCCCCGCCGAATTGTCACCAGGCCGTCATGGGCAACGCCCCGAGCGGCGATCTGCGCAGGCCGGAGCAGGTCGTCCAGGGCGTTCCCGAGAAATCGCTGCAGGCGCGGGTTGACGCGCGACGGCTGGCCGGAAATCCTCTGGGTCACGTCGTCGATCCCGGATCCGAACTCGAGCGTGCCAACACTGGCGACCCTCGCCCCGGAGGGGGCGACGTACCGGGTGAACCGCGCGTCTCCGAGGGTGTCGCCGCCGCGGTCGGCCCTGAAGAGCACCTTCAGCGGCTGCTTGATGCACGTCTTGCCGGTCGCAGCGAGCCAGCCGGGAATCGTGTCGACCTCCGTACTGACGACGTTCGCGATCCGGTCCCCTGCCGCGAAGCCGGTGCCGGCGAACCACGGATCGTCCAGCGCGCTCGCCTCTACCCGGTAGTCGCCGATTCCCCACCGAAGCGTGCCACCCTGGTGCTGAATCCCGAGCAGCGTGCACTCGGGTGGCCCGAGCTCGCGAAACAGCGCCGTACGGGATCGCGGATCGGAAACGGGATCCACCGCGGAGCCCTTGTACGAGACCATGGTGCGGCCGCCATCCTCGAAGCGCACGCGCCAGTAGCCGATGTTGGCGCCGAAGAACAGCAGATTTGTGCCGGCGTCGCGCGTCTTCTCGAACCCCTCGCGGATCGCGGACGTCCAGTACTCGTCGTGACCGTTCACGATCACGAGTCGATGCTGCGCGAGCGACCCGGGGTCACGGTCGGTGTCGGCGTCGGTCTGGTAGGCGACGTCGTACCCGCGGTTCTCGAGGAAACGAACGAGCGGGTACTCCCATCCCAGCATGGACTGGAGGTAGGGACGATCGAAGGAGACGTGCGTGGCAGGGGGTCCTTCGATGCGGGTGACGTACGTGCTCTTTCCACCCCAGTCGTTATAGGCCTGGAGGGTGTTGGTCGGAACCTGAATCAGGATGGCCGCGCGGCGGCCACTCGGCGCTTCGCGGACGATCAGAGGCGTCCACGCCGACCGCCCTGCAGCGGGGCCGGAAGTGAGCAGGAACTGCACGACGAGGTAGCTGCTTCTCCAGGCAGGGTCGATCACGAGCTTGTCCGTCGTCTTCCACGGGGCACGGATGCGACCCGACGTGCTATCGATCTCCGGGGCCCCCTGGGCCGGGCCGATCTCGTCCCCCTCGCAGGAAGGGATGCACGTGAGCAGCTCGGCATCGCCGACCCGCCCGGCTCGGTCACCGAGCCGGAAGACGCGAACCCGGTAGCGATAGCCGCCTGGAACGCTGACCTTGAGCTCTACCGTCTCGCCGGGCAGGGCGCTCACCTGGCCGGCGTAGCCGTCGATAGCACCGCCGGAGCTTCTTGACGTCCACCAGGGAGCGTCTCCGACCGCAGCGGTCGAAACACTCAGGCCCAAAACGCAGGCCAGGACGAGCACACCGACCACTGTTCCTGCCCGTCGGGCCGCGACAGGCGTCCAATCCCCCATGTTCTCCCTCTCCAAACCCTACGCCACACCCCCCCGGGCAGCCGCAATGCGGGGACGGCATTCTACACGGCACGCTGCGATTGCCAAAGTCGGGCCGGCTACGCGGAGGCGGGGGAGGTGGCCTCGCCGGCGAGCAGGTTGGCGAGCTCGGTGCGCGACCGCACGCCGAGCTTCCGGTAGACGCGACCGAGGTGGGCCTCGACGGTCTTCGGGCTCAGGTAGAGGGCAGCGCCCGTCTCCTTGTTCGTCGCACCGCTCGCGACGTGAGTCGCGATCTGGAGCTCCTGCGGTGTCAGCTCCAATGAGGTCGGCGCCGAGCGTGGCGCGATCGTCTCGCCGGATGCCCGCAGCTCGCTCTCGGCGCGCTCGACCCACGGGAGAGCACCGAGGCGCTCGAACGTCTCGAGTGCCGCGCGGAGCCTGACGCGGGCGTCGCCGGGCCTCCGCGCCCGCCGCAGGCGCTCGCCGTGGCAGAGCTCGGTGCGGGCCCGCTCGAACGGTGTCGGCGTGCGATCGTGCTGGACGTAGGCCCGACCGAAAGCCGCTTCGCCGTCGTCGTCCTCGGCGAGCATGCCCTCGCAGCGTGCCGCGGCCGCGAGAGCCCAGCCGTTGTCCGTCTCACGTGCTCGCTCGCGGAAGCGCGCCAGCGTCAGCAGCGCATCGTCGCGGCGGCCGAGCCGCACGTACGCCTCGATCAGGTCGGGCTCCCACTGCACGATTCCCGTTCCGCGTGCGCCCGAACGGACGACGACGCGGGCGACCGGCTCGAGGTGCTCGAGCGCCGCAGCGTGGTTTGCGTGCCCGAGCTCGAGCAGGCCGAGCGCGGCGGACGCGTGCACGGTGACGAAGCGGACGCCGAGGGCTGCGAGCTCGAGCGCGCGGTAGGCGTGATCACGGCACTCGGCCGTTCGCCCACGAGCAGCCTCGATGCGTGCCAGGCACACGAGGCTGAAGCCCACGCCGCTCGCCTGGCCCATTTCCTCCGCCAACCTGAGGGCCTCCGCCGCTCCCGCGTACGCCGCCGTCCAGGCGCCCGTGCGGAAGTCCAGCTCCGAGAGGCTCCCGAGCGCGTACTGCAGGGTGCCGCCGGACCCCTTCGAGCGTCCGGTCTCGACAACGGCGCCGATCAGCTCGCGCGCGGCGCCGTAGTCCTCGAGCCAGGTGAAGATCTGGCCCGCGGCCTGGACGACCTGGGCGCCGCGCGACGAGCGCGAACTCTCGAGCAGAGTTGCATGTGCTGCGGCCAGTACGTTCCTTCCCTCGGTGGCGTCGCCGGTGAGGACAAGCCCTTCCGCGAGCACGACCGATGCCAGGGTCGAGGCGTGCGGTCCGGCCAGATGGGCGAGCGCGACGGCGCTGCGGGCTGTGGCGAGGCCGACGGCGATCTCGCCCGCCATGTACGAGGCCCACGCGGCGTCGGTCAGCATCAGGGCTGCGCGCTCTCCGTCGACCGCCTCGACCCGGGCGGCTTCCTCGACCAGGATCGCGTGGGCCGTCATCGGCGCCCCGAGCCAGGTCTCGAGCCCGGCGTGGAGATGCTGGATCCGGGCGCGCAACAACGGGTCGGCGGTCGTGGCGAGCGCCTCAGCGAGCGACTCCACGGCATGGTCGAGCCGCCCCGCCCGGCGCGCCTCG
>Ga0315290_10004100_pt1 | contig 10461 bp, 7 predicted proteins | sample YL17G12_0_MG_FD_203627 | JGI IMG/M metagenome (GOLD analysis project Ga0315290, IMG submission 203627) | Sediment microbial communities from Yellowstone Lake, YNP, Wyoming, USA - YL17G12_0 | ecosystem: Environmental > Aquatic > Freshwater > Lake > Sediment | place: USA: Wyoming | collected...
GCCGCTGTGATGATCGCCGCCAAGGAGATCGACTTTGCTGATCACGACGAAACTCTAGTCGCCGGTGGTAGCTGCTCGACCTCTAGCGCGGCCGTGATGATCGCCGCCAAAGAGATCGACCTTGCTGATCACGACGAGACTCTAGTCGCGGGTGGTAGTTGCTCGACCTCCAGCGCCGCCGTGATGATCGCGACCAAGGAGATCGACCTTGCTGATCACGACGAAACTCTGGTTGCCGGCGGTAGCTGCTCGACCTCTAGCGCCGCCGTGATGATCGCGGCCAAGGAGATCGACCTTGCTGATCAAGACGAAACTCTGGTTGCCGGCGGTAGCTCCTCGACCTCTAGCGCAGCTGCCAATGTCAGCATCACCCAAATAGTCGAAGAGAGTCCAGAAGCTTAATGAGCCTTTGACCAACTTCAATCGCTCATTGATCGCATAGTCGCGGGATTCTCAGGGGGCCTGACACGAGGCACGAGAGAATCCCGCTCGATTTTGCACTGCGGCTGCACTTACATGTGACTCTTTGGAGGTACAGGACATGAGATTTTGGACATCGAGGTACTTTTTAACCGCGGTGCTGATGCACGCTAGCATGACGATGATAGTCGCTTGCGGTGTGGCTCAATTCGCCGGCCGCCAATCTAGTTCTACTGAGAAATCTGACAACGGCTCTACGGCAGTGGGTCCTGGAATAGCCGACCCAACAGCGAATGCAACAGCCAACGGAGGTGGTACTGCGTCCGGAGACTATGTAAAAAAGGAAGCGGCGATTCCGTCACTAGCGTCCGATAGCCCCTCTGGGGCGCCTAGCACTGGCGGGGGCACTCAAGTAGGGTTAGCCAATATTGGCTTATCTTCTGGTGATAAAGCCATCGTTGAAAGCTGCCTTGCCGGCTGGCCCGGCAATCCCTTTGCAGGCGCAGCTAAGGTTGATTTTAAGGAGATCAAGCCGGTGTCAACGACCGGCCAGATCACATCGATCAATGACGACCTCGCCACGCAGGGTCCACAGTTGATCCTCATAGATGGGATCACTAACGTCGGTTCGATCTTGACCTACAATTTCATGAACCCAAATGGCTACTACTGCCTGAAACACAACAGCGATACCGGCACCATTCTCAAGATCAACCTGGCCTGCAGCGCTTACCTTGCTGGTCCCGATACTGGGGTTGCTATTGGCAGTATTGGCTCCATCCCGGCCTTAACTCATACAGGTACAAATGTTGGTTCCATCGTACAGTTGGCTCGCGTGACGAGCAACGGTGCCGCCTGTCCGAAATAAATGGGAGGTTTGATCGAAGTCTCTGAACGGCGGCATCGACATGGATCTTACAAACAGAAATCTGCGACTCATCGTGACTCAAAGCAAGGCGGAGGCATGTATATTCTGCGCTTGTGCCCCCCCCCTATGTCCACGAAAGGACGTTGTTTTTGCCAAGGGGCGTGAACTTTTCGGTCGACGCGCCTGCGCTACAGTAGTGCAGAAGGCACGAAAATTTTTTATTTTTTATGGCCACCTGGGCTAGCCCTGTCGCCCTGGGCCGAGGGCTAGAGGGATCCCTGACGCTCATTTTGCGCATCTAAATTTTTAAAATTGATTTTTAAACAATGATATTTATCTTTGTTATTTGATAGTTGTATAAAAAGCTCAAGTTTTTCTTGAAAAAGCCGATACAAAGCATGTAACGACAATCGGCCTAATGGCAAACAACAACTTGGTAAGGAGCTTTTATGTCTATCGCGCAAAACACTCTGGTTAAGTTCAGCGTTAGCGAAATCTGTTCCACCAGCGACACCGAAACTCTCGTCGCCGGTGGTAGCTGCTCAACCTCTAGCGCCGCCGTGATGATCTCCGCCAAGGAGATCGACCTTGCCGATCACGACGAAACTCTCGTCGCTGGTGGTAGCTGCTCAACCTCTAGCGCCGCCGTGATGATCGCTGCCAAGGAGATCGACTTTGCTGATCAAGACGAAACTCTCGTCGCCGGTGGTAGCTGCTCAACCTCTAGCGCCGCCGTGATGATCTCCGCCAAGGAGATCGACCTTGCCGATCACGACGAAACTCTCGTCGCTGGTGGTAGCTGCTCAACCTCTAGCGCCGCCGTGATGATCGCCGCCAAAGAGATCGACCTTGCCGATCACGACGAAACTCTCGTCGCCGGTGGTAGCTGCTCGACCTCTAGCGCCGCCGTCATGATCGCCACCAAAGAGATCGACCTTGCCGATCGCGACGAAACTCTAGTCGCTGGTGGTAGCTGCTCAACCTCTAGCGCAGCAGTTAGCGTCAGTATGACTCAGATCGTCGAAGAGAGCCCAGAAGCATAATGAGTCGTCTAAGCACCTCAAGTCGCTCAATCAACTCATAGTTGCGGGATTCTCTTGTGCCTGACATCAGGCGCCCTGAGAATCCCGCTCGATGTTGCACGTTAGTCGGTGTGAGGGCCTCATGGGCGTTGGCATTTTTCCGATAATAGCGCGAAATATAGTGCTATGCTAGGAGCCGCAGCTTTTGCTCTTTGGGGATATTTTCGCTCATGTCCATCGATTTTATGCGCCGCATCTGCGGCTTGGCGGCGGTGTTGCTCGGTTGTGGCTGTGCTGGCAAAGGCTCAGGATCCGGTGAGCCCGTCGAGTCGCTGCCGTCAGGGATCTCGGTGATCCTGATCCCTGGAATCACCGGTTCCGCGCTCATACGTCCGGAGTCCAATGACCAGGTATGGCCACCGCGCCTGCTTAGTGCGTCCGGTGATTTTGCGGCGTTGCAAATCCGCACCGATGGCAAGTCGGAGGAGCATATCAACGCCGGCGAACCGTTGATGGACTTTTATGGTCCCATGGTGCGCAGTTTAGAGGCCGCGGGGCATAAAGTTTACCCCTTTGGCTACGACTGGCGCCTGGATAATGCGATCAATGCGGAAAAGCTGGCGACCTTCATCGATGCCACCGGCGCGGCCCAAGTGGCGATCGTCGCCCATAGCATGGGCGGTCTGATCTCAGCGAACTACCTGCACCGCTTTGGCCAGCAAAAGGTGGCCAAGCTCTTGACCCTCGGGACGCCCTTTCTTGGTACACCGGGCAGCCTCAAGACCCTTGAGCGCGGCGACTATGGCCAGGGGTTGGTGGCCTACCTGGTCAGACCGAAGTTTCGCCAGCTGTTTAAGAACGAGGTCTCCTGGTATCAGCTGCTGCCAAATCGGGAATTTTTTCGCCTGCAACCCGCCTATGTGCGCAAGGTGGTGCGTGGAGCGACGGATTCGACGACCGAGATAAGGGGCTACGAGGCGACGGCCGCCTTCATCCGCTCTAGGCCTTGGAGCAATCATGGCATGGTCGTCAGCAATGATCGGTTGTTCCACCAGACGGATTTGCTGAAAACCCTCGCCTCAGTCGATGCCTATTTCATCATCGGTGATGGACAGCCAACCGTTGGTGGATTGGATTATATCTTCAAGGACCAGGGCGGACACGAGGTCTATGACGACTGTGAGCCAGTCGTGGCTGATGGAGATGGGGCGGTGTTGCGTCGTAGTGCCAATATCGGTGGCAAGACCGAGGCGCTTCACCCAGGCCATAGCTACTATGTGGCGATGGAACACGGTGCGATGATTGCTGATGAGTTGGTTTTGCGCCAAATCGCCAAGATATTACGCGGGGACGCCGCGCCATTGCCCGGCGTGCGCGGACAAGCCGAATAGCGGGTGCACCCGACGATGGTGCCCAGCAGTGGCCGGGATGATCGCCCTTTGATTCATGACGCTCAGCACAGCTAGTCCGTCTCTGCTAAACTAGCCCCTAGGACCAACCACTGGTTTTGCGAGGCATGATGACAACCAGGCGTTGGGCGGTGATCACTGGTGAATATCCACCCCAGCGTGGTGGGGTCGCGGACCATTGCGGGATTCTTGCGTCGCTGCTCGCATCGCGCGGGGATCACGTGGATGTTTGGGCTCCGGCGAGTGCTGGCCGACCGCCTTGTGAGACGACGGGTATCATGGTCCACGATCTACCCGAGCGCTACAGTGTCGCAAACCTGGGTATACTGCGCCGCCAGCTCGCTGCACTCAGTGAGGACACCATCATTTTACTGCACTACGTGCCGCAAATGTTTGGCTGGCGGGGAATGAATGTCGCCTTCTGTTGGCTCATGGCGCAGCGCAGGCCAGCGAAACTCTGGACCATGTTTCACGAATTATATATGCCATTTGGTTGGCGGGTGCCGCTCAGGCACCAGCTTCTTGGCTTAGTCCAGCGCCTGATGGTCATGCTGCTGCTCCGATCTTCATTTAAAGTGTTAGTCACGATCCCACGCTGGGGACGCTTACTGCAAAGGTGGACACCGCGGACTTTGCGGCCGGTGCTGGCACCGATTCCCAGCAATATCCTGCCAGGTGTGCCGCAAGATCCGCAGGTCCTTGCGGTGCTGGGTAGCTTGAGGGCTTGGCTTGATTTCGGACCCGGGTCACCCATAGTTGGTCATTTCGGGTCGTTTGGCGATGCCATTTCGAAATTTCTTAGTCTATCGATCCCGTTGGTGCTCGCGTCGCCCCCGTACCCGGCGATGCTGCTCATCGGCTACGGCGCAACCGATTTCGCCGCAACCATCAAACCTAGGCTGGCTCCCGAGCATGCGGCACGGGTCTATAGCATTGATGCCGCTCCAGGGGCCGATATTGCCGCTCTGATTGGTCTATGCCAAGTCATGATGCAGCCGTACCCCGACGGAGTCACGACGCGTCGCAGTACCATGATGGCATGCCTCAGTTTAAATCGAGCAGTTGTCACCAACCTTGGACCACTCAGCGATCCGCTATGGGCGGAAAGTCGGGCGACTCGCTTGGTGCCGCCACATGCGCCTTTAGCAATGGCCAGGGCCGTATCCCAGCTTTTGCTTGATGGCAAGGCCTGCAGCGACCTCGGCAAACGTGGTTTAGACCTATATCAATCAAGGTTTAGCTGGGACCATTTGATCGACGTCTATAGCGAGTTGGCATCATGAGTCGAACCAGGCGCTCCGCGCTGAATTTCATCAGCAGCATATCGCTCATGGCGTTTACCATGCTGATCGGCTTTGTGACCACGCCGATGCTTCTGAAGTGGCTGGGCGAGGAGCTGTACGGAGCCTATCGCGCGACCCTTGACTGCTACGGCTATCTCACCTTGCTCGAACTCGGCTTGGACGGAGCGTTGTTGGCGATTCTGAGTCGAGTCATGCACCAAAAAGGTATCGCGCCCGAGGTCTGTAGGGCCGAGCTGCGTCAAGTCATCGCGATTGGGCTTAGAGCCTACGCATATCTCACCTCGATCTATATGATTGTGGGCTTCATCCTGGTCTATTTTATCCACGGACTGGTGCCGGTGCATGCAGACCACCTGGTCGACCTACGGTGGGGTGCATGTGTTGCAACGATTAGTTTTGCCCTCCTGCCGTTGACGAGTTTTCGCGCCTTTGCCGAGGCTAGTAATCGTGGCTATCACATCAATATGCTGCTTGGTCTGCAGTCCGTGATCGTGACCGTGTTCTCCCTATTATTTGCCGCATGGGGGTGGAAGTTGACCGGTCAATTCATCGCCCTACTGATCGGCGGATGTTTCTTTCATGGCGGTGTGGCGATTTATGCCCTCAAATTGCTAGGTAAAGAAACGGTTCCTAGTGCACCCATGGCGCTACAGTCGACCGTCACCAAGGAGTTATGGCACCTAAACCGACCCAATTTCATTATGAACCTTTGTGGCAAGCTGGGGCTGATGAGCGACCAGATCATTATCAGTGCGTTGCTTGGACCGGCGGCGATCGTGCCCTTTTTTCTCACCTGCCGACTGCCACAGATCGCCCAAAGGGTACTGCAGAGTATCGGCAACTCGAGTTGGCCGGCCTTGGTCGAGTTGCATGCGCACGGTGAGCACGACCGCTTTAACGAGCGCCTGGTTGAATTGACGCGGACCGTCGCTATCCTGGCGATTGCGGGACTGCTGCCGATTGTCATCGGCAATCATCACTTTGTCGTGCTCTGGGTCGGTAGCGATCACTTTGCGGGTCATGCCACCTCAATCTGCGCGGCGATCACGACCTACATTCTCTCGCTGGTGTCGCTGTGGGGGTGGTGCTTTACGGGAACCGGCAAGCCACACGCGATGCTGAAGATTTTTGTCATTCAGACGGTGATCAATCTGGTGTTAAGTGTCATCTTCACGGCGCAGCTGGGCATTCGTGGTCCGCTGCTGGGAACAGCCGTGGCTCAGGTCTGCACCGTGCTATGGTACCTACCGCGGATGCTCCGTACCACTTTTGGTACTGCGCCGCTTCTTATCGCCAAGGCGTACATCCTTCCGGCACTTTGGGCTATACCGTACGGATTTTTAGTCCACTGGGTCTTTGCCTCCATTGCTCCATTTAACTGGTTTAGCCTCGCCGCCGCGATGTTTGTCGCGGGCTGCAGCTTCTTGTTATTTGCTGCCTTTGCGATGCTGACAGCGGGCCAGCGCAATCTTTGGCGGGTACGGCTCATGTCTTTCGTTTGGCCAAAAAGATTCTCGCCTTAAGTTGAGACAGGGAGTTTACGTGGCTACATCGCTGCGCATTATCATGGTTGTGCCCGAACCTCCGCTGCCGTTTGGCGGGGCAGCAGCGCGGATCTATTACACGACGCAAAAGGGCTTGGTGGCCCGTGGTTACCAACTGACGACGTTTATCGCCGCAGCGACGCCTCAGGCCAGGGCAGAAGCTGAGCGGCTATTTCCTCCAGAGTCCTATGATTTGCGATTTTTTACGCCCAGCCCGGCACCTCTAGGAAGGAGCCTGCTCGGTAAATGGCGTTCTTTACGTGCGCCGATGTCGCATCAGTTTGATGCGCGCTTTCACGCTGCATTGGCGAGCGAATTACATCAGGGCTTTGATATTTTGCACTTAGAGGACTTATGGACGGGCTATGTAGGGATCAATGATCGTGACAAGGTGCTGCTAAATAGTCATTGCCTGCAAGCGATCGACCTGCAGGGCGAGCGTCCAGGCAGTGTTAAAGATCGACTGTTGATGTCCAGGTCGCTGCATATGGAGCAGAAATTGCTACGGCTCTACAGGGAGCAGGTGACTTTAACACCCGAGCTAGCGGCGGCGATTCGTCAGGTCAATCCCAAGGCTCACGTCGAGGTCATCCCGCTGCCGCTAGAGTTGGATCTCTATCCGTATATTGCCGATGGCCAGCGTCCGCACGCGAAGCGTCTGGCGTTGATCGGCTCGTTTCAGTGGGCACCGACCCGGTCTGCAGCACGGCGACTACTGACCAGGCTCTGGCCGAGGATTCTCGCATTGGTTCCGGATGCCGAGTTGGAATTGACCGGCTGGGGAGCGCAGCACGTGCTAAGTGGTTACGAGAGGCTCGGTAAGGTCACGATCAATGATAGTGTGCCCGATGTTAGACCCTTTTTTGAACGCGCATCGGTGCTGCTCTACGCACCTGAACATGCCAGCGGCATGAAGGTCAAGGTACTGGAATGCATGGCCTTGGGCGTGCCCGTGGTGACAACCCCGGATGGTGTGGAGGGACTGCCGGCCATGCCTCCTTGCGAAACCAGTGCCCAAGAGCCTTGGGCGATGCTTGGCGCCAACGATGACGCCTTGGTCCAGGCGGCCGTGACCTTGCTGAACGATACGGCACGTCAGAACCGCCAGCGCCAGGCGGCCCGGCAGATGCTGCAGACGCACTGTGATCCGGCGCGTATCCTCGACCAGTATGAAGCGGTTTATGCTCGCATCATGGAGGCAAGGGGCCGGTGAGAGATGACCTACATGTTGCCTTTGATGGCCGCTCGCTGGCAGCTTCCAGTTTACGTGGCTGGGACCGCTATACCCTCGAGCTGGCGCGGGAACTGGAAGGTCTTGGGGTTAAACTCAGCTTCTTCTGCCGCGCCGAAGCGCCCATTCAGCGTCAGCATCTCAGCGGACTCGGTGCTGCCGTGGTGGTGTTACCTGACCGTGGCGGCTTGCATTGGACTCAGGTAGCGCTCCCTAAGGCCTTAAAAGAGCACGGCTGCGACCTTTACCATGCTCCTGCAGAACAAGGCGTGCCTTTGCTCCCTATGAGCTGCCCGGTGGTATTGACCGTCCACAGCGTCATATCCCTAGGCTACCTCGCCCTTGTGCGTGCAGGTGAGCTGCCAGGAACCGTCGCTGACTACCTAGGCTATGAGCTTCGCCTGTGGAGCTTTGCCGGGCTTTACTGGCGTGCTCAGATTGCCCGGGCACATGCCATCATGGCGCCGTCAGAGTACTGCCGCAGTGAGATTATCAAGCATCTTGGTGTCGCCCCTAACCGTGTCACGACCACTCTGCTTGGCCTGCCTGAGGTGTTTCGGCGGCCGCCCAAGGACGCCGCTGAGCGAAACATCATCTTGCGCGGCCTCGGCATCCTTGGTCCATATGTGCTGAGTGTCGGCGGCTACGAGCGGCATAAAAATCCGCATGGATTGATCGAGGCCTTTGCCCAAGTGAGTTCCTTACGGCCCCATATGCAACTGGTCATGGTCGGTAGTCGCAGAGTCCCGGATGAGTTGCGGCAGCTTGCTGCAAGCCTAGGCGTGCAAAGCAAGATCCTGTTTTTATTGGATGTCGGCGACTCACTGGTCGAGCTTTATGATGGCGCTGAACTCTTTGTCTCGCTGTCTTGGCTAGAAACATTTTGTTTACCAGCGCTCGAAGCGATGAGTCGGGGGACCTTGCCCGTCTGCAGCAGTTGGGGTGCCTTACCTGAAGTTCTCGGTGACTGCGGTTGGTGCGTTGATCCTCGTGATATAAAAGGTGCTGCGGCGACCTGGATGTTAGCCCTAGATGATCCGCAGCGAGTCCTTCGCGCGGCACGCGCCAGGTCCCATGCGACGGCTTTTGGTTGGCGCCAAGCGGCGGTGCGGACTTTGGCGGTTTACCAGGCCCTAACTCAGAGAACATCTCGCCCGCATCTCAAGTCATAAAAATAAGGGCGTGCTGCCGCGCCGTGTCAGGTGAGGTTAGCGACTTTTGGTAGCTTTCCAAAATCCGCAGTTCAGATTTGCCGAGATGAGTGATGAAAAAGATGTGCTGGGCCGACCTGGACATAAAAACGGTCACCGGACCTTGATCGACTTGGGGAGATAGCACCAAGACCCAGCGGAATTTTCGCCGCATGTCAGCGATGATCTGATCATAGGCAAACGGCACCTCGCTCGCGAGGAGGCGAGTCGTCTCGATGCCATCGATGATGCTGGTTTCACGGCATATGCTGCTCCCCTTGGTGTCGTGAATGACCAAGACACCGGCGTGGCATTCGGCCTGAGCCAGGAGTCGTGCGACCTCGCCCAGCCAAGCATCGACATGCAGCGGCGAGGACACCGTGCAAAACAGCACCACCTGGCCTAGTGCATGAGCACCCAACTGACTCTCGCTCGGGCTCTGTAAGGTGAGTAGGCATGAGGTGAAGTCATGCACCGAGTCCTGATGGAAGCGAAAGATACCAAAGTGACTGATACGCATGGCTTCCAGATCGTCGATAAGGCGTAGACGGGGGTTGATTAAATCGAGCAGGAACAGGGCTGAGATGGCAAAGGCGATGCCTACCACTAGGCCGAATACCAGACGCTTGGGCGTCGAGAGTGAAGTAGGCACGACCGGGAAAATCGGTGCCGCCAGCAAAGTAGCAGAGCCACTGAACCCAACCAACTGGATTTTGACCTCCTCCAAGTGACGTCTCAGTTCGGTGGAGACTTCGAGATGGGCGGTGAGCTCCCTGGCTAAGGACGCGATTTCGGATTCAATCGGCATACCCTTCTTGAGGTTCTCGGTGTTCTTTTCTAGGGCCTGGCCGATTTGCTCCTGCTGCGCCTTAAGGGTGCGTAGTTTGTCGCTACTCGTCACCATAAATTGCAGCATCTGTTCGACACCGCGTCCTTGTTCGACAAGCGGGTGACCGCTACTGTCTGATGATCTAAGCACGGTGCCCTTGCCTGGACTTGGCTGCAGCAGAGCGCGTAGCTTGGAGCTTCGTTGGTCTAGAGCGATGATGTCCGGGTGGGATTTTGGGTAGTTGAGGACGCGGGTGTATTCGGTGCGGCGAAACTCAAGTTCACCTAGCTCCTTTTCCACACGTTTACGCATCGCCTCGTTCTCCAGCTCCGTATGATAGTCGATGCTGCCAAGGCGCTTCAAATCGAGTTGACGGAGGTGCTCGCCGACCTTGATCTCCTGGTCGATGCGTGCTGCTTCTTGCGACAGCTCCTGGTGGCGTAGCGCGAATAGAGAACGCAGTCCATCGCCAGCACCGATGATCTCTGGATGCTGCTTACGGATATCGCGCATCTTAGTTTCGACCGCTTCTATTTCTGACTTTTGCAGCTTGAGGGTACTTTCGAGATACTCCTCTTCCTTAGTTAATTCCCTTTTGTCGCGTTGCAAGGAGGTATTGATAAACTCATTGGTTAAAATGCTGC
>Ga0315290_10004106_pt1 | contig 10459 bp, 7 predicted proteins | sample YL17G12_0_MG_FD_203627 | JGI IMG/M metagenome (GOLD analysis project Ga0315290, IMG submission 203627) | Sediment microbial communities from Yellowstone Lake, YNP, Wyoming, USA - YL17G12_0 | ecosystem: Environmental > Aquatic > Freshwater > Lake > Sediment | place: USA: Wyoming | collected...
CCGCTCGCTGTAACCGAGCCGCTTCAAGATGTTGCGCGCGATGTGCGCCACCAGACCGACGTGCCGCTCGCCGTGTTCGGTGTAACCGATCTCGGCCAGCGCCTCGTCCGCCTTGCGAACGTAGACCTTTACCCGCGGATTCTCGCGGACTTCGTCGAACGTGACGAGCCGTGAACCGTCCGCGAGCGGTGCCTCGAGCGGGCTAGGACGAACAACAGCGATACGTTGGGCCATGGTCGGGTTCTTTCGGTTATAGCGGGAAGAGTGCCAGAACTTAAGCGCGCGAAGATCGTGTTAGGGATCGTTCGGTGGAACTGTAGGCCGCTCGTCGAAGAGGCGTCAAGCCTCGGTCGCGCCAGCCGTTTCGTGTCATGGGCCTGACGAATCACGCTCGATTCGCTGGCGCACGGGGGTGTTCGTTCATACGCCGGCGCACGCGAAACATTCCGCCGCCGGAGCTGGGCGAGCCTGCCAGAGGGGTCGGCGGCGACTCGGCGGGGGTGCGCGCAGCGATCGCGCCACAGCCGTTGTGGCGAGTTCGTCACAACACCTCGACCGGGTCGATGTCGATCACCATCCGGACGCCGTGCTTTCCGGTGCTCGCTTCATAGTGCTCGAGCGCCCGGGAGGCCGCGGCGCGCAACGTACTCGCGTTCGCGCTCTTGAGCAGAACGTGCCAGCGGAACTGCCCGCGCAGCCGGGCCATTGCATGCGGCGCCGGACCGAGCACCGACAGGACCTTGGCCTCGTCGCTTTCGGGCACGTCCGCGACGATTTCGGCCGCGTGCCCGGCGGAATCGGAGGGCGCAGCACCGCGATCCGCCAGCGCTTCGGCCGTTGCGCGCAGGAAGGCAGCCACTGCGGACGCCGCCTGCTCGACCGCCTGCTCGTCCTTGCCCGCGAACGTCAGTGCCGCGAGGCGCACGAATGGCGGGTAGTGCGCTTCGCGCCGCTGGCGCAGCTCGTGATCGAGAAACGCGCGCTCGTCGTGAAGCACGGCCGCGGCGATCGCCGGGTGATCCGGAGTGCAGGTCTGCACATACACCTCGCCCGCGATCTGGCCACGACCCGAGCGTCCGGAAACCTGCACCAGCAATTGGTAGGTCCGTTCCGTGGAGCGGAAGTCGGGCAGGTGCAGCCCGACATCGGCATCCAGCACGCCGACCAGCGTCACGTTCGGGAAATCGAAGCCCTTGGCGATCATTTGCGTGCCGACCAGGATGTCCGCGTCCCCGCGTCGGAACGCGGCCACTACATCCGTCGCGCTCGCGCGGTCGCGCGCGACGTCGGTGTCGAGTCGCACGATGCGCGCCGTCGGAAACGCAGCCGACAACTCGCGCTCGGCGCGCTGGGTGCCGCTGCCGGAGTAGCGGAACATTTCGGCGCGGCATGTGGGGCACTGGGCCGTCGCCGGCTGAACGTGATCGCAGTAGTGACAGCGCCACGAGCGCGGATGGAGGTGGAGCGTCAGCGCGATGTCGCAGTGCGGGCATTCGGGAACGTAGCCGCAGCCGCGGCACTGCGAATGGTGCGAGTGGCCGCGACGGTTCAAGAACAGCATCGTCTGCTCGCCGCGCTCGAGTCGCGTTCCCACCGCCGAGCGCAGCGTGGGAGTCAGGAGCCCCGCGCCCGAGGCCTCGCGTCGCAAGTCGACGACGCGCACATGCGGGAGCGCGCGGCCATCGACGCGTTCGGCGAGGCGCACGTGCTGGTACTTGCCGCGGGCGGCATTGGCGAGCGACTCGAGACTCGGGGTGGCCGATCCGAGCAGAATCGGAATGCCGAGCATCTGGGCGCGCCGCACTGCGACATCGCGGCCGTGATAGCGCAAACGCTCGCTCTGCTTGTACGCCGGCTCGTGCTCCTCGTCGACCACGATCAGGCCGAGTTTCGCCAGGGGCGCGAACACCGCCGAGCGCGCGCCGACCACGACGTCGAGCGCGCCACGGCTCGCGAGTTCCCAGGTGCGGCGCCGTTCGCCGACACCGAGCGAGCTGTGGAGCAAGCCGATCCGGCCCCCAAAGCGCCGCCGAAACTCGGCGACCACCTGCGAGCTGAGCGCAATCTCGGGAACCAGCACCAGTGTCTGGCGACCCCGCTCGCGCATGGCCTGTGCAGCGCGCAGGTAGATCTCGGTCTTGCCGCTCGCCGTCACACCGTGCAGCAAGATCGGCGCGAAGATTCCCCTGGCGATCGCGCCGTCCACCGCCGCCAGCGATTCGCGTTGGCCGCCCGTGAGCGTCACGCGCTCCGCAAGCGCGAGATGCAGTTCGTGGTCTTCGATCGCACCGCGGCGCGCGCGGCTGTTGGCGAAGCCCTCGTACCCGCCCGGAAGTCCCGCGACCAGCACTTCGCCGATCGGCGCCAGATAGTACGCGGAGATCCAGCGCCCGAGTGCGAGCAGGTGCGGCGAGAGCGATGCGTCTTCGAGGACCGCGGCGAGGTCGCGGACTTCGTGCCCGTCGGGAGCGTGATCACCGATCGTGACGACGATGCCGCGGCGCGGACGTCCGCGAAACGGAACCTGGACCTGTGCGCCCGGCTTTACACGCGGGACGAGCGGATCGGGGATGCGATAGGCGAAGGTCTGCCGCACGGGGAGTGGGAGCGCGACATGGGCGACGAGCATGGGCGCGGAGCATACCGCAGCCCGGCCCCGGCCGGCGAAGGCAGGAACGACAACGCGCCGGCTGGGGAAATCAGGCCTGCATGCGCTGGGTGTTCGTCTGGCCGAGAATCGCGTTGATGCGCTCGACCAGCTTGCGGGGGCTGAATGGCTTGGTGATGTAGTCGTCCGCTCCGACTTCGAAGCCGATCTTCTGATCGATGTTCCGCCCCTTGGCCGACAGCAGGATGACCGGAATGCCGCGAGTGGCATCGTCGGCTTTCAGCCGCTTGCAGGTTTCGTAGCCGTCGAGTTTCGGCATCATGATGTCCAGCACGATGAGATCGGGGCGCTCCGAATTGGCCTTCTCGATCGCCTGCTCGCCATCGAGTGCGGTCACGACCTCGTACCCTTCCATGCCCAAACTGAAATCCAGGATATGGACGATGTAGATCTCGTCATCCACGACCAGGATCTTGCCCTTCGCCATGTTCGCTCACCCCCTCGTGTTCAGGGACGCGTCTTCGGACGCGATCCCGGGTTCGGGTCCGTTCTCGTATTGCGCTTCCACTTCATTCAACGCCCGCTCGAAGGCATCGACGACCGGCGGGTCGAACTGGCGCCCCGTGAGCCGCCGGATCTCGTTCATCGCCACGCCCCGCCGCACCGCCGGCCGGTGCGGCCGGCCGATCGTCATGCTCTCGCAGGCGTCTTCGACCGCCACGTGCTCCATCGTCAGCGCCTGTTCCCACGCCGCCGCCACACGCTGCGCGAGATGCAGCAGCAAGTGACAATCTTCGGCATCGAATGATTTCTGCGTGATCGGCTGCGCCACATTGAGTACACCGAGCAACCCCTGCTCACCCTCGACTGGCACCGACAGGAACGAGCCCGACTGGTGCTGCGTGCGGCGCGATCCCAGGACCTCGCGTTCGGAGTCCATGTTCGTGACGCACACCGGACGGCAATTCTCCGCCACCCACGTCGCCACACCCGTGCCCGGACGGATGTGCGCGAGCCGCACGACGTCCTCGCTCAGCCCGATCGCCGCGCGGATCACGAAATCTCCATCCGGTTCCGGGGTGAGCAACGACACGACGCGGGCGTTCATGACCTCCGCGACCATCTCGATCGCGAGCTTCAGCACGTCTTCGCTTGCTGCCTGGCCGAGAATCGCGTTGATGCGCCCGAGCAACTTGCGGGGGTTGAATGGCTTGGTGATGTAGTCGTCCGCTCCGACTTCGAAGCCGATCTTCTTGTCGATGTTCCGGCCCTTGGCCGACAGCAGAATGACCGGAATGCCGCGAGTGGCGTCGTCGGCTTTCAGCCGCCTGCAGGTTTCGTAGCCGTCGAGCTTCGGCATCATGATGTCCAGCACGATGAGATCGGGGTGCTCCGAATTGGCCTTCTCGATCGCCTGCTCGCCATCGAGTGCGGTCACGACCTCGTACCCCTCCGTCCCCAAACTGACGTCGAGGATGTGGACGATGTAGATCTCGTCATCCACGACCAGGATCTTGCCCTTCGCCATATTCGCTCACCCCCTCGCGTTCAGGGACGCGTCTTCGGACGCGATCCCGGGTTCGGGTCCGTTCCCGTATTGCGCTTCCACTTCATTCAACGCCCGTTCGAAGGCATCAACGACCGGCGGATCGAACTGGCGCCCCGTGAGCCGCCGGATCTCGTTCATCGCCTCGCCTCGCCGCACCGCCGGCCGGTGCGGCCGGCCGACCGTCATGCTCTCGTAGGCGTCGACGACTGCCAGGATCCGTCCGCCGATCGGAATATCATCGCCCTTGAGTCCCCGCGGATATCCGGTGCCGTCGAACCACTCGTGGTGCGACAGCACGATGTCCCGCACCACGCCGACCGATTCGAGCGGCTCGAGTACTTCTGCACTGAGTTCGGGGTGACGCTCGACCACTTCGCGATCCTCGCGGGACAGCGATCCCACGCTCTCTACGACGCGCTCACCCAGGCGCACCATTCCGACGTCGTGGATGCTGGCGGCATAACTGATCACGGCGGCTTCCGACTCTCCGAGCCCGAAGTTGCGCGCCACCGCGCGCGCAAGGTGGACGCGATTCGGCGAATGCCGCCGCCCGACCTCGAGGTGGCGGAGTACGTCGCGCAGCGCATCGGCGGTATTGCCCACCGTCGTCTGGCTATGCTCCATCGTCAGCGCCTGTTCCCACGCCGCCGCCACACGCTGCGCGAGATGCAGCAGCAGGTGACAATCTTCGGCATCGAACGACTTCTGCGTCATCGGCTCCGTCACATTGAGTACACCGAGCAGCCCCTGCTCACCCTCGAGTGGCACCGACAGGAACGTGCCCGACCGGTACTGCGTGCGGCGCGATCCCGCGACCTCGCGTTCGGAGTCCATGTTCGTGACGCACACCGGGCGGCGATTCTCCGCCACCCACCCCGCCACACCCGTGCCGGGACGGATGTGCGCGAGCCGCACGACATCCTCACTCAGCCCGATCGCCGCACGGATCACAAAATCTCCATCCGGTTCCGGGGTGAGCAACGACACGACGCGGGCGTTCATGACCTCCGCGACCATCTCGATCGCGAGCTTCAGCACGTCTTCGCTTGCCGCCTGGGGCTTCGGCGTGGGGCGCACCATGACCCGCGGAGCCGGTCGTCGCGGCAGCACAACGGAGAAGCACGACCCGCGCCCCACTTCGCTCGTGGCGGAAATGCGGCCGGCGTGCCAGTCGACGATTGATTTGCAGATGGAGAGCCCCAGCCCAGTACCTCCGTACCGGCGCGCGAGAGAGGAGTCCACCTGGTAGAAGCGCTCGAACACCTTCTCGAGCGAATCCTGCGGAATTCCGATACCGTTGTCCTCGACGGTCAGCGTCACGCTGCGCTCGTCCCCGGAGAGATTGAGCGACACGGCACCCCCGGCAGGCGTGAACTTCACGGCGTTGCTCCCGAGGTGAAGCACCAGTTGGCGCATCTGATCGCGATTCGCTTCGATGACGGTATCGGCGCAGTTCAGGGTCAGCTTGAGACGCACCTGCCCGGCCTGGGCCACCGATTCGAGCACCGCAACCGTCTCCTCGAGCAACTCCCTCACGTCGGTCGTGTCGCGCGTGAAGTGCACGTTCCCTGAGTCGTAGCGGTTCAGATCGAGCACCGACTCGATCAGGCGCGCGAGCCGCTGGCTTTCCTCGTTGATGACCGATAGGAACCTCTGGATCTGCTGGTGCGGGATCCCGTTCTCGCCCGCGTTCATCAGCGTCTCGGTGTAGGCGCGGATCGCGGTGAGCGGCGTGCGCAGCTCGTGTGAAACCGTCGAGACGAAGTTGCTCTTGAGCGCATGCAGTTCGTGCATGTGCTGGCCGGCCTGCTCGAGCTCGCGCGTGTGGCGCTCCAGTTGCTGGTAGAGCCGTGAATTCTCGATCGCGACCACGGCGTGGTTCGCGTAAATCTCGAGTTGCTCGACGATCTCCTTCGAAGGCACGAGCCGGTCCGCCGGATCGTCCACCGAGAAGTAGGCAATCAGCTCGCCCGAACGGTTGAAGAGCGGGACGAGCAGGACATCCTCAGGATGCCATTCCCACTCCGAGCGCGGCCCCAACTCGGGCACGTGGCCATGCGGTAAATTACGGCTGAATTCGTGATTGTGGCTGATGAAGAACGAGCGGCTGACTTTGAACTCGTCGCGCAGCCACGACATGAAGTCGTCGACCGCGATGTCTTCGCGCTCGAGGCGCGCGCGAGCCGCGGGCTCGATGCCGGCGAATGCCTGCGCGCGCAGCAGGCGGGTACCCGGCTCGCGCAGCCGGATCAACACGACGCCGAAGCCGAGGCTCGCGCGGATGTTTTCGGCGAGGCGGTCGAGCATCGGCTCGAGATCGAAGCCCGCGTTGATCTCGCGGATGTTCTCGAGAATCTGATGCAGCTTGAGCGCGCGCCGCCGGTTCTCCTCGCGCTGGGTGTGGTAGAGGCGGCTCAGGCGCTGCTTCGCGCCTTGCAGCTCGACGACCTCCGCGCCCAGGCGCACCAGCTCCTGGCGCTCGGCTGGATCGAGGCCGTTGCCGCCGGCGTCGTTCGCACCGTTCGCACCATGTGCGCTGTGCTCGGTGATCTCGGTCTTGCGGAGCTTGATGAGCTGACGGCGCGAGCGATCAAGATCGGCCTTGAGCTTGATCTCGGTCGGCGACGGACCCCGGTTTTTGTCCTTACGGCCCATACCGGCTCCTCCTCGTCACGCCACATTCCGCCGGGTGTCGGCGGCAGGCGTCGGACGGCGGCGCTCACCCACGAGCACGCTGCCCGGGATGCCCTTGCCGTGGGTCTTGAGCTCCTGAGCGATGTCGATGAGCTGCGCGAGGTGTGAAACCGGCATGCGATCAGTGCTGACCAGAGCGAGCGTGAGGCTCATGAGCGGAAAACTTTCGAGCTGGTGAAGACGGTTGCGCACTTCGATGTGCCCGCGCTCGCGGTCCGCGGGGTCGTAGAGATTCTGAACCGTTTCTGCGAACTGCTGGATCACGTACTCCGCCAGCTCCTCGGCGTCATCGGGAGTGGTCAGGATCACGAAGTCGTCGCCGCCGATGTGGCCGACGAAGCTGTAGTTCGCCCCGTAGCGGGTCGAGGCCTCGATCAGAATGCGGGCGACCGACTGGATCGCCTCGTCCCCGCGGGCGTAGCCGTAATGGTCGTTGAACGACTTGAAGTAATCGATGTCGATCTGGATCAACGACAGTGGCGTAGCGGACTCGAGGCGTCGCCCGATTTCCTCGTTGATCGACAGGTTGCCGGGCAGCCCGGTGAGCGGGCTCGCCGAACGCTGCTGGCGGCTCCACTCGAGCACGTTGTGGACGCGCAGCAACAGCTCGCGTGTCTGCCACGGCTTGGTGACGTAGTCGTTCGCACCACCTTCGAGCCCGGCGATCTTGTCGTTCGCCGTGACTTTGGCGGTGAGCAGGATGATCGGAATATGCCGCGTGATGAATGACGCCCGCAGCCGCCGGCATACTTCATAACCGTCGAACTGGGGCATCATGACGTCGAGCAGCAGCAAGTCGGGCTGCAGCCGTGTCGCCTTCTCCAGCGCTTCCTGACCGTCGACCGCTTCGCTGACGTCGTAGCCTTCGCTCTCGAGTTGAAAGCGCAGCACGTCGCGCAGATGCGGCTCGTCTTCGGCGATCAGAAGGCGTGTCCTGGGTTTCGTGGTCACGACGGCTTGAAACTCCCAGCGATGGTGTGGAACGGCGTCGAACGTCGGCGACATCCGCAGGGGCCTGTTCCTGCAAGTAGATAGCAAGGAGCCCGCCGCCGACGTTATCGGCCATGCACCCGCGAAACTGAGCCGATTGCTGGGAGTCGCTCGGAAATTGCGGAACGCGAGGCCGGTGCGGCCCTCGTGCGAATTGCCCGGCCGTGGCGGCCGGGCCGGGCAGATGAGGGCGCTGCGCTCTATTCGCGGGGGATTGGCAGACCGGATTCCTCGAGCGCAGCGATCGCGTCGAGGTCTGGGTCCGGCGCATCGCCGCGCTCGAACTGCCACGCTCCGACCAGGGCGATCATGGCCGCGTTGTCGGCGCACAACCGCGGGGCAGGAATTCGCAGCGCGACACCGCTTGATTCGCATTCTGCCGCGAGCCGGCGTCGCAATTCCCGGTTGCACGCCACGCCACCGCCGAGATTCAGCGCCCGCGCGCCGGTCGCCGCGATCGCGCGCATCGATTTCACCACCAGCGTGTCGACCACCGCGGCCTGGAACGACGCCGCAATGTCGTCGATCAGTGCAGCGGGGTAGGGAGGATCGCCGTGCCCGCGCAGCGCGGTGGCGACCGCGGTCTTGAGGCCCGAGTACGAGAAGTCGAGGCCCGGACGGTCGAGCATTGGCCGCGGAAAAACGAACGCGTCGGGCCGACCGACGGCCGCGCAGCGGTCGATCTCGGGCCCGCCAGGAAATCCGAGTTCGAGCAGCTTCGCGACTTTGTCGTAGGCCTCGCCCGCCGCGTCGTCGCGGGTGCTGCCGAGCCAGCGATAATCGCCGAAGCCACGGACTTCGACCAACTCGGTGTGGCCACCCGAGACCACGAGCGCAACTGCGGGCCATGGACTCGGGCCATGCTCGAGTGCGGCCGAGTGCAGGTGTGCTTCGATATGGTTCACACCCGTCACGGGAATTCCGAGGCCGAGACCGTAGGCCTTGGCAAACGCCACCCCCACCACCAGCGAGCCGACCAGCCCGGGCGCGCGCGTCACCGCGATGCCAGTCAACTCGCCGGGAGCGATCCTGGCTTCATGCAGCGCACGCGTGACGAGCGTGGGCAGCAACTCGAGGTGCGCGCGCGAAGCGAGTTCCGGAACCACGCCGCCATAGAGACGATGGTCCTGCGCGGCGATCAGGTGGGAGCGCAGCGTGCGTCCGCATTCGAGTACGGCGACCGACGTGTCGTCGCACGAGGTCTCGATGCCGAGCACGAGCCGGGCGGCCTCGTTCATCGGAGCGAGCGCACGATGCATGGCCCGCTCACGCTTCCTCCGGCGCGAGTGCCCGGTCAAGCCATTCCATGTACCGGGGCGATCCGGCGGCGACACGCACGGCAACGCATTCCGGAATATCGTAGGGATGAAGCTCGTGCAACCGCGATACCAGCGCCGTCCAGTCCTGCTTGCGCGTCTTCATGAGCACCACCACCTCGCGTTCGTCGGCGATTCCGTCCTGCCACCGATAGATGGAACGCGCCCCCGGCAGCAGGTTTCCGCACGCAATGAGGCGCTCCTCGACGAGTGCGCGCACCACGCGCGCCGCATCCTCTTCGTTCGCGAAGGTGCTGAACACCAGCAGTGTGTCGGTCACCAATCCTCCGCAGTGAGTGGCCCCAGGGGCAACCGGCGTGGCCGATGCCACGCATGACGACGGTCATGGCCATGGCGAGGGGGGAATCCGGGCGGCAGAGTGTAGCATTCCACATGTGAACCTTGTTCTCCTCCACGCACGTGCGCTGTTCGGGGCATTGGCCGCCTTGGCAGGCGCGGCAGCCCCCCTCGCGCAGCGCCTGCCTCCGATCGTGTTCGTCTCGCGTGCTCCGGCCCGGGAACCGGGCGTGGTGCCTGGCCTCGGACCGCATCATCGCGCGCTCGCCACGGGCGGCCGCCTGCTGTTGCGCACGTCCGCCGGCGAGATCCGGCCGTTGCTGTCCGACGGTGCGCTCTACGACTGCGCCGATCCCGCCGTGTCGTTCGACGGCCGGCGCGTCGCATTCGCCGGCACCGTGCACAGGGACAGCGCGTGGCGGATCTGGATCGTGGGAATCGACGGCCGGGGCCTCACCCGCGTCACCCGCGATCGGCGGGGGTTCGACGTGCCGCGTGAGGCCCAGGTGCCGCGGGTGTTCGAGCGTTTCGACGACACCGACCCGTGCTGGGCGGGCGAGAGCTTGCTGTCCTTTGCGAGCACGCGATTCCCGCAGCGATCACCTTATGCCGGCATTCCGGTTGCCAACCTGTACCTGGTTCGTGACGACGGCTCCGCGCTGCGCCGCATCACCGCCGAGAAGAGCGGCGCCGAATCTCCGGCGTTCGATCCGCGCTCGGGCCGGATCGTGTACGGCCGCTGGTGGTTCAACCCGTGGCTCGCCTCGTCGGCGCCAGGCGGCATCACGACCGATCGCAAGAACGCCCTGGCGCGCGATTCAGTCAATCTGTGGCAACTGGTCGAGATCATGCCTCGCGCGCACGCACCACGGCTCGCGGCGGGAAGCCTCGGTTCGCGCCGCGACGAGATGGGCGTGGAGCCCGCGCTCGCCCGCGACGGATCAGTGTTCGCAACCTATGCCTTGAACCTCGGGCTCTCCCCAGCGCCCGGGCCGACTGGCGTCC
>Ga0315290_10004109_pt1 | contig 10456 bp, 5 predicted proteins | sample YL17G12_0_MG_FD_203627 | JGI IMG/M metagenome (GOLD analysis project Ga0315290, IMG submission 203627) | Sediment microbial communities from Yellowstone Lake, YNP, Wyoming, USA - YL17G12_0 | ecosystem: Environmental > Aquatic > Freshwater > Lake > Sediment | place: USA: Wyoming | collected...
CGGGCAAGCCATCCAACTGTGTTGCCCTTACCATCCACGAGCGCCCAGTGCTCCCTCTCTTTTTGCAACCCAAGGGCATCGCCTGCGCTCAGTGCAGCGATGGTCTGATGCACAGCATGGTCGGGGGAACGACGGCCCGCGAAACCAAGGTCCACGTCCCTCAGTGTGAGTCGTGAAAAGTGGCGCGCGAGCTCCGGTGGAGGAACCGGTGGATGGGTTGCTGCACGTTGCAGCACGCTCGCGCCTTCGGGCAAACTATCCAGCAGTTTGTGGCCACCATTAAATCGAGCCAAGGTCAGAGTTTTCCTGGCACGGGTCATGGCCACGTAATAAAGCCGACGTGGCGCATCCCGGTCTTCATTCTGACCGACTCTGTCCCAGCCACCGTCCAGCACCGCCACATGATTGAACTCCAATCCCTTCGCTCGGTGTGCCGTGAGTAGCATCAATCCGGTCTGCCGACGGCGCACCTCGCGGCCCCATTCGGCGAGCCACTCAATGAAGTGGCCAATTGGCAGTTCGGCCCCGCCGGTCTCGATCTCGTACTCGGCTGCCGCCTCCCGCAACAATGACCACCAGGGACCGGCGGATTGCCGATCGAGCCAATGCCCGATGGCGCCAGTGTCCACCAGTTTGGACTTCTGCGCGCGCAGCCATTCGACCAAGGCCTGAGTTTCGCGCAGGCGCCAGAAGTGCGGCGCTTCTTCATCGGCCATCTGCACCGGGATGTGGTTGAGTTCGCAATATCCCCTGACCGGCTCAAGGTACTTCCACTCACGCGCGATCACTGCAGTGGCGGCCCAATCCGGGTCCGGCGTCTGCGCGAAAAGGCGCTGCAGCTCGGTCATTACCGCCACCGCCTGCGTCATTGAGTCGCTACCTGCCGGCAAGACTTGCACTCGGCCTTTGCCGACCGGGTCGATGTTTTGCCAGTCGCCGCCGGCGGCGGTTTTTGACCGGGCACGGTCAATGGCGATCGGATGGTCGGCCTTCAAGCGTTTGCGGGCCGAGTCGATGACCAGGTTAGCGGCGGCAATGATGTGGGCAGTGGAGCGATAGTTATCGGTCAGGAACACGGGTTTCGCTGCATAGTCGGCCTCGAAGCGGCGAATGAATTCAACCGAGGCGCCGTCGAAGGCGTAGATGTTCTGGTCGTCGTCCCCCACCGCGAAAAGGCTGAGCCTGCGATCTTCCTCCTGCAAGGTGCGCCCGGCCAATGCGGAGATGAGTTCATACTGGTCCGCGTTGATATCCTGATACTCGTCCACCAGAATCCAGCGAAAACCCGCAAGCAGCCGATCGCGCTGTTCGTCAGCCTCCTCCGGAGCCGAATCCGTGCCTTTGAGAAGCGTCACCGCTTGTTGCAGTACTGCATCGAACGCATCGTCGTCCAACTTGCTCGCCCGCCCGACGAAGCTCACGCCCGCAAGTCGCATGGCAAGTGCGTGGCAGGTGAGCACAATTACGCCCCGCGCGTCATCGCCGATCAGGTCCGCAAGTCGGCGCCGGATCTCTACCGTCGCATGACGGTTGTAGGCGAGCGCGAGAATCCCGCGCGGGTTCTCGCGTCTCACCCGTACCAGATACGCGATCCGATGAACGAGCACCCGCGTCTTGCCAGAGCCCGGACCCGCCAGCACCAGAACATTGGTCTGCTCGCGGTCATCGGCAACAATCCGCTGTTGAACCGGGTTGTTGAGCGATTCCACAATAGCCCGCCAGGACGCGGGCGTAGTCTGGCGGGCCAACTCCTTCTCGCGGTCCGGCAGCCAGCGGTGCAAAAACTCCTCGCTGCCGAGGCTGAAGTAGTCCATCGCCAGGAGCAGCGCATCGGCCATGGCCCGAAGGCCACGTTGCACGTACTCCGCCATGACGTGAATCTGGACAACCTGTTGGTCGTAATGGAGTTTCAACGGCGCGAAATCCGCTTTAACAAAGCCGCGCTTATCCTGTTCAAGTCGAATCGTCATCGCTGGCCGGAAAACGGCCAGTCCCTTGTTAAGTCGTACTACCTCCTGTTCGTGCAGCCACAGGAGCGCCCGGTCCAGGAGCTTGGTCGGCTCCTTGACCTCCGTCTTCAAGATAAGGTCTCCTTCAAGTGCGGCAAGCAGCTTGCCCAACGTCGTTTCCGCCAGAAGATCCGTGCCACGCATCCCCTCGGGCAAGCAGGCGAGGAGGTGCTTCAACAAACGCTCAGCTCCCGCGCGCCGCAGCCGGGCGGTCTTGTCCAAGGCGGACCATTCTCTTTGGAGTGTCACCTGTACTTCTTCCGCGTCCAACCTTCGCAGGCGCAGGCTACCCACTCCTGCGTCTTCGCTGCGCCCGTCGGTCGAGAGACTCCTGACGATGCGCCAGAGTTTTTCCGGAAGTGCTTGAGCGTATCCAGCGTCCTTTAGATGCTGTGCCGCGTACCGCAATGACAAACGGCAGGTCTGCCCTTTTTCGAGATCAGGCGCTATCTGCCGAAATTCTGCGATCAGCGCTGTCTCCAAGGCCGCAGCTTCCTCAAAACGCTTCTGCGAAGACCTTTCCACACCTGAGTGGACAAAAGCAGTCAGCGCGGTGTCGTTGCTGGCAATGCCCAGCCTCTCCAGGTCGTAAAGCGCCGCGCGAACCTTCTCCGCGCTCAGGCCCGATATCCCCGCTAACTCGTCAGTGGAGATGCCCTCGTCGGCATCGGCCGCGATAAGCGCATCCACGATAGACAACAACTGGCGTCGGTACGCATCAAGCATAGGCTCTTTGCCCAACTTCGCCTGCGCCTCTTCCGCGGAGCGCACTCGAAGAGACGAGGGAAACACCTGTACCTGGTTTTCTTCGCGGGACAGCAAGATGGCTTCTTCCAACCAGGCGATGGCGGTGCGCACGCGGGTGTCGTCGGTAGCGGAATCCCGCTCAAAGGCCCCTTCTTCCTCTTCGGCAAGAATCTCCCCGGCGGTAGCGACGACTTCTCCGCCCATATGCTTCCTGCGGTCCAAGCGCCTGAGCGCCCTCAAGATGGCCTGGATCTCACGTTGAGTGAGTCGAGAGTGCGCCGACATGCCGAATTGCCGCTCAACATCTTCTGGCGTGTAGAGCAACACACAGCGCGCCGCCTGCTGGTCACGCCCGGCGCGCCCCGCCTCTTGAAGGTAGTTCTCCAGCGAGCCTGGAATATCAGCATGGATCACGAGCCGCACGTCGGGTTTGTCGATACCCATGCCGAAGGCATTGGTCGCGACGATTACGCGCAGATCCCCGCGAATGAAGCGTTGCTGCACGTTCTTCTTCGTCTCCGGCTGCAACCCGGCGTGAAAGTGCTCCGCCGCCAGTCCCTTTTCACGCAAGAAATTTGCTACCTCCTCGGTTTGCGCGCGGGACGCGCAATAGACGATGGCGCCGCCTGATGTATCCAGCGGCAGATCGGCGAGCAGCACTTTATGAATGTGGGCTAACTTCTCCGCAGGCGTGGTGCGCACTACGATGAAATCCAGATTGGTACGGTTGGCGCCGCCGTTGAAGAGAGTGAGTTCGACCCCCAATTTGTCTCGGAAATGGCCCATGACATCCATCACCACGTCCGGCTTGGCGGTGGCGGTGAGGCACAGTATCGGCGGCACCGCCCCTTCCCCCGCCTTCTCTCTAATGAAGCGCGCGACATAACGGTAATCGGGACGGAAGTCGTGCCCCCACTTGGAAATGCAATGTGCCTCGTCCAACACCCAGGCGCCGATCTCGCGCTGCGCCAGCACTTTGCGCAGGGCGCGATTGCGCAACTGCTCAGGCGATACGATCAAAATGCCCAGGTCCCCCAGTCGCACCCGATCGAGCACATCGGCGCGTTCGGGCATGGACAGCAATCCATTGACTGCGGCACAAGACGAGATGCCGCGCGCTTCGAGTCCTGCCACTTGATCGGCCATCAACGCCACCAAAGGCGAGATCACGATGGTCAGCGCTCCGGTCTTGTCGTAGCGCGACAGTGCCGGGATCTGGTAGCACAGCGACTTGCCGGTCCCGGTGGGTAATATCCCCAGCACATGCTCACCTCGCATCGCGGCCTCGACTATGGCCTGCTGTAACGGGCGTCCATCCTCGCCAATGGGCTCGGGGCGAAATTTGTCAAAACCGAACCAGCGAGCAAGTTCTTTTCGTGCATCGTGTCGCTCGCGGCACCAAGCACAGGCGGAGTCGTCGCAAGCGGCATCACGCAAGCGCCGCACCAACAGTCCGGCCTCGGGAAATTGATGACGCACCCAGGGTGGCATCACCGAGTTTCCGCCAGACACCGACAGCCAAGCCAGCGCATAGGCCAACCCCCAGCCGTGCTTTTCTGCATCGGCCAGAATCTCACGGCCGTGAGTCAGGCAGGCGTGGCCCGACAAACGCTGCTCGATTGCGGCGCGGGCTTCTGTTTCGGCGGGACGCGGCTTACGGCGCAGGTTCGAGAAAAAGGCGTTGAGTCCGGAAACCACGCCGTCAGCAGTGGTCAGCCAGTGCCAGGCGAGAAGCAGAGCCGGCGTCGCCTCATGGCACGCCAGGAAAGCCTGGTGCTGATCGCGGAATACCTCCAGCGTCAGCCGGGCGTCCAATTCTGGATCGTTCAACCGCCCGCGCTTCAGTTGTCCGTCCTGATAATGCTTTACCAAGTGGTGATAAGGGTTGCGGGGAAAGGCCAACGGATTGAGGCGCAGCGTGTCCACCACGGGTAGTTTGAGCAGGCTCAAATCGGACTTGGCCGCGGCAAGGTGCGCCACATCGAATCCGAGCAGATTGTGGCCAAGCAGAAATGCCGAACCTTCAGCGAACGTATCGAGTTTGGCGAGCGCAGCCCTCAAATCCCCTTTCTGGAAAACCAAGGACTGCCCTGTGTCGCCCCGCACAGCGGCAAAGCGATGAATGCGCCCGTCGCGCACACCGACTTCGAGATCGACAGACAGACAGCGGGGCGAGAAACTCAAATTATTTACACTGAAACTCAAACTCGTTTATGAGGAGGTTCTCTCGTCTGCCGCCAACCGCGTCGCGAAGTGGGGATAAGTTTCCGCTATGTCGCCGCGGATGCGGTTGCGGATGGCCGACAGCACGGAAGCATCAGGGGCCGGCGTGGCAGGAATGTCCTTCGGGGAGTCGAATTCGAAGCCGGTGTTGTCGCGGATTTCCTCGACGCTGTGCCCAGGGTGCACGCTCTCCAGCCGGAACCGACGGCGCGCGCGGTCGAATGAAAACAATCCCAGGCCGGTGAGCAGCGCGTGCGGGCCGCCGGGCCGATACACGCCGGCTTCGCTGACGCCCGGCGCGCTGATGAAGTCTACCTTCGGCACCATGACCCTGCGCGTGTGCTCTTCGCGAAACAGGATGACGCGCGGCACCAGGAAGTAAAGATACGCCGATCCGAATGAACCCGGCCAGCGCACCGAAGTATCCGGATAGTCGCCGGTGCCGACCAGATTGATGTTGGCCTGGCCGTCGATCTGCCCGCCACCCAGGAAGAACGCGTCGATCCTGCCTTGCGCGGCGAGGTCGAAGAGTTCGACGCCGCCGCTGGTGAAGAAATTGTTTCTCAGCGAACCCAGCACGCTGACGCGCATCGCACCGTCGGATTGCGAACGCGCAAGCAGCGCGCCCGCGCCGGGTATCGGCGACGACGCGCCGACTGCCACATGAGCGCAACCCTGCAACAGGCGCGCGATGACAGCGATCAGTAGTTCGGTCTGGCTGCAGCCGGTCATGCCGCAGCTTGCACGCCCGTGTTCCACTCGGCGAGGAACTGCGCGATGCCTTCCGCGCTGCGTGCCAGCATCATGTAACGGCCGATGGCCGCATCGTCCATCGGATACAGATCGGCGAAGGCGAGCGGCCAGGCGCCGCGTTTCGCCACCGCGATGGCGGAAACGTAGATCGAAGGCAGCACGGCGCCGCCGCGCGCCGGATCTTCCAGCAAGTTGCCATCGACGATTTCCTCGACCGTGACCAGCGTGGTCTGCGCGGCGTGCGCCATCAGTATCACCTCGCGTTCCTTGCCGATGAACACGTTGCCTTGGCGATCGGCGTAGCGCGCGTGGAACAGTGCCACGTCGGGCCGGATCGCGGGGAGTGCGACGATCGGATCGTCGTCAGCGAACGGATTATCGATGACCTTCCAGTCCGTGCGATGGCGCAGCACGTCGGTGCCGATCATGCCGCGCAGCGGGATGAAGGGAATGCCTTTTTCCGCAGCCTGCAGCGCGGCGTAGATCGCGGGACAGGTCGCATCCATGATGTGCAGCGAGCGGTTGCGCAGCGCCGCGGTGAAGCAGGGCGCCGTGCCGAACTCGCCCATTGTGATGGCGGAAGTTTCCACCGTCGTCACTGCGCCGGCACCAATCAGCAGATCGGCTTGCAGACCGCCGACTGGCACGCAGACCAGATGCAGATTGCGCACACCGCGGCGTGCCAGCGCGCGCGTTGCGGCCATTGCCACGCCGGAAGAATCTTTCGGCACGGCCAGCAGCGCGCCGTCGGGAATTCTACCGGTGAGTGCGTGGAGCGAAAGCAAGGAAGTGGCGCTCATGATCGGTCGGTCTGGATCAAAGTGGAGCGGCCATTATGGCGCGGAAGATTGCAGGCGTCTAACTAAGGCCTGTGTGGTTCGGAATAGGCGGACAAAGTACACACTGGATAATGCAGATTCTTATCGACCGCGGCGCGCCGACAACGACGAAGCCGGGAACTGAACCGAGGCTCTTTCAGTCTGCCGAATGGCTGCATGCGACCAAAAGCAGACGTCCAGATTGTCCCTGCTCAAGCGCCGGACAGGTGTCAGTCCAAGCAACTATCAGCACAGTCCACGGCTAACTAGTACCAAGGCGATCCCCACGGCTCCGGGCCAAGACAGTGGGTCGGCGCGGGCGGGTGAACAAATGGCGTATAACGGCAAGCGTCGGGCAGGCAATTCACGTATCGTCCTCCCGAACACCCTCGCTTTGGCCATGGTGTTTGCATGGCAAACGACAGGAAACATCATGAGCAAGATCATTTTGAAAGTAGCGATACTGTTTTTCATCAGCGCACACGCGTTCGCTGCCCCGGGAGACGAGCGGCGGGCAGAGCATGAGCGGGCAGAGCAGGAGCGCTTAGAGCAGGAGTGGCTACGGGTCGAGCAGGCGCAGCGGGAATCCGCGAGTCCCGGAGAGCGAAGCATGCAGGCGGGCGTGTGCGCCGTGTACCTGGAGTCCTTGAAGGTGGACAAAAAGTGGACCGACAGGGCATGGAAGCTCGCCCCCGACATCAGGCTGGCGCGCCGGGCTGCAAACGAGTGGCAGCGCGGGGTCACCAGCGCAAGCGGGACGATGAAGGAAAGCTACGCGCATGAAGGCGAACGCGACTGCATGGCGATCAACGCGCTGCCTGGAAACACCAAATGAAACTGATCAAACGAATCGCCAGGAAGTACCCCAACCTGGTCAACTACGCGGTCATCTGCGCGGCGGTGATCTAACATCGGCTTGTGTACGATCTGCCGGTGAGTGTGGTCGGTGCTGCGGCAGCACTCATCGGCGGGTGCCTCGACATCATGCTGGCCGCAATCAGGAGGAGGGCTTGATGTTCAACTTCATCGTCGAGCTGGCGGATCGTGCCTCACTAGTTTGCTAGTTGACCGACATAGATGCGGTAGATGTTTGATAACACCGCGTGATCCCCGCACCATAGTAATCCAATTGTAATTCTTCCGGACTCCCTCACCCTTGAACGTCCGCTATTGGCCGTTATGGAAAGCTATACATAACGGCCACTATGCATAGTCCCCAGTTATGAATAGTTCGTTGACGTAACCGTCGAATTGCCATCGTAAACTGCGTTGCATGTGGCCGAGGCGCTTCACATAAGTTATACGTCCTCAGCAGTGGAGCTCACGCGCTCGGCGAGGGGCTCCACGTTCGACACCTGATTCGTGGCAGGGCAAGTTACCTCTGGGCACCCGCGCCCAACGCATTCGGCGTTCGTTCGCCTCCGCAGGCAGAGTTTCCGATGGCGTGTTCTGCAAGCACTGAAATTATGTAGAGCAGGCTTGGCGCCAATTGCCGCTCCGTGCCTTGGCAACGGCATCTCGACACGGCGGGCTATACATAATTGGGGAGTATGCATTATGGCCGTTCTGAGACCCTAGTTGCGGCCCTTTGGATCGGTCTCGCCCTTGGGTCAAGTAACACGGACGCATAGAACTACACACTCGATCCGAAGCCGGGTTAGTTCTTTTTTCTTGATCTCCACGATAGTGTGTCGCCCTATCGCAGCCATAAAATCACCCTGAGACCCCACCCGCTGGCGGCGCCGCCGCTCTCAGCTCCACTCGGGCTTCGATGCCAGGATCGTTTGCGGGTCGAGTTGTACCGACTCGCGCTCGTCCGCCACCCACACCTGCCCGTCCTGGATGGTGTACTGCAGTTTCATGTTGCGGGCAGCGAGCCCAGCCAGAGCGCGCGTGCCCGCCTGCGGAAGATCGATGACCGTGAGCTTATGCGAGCGCGCAAGCTTGTCGCCGACCTGTTGCCACCAGAGCTGCGCGGCGTGGCCGCCGTAACTGTAGACGAACACCTCGTCGGCGCGGCCGCAGGCCTTGCGCATGCGTTTCTCGTCCGGCAGGCCGACGTCGATCCAGGTTTTGATGCTGCCGGTCAGATCCTTGCGCCACAGATCCGGTTCGTCGTCGGTGCCCAGTCCGGCGCCGAACGCCAGCGTCTCATCGGCGTTCAGCGCGAACGCCAGCAGCCTCACCATCATTCGCTCATCGGTTTCCGACGGATGGCGGGCGACTGTCACCGTGTGATCGTGGTAGTAGCCGCGCTCCATGTCTGCGATGTGCAGTTCGGCTTTGAATATGGTTGCCTTGAGGGCCATGGGTTTGTGCAGGACTGCGAAAAGCTTCGAGGGCCGGTACTGTCTCAGAAAGCGGCGTCCGAGTCGAATCCGCCAGCCGCTTGCACTGCCTGCCCCGCGTGTGAAATAGTGCCAAAGACAAAAGAACAATTCTCACTGCGGAGGACGCAGATACCCTACGTGCCCAGCACGTCGGAGCACCTTTTTAGGACGCAGAGGGAAACCAAAAAAAGAAAAACTTGTGGAAGTTAATAGCGGCGGGCGAGGGACGATGGCAAAGAATGTGAAATGCTCCCTCATCCCCGGCCCTTCTCCCGGAGGGAGAAGGGAGATTTCGCGAGTCGGCCGCGAGGCCGACTGTTACCGGTTTGAGCCGTAATTTGAAGCCCTCGCCTTTAGGCGAGAGTCGTTCACTCCCGTGGAGAGCGGCATGAATCCGATGGTTCGAGTGCTGGTTGGCATTGTCCTGGGGCTTGGCCTGAACGCTGGCGTGTGCGCAGATGAAAAGTCTGCTGCCATTACGGATGAGGCGCTCGCGCGGCTGCGCAACGACATCACGGCGCTGGTGGGGCCGGCGAAGTGCGCGAACCTGGTGAACTGCAGGGTCGCTGCGCTCGGTATCGACGCCTGCGGCGGTCCGCTTGAGTACATCGCCTATTCCTGGCTCTCCACGGAAAAGGAAGCGCTGGAGACGAAGATCGCCGAATACAACTTCGTGCAGGAAGACGCGCAGAAGAAGAGCCCGGCTGTGGGTACCTGCGTTACGAAGCCGGAACCGGTTGCGATCTGCGTCAATCGTCGCTGCGTGGTGAGGCCGTGACGGAAAAGACGTGACGGCGTGACGGTCGTGACGGTCGTGACGGGGTAAAGGCCGGACTGAGTAAGTGCGAGAGGGCAGTGCTGTGTGCTGCGTACTGAGTGCTGAGAAGAAGCGGGACTGAATAAAAGCCTTAAGTTCTAGGGCGTTTGCCCTTTCCCCCATGAGGCGCGCCGAGCAACTCGACTCGACAAGGGGATTTCGGCGAGGACTGTTCGAGTCCCGCAGTGAGGCACGATTTGTGTGCCTCGCCAGGTCGAGTTGCGCAGTCGCCCCATCGAGGCAGGCAGCACAGGGTCACCCCGTGAACACGGGGCGCGACTCCAGGGGCGGCCTTCTTTGGGTTACCTTTCTTGGCCGCGCAAGAAAGGTAACCAGCCGCCGGGCTGCCCCCGGCTGATCTTCACGTATGAAAAAACAAAAAACGAAAAAAATCCCGCGGGGCTTGCACACCGCGGGATTTTCTTTTGTCGGAAGCCGCTGCTTACAGCAACGGCACCAGCAGCAACGCCACAATGTTGATGATCTTGATCAACGGATTCACCGCGGGCCCGGCGGTGTCCTTGTAAGGGTCGCCCACGGTGTCGCCGGTCACCGCTGCTTTGTGAGTTTCGGAACCCTTGCCGCCGTAGTGACCGTCTTCGATGTATTTCTTGGCGTTGTCCCAGGCGCCGCCGCCGGTGGTCATGGAGATGGCGACGAACAGGCCGGTGACGATGGTGCCGATCAACAAACCGCCGAGTGCGCGAATACCTGCACCCGGACCCATCAGCCAGTTCATGCCGAAAGCCACCACCACCG
>Ga0315290_10004110_pt1 | contig 10456 bp, 10 predicted proteins | sample YL17G12_0_MG_FD_203627 | JGI IMG/M metagenome (GOLD analysis project Ga0315290, IMG submission 203627) | Sediment microbial communities from Yellowstone Lake, YNP, Wyoming, USA - YL17G12_0 | ecosystem: Environmental > Aquatic > Freshwater > Lake > Sediment | place: USA: Wyoming | collected...
CGCCTGCCCGGGCAGTAGGCGCACGCTCGCGAGGAACATCACCCCCGCCCGCGTGGACGGATCACTACCTGATGGGTGTGCGCGTCCGGTGGCGTGCCGACCACCTGTGCGACGACACCCGCCACGGTGTGCGGGGTGAGGAAGTTGGCCGGGTCATAGTCACCACCTTCATAGGCCACCAGACCGCGCTGCATCGCGGTGTCGACGCGGCCGGGGTGGATGCTGGTGACCCGCAGCAGGGGTTCGTCGACACGCAGCGAGTCGGCGAAGGCGCGCAGGGCGAATTTGCTCGCCGTGTAGGAGGCCAACCCCGGTGACGGGTTGAGGCCCGAACCGGAGTTGATGAAGATCACCTGGCCGCGCGCCGCGCGAAGTGCCGGCAGCAGCGCCAGGGTGAGCGCGACGGCACCCGTCACGTTGACCTCGAAGGTGGTGCGCCACTCCTCGGGCGTGGACTCAGCGACCCGGCCGGGAAAGGACACTCCGGCGTTGTGAACCAGCACGTCCAACTCCGCCAGTACCTCCGCGGCTGCCTCGATATCAGCGGGGTCGGTCAGGTCCATCGGCCAGGTGGTGGCCCCCAGCGCGGCGGCGACGCCATCGAGATGCTGCGACGGCCGACCGGCGAGCAGCAGGGTGTGGGTGGGTGCCAGAGCATGCGCTATCGCCGCGCCGATGCCCGCGCCGGCCCCGGTGATCAGAGCGGTGCCAGGCATGTCGATCACCCTACCGATCCACACCGGGGCTCCGGCACCGCAGAATGAACCTGTGACGTTCGACGCCGGCTTTGCGCCGACCCAACTGGCCGCCCGCGCGGCCTACCTTTTGCGCGGTAACGACCTCGGCGTGATGACGTCTGCGGCGCCCCGGCTCTACCCGCACATGTGGAGTTGGGACGCCGCGTTCGTGGCCGTCGGTCTGGCCGCATTAAGCGTCGAGCGCGCGGTCGTGGAGTTGGACACCCTGCTGTCGGCGCAGTGGGCCAACGGGATGATCCCGCATATCGTCTTTGCCCCGGGCGTCGACGGTTACTTCCCCGGTCCGGACCGCTGGGCCTGTGCGGAATTCGCGGCGGCCGCGCCGACCGGCCGGCAGACCTCAGGTATCACCCAACCGCCGGTGCACGCCATCGCCGTTCAGCGCATCCTCGATCGAGCACGCACCCGCGGTCGATCGACTCGCGCGGTCGCCGAGGAGTTTTTGGATCGACGCTGGAACGATCTGGTGCGCTGGCATCGTTGGCTTGCCGAGGCGCGCGACCCCCGCCAGCATGGCCGGGTCACGCTGTACCACGGCTGGGAGTCGGGTATGGACAACTCGCCTCGCTGGGATTCGGCCTACGCGGGTGTGGTTGCAGGCCGTTTGCCGGAGTACGAACGGGCCGATACCCACATCATCACCGACCCGAGCCAGCGCCCATCCGACGGCGAGTACGACCGGTACCTGTGGTTGCTCGAGGAGATGAAGTCGGCCCGCTACGACGACCGCCTGTTGCCGGACGCGATGAGCTTCGCCGTGGAGGATGTGTTTTTCTCGGCCATCTTCGCGGTCGCTTGCGATGTGCTGGCAGATATCGGCGAGGACTACAAGCGGCCCAACGCCGACGTCCGCGGGTTGCGGTCCTGGGCCGCCCGTTTCCGCACCGGTGTAGCTGAGACGACAAACCAAAGATCGGGTGCGGCAAGGGATTTCGATCTCCGGTCCCACTCCTGGATCGCTACTGAAACAGCAGCGCAGTTCGCCCCGCTGCTGTGTGGTGGACTTGCCCACGAGCAGGAACGAGCACTGCTGCGACTGTTCGAGGGGCCGCGATTCTGCAGTCACCCTGATTTGAAGTTCGCGCTGATCCCCTCGACCTCGCCGGTGTCTCGGGACTTCCGGCCGCGCGAATACTGGCGCGGGCCGGTCTGGCCGGTGCTGACGTGGCTCTTCTCCTGGGCTTTTGCTCGCCGCGGTTGGTCGGAACGGTCTTTGATGCTCCGTACCGAGGGACTGCGCCAGGCCAGTGACGGAACCTTCGCCGAGTACTACGAACCCTTTACTGGTGAGCCACTGGGCAGCATGCAGCAGTCATGGACGGCTGCCGCGGTGCTGGACTGGCTGGGCTGACGTCTTCAGGGAGTGGTTCGACACGTCCTCCGCGTCGGCGAGGTGCTGTAGCGGCTTCAGGGCCTGAATCAGGTTCGAGCGCTCCTCGTCGGACAGCTTCAGCAGGATCGTCGCCAGGTGCGCGCGCCTGGTTTCCAGGGCGTCGCGGTGCTGGACGAGTCCCTCCGGGGTGACCTCGACGAGCACGGCACGTAGGTCCGAGGGATCAGGTGAGCGTCTGACCAGACCCAGTTTTTCCATCCGCCGGATGGCCACCGTCGTGGTGGGGGTGCGTACTCGTTCGCGCGCGGCCAGTTCGGTCATCCGGATCGGCCCGCAATCGAGCAGGGTCAGCAGGATTGACAGCTGCGCCAGGGTCAGATCGGGCCGCGCAAGCCGACTGGCGTCGCCGCGGCGCAGCACCGTAAAGAGTTTTGACAACACCCGCTGCAGGTCAGAGGCTAAGTCGGTGACCTGCGGCTCGTGCGTTGACATAGTTCGCGAGCTTAACCGGCCGAGGCCAGCGATTGAGCTGAAGTGTGGATTGTCCACCGGTACCGCGCGAGGACTCAGCGGTTGTCCCGCCAGCGGACCAGCGTCTCGGCCGGCCCCAGGTTGTAGTCGGGCCCGCCGCAGCCCACCGTCATCAGCGTGACGCCGAGACCCGCCAACGCCTCGGCGTTGGCTACCAGGGTGTCGGCGTCGCGGCCCTCCACACCCGACGAGCGCTCGACGGTGTCGGGATCGCGGCCGGTGTCAGCGCAGTGCCGGGCCAACGCCGCGGCCTTGCCGGGGTAGGTGGTCGCGTTGGTGAAGCTATGCCACATATCGGCGTGCTCGGCCACCAAGCGCAGGGTCTTGCGCTCACCCTGGCCGCCGATCAGGATCGGGATCTTGCGGGTCGGCGCCGGATTAAGCTTGCCCAGTCGCGAATTGATCCGGGGCAGCGCCGCGGCGAGGTCATCGAGACGGCTACCGGCGGTGCCGAACTCGTAGCCGTATTCGTCGTAGTCCTTCTGCATCCAGCCCGAGCCGATGCCCAGGATCAGCCGGCCGCCGGAGATGTGGTCAACGGTGCGGGCCATATCGGCCAGCAGTTCGGGGTTGCGGTAAGAGTTGCAACTGACCAGTGCGCCGATCTCGACTCGCGAGGTCTGCTCAGCCCAGGCGCCCAGCATGGTCCAGCATTCGAAGTGGGCGCCGTCAGGATCGCCGTAGAGCGGGTAGAAGTGATCCCAGTTGAAGACGAAATCGACGCCGATGTCCTCGCACCGCCGCACGGCGTCGCGGATTTGGGCGTAGTCGGGTGCGTGCTGAGGTTGGAGCTGGACACCGATCCGGACGGGGAAGCTCATGTCGTGAATGTCGGGTTATCTCCGACCGCGGCCGGGGGAGCCGAGCCACGGGAATACCGGAAGGTTTGCCGGTGGCGCCGTGGTGCCCGGCGTGGCCTTGATCGACACACTGCCGTTGCTCTGGCAGACGGTCGCGGATCCGGTGTCCCGGCAGGTCGGCCGGGCCGCGGCGGTGGGGGCCGCTAGCAGTGACGTCACCGACAATCCCGCCACAAGAAATGCTGTCATACCTCGGTACGTCATAAGCCCCCGATTTGTCATGAGCCTGCGAAACCTTTCGGGCCGACCATCCGGTAATTCGGTGGAATACCTGGTGCCCATCAGAAGCGACCCACACCGGGCGGGGTGTCGCTCGGGCAAGCCGAAATGACGACGAAGGAGTTCGGGCCCAGTGGCGTGTTGTTCGCCGCTGCCCGCGCGACTGCGTCCAGGCGGGCAGCCTCCACGGTGACCCCGGCGCCGCCGGCCACCACGTCGTTGGTGTCATCGGCTACCGAGGCGATGCAGAGGTTGTCGTTGCTCACCTCGTCGCTGGTGCAGTCCTGCCCGCCGACGGCCTGGCAGGCGGCGATGACGGACGCCGAGGCTTCCTCCGCGGTGGCGCCGAATGCGCGGAAGCCCGCGATCGCGCCGAGTCCGTCGGGCCCATCAACGAAGTCCTCGAAAGCGCCGCTGCCGACCGCCTCGTAGAGATCCGGCGGGTTGTCGACGACGCCACCCGGCCCGCCTGCCCAGGCGGTGCCGACCGCGATGCCCGCGACAACAATGCCTGAAGCCAGGATGGTTGCGACGACACGGTTGTTGGTCATGCCGATCCTTTCATCATTGGACTTTTCATGAACCTAGCACCGGCGGGACCCGCGGGCAGGGTGAACGGTTGCGGCACGCCAGCGCGCAGCCCTATGCGAGTCGGACAGTCCAGTGTGAGTCGGACAGTCCAGTGCCCGGCGTGCCACCCGTCAGCCCTTCAGCACCGATCGCAGGATCTCCACTAACGCCAGCGGCTGGTCGCCCTGCACCGAGTGCCCGGAGTCACGGACCACGATCGCCTGCTGAAAGCCGGGCGCCGTGCGGCCGAATTCGAGGGCGTCGTCGTCGTTGACGAAAAACGAGTTGGCGCCGCGCACCAGGGTGGTCGGCGCAACCAGAGCGGGCACGTCGTCCCAGAGGCCCTCGAATCCGTCACCTTTGCGGAAGGTGTCGTAGCGCCACGTCCAGGTGCCGTCGTCGAGTTGTTTGGAGTTGTGAAAGACGCCGCGCCGCAGGGAATTTCGGTCACGGTGGGGTGCCGCGGCCACGGTCACGTCGAGCATTGCCGCGAAACTCTGGAATTCACGATCTCCCTGAACCAATGAAACGAGGCCCATCTGGGTCTGAGTCATCTGCTCGTGCCGTTCCGGTGCCGACGGGGTGACGTCGATCATTACGAGTTCGTGAACCAGGGCCGGTGTGGTGACCGCCAGTCGCATGGCGGTCAGTCCGCCCAGCGACATCCCCACCACCAACTGCGCGTCCGGAGCAAGTTCTTCGATCACCGGCGCCACGGCTTCGGCATTGAGCTTGGGCCCGTAGTCGCCGTCCTCGCGCCATGCGGAGCGACCGTGGCCTGGCAGGTCGATCGCCAGCGCCGGCAGGCCGAGGCCGAGGATGACGGTGTCCCAGGTGTGCGCGTTCTGGCCTCCGCCGTGCAGGAAGATCACCCGAGCGGAGTCGCTTCCCCAGCGCAGTGCCGAGATGGGGCCGCGCTCGACGCGCACGACCGATGGCAGTGCCGAGCTCACACCCGCTTGTGCGGCGTTTTCGGAGAGCAGCGCGAACTCGTCAAGTCCGGCCAGCGCGTCGTCGGCGATCACGTCCCCTCGATGAACTCCTCGAGCTGCGCCCGCGCGACATCGTCGGGCAACTGCTTTGGCGGGCTCTTCATCAGATAGGCCGAGGCGGCGACCACCGGGCCGCCGATGCCGCGGTCCTTGGCGATCATGGCCGCGCGCACCGCGTCGATAATGACGCCGGCGGAGTTCGGCGAGTCCCACACCTCGAGCTTGTATTCGAGGTTCAGCGGGACGTCACCGAAGGCACGGCCCTCCAGCCGCACGTAGGCCCACTTGCGGTCGTCGAGCCAACCGACGTGGTCGGACGGTCCGATGTGGACGTCCTTGGCATTGAAATCCTTCTGCAGGTTGGACGTGACGGCCTGGGTCTTGGAGATCTTTTTCGACTCCAGCCGTGAGCGCTCAAGCATGTTCAGGAAGTCCATGTTGCCGCCGACGTTGAGTTGCATGGTGCGGTCGAGTTGGACGCCGCGGTCTTCGAACAGTTTCGCCATCACGCGGTGGGTGATGGTCGCGCCGACCTGGCTCTTGATGTCGTCGCCCACAATGGGCACACCCGCGTCAGCGAACTTCTTGGCCCACACCGGATCAGAGGCGATGAACACCGGCAGCGCGTTGACGAACGCCACGCCGGCGTCGATTGCGCACTGGGCGTAGAACTTGTCGGCCTCCTCCGAACCCACCGGCAGGTAGGACACCATCACGTCGACTCTGTTGTCCTTGAGCACCTGCACGACATCAACGGGCTCCTCATCGGAGAGTTCGATGGTTTCGGCGTAGTACTTGCCAATGCCGTCCAGCGTCGGTCCGCGGCGCACCACGACGTTGGTCGGCGGCACGTCGGCGATCTTGATGGTGTTGTTCTCCGAGGCGAAGATGGCAGCCGAGAGATCGAAGCCCACCTTCTTGGCGTCGACGTCGAACGCGGCGACGAATTTGACGTCGCGAACGTGGTAGGCGCCGAGCATCACGTGCATCAGGCCGGGGACCGTCGAGTTCGGGTCGGCGTCTTTGTAGTACTCCACGCCCTGAACCAGAGAGGACGCACAGTTCCCGACGCCGACGATGGCGACGCGCACCTCCGGCGATGCTCCTGGCGCGTTGTGCTGAGTCATGGACGTTCTCCTTCTTCTGCTTTTCTGCTTATCCGGGTGTTACTTCAGGCTTGTTCGGAGTGGGGTTGGGCCACCCGCTCCGCGGCAATCAGTTCGTTGAGCCAGTTCACTTCACGCTCGCTGGATTCCAAACCCAGCTGATGCAGCTGCCGGGTGTACCGATCCAAAGAGTTTGTGGCCCGCGCGATGGCATCGCGCAGCCCTTCACGGCGTTCCTCCACCTGGCGGCGCCGGCCTTCGAGAATTCGCATCCGGGCCGCGGCGGGCGTCCGGTTGAAGAACGCCAGGTGCACGCCGAAGCCGTCGTCGGTGTAGTTCTGCGGCCCGGTATCGGCGACGAGCTCGGTGAACCGCTGGCGGCCGATGTCGGTGAGTTGGTAGACGCGTCGAGCCCGGCGCAGCACCGCTCCTTCCGGAGCGGCGTCCTCGGCGATAAGCCCATCGGTCTGCATCCGGCGCAGCGCCGGGTACAGCGAGCCGTAGGAGAATGCCCGGAAGGCACCAAGCAAACCCGTCAGACGTTTGCGCAGTTCATACCCATGCATCGGGGACTCGAGCAGCAGCCCCAGGATCGCAAGCTCCAGCACCGAGTCACCTCCTCCACCGTTAGGGTTCTACGACATCTCCGCTAACTGTATCGGAGCGATATATTCGACGCCAAACCGCACCCGCTTCGGGTGCACCGGCACCGACCGATTCGCCAGCCCTGGTGTGTCGGGAGGTCGGCCGCACTTCCGTGTGCACAGCCCCGACGTACTCTGGTTGCCGTGCGTTTGCAGCGGCAGGTGGTGGACTACGCGCTTCGGCGCCGTTCCCTGCTGGCTGAGGTGTACTCCGGCCGTACCGGTGTCACCGAGGTCTGCGACGCCAACCCGTATCTACTGCGCGCCGCCAAGTTCCACGGGAAGCTCAGTTCGGTGATGTGCCCGATCTGCCGCAAGGAACAACTCACCCTCGTCTCATGGGTTTTCGGAGATCACCTGGGTGCGGTCTCGGGATCGGCGCGAAGCGCCGAGGAACTGGTGCTCCTGACAACGCGTTTCGACGAGTTCTCCGTACACGTGGTGGAGGTATGTCGGACTTGCAGCTGGAATCACCTTGTCAAGTCCTACGTGCTCGGCGCACCGCGGCCCGTTAAGGGTTCACCCGGCACCCGACCTGCGCGCCGCACCGGCGCGCGTACGGCCAGTGAATAACGACGAGGGCCGGGACCGCTCGGGCAACGGACCGCGACACAGCGCCGCGGGGCGTGAGCGGACGGACCCGCCGGCGCAGGCCGGCCGTACCGAGCGTAGGGCCCCAGCGGATGATCGGCCGACAGCCGTCATGGCGCCGGTGTCCGATCAGGTCGAGGCGGCCAAGGCCGCGCTAGACCGGCCCACCACCAAATCGGCGCCACCGCCTCCTGCCCCGCCCGCCCATCCGGCCCCGCCCGTCGGCGATGACGAGTCGCGCGGGCGGCCGCGAGCCCCGCACCGTTTCGGCGGCTGGGGCGTGCGCCGGTGGCTTGCCGCAGCCGCCGCGGTGTTAATCGTTCTTCCGCTGCTCACCTTTGGAATGGCCTATTTGTTTGTCGATGTTCCCAAACCCGGTGACATCCGAACCAGTCAGGTCTCGACGATCCTTGCCAGTGATGGTTCCGAGATCGCGAAAATCGTTCCGCCCGAGGGTAATCGGGTCGACGTCGATATCGCCCAGGTGCCGGTGCAGGTGCGTAACGCAGTGATGGCCGCCGAGGACCGCGACTTCTACACCAATCCAGGTTTCTCGATCTCCGGATTTGCTCGCGCGGTGCGCAACAACTTGTTCGGCCGGGATATCCAGGGCGGCTCGACGATCACCCAGCAGTACGTCAAGAACGCCCTCGTCGGCGATCAGCGGTACGGCGTCGGCGGTCTGATCCGCAAGGCCAAGGAGTTAGTCATCTCCACCAAGATGTCGCAGCAGTGGTCCAAAGACGAAGTGCTGCAGGCATATCTCAACATCATCTACTTCGGGCGCAGCGCCTACGGGGTGTCCGCGGCCTCGAGGGCGTACTTCGACAAACCGGTGGAACAACTGACGGTCTCGGAGGGGGCATTGTTGGCGGCCCTCATCCAGCGCCCCTCGACGCTCGACCCGGCCGTTGACGCCGACGGTGCGCTGGCTCGGTGGAACTGGGTCCTCGACGGAATGGTGACCATCGGCGCGCTATCCGAATCCGAACGTGCGCAACAGGTTTTCCCGCAGACGGTGGCGCCGGACAAGGCCAAGACGGAAAACCTGACCACCGGCCCGAACGGTCTGATCGAGCGGCAGGTCACCAGCGAGCTTCTCGAGTTGTTCAACATCGATCAGGACACCCTGAACACCCAGGGGCTGCAGATCACCACAACCATCGACCCGCAGGCCCAAACAGCCGCGGTCGATGCGGCCGCGACCTATCTGGATGGCCAGATGCCCGAGATGCGCACCGCGGTGGTGTCGATCGACCCGCGAGACGGCGGTGTCAGGGCCTACTACGGCGGTACCGACGCGGCAGGCTTCGACTTCGCCCAGGCAGGCCTACCCACCGGATCGGCGTTCAAGGTTTTTACGTTGGTGGCAGCACTTGAGCAGGGCATGGGGTTGGGCTACCAGGTGGACAGTTCGCCGCTGAAGGTTGACGAGAAGCTGACCATCAACAATGTCGACGGCGCGGGCTGCGGGAGTTGCAACATCGCCGAAGCGCTCAAGCAGTCGCTGAACACGAGCTACTACCGGCTGATGCTGAAGCTGAAGAACGGCCCGGAAGATGTGGCCGACGCGGCGCACCGGGCCGGTATCGCCGAGAGTTTCCCCGGGGTGGACCACACCCTCTCCGAAGATGGGTTGGGCGGTCCGCCCGCACCCGGTGTCGTGCTGGGAAAGTACGAGACGCGGGTGATCGATATGGCGTCGGCCTATGCCACGCTGGCGGCTTCCGGTATCTACCACCGCCCGCATTTTGTGCAGAGGGTCGTCAATGCCGAGGGCGACGTTCTCTTCGACGTCGGCACGGAAGACGACCCGGGCGAACGCCGGATCGAGGCCGCGGTCGCCGACAACGTCACGGCAGCGATGCAACCGATCCCCGGCTGGTCTGCCGGACACAATCTGGCCGGCGGTCGAGCGTCGGCGGCCAAGACCGGCACTCACCAACTCGGCGACACCGGTGCCAATCGGGACGCCTGGATGGTGGGCTTCACGCCGTCGCTGTCCACGGCGGTCTGGGTGGGCACCGTCAAGGGTGACCAGCCACTGGTCAACAGTTGGGGCGGTTCGGTTTACGGCTCGGGTCTGCCCGCCGACATTTGGAAGGCCACCATGGACGGCGCCCTCAGCGGCACCGACTTCGAGTCCTTCCCGACCCCTGCTGAGGTAGGCGGCTACGCCGGTGTCCCCGCCCCGCCGCCCCCGCCGCCGGCCCCGGCCCGAAACCCGGCGCCCGTTCAAGGTCCCATCGGCCCGCCCCAGGACAACGGCCTTCCGCCGCCACCGTTGCCTCCGCCGCCGCCCGCGGGCATCGAGATTTTTCCGGGATTGACGATTCCGGCACCGCCCCCGGCCGCTCCACTGCCGCCGCCACCGCCGGAGCAGCCAGTGCCGCCACCGTTGCCTCCGCCGCCGTTGCCGCCGCCGTTGCCGCCGCCACCCGACCCCAACGTGCCGCCCGCTCCGCCGCCGCCGTGATTCGTCGCCCGGTGACTTTTTGACAGCCGAGGCCGCGGAGTCGTGGCAGCGCCCCTCGGTCTCGCCCCAGCCCCTCGCCGAGGATCTGCGCACCGCCGATGACCGCGATCTGCCCAGTCGCACCGACGTACTGGGCGCCGCACTGTCCGCTGTGGTCGGCGGCCCAATCGGGCGGCACGCGGTGGTGGGCCGGACGCGGGTACTGACACCGCTGCGGGTGATGTTCATCATCGGGCTGGTGTTCTTGGCACTCGGGTGGTCGACGAAGGCACCCTGTCTGCAGACCGTCGGAACCGGCTCGCCCGATCAGCGGGTCGCCAATTGGGAGAATCAGCGGGCGTACTACGAGTTCTGCTACTCCGACACCGTGCCGTTG
>Ga0315290_10004114_pt1 | contig 10450 bp, 9 predicted proteins | sample YL17G12_0_MG_FD_203627 | JGI IMG/M metagenome (GOLD analysis project Ga0315290, IMG submission 203627) | Sediment microbial communities from Yellowstone Lake, YNP, Wyoming, USA - YL17G12_0 | ecosystem: Environmental > Aquatic > Freshwater > Lake > Sediment | place: USA: Wyoming | collected...
AGCTCATATGGCCCGCCTTTTTCGATTTTAATATTACCGTTCGGCGTAAAAAATTCACCCATTCCCTTCATGGTTGTCCATGCATCCCACGCTTCTTTCAGAGTCGCTCTGATAATGATGGATTTCTCCAATATCTTTTCCTGCGAAAATCCGAAAGAAAGAAAAAAGAAATTGAAAAGAATACAAAAAACAAGTGCCAATTTTTGCGAGGTTTTAATTTTCACAATAAAAAAAGTCATCTTTCACCTCAATGCGGTTTAGTAAAAGTTATATTAAACGCTGCAAAAAAGAAATACCTTCCAGATATTTCTTTAGAGAGACCCATGGATCCAATTTCTATAAATCTTTGATCAATTGTTTGAAATGCATAATTTAATAAAAGATATTATAATAAGAAAAACAAACTCAAGGGAAAGGGATTGATATGCAAAAAAAATTAAAGAACGTAATTGCCGTCGTTTTCCTGTCCATTCTTTTCGTTCAAGCCCTGCCTTCAGAGATCAACCAAAAAGAACCAATAAAAATAAATCATGAGATTCTCGGCGATGGTCTTCCTATCATTATGCTTCACGATTTCGGCGCCGACATCAATCAGATGAAGGGTTGTATGGAACCGCTCTTTAAAAACCGGCCCGGTTGGAAAAGGGTTTATATTGACCTCCCCGGGATGGGAAAAACCGAGGCAAAAAACTGGGCAAGCAACACTGATAGGATTTATGAGATTATCTCCTCTCTGATAGACACCAGATTTATGAATCAAAAGATTGTGCTCGCCGGGCATTCATACGGAGCTTATTTAGCGCGAGCCATCGCGCAGGAAAAAGGGGATATTGTCGAGGGGATTCTAATGATAGCGCCACTCACTGTCCCTGAAACCGATAAAAGAAGGCTGCCTAAATATCAAATACTGGAAAAGGATCCTAATTTAATTGCAAAACTCAATCCTGAAGATGCAAAGTTGTTTCAGACCCAGGTTGTTATTCAAAACGAAAAAACATGGCAAAGGTTCAAAGATGACATCCTCCCCGGAATCAAGGCGGCGAATACGGAATACCTGATGAAGCTCAGGGGACTGGGTTTTGCTTTTTCATATGACCTTAATAATGTAAGAATGTTTTTCCAGAAACCTTCATTGATAATCACCGGAAGACAGGATCATATTGTAGGCTGTCTTGATGCGCTTGATCTTCTTGATTTTTTTCCAAAAACCGATTTTGTCCTCCTGGATTCCGCAGGACATAATCTTCAGTTCGAGCAGGAAGAAGCGTTCAATTTTCTTGTAAACCACTGGTTGGATAGAATTGAAAAGAACCTTAAAACCGAATATTTTCTAAATGTCCCGGCTGTTGAAGGCATTATTGATATCAATAAAACCGAAGAATAATTCGAAACCCAATTAGAATATCATTATAAATATCAGCTTAATCGGGAGTCTTTTCGGAAAAAATCTTTTTATATTTCAGCCTCGATCATACCCTGTCTATTGCTCAGCTTAAACGCCCAGGAGTATCTGCCTGGAGACCAAGTAAACCAGGAACATTGCCCCGATAACATACATAAGAACGGGAACTTGTTTCCCTTTGCCGCTGAATAACTTTAAAAGAGGATAAGAAATAAAACCGAGCGCCATTCCGTCCGCAATGCTGTAGGTAAGAGGCATACCGATGATCATCAGAAAAGCGGGAAGCGCCTCGTCGAACGTATCCCAATCAATTTCTTTGATGCTTTTCGTCATCAGGCATCCGACAATTATCATAACTGGGGCGGTTATCGGGTAAAGTATCCCTCCTCCTGCAACGGCGCAGCCTCCGCCGATCATCTTCACAAGCGGTGAAAAAAATATCGCCAGAAGGAAAAGGACGCCTGTGGTAAAGCTCGCAAGGCCCGTCCTTGCGCCGTAGGCAATCCCAGCTGAACTCTCGATGAAACTATTAACCGTGGAAGTCCCGAACAAGGCTCCGCCAACAGTTCCAATGGCATCGCCCATTAATGCCCTGCCCAGCCTGTTCTCATTTTTTTTATTCAGCAAACCTGCCTGATTCGCCACAGCGACCAGGGTTCCCATCGCGTCGAACATATCCATAAACAGAAAGATTACGGCGATTACAAGGAAGTCCAGCGTCAGGAAAAGGCTGAAATCGAATTTCATCAGTGTCGGAGCGAGAGACGGCGGCATCGAAATGATGCCTTGATATTTGATGATTCCGAAAAGAAGGCCCGCTCCAGTCGAGACGAGCATTCCCCAAAGGATTGCCCCTCTTACTTTCCTGCTCATCAGGATTGTAATAAATATCAAACCGAACAACGCGAGCAGTACCGGCGCCCTTCTCAAATCCGCCATTGCCAGAATCCCGGCCTTTGGTTTCTCGATAATTCCAGCCCAACCCAGACCAATAAAAGATATGAAAATGCCGATGCCGACTGCTATGGCATGTTTCAGAGAGTTGGGAAGCGATTTGATTATCGCTTGCCTGAACTTCAACAGGGTCAAAATAATAAACATCACACCTGAGAATAAAACGGCCGTCAACGCTCCCCGCCATCCGAGCACGGTTCCTCCAACGCTTAGAGAAGCAACCGTCAGAAAAAGGAAATTCTCGCCCATTGCAGGCGCCTGGGCAACCGGGTAATTCGCGAGGAACGCCATAATAAATGTCCCTATGGCGGCGGACAGGCAGGTGGCGATCATCACGGAATCAAAATCCATTCCCGCGAGAGAGAGAACGCCGGGCTGCACGAAAATGATATACGCCATCGTCATGAAGGTTATCAGACCTCCGCCGATTTCCCTTCTGACAGTTGTCTTATGCTCTGTGAGCTTGAACAATTTCTCAAGCATATCGCCTCCCCATAAAAAACTAACAATACTTTTTGAAACCTGTTGCTAATTTAGTGTATAATACCGGGTGCCGGAACTCAATAAATCTGAAAGGTATTATTTGTATGAATGCCAGGAAACTTTTTAAAGTAATGTTTTTCTTTTTAGTTTTATCAGTGATATCGCTTCCGCTGTTTTCCCAGGACAAACAAGATGATCAAAACTTCCTCGAATTCTCTTTATTAATAGGCTCAGGAACGGATGCTGATCTGATATTCAACACCAATTCACAGCTTTACATTGATTCCAGTTACCTCATGTCAGCAAACCTTGCTTATTTTTTCAACAGATTCGCCGCCGTTGAGGTAAGTTTCATAAATCGTTTTGACAAAGCTTATTATGTGCCGGATAAATCTCTCGCAATAGACCCTACCAACTATATACGCGAAAATTTCGATAACTATCACTTGAATATGGGTTTGCTTTTCAATTTCGGAGATTTGGTGCATGTTCCATATGCCACAGCAGGAGTTGGAATAACAAACCTTCAATTCAGCGATGCCTTCAGTGTAGCTGATTGCAATAACAGGTTCACTATTTTCGGAGCTGCCGGCTATAAGTACTACCTCAGCGAGAATCTCGCCGCTCGCGTTCAGGTAACGATGGAATTCTTCGATTACGAAAACCTCAATCATCAGAACGAGTTCTTTTCAAATATGCTCATTTCCGCCGGTTTGACCTTCAGGATCAGATGAATTTTTCAGGACCGAACAGAAAAGCATACGACAATAAAAAAAGAGAGCTACGCCTTCAGGCGATTCTCATACTTGCCGTTGTAATATTGTGGTTTCCGGCAAAAAATATCTATTTCATTGGGGACGATTTCACGCTTCTCACGGAGCAGCTGGTTAATCCGTTTACGATTTTCACCATCTCCGCTCAATTCATTATGCCTGTCTTTAAAGCCTTTCTCGCCATAGGAGGAATGTTGTTTGGCGGCAGCGCGTCAGGCTACCACTTTCTCATTCTTTTAATTCATATCTGCAATGTCCTGATGTTCTACAGGATACTGCTCCGCTTCAGCGACTCCCGGATGGCAGCATTTATCTCAGCATTGATCTGGGGAACCCTGCCCCAGTACGCCGAATCCCTCTTCTGGATCACGGGTTCGGTGCATACAATCACGGCCTTCTTTGTCTTCTCGGCATTCCTGCTTTTCTTGAAATGGCGTGATGAAAAAAAGCCGGTATTTCTTGTATCGTCATTGATGCTGTCGGTTCTCGCTTTTTACACAAAAGAGACTGCCGTAGTTCTCATTTTCATCTCCGGGGCGTATCTTTATCATGAAAAATGTTCCTTCAAGAAGGCGCTTTCGGCAATCACTCCGCATCTGGCGCTGTTTATAGCTATGATCGCAGCCAATCAGATCATCAGGCATTCCATGGGAATTCAGCTGACAGGCTACTACTCGTCGGATATTGCAGATTATCTGAGGTATATTTGCTATTACACCGCTTACAATCTTTTCGGATTTCAGGTTTTCCCCGGCCTTCTGATGTCCGCGCTGATTGTTTTATCGTTTGTTCTGGGACTATATTTGTTAAGAAGGACACGCTACTTCGTTTATGTCGCTTTATATCTCCTGACGCTGATCCCATTCGTTGTTGTCGCAAAAGCGCCGCAGAGGTACAGCTACATCACTGCCCTATGGCTGTTCCCTCCGATAGTTCTCGCTCTTAAGGATTTTTTCCTTCAGCAAAAAAACAGGATTTTGCGATATTCGGTTCTACCCCTGGTCATGTTGTTTATGCTCGTTTCAATCGTCAGGTTGAGAATCGAATATCTCGATTACAAAAATTTCGGCGATATGCACCGGCTCGTCGTAAAGAACACCCAAACATTTATCGGGCAAAACGGTTTGGCGGAAAATACATATTATATCTTCGTGAACGACCGCACCGGATGGACGCCGTTTTTGATTAATAAAAATACACGCGGTTTCAAGAAGCTCTGGGCGCTAAGAGACAAAGGGGTGGCCGATCTCATCTATCTCGATGACCTTCTCAATTTCTGTATTCAAACTGAAAAAAACAGCAGGTTATATAAAAACGGGACGATTGTAGCTCAAGCGGACCGGGACAAGGCGCTCGGCGCGATCAAGAAGGAGAATTATTACCTTATTTTCTATGATAACCAGTCGGGTATGCTAGGAGCAAAATTCAATGCCGAGGGCAAGAAGAGAATGAAACCTGCAGTTGAACTGCCTCAAATATTTATACCTTATCTTGTGGTGAAAAAATCCGACAATCCTGGCAATATTCCTTTAAAAGATGTTGGAGAGAAAAAATGAGCAGGATCGAACAATGGAAAAAAGAGAGGGAAAACCTCAACGAGTTGCTTCTTTCAAAAGATCATCTTGGTATTAAAAGGTTTTTCCGTCTGGATTCGGCGGCCTATGAGCCGGGTTCGCTTGACTCAAGAACCAAGGAGATGCTCGGCCTCGCCTGCTCCGTTGTGCTTCGCTGCGACGACTGTATCAACTATCATTTGATCCAATGCGCCGGCGCCGGAGTGACGACAGAGGAACTGCTCGATATCCTCAACGTATCATTGATCGTCGGCGGTTCGATAACGATCCCTCATATAAGACGAGCGATGCAATCCTGGGAAGAGCTTCATTCAGGGAAATAGGTTGATTATTCCCTTTAAAAATCGTTTCGTCTATTCAATAGTCTCTCCGAACAGCAGCCCTGAAGTAATAAGCTCAGTAATCGTTTCAATCTTAAGATCCGGGCAGGCATCTTCTATCAATTTCCTTTCACCGTATCCATCAAGCAAGGCGATTGAATAGATACCGGCAGCTTTTGCCGCCATCACATCCACGTATGTATCGCCGATCATAATCGCTCTGCCCGGATTCGATCCGAGCAATTTTAGGGCCAGGAAAAGTTGCTCCGGGTCCGGTTTAGGGCGTTTCACGAGGTCAATTCCGCAGACAGCATCGAAAAATTCCAGAGCTCCAAGATGCTCAAGTGTCTTTACCGTGGTATCCGTCGCTTTGGTTGTGGCAATACCCAATTTAATCCCTTTGTTTTTCAGAAATACTAACGTGTCGAGTGCGCCTGCCCTCAAATATGTTTTCACAGGGAGAATCTCATGGGCGCAATTGCGATACGCCTCTATTACTTCATTTATCTGGTGATGTCTCTCCGGCGGCAGGAAATCCTCGTAAATGTCGAGAAGAAGCAACCCTATTTTCTTCCGAATTTCATCCCGCGACGGGGGTAAAACATCAAATTTACCGAAAGCAAGATTGAAACACTCAACGATGGCATCCAAGCCGTCAACAAGCGTTCCGTCGAAATCAAATATTACGCTATCATATCGTTTCATTTTTTATCGAGGTATTAGTGCCGGCCGGTCAAGTATTATTCCAGCTCTTCCAAAACTTCCTTCAGCAGACGCTTCGCGTCTTCCTTATCCCTTTTCGCCTCGGGAACCCATCTCGGGTCGGGTTCCATCGCGATCACCTTTTCAAGCAGCTTCTTGGCTTCCACGTACTCGTCTTCATCCATCAACGTCTCGGCGAGAAAGATATAGTTCATTGTGTGTGTCGGCGCGATTTTTACAGCCTTTCTGAGGTATTCGATTGAAAGATCATTATCACCTCCGAAGATGCCCGGCAAGCGGAATTTGAGGCGTCCGAGAACCCTGTAAGACCCCGCCCCTTCATATTCTTCGTCAAGCTTCGCTGCCTTCAACATTGTGTCTTCCAGGTCATGCCGGATGGACAGGCTTTTCATCACCCCGTTTGCCTCACCCCAGCTCCCAAGATTCACGCCGAGCCAAAAATGCCCATCGACCCGGTTATTGTTAAACTTCATCGCGATCTTCGCCCAATGCATCCCTTTATCAAAAGTTTGTTTCCTGCCGTCTTCGTCATCTTCGGAGAGCTTGGTGCCGTAAAAATAATAAGCGCGGGATATCCTCCATGTCGCTTCATAATTCTTTTGGTCTATTTCAAGAGCTACCTTATATTTATCTATAGCCTTTAAAACATTGCGCGCATCATCCCTCGCAGCATAAAAATCATCACCATCCTTAATCAATGCCTGGGCATCGTCGGAAGCGGAGAGGGATGGTTTTATTGTTTCAGATTTAGCTTGCGCTTTGATGAAAACAGGAAAGATTAAAAGTGAAAAAACTATGGTGCATAATGCGATTTTTTTAAACATTTATCTACCTCCATAAGACTTATGCATATAAGCATATCAGTACATCCCCCCATGGTCAATTGTTATGATACAGTTTGTATTTCAATACGATGGCCGCTTCAAATGTCGGCGGTTTTAATGTAAACTTCTCCGAATGTATTCAGATAATAACGAGGATGAGATGTTCGACAACGACAGCTATGATCCACAGGTCATATACAGGGAAGTTCAGGACTTCAACCACCCGGCTATGCGAATCCTCATAGCCGTGATAGATATTGTCATCATCGGTAATATTGTCCTGATGTACCTGGTTCAAAAAAAGTTGATTCCATCGAAGCCTGGGGGAGACGATCTCAGCACAACCAGCTTCGCAGTCATTTCAGGTTTTTTAATTATCTTTATGCTGTTCCTGAACTGGTTTTTAATCAGCCTCAAGCTGATTACTGAAATCAGGATTGACTATCTCTTCATTCACCTCTACCCCGGCTTCAAGAGAAAAATCGAGTACAGCGACATATCGAAGATCGAGATCGCCAACTTCAGCCCGCTGAAACAAAGTGGCGCCTGGGGATACCATTTTGCTCCCGGATGGAGATGTTACAATGCCCCGGGCGGCGGCAAGACGGCGATCCAAATCACAAGGAAAGACAATATGAAAATCATCATTTCCTCCCGGGAACAGGAGATGGTTATGAAACAAATCAGGGACGCAGCTCGTACTTACGGTGTGAATCTTTAGAAACCGAACATCCACTTTTCAGAATCTATAAAAAATGAATAAAACTTGTATAAAAGTTGCACTTCTCCGCTGTGAAAACTACGAACATCGTTCCTTGAGAAAATCCATTCAAAGGGGGATCGAGCTCCTCGGCGGGATTGAAAGGTTCACGCGAAGAGGGGAAAGGATCATCCTGAAACCTAACCTCCTGATACCGGCATCAGCTGAATCCGCGGTTCTGACCCACCCGGCGGTCTTCCGCGCAGTCGGCGAGATATTCACTGACGCAGGCGCAGAGCTGCTTTGGGGGGATTCACCCGCCGTTGGAACGCCCTCTATGGCCGCAAGACAGTGCGGAATACTCGGAGAAGCGGTGAGGCTTGGAATAAAACAGGCGGAATTCAGCCGTTCGGAAGATATCGACCACCCCGAAGGAATCCGCAACAAGAGCTTCAGGATAGCACGCGGCATCATCGAAGCGGACGGCGTAGTCAGCATTCCGAAAATGAAAACGCACGGTTTGATGAAAATAACCGGAGCGTTCAAGAACTCGTTCGGATGCCTGCCCGGCTTTCAGAAGAGCGAATATCACCTCCGGTTCAGTAGCCGCGCGGATTTTGCCCGGATGCTGATCGATCTGGACGCGCTCGTGGCCCCCAGGCTTTATATTATGGACGGAGTCGTCGCGATGGAGGGAGAAGGCCCCAGGAGCGGCGATCCGAAAAAGATGAACGTCATAATTATCGGCACAGACCCTGTCGCGGTTGACACGGTCTTTGCGCGGCTTATCAACATCAATCCCCGCCTTGTCCCCTGCCTCGCGGAGGCGGAAAAAATCTATGGCGAGGTTCTGAAAGCCGCTGAAAATGAAATAATGGCTCGCGACACAGGGAAACAAGTCGGCTCCGAGTCTCCGCATCCGGGTGGATCCAAATCTCCCAACAGGGGCAGGCTCGAGTCTCCAGACCCTAACCCTTCTGCATTATCCGATCTTCAAAAAACAAGCGGGTTCAGGTCTCCGCACCTGAATCCTTCTACATTATCTGATCTTCAAAAAACAAGCGGGTTCAGGTCTCCGCACCTGAATCCTTCTACATTATCCGATCTTCAAAAAACAAGCGGGTTCAGGTCTCCGCACCTGAATCCTTCTACATTATCTGATCTTCAAAAAACAAGCGGGTTCAGGTCTCCGCACCTGAATCCTTCTACATTATCTGATCTTCAAAAAACAAGCGGGTTCAGGTCTCCGCACCCGGGTGAATTTAGTTCTCCCGACAAGGGCAGGCTCGAGTCTCCGCACCTGAATCCTTCTACATTATCCGATCTTCAAAAAACAGGCGGGTTCAGGTCTCCGCACCTGAACCCTTCCGAATTATTCGATCTTAAAGGAATCGAAATCCTCGGCGATCCGATAGAAGAACTCATTGACCCAACGTTCAAGATTGACCGCAGCCCGGTTCGCGAACCTTCGGACACTCCGCTCGTCAGATTCGCCCGAAACCTGATAATCAAAAAGCCGAAGATGATACCTGAAAGATGCGTGAGATGCGGCTCCTGCATAAAAATCTGCCCCACATCGCCGAAATCCGTTGATTTCGCAGCCCCCGGAGACAATGCCAACCCTCCCGTCTTTAACTACGCAACCTGTATCCGCTGCTACTGCTGCCACGAGGTCTGCCCCGCAAAAGCTATAGAACTCAGATCTTTTTTCTAATATGTGTTAATCATAAAATGAAAGCGCAGCAGTAAAAACTCAGGAAGCCTACCTACTACTATTTAACAATACCGTAGATGCTGTAGAGTGTCCCCTTTTCCAGCAGCGTGTAATCATATATGGGATAGACCTGTTCGAACATATCAATCGTCACGGCGCTTTTGGAATCCTCACGGATGAGGAGGAAAACCTTCGCTCCGGCTCCCAGAATTTCGTCAATGACAGCGGATATCCGCTCGCTCTTTTTATCAGCGGCTGTGGTCCAATCAATTGTGAACGTCTTCCGCTTCGCCTCGAACGGCAGGTAATGCCAGAAAAGCGGGTCGACGCTGGATTCGTTGCTCGTCTCGAAAAATAGAGAGAGGTCGTCCTTCGCGGCGTTTATCTTCAGCCATTCCGAAATCTTATTAGATGGATTCGAATCGGGCGAGGATGCAGGTAATATCGTTGTTGCCAGGTTTCCGCCTATGAGCACAATGAATAGTAAGATTCCGATGACAAGAGCGGTGCGGTTCAGCGCCGCCCACTTCCCGCCGAAAATTGTGACACCGAAAATCATAGCCATCGGCGGCATCCAAAGCAGGGATGACTGCATGGCCGCCGAAGACCAGAGCGCGTAAAATATCAACATCGGGATCAACCAGGCGAACGAGAAGAGAGTGAGGTCTTTTTCCTTGTTTTCGTAATCCTCCCACTTGATGATCGCTATGATGAAGATGCCGATCAGCAGCAAACCAACGGCAACCTGGAAGATCGGCGAAAGGTTAGTCCCGCTTCCAACCAGGCCGGCGCCGGTCAGCGTCAGCGGTTTCAGCACAGCAGCGGCCTCCAATTGAAACGCCCCGCTCTCCTTGCCGGTGTAATAATTCACATCCAATCCCTTCACAAGGAGATTGCCATAGTTTTCGACATCGTTCATTCCGAGAGCTTCATAAATAATCGCGAATCCGACAAGAAGGATGAAGAGCGCGACGGCAAGCGTG
>Ga0315290_10004117_pt1 | contig 10446 bp, 9 predicted proteins | sample YL17G12_0_MG_FD_203627 | JGI IMG/M metagenome (GOLD analysis project Ga0315290, IMG submission 203627) | Sediment microbial communities from Yellowstone Lake, YNP, Wyoming, USA - YL17G12_0 | ecosystem: Environmental > Aquatic > Freshwater > Lake > Sediment | place: USA: Wyoming | collected...
TCCTTCGAGCGCGTGCGGCTGATGACGGCCTGTGCAAAGCGTTCGTCTTCGTCGGCCCGCGCTGGAATATCGCTGGCGGCGATGGGCTCAGGCGCCGTCGCCTTGGCCTCGGCTGGCGCATCCGCCTTGGGGATGCCGGGAATGGTCAGGCCGGCCGCAAAGCTGCCGGCGGCTGCAAACACGAGCAGGAGCCCGAGCAAGGCGCCAGCAAGGCGGGGATTTCGAGGCAGGCGATCCATCATCGATGTGTACGTCCGACCGGCGGCGATAGTCGCGCATTGTCGCACCTGTGCCGGCCCTCTCCTACGGGGTCAGTCGCATGACGGCGAGCCGACTCTGGCAAAATGCCGGTCCTGCCGGCGACCCGTACAACGCCGGCCCTGCCGTCATATGCAGTCGAAGTTGCCCCCATGCACGAGATGATTTCCTCCCTGATCCAGTGGTACCTCGCAGCGCTCGACCAGGGCGGCTACTGGCTCATCGGGCTGCTGATGGCGATGGAGAGTTCCATCCTGCCCGTGCCCAGTGAATTCGTCATTCCACCGGCGGCGTACCTGGCGCACGCCAAGGGCACGTTTTCACTGCCCGGCATCGTGCTGGCCGGCACGGTTGGATCGTGGGTCGGCGCAAGCGTGATGTACTGGGCCTCGTACCTGCTCGGTCGCCCGCTGCTCATGAAGTACGGTCGCTACGTGCTGATCACGCCGGAGAAAATCCAGCAGGCCGAGGTGTGGTCATCGCACTACGGCATGGTCGGTGTGTTCATCTCCCGCTTGCTCCCCGTCATCCGTCACCTGATCGGCATTCCCGCGGGCGTCGTGCGCATGCACTACGGCTGGTATTCGCTGGCGACGATCCTGGGCTCGGGTCTCTGGTGCACCGTGCTCTGCTGGGTGGGTGTCACTGCAGGCCAGGACGAGCAGCTGATGCAGGGCAACCTGCACAGCATCACCCTGTGGGTGGGCGGCCTGCTCGCGTTCCTGGGCTCGCTTTACTATTTCTTCGTGCACCGGCAGATGCGCCGGTGATGCCCGCACGGCCATGAACGCAGCCGAGTCGCCGCCGGCCGGGACGAACACCGTCTCGTCGCCGGCGCGAAATCCATTGCCGGCGCAGAAACGCGATCCCGTCACGGGGCGCACGGCGGTCGACTATCGCGCCGTCGCGCTGCTCGCGCTGCCGCTGATGCTCAACAGCAGCCTGCAAGCCGTGATCAGTCTCACCGACACCTGGTTCGTCGGCCACATCTCGACGACCGCGATGGCCGGCATGGCTTCGGTCTACTGGGTGGTGCTGCTGTTCCTGATGCTCATCGGTGGCGTCGGCCTCGCGGTGCAGACTTTCGTCGCGCAGGCCGAAGGCGGCCGTCGTTTCACGCGGGCGAGCCACGCCACCTGGGTCGCGTTGACGGCCAGCGCGCTGACGCTGCCCTTCTTCGCGTTGCTCGCGTGGTCGGGTCCGCTGCTGTTCGCGCCGTTCGGTCTCGCGCACGACGTTTCCGCACAGGCAATGGCTTTCTGGCAGCCGCGCATGCTCGGCGCGCCGCTCGGTGTCGCGTTGTGGGCCGTGCTTGGTTTCTTCAACGGTATTTCGCGCCCCCGTGTCGCTGTGATGACCACGGGGCTCGTTGCGGTCGTGAACGCCGCGCTGAACTGGCTTTTCATCTTCAAGCTCGACGGCGGGATCGCGGGCTCGGCCTGGGCCACCAACATCAGCATGGTTTGCGGACTGTGCCTGGCACTGTGGGTGTTCCTGGGCGGGGAACTGCGCACGAAGTACAAGTCGCACCTGACGTGGCGGCCCGATCGGGGCAGCCTCGTGCGGCAGTATCGACTTGGCCTGCCGATGGGCGCGATGTACGCGGCCGACCTGTTCGGCATGGCGCTCTTCCAGTTGATGCAGGTGCGGTTGAGCGCTGTCGATGGCGCGGCCACGCAGATCATCATGATGCTGACGTCGATGTCGTACATGCCCGGCATCGGCATCGCGCTCGCTGGCACGACGCTGGTCGGCCAGTCGATCGGTGCGGGTGATCGCGACTGGGCGTTCCGGCTCGGCAACGCGATCATCTGGCTGACCGTCGCGTTCATGGGCACGCTCGGCGTGCTGGTCGCACTTGCGGGTCCATGGCTGCTGCCGACTTTCATGAATGCCGCGGATCCGCAGTCGGCGGACGTGGTGCAGATCGGCATCGTGCTGTTGTGGATCGCGGCGGGCTACCAGATCTTCGATGGTCTCAATCTCGGCAGCGGTTTCTCGTTGCGCGGTGCGGGTGACGTGCGCGTGCCGGCGATCCTGTTCTTCGTGTTCGCCTGGGGTGTATTCGTCCCGCTCGCGCACTCGCTGTCGTTTGCGCCGGGGCAGGGCTGGGTCGAATTCCTGCCGCAGTACGGCTTCGGCGCGGTCGGCGGCTGGACGGGCCTGTTGGTCTACGTGGTGCTGCTCGGCGTCGCGCTCTATCTGCGGTGGCGGTCGGGGCGCTGGCAGCGGATTCGCCTGTGACGGTGGGTGAGGTCGTAGCGGCCGATCCCGTGCCTTTCCCTGAGCTTGGAAAGGCAGACACGCGCTCGGGGAAACGCACGGAATCGACCGCTTGCGCCGTGCAGCGTGTCGAGAAAAAAGCATCGTTCAGGTCAGGGCCTGTAGTGGCCGCCGGCTACTTCGCTCTCAGCGATAGATTTCTTTGCGGTTGCCGATCTCGATCACCAGCACGCACAGCGCGCCGTCCTGAATGTCGCAGATGATGCGACAGTCCCCGACTCGGTAGCGCCAGTAAGCACCAAGCAGTGGACCCGTCAGTGCCCGCCCCGTGCTGCGTGGGTCCGCCTGCCCGGCAATCCGCTCGTCCATGAAATCGATGATGCGCCACGCAACCTGCCGATCCAGGTTGCGGAGCTGCTTACGGGCCGTCGCGGTGTAGTCAATCGTCCAGGTCAAGGTCCTTTCTCACCTGCTCGGCGGAATAGACCTTCTCCTCACCTTTGCGCACGCGCTCCACGGTCGCCGCCGCCAGGTAGTAATCCTCCAGGTCATCCAGACCGTTGGTGACCAGCTCCCGCAGGTAATACGCTTTGGTACGGCCGGTCCGTGCGGCCAGCTGCTCCAGTCGCTGCTCGGTAGCCGGGTCGAGCCGGATGGATGTGGCCATGTCGGTACCCTCCGTGAATGCGTGTATTCACTGTATCGCAATTACCAGCGATACGCCAGATTCGGCCCATGCACCGACACAAAACGTGATTCGGCGCGTGACGATTCCCGCCGATGCGGGAGAGTGGTCACGCCGCCTTCGGCACCGCCCCGTCGATCGCGTGCGCGATCGCGTCCTCGACGCGCTCGAGCCACACGATCTGCAGGTCCTTGCGCACGCTTTCGGGAATGTCGTCCAGGTCGCGTCGGTTCCGCGCCGGCAACATCACGGTGCGAATGCCCGCCCGATGCGCAGCCACCGTCTTTTCCTTGATGCCACCGACCGGCAACACGAGCCCGCGCAGGCTGATCTCGCCGGTCATGGCGACGTCGTTGCGCACGGTCTTGCTGGTCATCAGCGACACGAGCGCCGTATAGAGAGCCACGCCCGCGCTGGGTCCGTCCTTCGGGATCGCACCGGCCGGAATGTGCACGTGGATGTCGCTCTTCTCGAATCGCGTCGAATCCACACCGAGCGACTCGGCCTGCGACTTGAGCAGGCTCAGCGCCGCTTGCGCGCTTTCCTTCATGACGTCGCCAAGCTGGCCCGTCAGGATCAGCTTGCCGCTGCCCGGGATGCGGGTCGCTTCGATGAACAGGATGTCGCCGCCCACCGGCGTCCAGGCGAGGCCCGTGGCCACGCCCGGCACGCTGACGCGCATCGCCACCTCGTTCTCGAACCTGGGAGCGCCGAGGATTTCCTGCACGTCGGCCACTTCAATGCGCACCGACGCCGCCTTGCCCTCGGCTACGCGCACCGCGACGTTGCGCAGCACGGCGCCGATCGCACGCTCGAGGTTGCGGCAGCCTGCTTCGCGCGTGTACTCGCGGGCGATCACGTGCAGCGCCTCGTCGGAGACGGAGGCCTGGTCCTGCCTGAGTCCGTTCGCTTCCAGCTGCCGGCGCAGCAGGTAGCGACGCGCGATCTCGACCTTCTCCTCCTCGGTGTAACCCGTGAGTTCGATGATTTCCATGCGGTCGCGCAGCGGCCCCGGGATCGTGTCGAGCTGGTTCGCAGTGGCGATGAACAGCACCTTCGACAGGTCGAACGGCACGCCGAGGTAATTGTCGCGGAAGGTCGAGTTCTGCTCGGGGTCCAGCACTTCGAGGAGTGCGGACGCAGGATCGCCCTGGATGCCGTGGCCGAGCTTGTCGATCTCGTCGAGCATCAGTACCGGGTTGCGCGTACCCGCCTTGCGAATCGACTGGATGATGTTGCCCGGCAGCGCGCCAATGTAGGTGCGCCGATGGCCGCGGATCTCCGCCTCGTCGTGCGTGCCGCCCAGGCTGGTGCGCTGGAACTTGAGGCCGACCGCGCGCGCGATCGATTGGCCAAGTGAGGTCTTGCCCACGCCTGGAGGGCCGACGAAGCACAGGATCGGGCTGCGACCCTCGGGGTTCAGCTTGCGCACCGCGAGGTACTCGAGAATGCGTTTCTTGACCTTCTGCAGGCCGTAGTGGTCCGCGTCGAGGATGCCGCGGGCACGCTCGATGTCGATCGACTCCGCGTCGAGCTTGGACCAGGGCAGCGCGATCAGCGCGTCGAGGTAAGTCCGCGCCATCGAATATTCGCCACTCGCCTCGTTCATGCGCTCGAGGCGCTTCAGCTCCTTGCGCGCGTGCTCCTCGACCTCCGCCGGCATGGCGGCCTTGGTGATGGCCGCGGCCAGTTCCTCGGCTTCCTCGCCTGCCGTCTCTTCCCCCAGCTCCTTCTGGATCTGCTTCAACTGCTCGCGCAGCACGTATTCGCGCTGGCGGTCGTCGATCGCTTCCTTGGTCTGCTCCTCGATCTGGCGCGACAGCTTCAGCACTTCGACGCGACGCGTCAGGTGTGCCGAGACACGCTCGAGCCGCTCACGGATCTCGGCGGTCTCAAGCAGTTCCTGCTTCTCGGCCGGCTTCACGTCGAGGAAGCTCGCGATGGTGTCGGCAAGCGCGGCGGGCGATTCGATCGCCTGTATCGAATTGGCCAGTTCGGCCGGGGCCTGCGGCAGCAGCGTGACGGCCTCGAACGCCTTCTGCTTCAGCAGCAACGTGCGCGCCTCGACCTCGGGATGGTGGGCCCCGGTGTCGCTGAGGTATTCGACGCGCGCAACGAGGTACGGGAAGCCGCCCACGGCGTCGAGCACCCGGAAGCGCCGCTCGCCCTGGCACACCAGGTGGTGCGTGCCGTCCGGCGCGGTGATGTAGCGGACGATCGCGGCAGCCGTGCCGATCGGGTACAACTCGTCGAACGTCGGATCCTCGGTCTCGGGGTTCTTCTGCAGCACGAACCCGACCTTGCCTTCGGCGCGTACGGCTTCCTGGGCGCCCGCCACCGTCTTCTCGCGCTTGATCGCGACCGGCAGGATCATGCCGGGGAACAGCACGAGGTTGCGGACAGGCAGGATGATCAGCATGTCATCCGGCAGGTTGGGCGCCTTACTGGCTTCCGCGTCGTCCTTCGGGGTCGCCACGGGCATCTTCGATGCATCGCCGGCGTCGTTTTGTTTCGTCGTCATTGCGTCACCTGTCCGTGGGTTCATCAGCGGCGTGCCAGCAGCAACTGCAGGCAGCCGTCGGCGAGTCGCCGGTCCACCAGGTCCCAGTGCCCGGGCCCCAGTGCCAGACGGCGCTCGAACCGTCCGTAAGGAATCTCCAATCGCTGGAGCGTCGTGCCGGCCGGTCGGTTCGACAGGGCGCGCTCACCCCGGATCACCAGCTCGCCTGGGCCGAGGATCAGCTCCATGCGCTCGGCCGGAACGCCCGGCAGTGCGACTTCGATCAGCACCTGTTCGGTGCCCGCATAGACGTCCACCGGCGGTTCCCACCGGGGCTGCTGTCGGAGGTCCGACGGCTGCACGGCCAGGCGAAAGAACTGCCGTTGCAGGCGGTCGGCCTGGTCCAGCATGTCCACGGCTTCTGCCCACATCCATGAGCGCGTTTCGCGTCGGTTCATCGTTGCGGCTGCCTGTCTGATTGCTGCATGAACCCCAAAGTGGGGACGTGCGGTCGCGATGCAACCGGGGCGGCGCCTTCGGGCGGTGCTGGCACCACCTCAGGGACACTGTGTTGTTCGATAAAACTAACTAAAGTTCTAATGATGACAACTTATTCGAGAAATACTTTAAGCTTTAGCTACTGAATCAAAACCCGCGACCGAGCGCGGCCCACCGCCAAGACTGCAACTCACCGTGCCTAAAAAAAACGCCCCGACCGAGCAGTTTGATGCCGCCTTTTTCCGGCGCTTCTACCTCGACCCGCGCACGCGGGTCGTGACCAACAGGGAGATGGTCCGGCGCGCCGATCTGATCGCGGCCTTCGCCCACCACGGCGAGCTGAAGGTGCGCTCGATTCTCGATGTGGGGTGCGGCCTGGGCCTGATGCGCGACCAGCTGCTGCGCCACTTTCCCAAGGCAAAGTACACGGGCCTCGAAGTCAGCAAGTACCTCTGCGACAAGCACGGCTGGACCCAGGGCTCGGCCGCAACTTTCGAACCGGCCGGGTCGTTCGACCTCGTCATCTGTTACGACGTCTTTCAGTACCTGCCGACGCGACCCGCGGCGGCCGGTCTTCGCAACCTCGCCCGCCTGTGCCATGGCGTCCTGCACTTTGGCGCGCTGACGCGTGAGGACTGGGAACTCTACTGCGACAAGCGTCGCACGGACCGGAACGTCCACATCCGTCCCGCCGAGTGGTACCGCAAGCGGCTCGCACGCTCGTTCATCAATGCCGGGTCGGGCATGTTCGTGCGCCGCGGCGCACCAGTGCACCTGTGGGAGCTCGACCAGGTCGAGGTGCTGCGATCCCGGCGCGGCTACAACCTGTAACGCAGCGCGCGCCGCACATCCGAGCGGGGGAACGCTACAATGCGTCCCCTTCGCTGTTGCGCCCGGTGTTCCGCCGATGCCCGTTTCGAGTGCTTCGCTTCGCTTACTTGTCCTGCCGGGCCTGGCGGTCGCCGCGCTGACAGGCTGCGCCAGCAAGAATCCCTGTGGCGACAGCCCCGAGTACCTCGCTGCGCGGGAACGTCCCCGCCTGGAGATGCCGGAAGGCGTGACGGGCAGCGAGCGTCTGAGCGGAGGCATGACCATTCCACCGGCAGCACCCGATCCCGCGAAGCTCGACCCGGCACCCAAGTGCCTCGATCAGCCGCCCGCGTATTTCGGACCCAAGGCCGTGATGGCCGGCTCGGTCGAGGAGGCGGTGTACGTCTGGGGCTCCGCGTGGGCGAACCGCAAACCGGACCAGGTGGCGTCGTTCTACTCGCCGCAATTCCAGTCGACGGAGACTGGCGGGGCCACGGCCTACATCGAAGACCGCAAGCAACAGGTCGCGAATGGCGCCGCGCCCGACGCGCGACTCGAGGAACTCAAGACGAAGGACGCTGGTCCCGACCGCAAGGTCGTGACTTTCGTGCAGCGTTTCGGCAAGGATGCGTACGTCAAGGAACTGACGCTCGCCAAGGACGCCCAGGGCTGGCGCATCGTGGCCGAGCGGACGTTGCAGAAGCTCTGACGCGCTGCGGCGCCTTGGTCGTCCAATAACAAGACGCGGTCAATTCCGCGCGACGGTACGGAGTCACTACTTGAGAAGCACCGCTTTGCTCAGTGGCATAACGCTGCAGCCCGGCACGCTGCGCGCGGTCATGCTCGACCGCCTGACGCGCTCGCTCGGCAAGGATCCCGAATCCGCCACGCAGCGGGACATCTACGATGCGCTCTCGCTCGCAGTGCGCGAAGAGCTTGCCGCGCGCTGGTTGTCCACCCAGCGCCGCATCTCGCAGGCCGGCGTCAAGCGCGTCTGTTACCTGTCGGTCGAATACCTGCTCGGCCGCTCGCTCATCAATGGCCTCGCCAGCCTCGACGGCGACCTGGTGCAGGAAGCACGCGAAGCGCTGGCCGAGCTCGGGTACGACCTCGAACGCGTGGCGCAGGAAGAAAACGACCCGGGACTCGGTAACGGCGGTCTCGGCCGCCTCGCGGCCTGCTTTCTCGATTCGCTCGCCACGTTGCAGTATCCGGCGGTCGGCTACGGCATCCGTTATGACTACGGCATCTTCACGCAGGTCATCGACGAGGACGGACGGCAGCGCGAGATCGCGAGCACCTGGATGCGCGAGCGCAGCCCGTGGGAAATCGCGCGCGACGACGCTCGTTACGTCGTCCGCTTCGGCGGCCGCTGCATCGGCACGCAGGACGCGCAGGGCCGCACGCGGTATCGCTGGGTCGAGACACACAATATCTGGGCCATCGGTTTCGACCAGCTGATCCCGGGTAACCGCAGCCCGACCGTCAACCACCTGCGCCTCTGGGCAGGCCGCGCCATCGCGCCGTTCAACGTCGAGTTGTTCAACGCCGGCCGGCACGTCGAGGCCTCGTGGGCGCAGGCCGAGGCGAAGAACGTCTCGCGCATCCTGTACCCGGACGACACCACGCCGCAGGGCAAGGAGCTGCGCTTCAAGCAGCAGTACTTCTTCGTCAGCGCCAGCCTGCAGGACATGCTGGCACAGCACCTCGCCGAAGGCCGCAGCTTCGACACCTTGCACGACTCGATCTCGATCCAGCTCAACGACACGCACCCGGCGCTCGCGATCCCTGAGCTGATCCGCCTGCTGGTGGACGAGCACGAAGTCGACGTCGAAACGGCGTGGAACATCACGCGCCGCGTGTTCTCGTACACGAACCACACGTTGCTGCCCGAAGCGCTCGAAGTCTGGCCGGTCTCGTTCTTCGAACGGATCCTGCCGCGCCACCTGCAGATCATCTACCTGATCAATCGCGCGTTCCTCGACGAAGTCACGGCGCGCTGGCCCGGCGACAACGAGCGCCGCAGCCGCATGTCGCTCATCGACGAGGGCGGCGGGCGCCAGGTCCGCATGGCGAACCTCGCCGTGGTCGCGAGCCACACGGTCAACGGCGTGGCCAAGCTCCATTCCGAGCTGATGACCAAGACGATCTTCGCCGACTTCGCCGAGCTGTATCCGGACCGCTTCACCAACGTCACGAACGGCATCGCCGTGCGGCGCTGGCTCAAGCAGTCGAACCTGGGACTGTCGTCGCTCATCACGCGCCATCTCGGCCACTCGTGGGAAAACGACCTCGAGGAACTCGAGCGTATCCGTGGCCTGGCCGAGGACGCCGGGTTCCGGCGGGAGTTCCGCGAGATCAAGCTGGCCAACAAGCGCCATCTTGACGCCGAGGTGCAGCGTCGCGTCGGCATCGACCTCGATGTGCACTCGCTGTTTGACGTGCAGGTCAAGCGCATCCACGAGTACAAGCGGCAGTTGCTGAACCTGCTGTACGTCGTGACGCGCTACCACAAGCTGCGGGCGAACCCCGAGGCGTACGCGGTGCCGCGCACGGTGATCTTCTCGGGCAAGGCGGCGCCGGGCTATGTCATGGCGAAGGGCATCATCAAGCTCATCAACAACGTCGCCAGCGTCGTCAACGCGGACGAGACCATCCAGGGCAAGCTGAAAGTCGTCTTCCTGCCCGACTACGAGGTCTCGCTCGCGCAGCGGATCATGCCGGCCGCCGACCTGTCGGAGCAGATCTCGACCGCGGGTCTCGAGGCCTCCGGCACGGGCAACATGAAGCTCTCGCTGAACGGCGCACTCACCATCGGCACGCTGGACGGCGCCAATATCGAGATCCGCGAGCAAGTCGGCCCAGAGAACATCTTCATCTTCGGACTGCAGGCGCACGAAGTGACCAGCCTGAAGGCCAGGGGCTACGCACCCGAAACGTTCGTCGCCTCGAACCCCGACCTCGCCCGCACGCTCGACCTGATCGATTCGGGCCATTTCTCGCCCGCCAACGTGTTCGACGGCAAGCCGATCGTCGGGCGCCTGCTCTCCGACGGCGAGCCGTACTGCGTGCTGGCGGATTTCGCGGCATACGCGAAGGCGCAGGATGAAGTGGACGCGCTGTACCTGCAGCCCGACGAGTGGAGCCGGAAGGCAGTGCTCAACGCGCTCGGCATGGGCACGTTTTCGAGCGACCGCAGCATCCGTGAGTACGCGGAGCGGATCTGGCGCATCAAGCCGGTACTCTGAACGGCACTGTCCCGCCGGGTTTCAGTGCCTGCAGCCGGCCAATCCGACCTCTTTGCCGGATCGCGGAAAGGCAGACACGCGATCCGGCAAAGAGGTCGGATCGACCTGCTGCCACCGGACGTCGCACGCATGAAATCGAATTCATCGCCGCTCTGGTCCGACTAACCCCTATCCCCAAAACCCAAACCCCATACCCCCGGGCTAGAGCCCGCCCCAGAACCGCC
>Ga0315290_10004119_pt1 | contig 10446 bp, 9 predicted proteins | sample YL17G12_0_MG_FD_203627 | JGI IMG/M metagenome (GOLD analysis project Ga0315290, IMG submission 203627) | Sediment microbial communities from Yellowstone Lake, YNP, Wyoming, USA - YL17G12_0 | ecosystem: Environmental > Aquatic > Freshwater > Lake > Sediment | place: USA: Wyoming | collected...
AAAATGGATTCTGATAGACCGTCAGCTCCCCCATCCTGATTTTATTGAATAATAATCACACCCGGAGAATACACAGCCGGGTGTTCTCTCATTTCCCCGCCTTCACCTGGCTGGCGGCATCCGAGCATTCGCAGGCGGTGACCGTCTGGTTGCCACGCCTCAGTGTGCCCTCATAGGGGGCATCCCCGATCTGGGCGATCCATCCATCCAGGTTGAAAACGATGGCGCTGTCCACAGGGATCCATTCACCGTCATATTTTCGGGCAATATGGATGTGCGTACCGGTGGCTGTCCCGCGCTCGCAGGAAGGATATCCAACCGGATCGCCCGCCTTCAGTCTCCTCCCGACCGAGGCGCGCCCGCTCGTGGCAACATGCAGGTACAGGATGTTCCAGCCGGTCCTTTCATCCCCGTCATGATCCAGGTCAAGCACCACCACCCCTCTTTCAGATCGCACCACCACCCCATCCGCCATGGCAGTTGCCACTTGAGAGGTGGGCACACAGCCTCCAACCGCGGCAGGGGGTGCAAAATCGAGTGCTGACCAGGGCAGAAGGCTGCCCCAGCCAGTATGCGGACCGCCGGTGAAGGCCCAGGTATCACCCCGAGGGAAGGGGAAAGTCAATTCCGGTTGTTCTAAACTGACGGGGATATGCGGCTGGTCAGCAGCCCATGGATCGCCAAAGAGAACCTGGTAGGTGCTCGCCAGACCACCGGGTCCGATGGCGTGGGAATAATCTTCTGGAGAATTATGCAGAGAAAAATAGTATTGAAATGCCACCGTGGCAGCGGTCTGCCATGGGTCGGGACGTTCGATGCTCCCATTGAAGTGTTCCAGTTCAGTCAGGCTTCCGGTGCGCCAGCCGTAATATCCATTATTGAGTATATCTGCTGCCCAGATAAGTTGCATATACAACCCGGCATGCCTGTAATCCACCTCCCCGAGAGGAAAACTTCCCCTTGGAGCCACCGGTTGGGAGAGCGCTCCGGTCTGGAATTCCAGCAGCGCCAGCAACACCCGCGGATTTATGCTGTAATTAGTGGCTACAATGTCCACAATCTCCGCTCCGGACTGGTTCGCATCCACGAGATAGGTGCGGTAATCCTTCAGCCATCCCGGATGGCTGGTGACATACGCGCGGGTATCGAAGGAAATGGCAGCCGGGCCATTGATGAACTGGCTGTCAGGTAATATTTGAAAGCTTGTCCCCCAGAAGGGCAGGTAATAAATGGGGATCTTCATTGGCATGCCTGGTGGCATGGTGGTGGCATCCGCAGGGATATCAGGATTGGCATCCCGGATCTCCTGTACAGTGGTGTTGAAATGGGCTGCAAGCGCAGGGAGCGTATCGCCTGTTTGTGCCAGATAATCCACCAGCGCACCGGGATCGTATTCGGGGCGCGTCGGCAGGGCGGTCGGAGACGCAGCCGCGGTCTGCGAGGGGCTCATCGGTTCAGGTGTTAAATCCTCACCTTGAGGCTGGCAGGCTGCCAGGCAAAGTGCAACGAGGAGCAGGAAAGATCTCTTATGATCGACCACGGAATGATGAGGTTAATCACCCGCCTGGCGGATGATCTGTGATTCGTGGGACCCTACCGGGCTGGCAGTGATCGTCCGGTTCCCTTTTGTCAGGCTGCCCTGCCGCAAGGTACTCCCGGCATGGGCTGTCCACCCGCTCATGACGAATGGCAGCGGATCACCCGCAGGCATCCACTCACCGTTATACTTGCGGGCAATATGGACATGCGTGCCGGTGGCAGTGCCTCCCTCACAGGAGGGGTGCCCGATATGGTCCCCGCTTTTCACCTGCCGGCCGACCGGGATGCGATCCTTGCCGGCGATGTGCTGGTAAAGCACCACCCAGCCAGTCTGTTCGAGACCATCCGGATCAACATCGAGGACGACATAGCCGATTTCGGAACGCACAATCTGCCCGGATGCCACCGCAACCACCCAGGCAGTTGATTCTGAACAGTCTTGCACTCCTGCGGGAGCAAAATCAAGGGCGCCTCTGGCGCTCTCCTGCTCCCAGGCAGCATGCGGACCGCTGGTGAGGTTCCATAGCACCCCCACGTCAAATGGCAGACTTAATATCGGTTGGGTCAGGTCAGGTGGGAAGAGCGGACCTGTTTCCTGAGCCCGTTCCCAGGGATCTCCGAACATTTTCGTGAAGAGCGCAGGAAAGCCGGTATCAGGGTCTATGGCTTGCAGCCAATCGGGCTGGTTGAGATGCTTTGAGAACAAGTATTGCATCGCAGCACTACCAGCGTTCAGATCCGGGGCGAGCCGTAAAGTGGTGCCATCTGGAAAGGTCAGGCTTAACAATGATCCATCGCGCCAGCCGTAATACCCAGCCAGCAGTTCTCTTAACATCAGGTGCATCTGCAGGAACAGACCGGTATATTGAGTGTCATGGTAGCCGAGAGGATAGGTCGGGTCGATGCCCGGCATTGGCACACCTTGCACCCAGCCAGTGTGATACTGGATAAGTGCCAGCAGCATGCGCGGGCTGATCGAACTTTCGTTCGCGATCTGCTGGATCCCTTGCGCTGCGCTGACCATGCTGTTGACCATGGGTTCCCGGAGAGAGCGCAGGTGTCCGCCTGCTGAATCGATGTAGCTTTTAATGTCAAAACCAACCGCGCTGGGTGAATAGACCAGTTCGCTATCCGGGATGATCCGCGTGGAGGGTGTGGTGGCTGTCTGGGAGAGGAGGTTGGGGATCAGGAGCGTGGTATTCGGATCGAGCAAGCCACTCTCCGTCAGGCTGGCAGGGGAAGTTATTTCCGTAGTTTGCACACTAAAATGCAACGCCACCGCCTCCAGGCTGTCTCCTGACTGGGAAAAATAGACCAGTGATGGTCGCGCTGTTCCAACTGTGATGGTGGCAGTGGGCATGATCGTTGGTTCAGGGGGAAGGGTGGTTGCTTGCGTGGTAACGAGAGGTGGAAGGTTCGTCGAAGTGGAGGTCGAAAACCCGGTCGGAGTCGTACTTGAAGTGGGTGAAGGCGTCAGATTGGGAGCATTCGTCCCCCACAGATTGGGGCCGCAGGAAGAAAGCACCATCCCGATAATCAACAAAAAAATGACGCTCTTGTGTTCGAAGGAAACCATCTGGCAGATTATACCGCCTTTGAACCCCCGGGCTATTTTTCAGCGTTGGATCTTGTTGATCGAGCTGTTGCTTTCGAAAGCCTGGACCGCCACGCCGTTGCGAGTAAGCGTGCCGACATAATCCTCGTCAGTTCCGGAGGCAACCCATCCGCTGAGATTGAACGGCACCGCCCCGCTGGCAGGGATCCAGACCCCGTTGAATTTGCGCGCCAAATGGACATGCGTGCCGGTATAAATGCCTCCTTCGCAGGATGGATGACCCACCGGTTCCCCGCTGCGCAGGAAGGTCTGCGGAGACACCCGCTCGCGGCTCTCAACATGCATGTACAGGATGACCCAGCCGCTTCCTTCATTACCGTCACCGTCCAGGTCCTGGATCACCACGCCTTCACCGGTGCGCAAAACCAATCCATTCGCCACGGCAGTCACCCAGTTATCTGACTCGACACAGCCCAGTGCTTCACCGGGAGGGGCAAAATCCAACGCCCCATAGGGTGTCCCAGCATCCCAGGAGAGATGAGGTCCGCCGGTGAAGGACCAGATCTCCCCCGTGCTGAAAGGCAATTGCAGCAACGGCTGGGTCAGGTCTGCCGGGACAAGAGGTTCAATCGCCAGGTCAAATGGATAACCAAAAAGCAAATAAAAAGTATCGAAAACCCCGCCCGGGGAGACGTCCTGCATCCAGGTGGAATAATCATCCAGGTGGGCGAAGAAATTCTGCACACCCGCTGTTCCGGCATTTATGGTCGGATCGATCGGGACAATGGATCCATCCGTGAGTATCCATTCATGGGCGCTATCCGCGATCCAGCCATAGAAGCCACTGTTAAGCTGGATGGCTGCCCAGGCTAATTGACGATATAAGCCGATATACCAGTTGTCAATATATCCAAAGGGAGTATCCCCAAGGCTTGGATCCGGGTTAAGGCTGGTGACCCAACCTGAGCGGTATTCCAACACAGCCAGCAGCAGGCGCGGGCTGACCGAGTAATCCTGGGCGATGAGTTGGACGATCTGGGCAGCATCCAGGGTGGCGCCGTTCACATCCTGCGAGTAACCTGCCAGAAAGCCTCCCTGGCTGTCGATAAACCCGCCAATATCAAACAGACCGCTCGCCGGTCCATAAACAAGTTCGGAGTCAGGGATCAACTTGTAAGCCGGTCCCGGCGTCTCGGGTGTTCCCACCGGGATGATCAATTTTTGCCCCACTTCGAGGGCGTCTGGATTGGTAATATTATTGGCGCGCACGATCGCCTCCACGCTGACATGGTAGTATTCGGCAATGGCGCTCAACATGTCACCGCTCTGGACAATGTAGATTTCCGGTCCGCCCGCTTCCCCCGTTTGATAATGGGGGCTGTCTGGTGTGGGTGTCAGCATGGGTGCACCCGGAGATCGCAAGGTCGGCAGGCTAAAGGAAAGGGTCGGCGTCTCCAGCCCGGCTGTGGGAACCTCCCGCGTGGTCCAGACGGAAGCCGGAGTGACCACACTGGTCGCCGTCCAGGGGCGGGCACAGGCTGCAAGCAGAATGGATAATCCAAATACCCACATTCTGGTTCGGAACATGAGGTGATTGTACTGCCAATTGGGGCAAATGCGAAAGGAAGCCTTGCCTGGCTTTCATGTCCCCTGATGGTTATGATACCGTCCGCTGGCAGAATCCATCGCTGCAAGGTTATAATCATTGCAAAGGTCTTTTTAACAGATGAAAGAACGAATTCAGGTACGCTCCCACTCATCCCGCGCAATTGGTTCCATCGAGGGTCAATTGGATTTGCTGAAAACCGTCTGCCAGCGCATCATTCAGGGAGACCAGGCTTTCTTTCCGCAGGCGGAATTTCGCGGACGGACGGTCTTTTTTTGCACAGAAGCCTGCCAAATGGTTTTTCTTTCTGATCCAGAACGTTTCATCGCTGCCCACGGAAAAAGGAGACCTTGATGAAGAAACTCTACGGAGGCATGGAAGGCGGTGGCACAAAGTTTTACTGTCTGGTGGGGAGTGGGAAAGGCTCCATCCTCGAGGAAGTTCGCTTCGCAACCACAACCCCCGAGGAGACTCTATCCAAGGCGGTCGCTTTCTTCCAGAAATTTGACCTATCTGCGATCGGGCTGGCACCTTTTGGACCCCTGGACCTGAATCCAGCCTCTGAAAGTTATGGCTGCATCACTGCCACACCCAAACCAGGCTGGAGCTGGGTCAATGTGCTGGCTGCCTTCAAGAGCGAATTTAACCTGCCCTTAGCATTTGACCTGGATGTCAACGCCGCAGCGTTTGGCGAATATTCCCTGATCCCGGAAAATAAGAAACTCGAGTCGCTTGTTTATTTCACCATCGGCACCGGCATCGGCGCAGGGGTGATCATCAATGGGAAAGTCACTCACGGTCTAACCCATCCCGAAGCGGGTCACCTGCGCCTGCCTCATGATCGCAAGCGGGACCCATTCCCCGGCACCTGTCCCTTCCATGGGGATTGCTTCGAGGGTATGGCAAGCGGACCCGCTCTCGCCCGCCGCTGGAGAAAACCTGCTGAAACTCTCCCCGCTCATCACCCCGCCTGGGAACAGGAAGCCTGGTATATCGCCTACGCCCTGGTGAACGTCATCCTGACCCTCTCCCCGCAGCGGATCGTCCTCGGCGGAGGAGTGATGGAACATGAGCCCCTCTTCCCATCCATCCGCACCAAGGTGAAAAGACTGCTGAATGGCTACATCGCCTCGCCGGTGTTTTCCGGTTCGCTGGATGAATTCATCGTCCCGCCAGCCCTCGGCAGGCGATCCGGCGCGCTGGGCGCATTGGCTCTTGCGAAAGCGAAACTCTGACCATGCTCTGGAAAAACCGGAACCCATATGGACAGGTTCACAGGATAAATACTTGTTGGCTACCAAACGAATAAATAATGAACACGATTGATAAAACCCTTGAAAATCAACAAGCATGGCAAACCTTTTCTGCGGATGACGAATCAGCTGTTAGGGTTCTTGCTCTTGAATCACTTTCCAAATGTGCTGACACAATTACTGTTTTAAGCGAAAATCTCAGAAACATTGGCTACGTTTGGGTATCTTCAGAGAGAATTCCCGAAGATGTATTAGAAAGAAATGTTCGAGTAATTGAAACAAAAACTGGATTATTAATTCCAAAGATACTTGTTGGGTTTTGGAAATTGGTCGGCGGTGTTTCATTTGTCGATTTAAATAATTATCGGCATATAGATTTTTGGAAAGAAAACAAAATCAGCACAAAAAACGGGTTTGCTGATGGGTTGCACATAGACGCTTGCAATGATGAATGGATTTCTTTCATTTACAATGATTTTGTTGAATGGAAAGAATATTTTTCGCCAGATGAATCGGATGGTTTTCTTCTGAGTCTTTCGCCTGATGGCTATCACAAGGATAATTTTAGTGGTGGTGAACCTTATGGCGTTCTCGCAGAATCAAATTGGAAACCAATTTGGCAAAATTTTGAATGGTCTAGTGTAGCATATCCAGTTACGGCATTAGCAAGTCCGCCAGACTTTCTTTCATATTTAAGAACAACAATTCTTGAGTGTGCAGGTTTTCCAGCTCTTTTGGGTGTGCCAGCTTTTGATCCGATAAAGGAAAAACTACTTCAAGGTGTTCCAATATTTTAGGTCTCGGCAAGGTCAGGCAGCCAACAAAGCGTGCAGCCGGCCGCCTTCGGCGCGGGTGGGCGTGCGCCAAATCCCTGTAAGCGTCATGGTTTGCAGAGGAGTCATCCGCTATAATCGGCGGCAGCTAACGTAAACCGATAGGTACGTATTTTTCATATGTCAAATAATACCAACAAGGTGGAACCCCATGGTTGCATCGTTTGCGGGAAGCTCTACAACCTGCTGGTTGTCTATTCTCCTTCTGGCAGGATGGCAGCATGCAGCGTGATCAGCCATGGTGGGCAGCTTGTGCCCGATGAGAACCGCCCGCTGGTGGCATGCAATCAGCACAGCGCACATGAGATCGAAACTGCCGTTGAGCGGCATTATCCCGGCACGGAACAACCGGAAGACAGTGAGGATTGAACTCCCTGGTTTTTATTCCTCCCTTTTGGAATAATAACCTTTTCCGATTATTCGTGTGATCTTCTGCCAGCTCTTTATCTGTAGTCAGGCTGGGAAAATTTTCTCATACGGTATAATTGCCCCGTTTCGCTCATTATGATGTGCTGATCATAAGAATCCTATGCCGTCCTCTCTTGTCGAATGCATCCCCAATTTTTCCGAAGCCCGCCGACCTGAAGTGGTTGAAGCCATTGTTTCCGCCATCTCTGCGGCTGGGGTGACCGTACTCGACCGCCACTCGGATACGGACCATAATCGCACGGTGGTCACTTTCATGGGTCCGCCCAGGGAAGTTGAGGAGGCAGCCTTCCAGGGGATACGCAAGGCTGCCGAACTGATCGACCTGGATGTGCATACCGGTTCACACCCGCGCATCGGCGCCACGGATGTCGTTCCGTTCGTGCCGATCTCAGGCATCAGCATGGACGATTGCATCCTCATCGCCCGCCGCCTGGGTGAACGCGTTGGGCGTGAATTAAATCTCCCTGTCTACCTGTACGAGGCGGCTGCCTTGCAGCCTGAACGGGTGAACCTGGAGAATATCCGCCGCGGGCAGTATGAAGCGCTCAAGGCTGAGATCGAAACCCACCCGGAGCGAAAACCCGACTTTGGCCCGGCCCGCCTGGGACCTGCAGGCGCCACGGTCATTGGCGCCCGCCACCCGCTGATCGCTTTCAACGTGTACCTGGCATCCGATGACCTGACCATCGCCAAAGCCGTCGCCAAGGCTGTCCGCCAGTCCTCCGGCGGGCTGCCGTACGTCAAGGCGCTTGGGATGCTTGTGGAAGGTCTGGCACAGGTTTCTATGAACCTGACCAATTTCCGACAGACCTCCATCCAGGCGGCGGTGGAGGCCGTCCGCAGCGAAGCGGCGCTCCACGGTGTTGGGATCCACCATTGCGAACTGGTAGGCCTCGTTCCTCAGGAGGCTCTCACCGAGACAGCTGTCCGCTATCTGCAGTTGGATGCCTTTAAGAACGAACAGGTGCTCGAAACGCGCCTTTTTGGACTCTCAAGAACGGACCCTGAGGACTCCAATTTTCTCGATGACCTTGCCGCAGCCGCACCCACTCCGGGTGGCGGCAGTGCCGCCGCACACGCCGGGGCAATGGGAGCAGCCCTGGTTGCCATGGTGGCCCGGTTGACGATCGGAAAAAAGAAATACCTATCGGTCGAATCTCAAATGAATGAAATCCTGAACCAGGCAGAGCGCTTGCGCAGCGAACTGACCGAGGCTGTGGACGGGGATGCCGCCGCTTTCAAAGAGGTGATGGCTGCCTTCAAATTGCCGAAGGAATCCTCCGGGCAGGAGAAAGTCAGACTTGAAACCATTGAGAAAGCCACCCTGCTTGCCGCCCAGGTGCCGTTGAGCGTGGCTCAGAGATCTGTCAAGGTGATGGCACTTGCTGAAAGGGCGGTGGCCCTCGGAAATCTGAACGCCATCAGCGACGGGGCTTCCGCTGCCGCCATGGCACGTGCCGCGCTCACCTCTGCAGGATACAATGTGCGCATAAACCTGGCAGGGCTTAGCGACCGGACCGCCGGTGAACCACTCCTCAGCCAGTTGCACACTCTCGAAGGAAAGGCTGGAAAATTGGAGCAGAAGATCCTGAAATCCATCCAGGAGCGTGGAGGCTTCTCGCTGGCATGAAGCCCTCCACTCCACGAGTATTCCTTCTGTTTGCCGCCAGTCTGATCCTGGCGGCTTGTGGTAACGCGGCATTACAAACTCCATCGACTTATCCATCCGCATCTCCCAGCCTGCTGGTTGCCACGATTTCCTCCACACCCATATGGACAACCGCTCCCGAACCCACTTTTACCCCCACGCCCATCTCCTGTGATCCGCTGGCGGTCGATTTTTGCATTTCACCCGCCTATTTCATCTTTCAGCGCCCCATTCTCCCTCCTGGAATGGACAGCATCGATCGCACCTATCCCTATGCCAGCACAGCCGGCGGGACGCGGATCCCGCATCACGGTGTGGAGTTCTATAATCCTTCAGGTACCCCGGTCCGGGCTGCTGCAGATGGGTGGGTGGTTTACTCCGGGGATGATACAGTACGGATATTCAGCCCCTGGCCCGGATTTTACGGGAACATTGTCGTCCTCGAGCACACTCTCTCAGGTGCACCCTTCGAAAAACTATATACGCTCTATGCGCATCTCTCAAAACTGGATATCAGCACGGGCGAGCATGTCTCTGCAGGCGAAGTGATCGGTGAAGTGGGGCTCACAGGAACTGCTTCCGGCAGCCATCTCCACTTTGAAGTGCGATCGGATGCATATAATTATGATTCCTGCCTCAACCCGGAACTGTGGCTGGTTCCCCATCCCGGGAATGGCAGCCTGGCATTGAGCGCTGCAGACAGGTCCGGCTCGTTGATATTCCCATCGTTCAATGTTCAGTATTATCGCGATCAGGATCAGGCAGCAACCAGGTCTTATCAGGTGGACGCCTATGCGCCGGGGATGATCTTCCCTGATGATCCATGGAATGAGAATGCGGCCATCGGCGATATCCCCGCCGGCAGATACCGGGTGACATTCATCTGGGCGGGTGTGTTATACGAAAGATGGATCGAGATCCAACCGGGCATATTGACCCGGATATCCCTTCAGGTGGAATGATCCGATGCAATTCGAGTTTGAAAACCAATTAACTGCCTCCGAGCGCAATCTCCTGCATGCGTTAACCACGCCACTCAAAATCCAATCCTTTCTGGATACCGTCCATTACAGCGAGGATGAATTCTACCGCTGCCCGATGCGCGTGCTGCGCGACCGGAAGGGGCACTGTTTTGATGGCGGTCTGTTTGCTGCCATGGGATTGCGCCGCCTTGGTCACCCGCCGCTGATCCTGGAACTCATCCCGAACGGGCGTGATGACGACCATATCCTGGCGCTCTATAAACAAAATGGGTACTGGGGAGCGGTGGCGCAGTCCAATTTCACCGGTCTGCGCTTTCGCGAGCCGGTCTACCGAACCTTGCGCGAACTGGTCATGTCGTATTTCGAAGATTACTTCAATGCTGCCGGGGAAAAGACCCTCGCTGGTTACCGCGGACCGATCAACCTGAGGGTCTTCGACCGCCTCGATTGGATGTCCAGCGACGCAGGGCTGGAAACACTTGCCACAGCCATGGATCGCTATCGCATCCTGCCTCTCCTCACCAGCCAAATGCTTTCCGTCCTCTCCCCGGTGGATGACCGCAGTCTGCGCGCAGGGATGCTGGGCACGAACAAAGCCGG